>Ga0209751_10004589_pt1 | contig 13192 bp, 13 predicted proteins | sample RifCSP13_1_FD_184019 | JGI IMG/M metagenome (GOLD analysis project Ga0209751, IMG submission 184019) | Soil microbial communities from Rifle, Colorado - Rifle CSP2_sed 13_1 (SPAdes) (version 2) | ecosystem: Environmental > Terrestrial > Deep subsurface > Rock core/Sediment | place: Rifle... | reverse complement strand
TGACAGAAAAATCCGCGAAGCCGTTCTCGCCGGCAAAAAGATACCTAAAGAAATTGGCGAAGAAAAAGAAGAGTAATCTTCAAAATTCTAATTTCTAATTAACCTAATTGACCTAAATAATTTAGAAATTGACTAATTGGGATTTGCTTAGAAATTAGAGCAATTAGTATAATTAGGTCAATTCATGCCAGCTATAACTTCAATTAAACCTCAAAAGAATGGAAAACGGGTGAATATTTATCTTGACGGAGAATATGGTTTTGGACTGGATTTGGAGAATTTTGTAAAACTGGGTTTGAAAGTTGAGCAAGAATTAACAGATGAAGAAATTGAGAAAATCACCAAAAAAGCCGAATTCCAAAAGGTATACGACAAGATTTTGAGATTTGCTTCACTTCGACCCCGCAGCGAGAAAGAGTATATAGGCTGGTTACGGAAACATAAAGTCCACGAAAAGCTTCATGAAGAATTGTTTAATAAATTAAAGTATCTCGAATTTCTCAATGACAAAAAATTTGCCGTTTGGTGGATAGGGCAAAGACAGGCTTTTCGGCCAAAATCAAAAAGAATATTGAGTCAAGAATTAAGACTTAAGGGAATAAAGAGAGAAATAATTGACGAGGTATTATCCGAAACAAAGCTTGATGAACTCGGGACTGCAAAAAAACTATTGGCAAAGAAAAAATATTTGTGGGAAAGATTAAATTCTCGCGAAAAGAGAGTTAAAATGAGTAACTATCTGGCAAGAAATGGCTTCGGTTGGGACGTAATCAGAGAAGTTCTGGACATGTAATACCTAACTTAGTAAAATATATCTTTAGAGAATAAAATATTATGCTAAGAGAAGCTCTAATTTCAGTTTCTTCAGCAACCGCTTTTTCCTAAGCGTGTTTTTTTTATTCTCCCTTATTTAAGTTATGGTTCAAGACGAGATCAAAATTTTAGTTGAAGATTTGCGAAAGCAAAGAGAATCTATTGAAAAAAAGGAAAAAAAGCTTAAGGAAATCGAGGAAGATCTTAAGGATAAGCTATCAAGAGTTTCAAAAATGACGCAGGACGAGGCAAAGAAATTAATACTTCAGGAAGTTGAAAAAGAGTTGAAAGAAGACATTGCCAAGCGAATTAGAAGTAGTCAAGAACGCGTTGAGCAGGAAGCAAAAGAAAGAGGGAAGGAGATTTTAGTGGATGCGATGAAGCATGGGGCCACAACGTACACTGCCGAATTTACGGTTTCATCTGTTGAGGCACCCAGCGAGGAAGTGAAGGGAAGAATAATTGGAGCCGGAGGAAGAAATATTAGGGCATTTGAGAAAGAAACCGGAGTGGAGCTGGAAATAGATGAAACAAATGAGATAAGGCTATCGTCGTTTGACTCAATACGTCGTGAAATAGCTAAAAGAGCGCTATCACAATTAATCAAAGATACCCGTATTCAACCTTCACGAATCGAAGAGGTTGTTCGTCAAATCAAAACCCAGATGGAAGATGTTCTTTTGGAAGAAGGGAAAAAGATAGCTGAAGAGTGTGGAGTTTACAACTTACCAACCGATATTGTAAAACTTATTGGACGTTATAAGTTTCGTACGTCTTACGGACAAAATTTAGGACTTCACACAATTGAAGAAACAAAAATAGGAATTTATATTGCTCACGAAATAGGAGCCAATGTGGAAACAGTTCGAATGGGATGTCTGCTTCATGATATCGGTAAGGTTGTAACAGAGGAGGAAGGGACTCATGTCGACGCAGGGGTAGCGGTCTTGAGAAAGTACGGTATTGCAAAAGAGATAATAGCTTGTGTTGCCGAACATCATGAAGACAAACCCTTTTCTTCGGTAGAATCTGTAATCGTTTGGATGGCTGACGCGATTTCCGGATCAAGGCCGGGTGCCAGATATGAACCTCACGAGGATTATATTAAAAGAATGGATAAAATTGAAACGATTGCAAAAAGCTTTGACGGAATTGAGCAAGCTTACGCATTTCAGGCCGGACGTGATGTAAGGGTTGTTGTGAAACCCGATGAAGTTGATGACGATAGGCTGATTATTTTAGCCCGCGATATTGTAAAAAAGCTTGAAAAAGAAGCGGAGTATGCAGGGCAAATTAAAGTTACAGTGATAAGAGAGGTCAGGGCTAGTGAATCTACTTCAGCAAAGTAAAAAGGTATTATGATTTGAGGTAATTTTGGCTCCTAGCTTGACATTTGAAATCTCATGTTTTATCCTTCAGGAGTATGACGAAAAGACAGTTGGTTGATATCGTTTCACGAAAAGCCCATCTTACAAAAAAAGGAGCAACAGAAGCGGTTGACGTATTTCTAAATGAAGTCGGTAGAGTTCTTGCAAAAGGAGAGAAAGTTGTTTTGTCGGGATTCGGTACTTTCAGGGTTATTTCAATGAAAGGAAAAACTGTAAAGATTCCGGGAACCGAAAAATTGGTAACGATAAAAGCTCATCGCTCTCCCCGATTTACTCCAGGTAAGAAACTAAAAAGACAAGTAACTAGATAAAAGCAAAAATAAAAATTTAAAGATCAAAGATCAATTTTAACTCCAAATTTAGATTTGAGCCAGTCATTTTTAATTTTTAATTTAGGCTATGCGTAGTATACTTTAGCCATGAAGAGAAGTACTCTACTTGGTGGTAATAATAACGACGGTAAAGCCATAATTGTCGAAAATTTGACAAAAAATTTTGAAGTTAGTGAAAAACAGAAAGGATTGGGGGGAAGTTTTAAATCACTATTTTCTCCAAAGACAAAAACAGTTAGGGCCCTTAAGGAAATTTCATTTACCATTAAAAAAGGCGAATTGGTTGGCTTTATTGGACCTAATGGTGCAGGTAAAACGACAACCCTAAAAATACTATCAGGTCTTCTATATCCTACAGCAGGCTTTACACAGGTATTGGGATTTAATCCCTGGGATAGAAAGCATGAATATCTTAAGCAAATAGCACTCGTGATGGGACAGAAAAACCAACTTTGGTGGGATTTACCAGCCTCGGATACTTTGGAGCTTAACCGTTTTATCTATGAAATACCCGAAAGATCATATAAAGAAAGTTTGGAAGAGTTAATTAAACTATTGGAAGTGGAGAAACTCCTTAATATTCCCGTAAGACGACTATCTTTGGGACAAAGGATGCGTTTGGAATTTGTTGCAGCTTTAGTTCATCGACCCAAAATTTTATTTCTTGATGAGCCTACTATTGGACTTGATGTTATTGGACAACAAAAAGTTCGTGATTTCATATTCGAGTACAATAGAAAGAATAACGCCACTATTCTTCTGACCTCACATAATATGGAGGATCTTTTAGACTTGGCAAAAAGAGTTATCGTTATCGACAAAGGAGAAATTATTTACGATGGCGATTTAAGGGATCTTACGGAAAAACATGCAAAAGAAAAAGTTATTAAAGTATATCTTTCTAAGCCTACTGACTATAAAAAATTTGAAGAAATAGGCGAAGTTAAGCGTTTTAACTATCCGATGGTAATATTATCAGTACCCCGCGAGACATCGGCTATTGCTGCTTCAGAAATATTGCAAAATTTCCCGGTCGCTGATTTAACAATCGAGGAAGAATCAATCGAGTCAATAATAAGAAGAGTATTTAGAGGTGAGAAAATTGTCAAAAATAATGCCGAAAGTAGATAGAAAAGCACTTAAAAAATATATAAGCGTATTTACTATTTCATTTCAGCAAGAATTTGCATATCGGGTCAACTTTATAATGTGGCGGGTAAGAAACGTAATGCAATTTTTTTTGATATTTTTCTTGTGGGATACAATTTTTGCGACGCCGGGGGTTAACGTATTTGGTTATACAAAAGCAAAAATTTTAACTTACGTTTTTTCCCTTATATTAATTCGCTCGTTGGTTTTATCTACTCGTTCGGTCGATATCGCGCCCGAAATTGCAAGAGGAGACGTTTCGAATCTACTCTTGAAACCAATAAATTATTTTAAATATTGGCTGACTCGTGATATTGCTAGTAAAGTATTAAATTTATCATTCGCAATTTTTGAAGCAGGAATTTTGTTTATATTACTCAAACCACCGTTTTACTTTCAAGGCAATATTTTATACATTTTATTTTTTATTGTTTCGATAACGGCTGCGATTATTTTATATTTTTTGCTTGTGCTTTTATTTAGCATGCCCACTTTTTGGTTTCCTCAGCAATCTTGGGGATTTATGTTTTTGCTTTTGGTATTTGTTGACATTTTGGCAGGAGGGGTGTTTCCGCTTGATATACTGCCTGTCGGTATCCAAAAAATTGCTTTGCTTACACCCTTTCCATATTTACTGTTTATTCCAACTGAAATATATTTGGGGCAGTTAAATTACTCGTCGATCTTAGGGTTTTTGGCAGTCTCTATGATTTGGATATTTGTTCTTGTCTATATCAATCAGAAAGTTTGGAATTCAGGGCTTAGGGCATATAGGGCAGAAGGGAGGTAGGATGAAAATATCAAATATCAAAAATCAAAATGCAAAGATATTTAATAAGTACGACTATGAATTTCTATCCAAATTTTTCAAGTCTGTCACTACTTACATTCTAACTGTCAATCGGAGATTTATTTATTATTTCAAACTTTGGCTTTTTATGAGCAAGAATGCTTTCCTGGTTTATATTCTTGATCGATTTAGTTTTTCAATTTTTCTTTTCGGAAAAGTTATGCGATTTTTGATGTATTTTGTCTTTTTATACTTTCTTGTTAAGGGAACAAAAACGCTAGCAGGTTACAATGTCAATCAAACAATTTTTTTCTTTCTCACATTTAACGTAATTGATATACTGGCTCAGTTCTTGTATAGAGAAGCATATAGATTTCGTTCGCTTATTATTTCAGGGGGATTTGACCTTGTTTTAGCTAAACCAGTTAACCCACTTTTTAGATCACTCTTGGGGGGCGCGGATTTAATTGACCTAGTAACAATTCCGCCTCTTTTTGTCGCTACATATTATGTAGGAAGCTTATTAAATCCAACATTCATAAACGCCATTTTATATTTACTACTATTAATAAACGGTTTTATCATCGCCACTTCATTTTATATAGCCGTTCTGGCTCTCGGAATTGTCACGTTGGAAATCGACCATACAATTATGATCTACAGGGACATGATTGCGTTAGGAAGACTTCCTCTTGATATATATAAAGAACCCGTTAGGAGCATTTTAACTTTTCTTGTTCCTGTTGGAGTGATGATTTCCTACCCTGCAAAAGCGATGATTGGCTTAATTAGTATTCAAGGTATCATAGTATCTTTCGGCCTTGCCGGTATTTCAATGTTTTTATCAATAAGATTATGGAAGTTTGCGTTAAAAAAATATACCTCTGCCTCAAGTTAATATGAGTAAGCGTAGTGTAAACCTTCGACAAAAACTTCTTGTGATTTGTGGACCCACGGCAACGGGTAAAACTTCTTTGGCACTTCATTTGGCTAAATTATTTAATGGAGAGCTGGTTTCTGCAGATTCGAGACAGGTTTATAAGGGAATGGATATTGGAACAGGCAAAGATTTGCCTGTAAATTCAAAAATCAAAGATCAAAAATCAAAATTAGGAAACGAAGAGATAGGTTTTTATGAAATCAACGGCATAAGAATATGGGGTTACGATCTTGTAAAACCAGCGGAAGAGTTTAGTGTTGCACAGTATGTTAGTGTAACTTATAACATTATAAAAAATATTTACAGAGTGGGGAAACTTCCTATTTTGGTTGGGGGGACAGGACTTTATATAAAGGGAGTTATTGATGGAATTCCAACGGCGTTCGTTCCGAAGAATGAGAATCTTCGCAAATTTTATGTCGACAAGAAAGTAGACGAGCTCTTTGAAATTTTATCGGTGGTAGATCCAATTAAAGCCGCCTCAATGAATGTTTCCGACAGAAAAAATCCCAGAAGACTGATTCGTGCTATTGAAGTAGCCCAATATGAATTAACCGCTTCTCCTAACAGTACTATCACTTCGATGGCAAAAGCCGAAGAAGAAGGTGGATATAAATACGACACGCTTTTTATCGGTTTAAAAGCCGATAAAAATGCAATAAAGCAAAAGATTAAAGAAAGGGTAAACCAAAGGATAAAATTCGGTCTAGAAAAAGAAATAAAAAATTTGATCGAAAGAGGAATTTCTTGGAATGACCAGTCGATGAACGCTTTAGGTTACATTGAATGGAAAGATTATTTTAGCGGCGAAGAAAATATACAAGAGGTAATTACCGAGTGGAATAAAGATGAAAATAATTATGTCAAACGCCAAATTACTTGGTTTAAAAAGGAGAAAAGAGTAAATTGGTTTGATATTTCAAACAAAGATTATATAAAAGAGGTGGAAAAGATGGTTAAAGAGTGGCATAATGATAAAAATCAAATTTAAAAAATCAAAAAAAATAGAAATCTAAATTTAATAAATTGTAAATTATGCCGCAAAGAGCAGAAAAAATTGAAATATCTCACAGAACTATAATTTTCGCTGTTTTTTTTGTTTTGTTTTTATGGCTTCTTTACGTAATCAGAGATACCATTTTACAATTTTTTGTGGCCCTTCTGATTATGGCAATATTAAACCCACTTGTTACGAAATTGTCAAAATATAAAATTCCACGTTCTTTGTCAATACTTTTGGTATACGTACTTCTGGTTGGGCTTATGAGTTTTGTTGTTGCAACTGTTATACCACCCTTAATCGAACAAACCACTCTTTTTATTAATAACTTTCCAAGCTTTTTAGATAATCTGGGAGTTTCGAGTCTTATTAGCGAACAAGTAATACAACAACTTTTGGTTCAGATAGGTAGCCTACCTGCACAGGCCGCAAAAATTACATTATCACTTTTCTCAAATGTAATAAACATTGTAACAATTCTTGTTTTTGCATTCTATTTATTGGCCAGTAGAAGCAAATTAGACGATCAACTCGTGGTGTTTTTAGGAGAAACAAAGAATAACCAGATTAATAGAGTAATAGACTTACTGGAAAAAAGACTTGGAAGCTGGGCTATAGGACAAATGAGTTTAATGTTCGTTGTGGGACTTTCTAATTATATTGGTCTACGGCTTTTAGGAATTCCGTTTGCTCTTCCCCTAGCAATATTGGCCGGAATCTTGGAAATAGTTCCGTTTTTAGGTCCTATTATTGCCTCAGTTCCGGCAGTTGTAATTGGTTTCGGATTATCTCCTTTTTTGGGTTTAGCCACTGCGGCGTTGGCATTTCTCATTCAACAGCTTGAAAATTATGTTTTTGTTCCCAAGATTATGCAAAAATCGACCGGAATAAATCCGATAATAACTTTACTTTCTCTTGCAATTGGTTTTAAACTGGCAGGAGTTGTCGGGCTTTTAATCTCCGTTCCGATTTTTATATCAGCCTCAATTATAAGCAAAGAATATTTGTTATTGAAAAAATAATATCTTCAAAACTGATTGAAAATTATAGGAAAATGAGTTATAATACGCTTGTTCTGGAAAAAGGATGGTTACTACGTTCAGTTAATATGAATGTAGAGGAAAGTCCAGGCAGCAAGCTGAAACCCAACGGATCGTAAGATCCGACTCGCAAGAGCTAGTGTCCGCCATTGGCGGAACGGATTCTGAATTGACAGGATTCGAGAGCAACAGAGACGAGCCACGTTCATGTAAATTGAATGTGGGTGAAACGGGCAATCCTAGGGGCTGCAATCGCCGATACTTGCGTTGACGTTCAGGATAGCAAGAATGCGCGAGCACTCGCCGAATAGGCGAGAAGATTGGAGAAGTTATATCAATCTTAGATAGATTACCGTCATGCCCATTAGATAGCTATTGCATCTAACGAGCTGAACAGAACCTGGCTTACTAATTTCCCGAGCCAAAATCCGCCGAAAGGCGGATTTTGTTTTGGCGAGGAAAAGAGCCAAGCTTTGCTTACTAATTTCCAGAACACTAAAAAATCCCGACTTAATCGGGATTTTTTAGTGGAGAAAGCAAATCTAAGCTTATAGTCTTGAAAAATATAGAAAAAAAGGAGAAAATAGTACAGAATAGTACAGAGAAGTATGTAAATGAGTACGACCCCGCACAGAACTTACTTGCTCCCGAAACCTATGGGTTCGCGTCGCAAGAGCGTTTATGCGGGGCAAGGGGGGTGAGAAATAAAATGGTAACGGTTTCTTCTTGGCAGCAGGCATTAATTGATTCTTGGGGTCAGGTTTGGGCGGCATTTCTGGCGTTTTTGCCGTCGGTTCTTGGTGCAATTTTAATCTTTTCTTTAGGGTTGATTCTCGCCTTTTGGGTAAAAAGATTAATAATTGAAGTTTTGACGGTTGTGAAATTTGAGAAACTTTCCAAGTCCCTGGGTGTTGATGATTACCTTGGAAAAGCTGGTATCAAGAAAAATTCAGCCGATCTACTGGCTAGTGTAGCCGAATGGTTAATTATTTTGGTCTTTTTCCTTACGTCGGTTGATATTTTGGGACTGAGTGTCGTATCTCGGGTGCTAACCGAGGTTCTTTCCTACATTCCCAATATAATTGCCGCAAGCTTAATTTTTGCAGCAGGTTTTTTTGTAGCTGGGCTCGTGGAAAATTTAGTGAGAGGTGCGCTTACGTCGGTCGATAAAGAGACTGCAAAACCAGTCAGTAAATTAGCCCGATGGGTAATAATTGTAGTTACTTTTTTTGCCAGTATTGAACAGCTACAAATTGCTAAATCCCTTATCAATACTTTCTTTTCGGGTCTTACTTATACAATTGTTTTGGTTGTCGGGCTTTCGGTGGGTTTGGGCGCAAAAGACTTAGTCGCTAGGATACTCAATGATTGGTACGACAAGATTAAGAAGTAGGTTGTAGGGGAGTTGCTGATATCTGTCTTTACATTGTGATTGGTTTTTGTACTTCTATATTGTATATAATAAGGATAGGATGAATTAGGCAATTTGAACTTAAATTCTTAATTTCTTTATATCCTAATATCTAAATCATCTGCCCATGAAGTTATCACAAGATACCCTCAAAAAAGTAATAGTCGGATCAGGTTTTATTCCCGAAAAAGACTTCGATGACGCTGCAAAAACAGCGAGCGAGTTGGATAAAGAAGTAATTGACATTCTTATTTTTCGCGGGCTTATTAACGAAGAAACGATTGCGAAACTCATATCTGAACACTTCGGAGTTTCTTACACAGACGTCGGAAAAATAGAAATCCTTCCTGAAGTGCTTTCCATAATCCCCGAGAAAATGGCAAGAGTTTATAGAATTGTTCCTTTTGCTAAAGAGAAGGAAAAGCTTTCGCTTGCAATGGAAGATCCTGAAAACTTTGAGGCACTGGAGTTTGCCAAAAGGCATACAGGGCTTGAAATCGTTCCATATTACTCTAATAAAGAAAGCATAATACGTGCTTTGGGTCAATACAAAAAGGGTATCAAAGAGGATTTTCAAAAAATAATTTCCGAAAATTTGAAAAAAGCTACCAAAGAGGAGGATTTGGCCAAAGCCGCCGAAGAAGTTCCAATAGTAAAAATTCTAGACTCAATTTTTTCTTATGCAATTAGTGAAAAAGCGTCGGATATTCATATTGAGACTCAAGAAACAGAGGTGGTTGTGCGATTCAGAATAGACGGAATTTTAAGAGACATTGTGAAGCTCAGTCGGGGGGTCGATGCGGCACTGATCGCTAGAATAAAAATACTTTCCGACCTGAAAATCGACGAACACCGTGTCCCACAGGACGGAAGGTATAAATTCAGATTGGAGGACGAGATAGTGTCTTTGCGTATTTCAATTATTCCCGGATTTTACGGGGAAAATGTCGTTATGCGTTTACTTAGGGAAGGAAACCGCCCGGCGAGTCTTGAAGAATTAGGTTTAACAGGACGCGGTTTGGAAATTCTTCGAGCCAACATTACGAAGCCACACGGAATGATATTGGTTACCGGTCCGACAGGGTCGGGTAAAACTACAACCCTTTACTCAGTCCTAAATATTCTTAACACAATTGAGGTCAAAATTTGCACTATAGAAGATCCGATCGAATATGCAGTTGGCAGAGTTACTCAGATTCAGGTGAACTCGAAAACCGGGGTTGAGTTTTCAACTGGCTTGCGGGCACTAATGCGACATGACCCGGACATAATTATGGTTGGGGAGATCCGCGATCAAGAAACTGCCGAGATTGCGATTCATTCTGCTTTAACCGGTCATCTGGTACTATCAACTCTTCACACAAATACAGCGGCGGGTGCGATTCCGCGCTTTATCGATATGGGAGTTGAGGATTTCTTGCTTGCCTCGACACTTAATGTTGTTATTGCCCAGAGATTAGTTCGTAAAATTTGCAGCAACTGTATTACAAAATATTCTCCCCCGGAAGTTGTAGTTAAAAAACTTTCAAAAGATTTAGGGATAAGTTTGGAAGGTCAAAAATTTTATAAAGGACAAGGTTGTAGCGAATGCAATCGTAAAGGTTATCGCGGGAGGATCGGAATCTACGAAGTTATGGAGGTTAATGAAAAACTTAGAAATCTGATTACCCAAAAGGCAACCAGCGATGTTTTGCAAAAAGAAGGAGTAGCAGCGGGAATGATTACGATGCTACAGGACGGACTGGATAAAGTTTCATCCGGGTTAACAACTATTGAAGAAGTTATTAGAACAGTAAGAGAAAATTAATTTCTATGCCTTTATATAAATACAAAGCTAAGGACAAGGAAGGTAAAGTCCTAGAAGACGTAGTACAAGCCGCAAATAAAAAAGAAGCAGTTGCTTTTCTAAAGGCCGAGGAGTTTCAGGTTCTGACGTTGAAATCTTTGGATTTAAAATCAAGCTCCCTTTTCGGTGGCGGAGTTCCCGTATCTGAAAAAGCGGCATTTTGCCGTTTTATGGCAACAATGCTTCGTGCGGGATTACCCATGCCTGAAGCAATCGATATTCTAAGGCAGGAAGCCCAGAGTAAAAAGCTAAAGACTATTCTGTTTGATTCATCTTTCCATATCAGAAAAGGAGAACCGTTGTCTACTGTCTTGGCCAAATACAAAACCGATTTTGACGCCGTGTTTTTAACGATGATAAAAGCGGGCGAAGAATCGGGAACCTTGGAAAAATCTTTTGATTATCTTGCAAAACAGCTATTGGCATCATATGAACTTACGCAAAAAGTAAAGGCTTCCATGATGTATCCTTTGGTAATAATTGCGGCAATGATTGGTAATGCCTTTATCATGCTTGGATTTGTACTACCGAAAATGAGCGACGTATTTTTATCATTAAACGCCGATTTGCCACCCGTAACGCGCTTTGTTTTAGTTGTCGGAAAAACAGTCGGAGCAAATATGGCGGTAACATTCGGACTATTTTTTGGGATTATCTTTTTTGTGATAATGCTTTTTCTAATTCGTGCAACGAGAACTTTTATTTTTTCCTATTTTGTCAAACTTCCGGTAATAAGCAAAGTTATGGATCAGCTCGATACTGCAAGATTTGCAAGGACACTTTCGACTTTACTCAAAAGCGGGGTACCGATTATGGTTGCTTTGGAAGTTTCCTCCGACGTGCTCAAACAACCTCATCTTCAAAAAATGGCTAAGACATTTAGCGAAGGAGTTGCTAAGGGTCAGTCCCTTTCCGATATATTGGTAAAAACCAAACGCTCGTTTCCAATAACCATGATTCAGACGATAAGAGCCGGAGAAAAAACAGGGAGTTTGGAAGTGGTACTCGAGGAACTGGCGGCTTTTTACGAGATGGAGGTCGATTACGGATTAAAACGCGCAACCGCACTTCTGGAGCCTTTACTTATGCTTGTTATTGGTATTGCCGTCGGAGGAATGGTTGTTCTTCTAATTACCCCAATTTACAGTATTGTCGGAGGACTCGAAGGGAATATTTAAATAAACTAATAATTAAGAACTAATCGCGAACAACTGATTATTAATATGAAAAAAACAAAAAAAGAAGGACCAAAAATAGACAATCCGGCAGTGTTTGTCGCTATTTTCATATTATTTTTGGTTTCATTTGCACTGATTTTATACGGAGTCATTTTTCCGAAAAAAGTGGCTAATGATATAGCAAAAGAATCTGAAAATGCCGGTAATGTGGTAAATGAGGAAGTAGATTTGAATGAGTTTTTCAAAGATTCAGATCAGAATCAATATTTATCAGGTGAAGGAGCCGAATTTGCAGTTGATGATCCGTTCGTCGAACAATGCGCCCCAACCTCAGGCGACAATCAACCCGCCTTTAACTCCTTCACTGTTTGTGTGCGTTAGCCTCTTTTTTAATCCAGGTAAAAAGCCATTCGGCGCTATCGACGAGAGGCAACTTTTTGACTTCTTCTTGCGTTACCCATCTTGCTTCCATTACTTTACCTTCAATATCTTTGTCAAGATTAACCTTTTTTGTAACAGATTCGTAAAAGAATATAACCGTATGGTAATTGAACTGGGGAAATATTGCTTCCTTGAAACACAGGTATTTTAAATTTCTTGCCTTTATTCCTACCTCTTCAAATATTTCTCTTTTTGCAGCATCTTCGAGTGTCTCCCCGAATTCTACTTTTCCTCCCGGGATAATCCACATTTCTCTACCACTTTCCAGCCTTTCTTTAACTAGCAGATATTTACCGTTGTTTTTTATAAGAACGCTGACTACAAGCTTGGGTTTATTTGTATCGGATAATTTTGTGTTCTTCATTGATGAATTAAAGGTGGGCTGTATCGTTCCAGGTCATAAGCCCCCAGCCGTATTTGTCTGTGAATTCAAGACGGGTTATGCCGGTATTTTCTTGCCAGGTGTGACGTCTGAAATTCCAAAATATTTCCGGTGTTAAATTTTCTCCGAAAATGGCACAGGCGATAATCATTTTTATTATTGTTCCGTGTGAAATGCATAAAACATTTTGATCTTTGTGCTTATCCAATAAATGTTTTAAGACTTTGCTTGCCCGATCTTTAAGATCGTTATATGTTTCCTCGTCCGAATATTTCCAGTTACCCAACGCGAAATTATCTTCTATCAATTTTCTTATTCTTACACTTTCAGGGTGCTCATAATAAAGTTCCGAAATTTCGCTGGGATTTCTTATCTCGTGTAATTCTCCCCAGTATTCAATAGGTTTTTTCAGTTTTTTAGAAATTATATTTGCAGTTTGGGATGTTCTTTTATAGGGTGAAGCGTAAATGACATCGATATGT
>Ga0209751_10004588_pt1 | contig 13194 bp, 11 predicted proteins | sample RifCSP13_1_FD_184019 | JGI IMG/M metagenome (GOLD analysis project Ga0209751, IMG submission 184019) | Soil microbial communities from Rifle, Colorado - Rifle CSP2_sed 13_1 (SPAdes) (version 2) | ecosystem: Environmental > Terrestrial > Deep subsurface > Rock core/Sediment | place: Rifle... | reverse complement strand
TTTGCGCTGGGCAATAACAAGGAAAGCCTTGAACTGGCACACAAAAGTGTTTTGCTGGATAAAAAGAATGAATCTGCTTACAGGCTGCTTGCCCGCACACAGCTTGCCATGGAGGATTATTCCACTGCCCTGGTCACCATAAACAAGGCCCTGGCATTGAAAGCTAATCCTGCAAATCATTTTTACCGCGCACTGATAGTTGGAAAAATGAAAAACTATATCCAGGCAGAACAGGATTACAGTAAAGCCATCGCCAAGAACAACCGTTATACCGAGGCATACCTGGAACTGGCAGGCCTGCGGCTTCTCCTTGGCAAACCTGAAGAAGCCATGGAAGGCTGCAATACCGTGCTGGCATATGAGCCCGGCAACATGGAGGCATATCTTATCCGGGGCAGGATATATGCAAGCCTGAAAGAATACCCCAGCGCTATCGACGATGCTTCGAAAATACTGTCGCATGATCCGGATGATGCATCGGTCCTGCTTATCCGCGGTACCTATTACCAGGAGTTTACGCAGCATCAGAATGCAATAAATGACTTTACACGGGTAATGCTGATCACGGGCAAAAATCCCGATGCAATTTTCAAACGTGCCTTTTCTTACGAACAGATTGGTGATTTTAAATCGGCAATAAAGGACTATGAAACCCTGACCTCTCTTTCAGGTAATGAACAAGAAGCCCGGCAGCACCTCGGAGAGGCCCAAAAACGACTGTATGAACTTAACCGTGAATCGGTTGCACCCATAATAACCTTGCTGGAACCTCAGGTGTACGGCGAATCGAACCTGAAATTTGCCAGGGATAAAAATACTGTGACCGTGAGGGGTAAAATAAAGGACGACAGTGATATCCGGGAGGTGTATGTAAACAGCTTCGCTGCCCGTTTCTTTAAAACCGGCGAATCCTTCGAATTTACGGTTGATCTTGATATTTCTTCGTCGGATTTTGTTACCATAACGGCCAGGGATTTTTACGAAAATAGAGGTGAGATCAGGTACAGCATCATACGTACCGAAACAGACCCTCCGTTTATTTCCATTCTTGCCCCCTATGCGTCCGATAACGGTGAGATCTACCTGGATACTGAAAATGACGAACTGTACATCGAAGGAAGCATCAAGGACGAGAGTATGATCCAATCTATACTAATCGATAGTGTTACAGCAAGTTTCAGACTTGATGGCCTGAATCCCCGTTTTTCCGCTACCATTAACGTGTCCAATAAGAACCGGTTTAATGTGACTGCCACGGATGTTTACGGAAATACCGTCACCCAGGCTTTTGTGCTTAACCGCGAAGGCGTATCCCTGCTTGAAGCCAATCCGATGGGTCGTACCTGGGTGATATTCATTGAAAATTCAAATTACGACATATTTCCCAGTCTCGATGGCCCTGCCAGGGATGTTACCCTTATGCGATCGGCCCTGTCGAAATATGAAATACATAAGGTAATTCATAAGCAGGATATGTCCAAAAAGGAAATGGAAAGGTTTTTTTCCATTGAGTTGCGCGACCTGCTCCGGAGCAATAAGGTGAATGCTTTGATGATATGGTATGCAGGGCACGGAAAATTCATTCATGAAACAGGATACTGGATACCTGTTGATGCCATACGCGACGATGAATTCACCTATTATAACCTGAATGCCCTGCGTGCCTCATTGCAATCCTACTCCGGGTATATTACCCATAACCTTGTGGTGACCGATGCCTGTGAATCGGGTCCTGCATTCTGCCAGGTTATGCGAGAGATTCCTTCGGAAAGAAATTGCAATGACTGGGAAGCAGTGAGATTCAAATCTTCGCAGGTATTCTCGTCAGCTGGATATGAACTTGCTGTAGACAACTCCCAGTTTACCAAGACATTTGCCAACACATTGTCCAACAATCCCGAGGCCTGTATCCCGATTGAATCCATCGTGAATAAAGTGGCCCCCGCAGTTACCAGGAACAGGATGCAAACTCCAAAATTCGGGCGGATTGCCGGGTTGGAAGACGAGGACGGTACCTTCTTTTTTATTGCGAAGAAATAATCCGGCGTGAACCCCGGCTATATTGCACGGGAAAGTACCCTCGGGCTAACAATGGATTTAATCAGTTTGTAAATGCTGTCGGGATCAAATCCGCATTCCTTGTATAACTCCATTTGCGTGCCATGATCGATAAATGAGTCGGGAACACCCAGCCGTTTTACGTTGGCCTGATAACCGTTGTCACACATGAATTCGATCACAGCGCTGCCAAACCCGCCGGCAATCACGCCATCCTCAACGATAACCACATCACGGAAACGCTTGAACAGGCCATGCAGACATTCGGTATCGATTGGTTTGGCAAAGCGCATGTCCCAATGTTCCACCTCCACCCCTTCGTTTTCCAGCCTGAGGATGGCCTCAGCTGCAAGATTACCGGCATGGCCCAGTGTCAGAACAGCAATGTCCTTTCCCCGTTTCACCAGCCTGGCCTTTCCAATTTCAATTTCCCGGAAAGGTTTTTTCCAGTCGGCCATTGAGCCTCTTCCCCTGGGATACCGGATGGCAAAAGGGCCATTGTTTTTCAGCTGGGATGTGTACATCAGGTTACGTAATTCTTCCTCGTTCATGGGTGCACTGATGATCATGTTGGGAATTGCGCGCAGGCAGGCTATGTCAAAAACACCATGATGCGTTGCCCCATCGGTACCAACCAGTCCGCCCCGGTCGAGGCAAAAAACCACCGGCAGCTTCTGGAGTGCCACGTCATGGATCACCTGGTCATAGGCCCGCTGCATGAAAGATGAATATATGTTGCAGAACGGGATAAGTCCCTGTGTTGCCAGTCCGGCAGAAAAAGTCACCGCATGCTGTTCCGCAATGCCCACATCAAATGCCCTGTCGGGCATTTCATCCATCATAATTTTGAGCGAACATCCTGTAGGCATGGCAGGTGTAATTCCTACAATGCGCTCATTTTCACGGGCCAGCTCGAGCAGTGAATAACCGAAAACTTCCTGGTACAGGGGAGGCACTGACCCTTCGTGGGTTGCAGTTACCAGCTCACCTGTTTCCTTGTCATACCTGCCGGGGGCGTGAAACACAGTCTGGTTTTTTTCAGCCTGTGTGAACCCCTTGCCTTTCACTGTAAGCAAATGCAGCAACTTGGGACCCGGAATGTTTTTCATATCTTGAAACAACCCCACCAGACGCTTCAGGTCATGTCCGTCCACCGGACCAAAATACCTGAATTTGAGTGCCTCAAAAAGATTGCTCTGGTGCATCAGTACTGATTTCAGCCCGTTTTCCAGCTTCTGGGCATAATCCCGTGCGTGGGGAGCAATTTTGTTGATCTTTCCGAACAGGTTCCATATCTCGCTTTTCAGCAGATTATAGGTCCTTGATGTGGTGATATCTACCAGGTATTCTTTAAGTGCCCCGGTATTGGGATCGATAGCTATGTTGTTGTCGTTGAGAATAACCAGGATATCGGTGTTTTCACTGCCTGCGTTGTTGAGTCCTTCAAATGCCAGGCCCCCCGTCATGGATCCGTCCCCGATAACCGCAACCACATTGCGCTTTGTTCCCCTGAGGCGATCGGCAACTGCAATACCCAGCGCCGCGGATATGGAAGTAGACGAATGGCCTGTGCCAAATGCGTCGTATTCACTCTCACTCATGCGGGGAAAGCCGCTTATGCCTTTGAACTGCCTGTTGGTATGAAATACATCTTTTCTTCCGGTCAGGATCTTATGACCGTATGCCTGGTGGCCTACATCCCAAATGATCGCATCGTGCGGGGTATTATATACGTAATGAAGGGCAACGGTGAGTTCAATAACTCCCAGGCTGGCACCAAGATGTCCGGGATTCGTGGAACACTCATTAATGATAAACTGGCGGAGTTCTTCACACACCTCCAACAGCTGATCCTCCCTGAGTTTCCTCAGATCTTCGGGATAGCTGATGTGATCGAGAAGTCGTTGTCCTTTGCTGTAGTCCATCATTCGTTACACCTTCGTGGATTGAAATGAACAGATTAAAGTGGCTTTCAAACAAGTCAAAGTTAATAATTAATTGCTTATTTCGTTTGCAGTTATTTACCAGCATGCTAATTTCGAAACGAAATGCTTCGGCTTTGAAGCTGTTGCTGTAAACAACCGGAAAAAAAATATGATCATGAGAAAAATTACCTGGATATTGTTGCCTGCCATACTGATTGCTGCCTGTGTGCCTCCTACACGCTTCAAGGCACTGCAGTCGCAGTCACTCACCTGCCAGGAAGAAAGGGATCTGCTGAAGGCAGAAAATGAAAGGCTTTCGGTTGAAAACACGGAGATCCTGTCAAAGCTTCAGATGGCGGAAAAAGAGCTGGCACGTGCCGGCCGTGATACCGTAAAATGGCAGGAAGAGGTGAACAGGCTGGGTTCACAGTTTAAACAACTCGATAAGGATTACCATGACCTGCAGGAAGCTCACCAGGCCATGCTCAAGGGGAGTGAGGGAGAAATCAGGCGCCTGATGGATGAACTCCAGGTGGCACAAAAGGACCTGCAAAAAAGGGAAGGTGACCTGGCAAAACTGTCAGCCGACGTGAATACCCGGAAAAGTGAACTTGAAAGCATGCAGGTGGAACTTAATGCGCGAAATGCCCGGCTGTCCGATCTTGAAAAAGTGCTTAAAGACCAGGAATCCGTGCTTGCCAGTTTAAAGGAAAAGGTCAGTGATGCCTTGCTGGGATTCGAGAACCAGGGTCTTACCATTACCCGGAAAAATGGTATGGTATATGTTTCACTGGATGAAAAGCTCCTCTTTAAAAGCGGGAGCATCACGGTGGACCCCAAAGGGATCACCCCGCTTAAAAACCTGGCAAAGGTGCTGGCACAAAATCCCGAAATAAATGTAATGATCGAAGGACATACCGATGATGTTCCCGTGATCAGCGGTTCGCAATACAAGGATAACTGGGATCTGAGCGTGCTGCGTGCGACCTCGATTGTAAGAATATTGCTGGACGGTTCAGGAATCGATCCCAAGCGCCTTACCACAGCAGGGCGCAGTGAGTTCCTGCCGGTTGATCCGGAAAAATCCCCTGACGCCCGGCAAAAGAACCGCCGTACGGAGATTATCCTGTCGCCGAAGCTGGATGAGTTGTATGAGATAATTGGAAGATAGTTTGGGGTTTGGGGTTGTGGGTTGTGGGTTGGGTTTTTTTGTGGATAAAATTGATAATATTACCGAATAATATAATTTTGTTATATCATCACCAATATCCTGAATTATGGAAGAAGAAGCAAGGTTTTGTATAGATATGGCCAGTGAGAAAATGGAAAAAGCACTGAAACATCTTGAGGATGAACTGGCTCATGTTCGGGCAGGCAAGGCAACTCCCAACATTCTCGACGGTATTTCGGTGGATTATTACGGTGCCATTACACCCCTCTCGAAGGTATCCAATATCGGCACTCCCGATGCAAAAACCATTGTTATTCAGCCGTGGGACAAATCCATGATCGATACCATTGAGAAGGCGATCCTGTATGCAAATATTGGTTTAACCCCCATGAATAACGGGGAATTGATCAGGCTGAACATTCCCCCGCTCACCGAAGAAAGGCGCCGTAACCTGGTAAAACAGATAAAAGCAATGGGTGAGAATACCAAGGTTAGTGTGCGGAATGCACGCCGTGATGCCAACGAAGAATTGAAAAAACTGCTGAAGGAAGGCCTTCCTGAGGATGTTGAAAAGGAGTCCGTAGAGGAGGTTCAGAATCTGACCGATGATTTTATCCGCAAAACGGATCTTATCATTGCCGGGAAGGAAAAGGAAATTATGACGGTTTAATTCCAGCCTAATTACTAATTAACGTCCCCACATCCTTCCCCTCCATTACCTTCCTCAGATTTCCCGGTGTGTTCATATCAAAAACAAGAACAGGAACATTGTTCTCCCGGCACATGGTGAATGCGGTAAGGTCCATGATCTTTAAGCCCTTGTCATAGGCTTCCTCAAAGGTAACTGCCTTATATTTAACCGCCCCCGGGTCTTTTTCCGGATCAGCTGTGTACACTCCGTCAACGCGTGTTCCCTTTAAAATAACTTCGGCACCGATCTCGACACCCCTGAGGGCAGCGGCTGTATCAGTAGTAAAAAACGGGTTGCCGGTACCGAATGTAAATACAATGGCATATCCCTGTTCAAACAAGGTTTCTGTAAGTGTTTTGGAATAGCGCTCCCCCACCGGGAGCATTTCAATGGCGGTAAGCACGCGTGCCTTACCTCCTGCCTGATTAACAAAGGTTTGCAGGGCGAGACCGTTAATCACCGTGGCCAGCATGCCCATATAATCTCCTGTCACCCTGTCGAAGCCACTTTGCAAACCCGAAAGTCCCCGGAAAATATTGCCGCCGCCGATCACAATTCCCACCTGGGCTCCCAGGTCCTGGATTTCCCTGATCTGCCGTGCATAGGATCCGAGAACCGCTTCATCGAGCCCGGAATTCTTATCACCCATCAATGCCTCGCCGCTAAGTTTCAGCAATATTCGCCTGTATTTAAGTGCCATTGTTTTGTTTTGTTTTAATCGTATCGTAAATATAACCCAGTTAATCCAAATCAAAAAAAAGAGACGCATATAATCCAAAAAAAAACCCGCCAAAAAGGCGGGGTCATGCTTTTAAATACAGTATCGCTACTGGTTCAGGGAATATCGTAGAAAGCCGGAAACTGTGAGATCCTTATCATACCCCTGGAGGTATTGTCTCACGGTCCTGGTATTGTCCCTGGTAAACTCCTGGTTAAGCAGTGTACTCTCTTTAAAGAATTTATTCAGCTTGCCTTCGGCGATCTTATCCAGCATGTTTTCAGGTTTCCCTTCGTTTCGGGCCTGCTCCCTGCCAATTTCCTTTTCCTTTTCAATAATATCGGCAGAAACATCCGACTTATCAACGGCAACCGGATTCATAGCAGCCACCTGCATAGCCACATCCTTACCTGCCTGGATATCAACCACCCTGTTCAGTCCCACCAGGGTAGAAAGCCTGTTCCCGGGATGAATATAAGCAAATACCTGCGCAGCTTCAATGTTGCTGTAATACGACAGGTCAAGTTTTTCACCGATGATACCAATCTGTTCGGTAACTCGTTCACTTACACTTCTGCCGCCGAGCATCAGACTTTTGAGCTCATCCAGTCCGGACGGATTCTTTTCTGCTGCCACCTGGAGAATATCCTGTGCAAATTTCACAAAATCAGCATTCTTGGCTACGAAATCAGTTTCGCAATTCAAAACGATCAGGTGCCCATGACGTTCATCGGGTGAAACTTTGGCAATCACAACGCCTTCGGTGGCATCACGGTCGGCTCTTTTGCTGGCCACCAGCTGTCCCCTTTTGCGTATAATTTCAACAGCTTTTTCAAAGTCATTATTCGATTCTTCGAGGGCATTCTTGCAATCCATCATGCCCGCACCGGTCATTTTTCTGAGTTTGCTGACATCAGCAGCTGTAATTGCCATATTATATTTGATTTAATCCCGATTAAATTTCTTCTTCTTCTTCAATTTCAATTACCACACCCTTTTTGGCAGGAGCTTTCAATGTAAGGGCCTTGCGGGCGGCAGCACGTTTTTCACGTGATTCTTCAAATTCCTCATCGGTTTCCTCCGAATCATCAGCCCTGTCTTCTTTTCTGGCCTTTTTTTCATTGGCATCTGCTTCCTTTTCGCGTTCCATTTTACGTTCGTCCAGGCCTTCCTGTATCGATTTGCAAACGGCTTCAAGGATCAGTGAAATGGATTTGGATGCATCGTCATTGGCAGGGATCGGAAAATCAACCAGGTTGGGATCCGAATTGGTATCCACCATGGCAAAAATGGGAATATTCAATCGCCTGGCCTCACTTACGGCAATGTGCTCCTTACAGATATCCACAATAAACATGGCAGCAGGCAGACGGGTAAGGTCAGAAATACTGCCAAGGTTTTTTTCAAGCTTGGCACGCTGGCGTGCGATCTGCAGCTTCTCACGTTTTGATAAATTGTCGTAAGTTCCGTCTGTAGCCATCTTGTCGATCGAGGACATTTTCTTTACTGCTTTCCGGATGGTGGGAAAGTTTGTCAGCATCCCTCCCGGCCAACGTTCTGTAACGTATGGCATATTTACCTCTTTCACCAGGTCGGCAACGATGTCCTTAGCCTGCTTTTTGGTGGCTACAAACAGGATCTTCCGTCCCGATTTTGAGATCTGCTTAAGCGCCGATGAAGCTTCATCGAGTTTAACCTGTGTTTTTTGAAGGTCGATAATATGAATCCCTTCTTTCTCCATAAAAATATAAGGAGCCATAGCGGGATTCCATTTTCTCCTAAGGTGTCCGAAATGTACACCTGCATCCAATAATTGCTGAACTGAAATTCTTGACATGATTTTATATTTGTTTACATTCTATGAAAATCAACCGATGAGTAGCCAGCCCATGAAGGAATGAGTCTCACCAGTTTAGATACTAAACGAAGAAAAGGACTTATCGCTTGCTGAACTGGAACCTTCTTCTTGCACCGGGTTGACCTGGTTTTTTGCGCTCAACTTCACGCGGATCCCTGGTTAACAGTCTGTTGCTTTTTAAAACATCCTTGCTCTCAGGTTTTACAATTACCATGGCCCGGGCAATAGCCAGACGAAGTGCCTCAGCCTGTCCCTTAATGCCACCTCCCTGAAGGTTAACAGTAATGTCGTATTTATCAATGACTTCAGCAAGATTCAACGGTTGCTGAACGAGATATTGCAATTGCTGCAGTGGAAAATATTCCTGTAATTCCCGGCGGTTTATTGTAATCTTACCTTTGCCTTCTTTCAGATATATCCTGGCTACCGCGCTCTTTCTGCGCCCCAATGTGTTAACAACTTCCATACCTGTTATTTGTAATTTAATTTAAGTTCCTTGGGCTGCTGTGCCACATGGGGATGATCCGGCCCGGCATAAACATAGAGGTTCTTGAATATGGCATTGCCTAACCTGTTGCGGGGAAGCATTTTCTTTACAGCCAGTTCAATAATGCGTCCGGGATGGGTTAAGGCCAATTCGGCAGGGGAAGAAATACGCTGACCTCCGGGATATCCCGTATGCCTCATGTATTCTTTATCAGTCCATTTTTTTCCGGTCAACCTTATCTTTTCTGCATTGATTACTATGATGTTGTCACCACAGTCAACATGAGGAGTGAAACTTGTTTTGTGTTTCCCCCTGAGAATGCTGGCAACCTGTGAGCTTAACCGGCCCAGAACCTGATTGGTGGCATCAAGAACAAACCACTCTTTCTGAACAGTTGCATTGTTTGCGGAGACCGTTCTATAACTCAGTGTGTTCACGTCGTTTTACTGTTATTAATAAAATGCTGATCAAAAATATTTTACCCTTAAAATGGGGAGTGCAAAAATACAATTTATTTTAATTATGCAACAGGTTTTGCGAATTTTCTTTACTGAAAATAGATTACTTTTATTTTATGATTCAATCCATGTCCCGTGAAACGTTGCACCGTAATGTGTATTTGTTTGCACTTGCCATGCTGGTTTGTTGCCTTCCGCTGTCAAAGTATATGATGAGCATTTCGCAATTCCTCCTTGCGATAAACTGGATGGCAGAAGGCAGGTTCAGACAAAAAACCGTGTTGATCCGGAATAATCCTTCTATCGCTTTTTTCGCTTCCGTATTCCTTATTTATGCCATGGGTATGCTTTATACCGGGAATATGGCAGCCGGTCTTACAAAAATTAAGAATGTGCTGCCCTTGCTTTTGTTACCGGTCGTGCTGGGAACATCGTATCCGCTATCCGGAAAAGAACTGAAAGGAATGCTGCTGCTGTTCGCTGCTTCGGTTGTGATAGCTGCCCTGGTATGTGTCGTCAACTATTTGTTGCATCCCGAAACTATTGCCGGTGATTTCCGGAGCGTTTCCGTTTTTATGCCGCACCACCGGTTCTCACTGCTCATTCTTATGGCTGCGTTCATCCTGCTTTATATGGTTTTTTATCCCCGTTTTTCTGCAACAGGATATGAAAAATCAGCATACCTGTCGCTGTCCCTTATGTTGATCAGCTTCCTGTTTTTTCTCCGTTCCTTCACCGGCATAATCCTGCTCATTATTCTGGGTGCCGGCTTCATGCTGCGGACCGCGTATACCGGGAAACGGTCATTCGTAAAACCGGCCGCGGGATGGACAGTGATTGTATTGTTCACGATGCCGGCACTGTTTATTGTAATTCCGGTATTGAAGTACTTCCAGCCGGTACCTTATGAAATATCATCCCTTGAAAAAACAACAGCAGGCGGAAATCATTACACGCACAATCCGGAAACAGGCATTCTTGAAAACGGAAATTATGTCGATCTGTATGTATGTGAGCCGGAACTAAAAAAGGAGTGGGACCGGATCAGCCGGATACCCTATGACGGTACCGATAAAAAAGGACAGCTGATACGTTATACCCTGATCCGTTACCTGACATCAAAGAACCTCCGCAAGGATTCCGCCGGATTAAGCCACCTGGAAGAACCCGATGTTACAGCCATTGAGCATGGACTGGCTAATTTCAGGTTTAAGGAAAAGCCGGGAATATCACAACGCCTGTATGAGATCATCTGGGAAATCCATGTATTTGACAAAACCGGATTTGTCCGTAATCATTCCGTCGGTCAGCGAATTATATTTTTCAAAACTGCTGTTCAGGTAGTCCTGAAAAATCTTCCCTGGGGAACCGGCACCGGAGATGTGTATGATGTTATGCTCAGGGAGGCTGACGATAAATTGCTTTCGCTGAGTACGAACTGGGAAGGAAAACCGCATAACCAGTACCTGTTCTTTTTATTGGCATTCGGCCTTCCCGGGTTCCTGTGGATCATGTTCTCCTGGATTTATCCTGCCATTGTCCGGACATGTTATACCAACATGCTGTTTAACATCTTTGCGGCAATAATTCTCATTTCCATGTTCGCCAACGATACCCTGGAATCTTATGTGGGTATTGTGTTCTTCTCCTTTTTCTACAGTCTTTTCGGGTTTGCCTCACCCGGGGATAAACAGGCAGCTAGTTCTTGAATTTGAACGTGGCAATGATGTCCTCAAAGACAGGTTCGAAATGATCGTAAGTCGATTGAAGGGCGCTAAAACTCACCACATACCCGTAATTTTCCCTTGCGAACAAATATTTGAGCGCTTTGGCTTTCAGCTCCAGGGTATCAACGCTGGAAACAATATAAAGGGTCTGAAGGTGAACGAATTTTTTGCTGTCAACCCCGTTAATTGTAGTATCGGCAGATGAAAGCAGATGGAAGGTAGTATCCGATTCAAGACCGGCAATAACAGCGGTGTAGAAAGTAGGCAGTGTGATTCCGTTCAATCGCTCCCGGGTAATCAGCATATCTTCGTTTATCGAATCATTGCTGTCCTCCAGCGGACTTTGTGCATAATAAAGATAGACGTCGTCATCATATATAACATAGGTCCAATCAGTTGGAACCGTGACCTCAAAGTCAAGTTGAACTTCATCATCATCCTTGTTACACGATGCAATTACCAACGCCATGCACGTAAATAATACAATTGCCTGCCAAATTTTCAATGTTTTCATTTCTAATGTGTTAAAGTGAAACATGTAAAACATAAAACACAACTAAAACTTGCCCAATAAGGAAGAACCAAAGGTAAATTATAAAATCATTACTTTTACATCCATCTGCCACAATAAATAACGTAACCCATGAATAAAGTATTGCTTTTGCTGTGTTTCCTGGCTGGTTTATCCGCGCTGAACGGGCAAACCGGAGATATGAAATCCGATGCGGTATTTCCTGTCCGCGGTTTTTGTATTGAAGCACCCGGTGCTGATTACCTGGATGAATTCATAAAATTCATCAACACACAACTGGCCCCGCGCACAATTAATACGCTTATCCTGCGCGTTGATTTCAATTATCAGTACAGCAGCCATCCCGAGTTACGGGATTCTGCCGCTTTGTCGCCGGATGATGTCAGGAAACTTGTGGCTGCCTGCCGGAAGCACGGTATCAGGATCATTCCGCAGATCAACCTGCTGGGGCATCAATCCTGGGCCGGAAGGGTCTCTAACCTGCTGAGGGTTTACCCTTTGTTTGATGAAACCCCGCACATTACCATGCCGGAAAAATACGAATGGCCCAATGCCGACGGGTTGTACTGCAAAAGTTACTGTCCGCTTCACCCGGAGGTTCACGCGGTTGTCTTTGACCTGGTGGATGAAATTTGCAACGCTTTCGAAGCCGATGCATTTCATGCCGGCATGGACGAGGTTTTCTACATTGGCCACGACAGCTGCGCACGTTGTTCGGGCCGCGATAAAGCAGAACTTTTTGCCGGTGAGGTTACCGCCATTCGCAACCATCTTGCCGAAAAGAACCGCAGGCTCTGGATCTGGGGCGACCGCCTGATCGATGGTAAAACAACTGGCATGGGCATGTGGGAAGCCAGTTTTAACAATACATACCGGGCGGTGGACCTCATCCCCAAAGATGTGATGATCTGTGACTGGCACTATGAACGGGCCGATCAGACACCCGTTTACTTTGCCATGAAGGGTTTACAGGTTGTTACCTGTCCATGGCGCATGCCCGGAGTTGCCACGCAACAGGTTGATGATATGGTGAGGTTCCGCTCACAATCGACTCCGGAAATGAAAGATCGATTTTGTGGAATTGTCCAAACGGTGTGGTCACCGGCACGGTCATTTATTGAGGCCTTCAACAGCAGCGATGATCCCGGAAATGAGGAGAATACTGCTGAAAATTGTTTCAGGGCAGCTTTTGATAAAATAAAGGCCCTTGAAGCACCGGCAAAATGAAACGTATTGCCTCCGTTGACATATTCAGGGCCGTTACCATGCTGCTGATGGTTTTTGTGAACGACCTGTGGTCGCTTCATGATATTCCCCGCTGGCTCGAACATACGGCCGCCGGGGAAGACGGGATGGGACTGTCGGATGTGGTATTTCCGGCATTTCTTTTCATCGTTGGCCTGTCAATCCCGTTTGCCACCCAGGCAAGGATCAGCAAGGGCGAAACACAACTGCAAATAGCACTGCATATTGTCCGCAGAACCATCGCCCTGCTTGTGATGGGTTTCTTCATGGTTAACCACGAGCACTTCCGGCAGGATATTCCCGATTGTACCCGGAATGCCTGGC
>Ga0209751_10004586_pt1 | contig 13196 bp, 11 predicted proteins | sample RifCSP13_1_FD_184019 | JGI IMG/M metagenome (GOLD analysis project Ga0209751, IMG submission 184019) | Soil microbial communities from Rifle, Colorado - Rifle CSP2_sed 13_1 (SPAdes) (version 2) | ecosystem: Environmental > Terrestrial > Deep subsurface > Rock core/Sediment | place: Rifle... | reverse complement strand
ACGACCGGCCCGTGATACCCTCGGCCGCGTCCGCAGCGAGGGCCGCATGACCAGCATCGTCGACGCGCCGCACTACCTCTTCACGTCCGAATCGGTGACCGAGGGTCACCCGGACAAGATGTGCGACCAGATCAGCGACGCGATCCTGGACGCGATCCTGCACGACGATCCGAACGCCCGCGTGGCCTGCGAGACGGCGACCACGACCGGCACCGTCTACGTCCTGGGCGAGATCACGACCTCGACCTACGTCGACTTCCAGGCGATCGTCCGGGAGACCGTCCGCGAGATCGGCTACACCGACGCCCGCTACGGCTTCGACTACCGGACCTGCGGCACGATCGTCAGCGTCCACGAGCAGTCGCCCGACATCAAGCGCGGCGTCGACGAGTCGCTCGAGACGCGCGGCCACGGCGATGTCCACGACCAGGGAGCCGGCGACCAGGGGATGATGTTCGGCTTCGCCTGCCGCGAGACTCCCGAGCTGATGCCGATGCCGATCGCCCTGGCCCACCGCCTCGCCCGGCGGCTGGCGGAGGTTCGCAAGGAGGGGATGCTCGCGTACCTCCGGCCCGACGGCAAGACGCAGGTCACGGTCGGCTACGAGCGCGGCGTGCCCAGGGCCGTCCGGACGGTCGTCGTCGCCGCCCAGCACGACGACGGGGTCGCCACCGAGCGCCTCCGCGACGACGTCATCGAGGCGGTCGTCCACGACGTCATCCCGCGCAGCCTCCGGGTCATCGAGCCGACGATCCACGTCAACCCGACGGGTCGCTTCGTCATCGGCGGGCCAATGGGCGATGCCGGCCTGACCGGCCGCAAGATCATCGTCGACAGCTACGGTGGCATGGCTCGCCATGGCGGCGGCTGCTTCTCGGGCAAGGACCCGTCCAAGGTCGATCGAAGCGCCGCGTACGCCGCTCGCTGGGTGGCCAAGAACGTCGTCGCGGCGGGGCTCGCGGACCGCTTCGAGATCGAGCTCTCCTACGCCATCGGTGTCGCCCGGCCGCTGTCGATCTCGATCGAGACGTTCGGAACGGGAGTCCTTCCCGACGATCGGATCCTGGGCCTCATCGAGCGCCATTTCGATCTCCGACCGGCGGCGATCATCAGCGCCCTCGACCTGCGTCGCCCGATCTACCGCCAGACCGCCGCGTACGGCCACTTCGGCCGGCCCGACCTTGACCTGCCGTGGGAGCGAACCGGGGTTGCGGCGGCCCTCGCCGACGACGCCGGCATCAGGCAGCCGGAGCCGGTCCGGGCCGGCTGATCTGTCGAGGCAGCCTCGCGGCCCCCGGCACGGAAGAGGTTCCTGACCGAGAACGTTGTGCCGCCGCATGAGCGTGGCTCATCGTTCGAGGCACGACCACGCTCGGCCGACGCCTCGCGACGCTCTTGATCGTCCGGTATCGCCGTGGGCCATGCTCGTGTAGCACGATTCTCATGAGCCAAATGCATGAGGTCGGAGCGGGAGGCGACCACGCGATCGCACCAGGCTGGTCGAGGGGCCTCAGCCGTCGTCGCCCCAGTCGACCTGCGCCGGAAGGTCCAGGAACCGCCCGTAGGCCGCGGCCGCGCTCTCGAGGGCCAGGCGCTCCGCCGGATCGAGGGCGGTGAGGAGGTCGGGCCGGACCACGACGTCGCGCCCCGTCACCTCTCGCTTCCAGCCGCCGATCGCCATCCCGTCGCGGACCACGAGATGGGCCGCGAACGCCGCCTCGACCCAGCGCGCCCCGAGCATCGAGGAATCGAACGTCGGTCCATGGTTCCGGTACGAGCCGAGGTACTCGTCATAGTTCGGGAGCAGCTGGACCAGCGGCCCGGCCGCCGGGAGCGCGGGTTCGCCGCCGGGTGGCGGCGCCCACCACCACTCGGTGCCGTCGATTCGTTCGGAGACGAGGTTCCGGCGTTCGCCAGACCGGCCTTCGCGTCGGCGATCGCCAGCCCGGACCACCAGGCGAAGTCGCGCGGCTCCGCCGGGCCGTGCGAGGTGAAGTACCGGCGGGTCAGTTCGGCAAGCGCCGCGGCGCGGTCCGCCGGCGCGTCCGGGGCTGGCGGAACCCAGCTGTCCAGCCGGGCGTAGGTGAACTGCCGTCCGCGCCGCGGGCCGCTGCAGATGACGCCCTCGAGCTCGGCATGCATGACAAGCAGGCTCAGACGCTGGCCCCGGGTGTCGATCCCGGCGGCGACCATCGCTGCCGACAGCTCGGACCGGGTCAGATGTTGTCCGCCTTCAAGCGCCTGGGCCATGACCTCGACACTCCGTCCCAGGGTGGCCTCGTCGAGCTCGGTCCGGCGGTAGTACTGGGCGTTGAGCTTCTCGACGCGCGGGCTCGTCAGCCTGAGGATCCAGCCGATGTCGGCCGGGTGCAGGAAGTGCCAGGTCGGGCGCAGGGCGTGGGTCCGGACGATTCGACCCTCGTCGAGGGCGGCATCGATGTCGGCCTGGCGGGCAGCCGATCCGAGGCGCTGGCCGATGCCCCACGACGCGCCCGGATAGTCCTGCGACTGGACCGCGCCGAATCGGCGGACGACGTCCTCCGGGGTGGTGAAGCGCGGCCGGAGCAGGCCGCTGGCGTCGAGGCGGCGTGTGGCGATGACGGGGTTGGGCACGCCGCCGGAGTGTAGCTGCCGCAATGGGGCGATGCGGCGATGCGGCGATGCCGCGACCTTACGTCTGCTCGACGATGATCCCCGTCATCGACGCGCCGCCACCACGACGCCGGGACTGGCGTCCAAGGAGCCATTGGCCCACGGCAAGCATCGCCAGCGTGAAGGCGAGCATCATCGTGGCCACGGCGTTCGTCTCGGGCGTGACCCCCTTCTTGATCGCGCCGAAGATGTAGAGCGGGATGGTCGTTGAGCCCGGCCCGCTCGTGAACGTCGTGATCACGTAGTCGTCGAAGCTGAACGTGAACGAGAGCAGGAACCCGGCCATGATCGCCGGCAGGAGCTGCGGCAGGGTGATCTGGCGGAAGGTCGGCCAGGGCGGGGCGAAGAGGTCATAGGAGGCCTCGACGTGGGTCCGGTCCATCGTCGACAGGCGGGCCCGGACGAGCAGCAGGACCAGGCTGATGTTGAAGAGCATGTGGGCGGCGATGATCGTGTGGAAGCCGAAGCCCGGCCGGGTCACGCCGAAGACGGCCTCGATCGCGTCGAAGCTCGTGGCGAACAGGACGAGCGTGGCGAGGGCGATGACGATCTCGGGCACGATCACCGAGACGTAGGTCAGGGCGTCGAAGGCCAGCCGGACGCGCTTGCCGACGCGCTGCAGACCAAGCGCCGCCATCGTCCCGAAGAGGGTCGCGAAGATCGCATTCGGGATGGCCACGATGAAGCTGTTGAGGACGTACTTCTGGACGAGTGGATCGTTCAGCGCGATCCCGAACCATTTCGGCGAGAAGCCTCGCCACAGCGTCACCCGGGTGTCGGTGGCGTTGAAGGCGAAGACGATGACGACGACGATCGGGAGATAGAGGAAGGCGTAGACGAGGCTGGTGTGGATGCGGAAGTAGCGCTCGATGAAGCCGCTTCCCCGGTCGATCGCCCGTCGCGGTGCGCCGCCGTTCGCCGTTCGCGGTCCGACCACCGGGACAGCCGGGGCGGTCACAAGACGCTCGTCTCGCGGGTCCGCCGGCCACGGTTCACGAACCACAGGTAGAACGTGACCGTGACGAGCATGACCGCGATGAGCCCGACCGCCCGGGCGGAGCCCGCCGGCCAGTTGCGGGCCTCGAGGAAGGAGCTGACGAGGGCGTTGCCCATCATGTAGAACTGGCCGTAGCCCAGGATCGCCGGGATGACGTACTCGCCCATCATCGGGATGAAGACGAGGATGCTGCCGGTCACGAGGCCGGGCAGCGCGATTGGCAGCGTGATCTGGCGGAACGTCGCCCAGCGCCCGGCACCGAGGTCCTTGGATGCCTCGAGCAGGGTCCGGTCGAGGCGCTCGAGGGTCACGTACAGCGGGAACACCATGAGCGGCAGGTAGCCGTAGACGAGCCCGACGAGCACGGCGATCGGCGTGCCCCGGACGCGGAACTCGGCCCCGGTGAGCAGCTTGACGATGCCCGGGATACCCGTGTCGGGGTTGAAGATGAGCAGCCACGCGTACGTCCGGATGAGGAAGCTCGTCCAGAACGGGATGACGAGCAGGAGGAGCAGGACGTTCTTGCGGCTCCCGGCTCGGGTGGCCAGGTAGTACGCAAGCGGCAGCCCCACCAGCAGGCAGCCGACCGTGCCGGCGGTGGCCATCACGAGGCTGTTGACGAACGGTTCGGGCCGATTCAGGAGGTCGGCATAGTTGTCGAGGGTGAGTGCCGGGGCGTAGCCGCCGTTCTTGGCCCGGGTCCCGAACGAGAAGATGACGACGATCGCCAGCGGCGCGACGAGGAGCGCGACGTACCACAGCGTCGCCGGAAAGACGAGCAGGCTCGTCAGGAGGGCGGAGCGACCCCGCCCTCCCGCGGCGAGCCGACTCCCACGGGCGGTTGCGGCAGTCATGGCGCTCAGGGCTTTCCGGCGAAGCTGCGATCGGCGGTCAGCCTCCGATCTTCGACTTGAACTCCTCCCAGATGTCGAGGCGCTGGTTGTTGCCCGACGTGTCTTCCGCGCCCTCGAGCTTGGCGAATGCCGAATCGCTCGGGAACACGGCTTCGTTGTCGAGGATCTCCTTCGGCACGAGCTTCTTCGCCTCGGAGTTGCACGTGGCGTAGTAGTTGAACTCGGTCTCGGCCGCCTGGATCGCCGGCTCCTGGATGAAGTCCAGCCAGGCGTAGGCAGCGTCCTTGTGGGGCGCATCCTTGATCATCACCCACGTATCCATCCAGAAGAGAGAGCCCTCGGACGGCACGGTGTAGGCGGCGTCGGCGGTGTCCTCGTTGTCCTGCAGCCCGAGCAACGGCCCGGTCCAGCCGAGGACCATCGACGCCTCCTCGCTGGCCAGCTTGTCCTGGTAGAGGTCCGAATCGAGCGCCAGCAAGTGCGGCGCCACGTCGAGAAGGATCTGGCGCGCCTCCTCGAGCTTGTCAGGATCCAGTGAGTTGAGCGAGTAGCCGAGCATCTTCAGGGGGAAGACGAAGACGTCGCCCATCGAGTCGACCATCACGACCTTGCCGGACTCCGAGCCCCGGGTCAGGTCATAGAACTCTCGCCAGGATGTCGGCGGGCTGGCGAGCATCTTGCCGCGGTACATGATCCCGGTGGTGCCGTAGTCCTTCGGCACCTGGTACTCGTTGGTGGGGTCCCACCAGAGGTTCTTGAACGTCTCGTCGATGTACTGCACGTTCGGGATCCTGGTCAGGTCGAGCTTCTCGAGGAAGCCCTCCTCGACCATCCCGGGGACGTACTCGGCCGTCGGCGCGGCGATGTCGTAGCCGGATGCGCCGCCCTGGAGCTTGGCGATCAGCTCCTCGTTGTTCGCGTAGGTGTCGTACACGAAGTCCGTGATGCCGTACCGTCGCTTGAACTCTTCGATGTTGGCGTCGGCGATGTAGTCGGACCAGTTGTAGATGTAGAGCTCGTTGCCGATGTCGACACCGGGCGTGGGGCTCGGTCCGGCCGACGCGGCCTGGGACGCCGTCGCCGACGGCGCCTGGGTCGCACCCCCGCCACAGGCGGCAAGGGCCGCGGCGCCGCCGGCATAGCCCATCATCGTGAGGAAGCCGCGGCGGTTGATCGGCTTGGTGGCCGCCTGCTTCATGTACCAGTCGAGTCCTCGGTCTGCCACGCGTCTCCTCCTCCGTGCCCGGCGATCCGGGCGCGCGCCTTCCGAACCTCAGCCGACGAGGATGAGGTTCGCCTCCTCGTGCCATCGGACGACGACCGGATCGCCCGGTCCCACGCCCTCCCCCGTTCCGACGCCGGCGGCGTTCTGCCGCCGGACGATGAGCTCCCCCGCCAGGTCGGTCGTGACCCGGTATTCCGTCTGGTCGCCGAGATAGGTGCCCTGGTGGATCCGGCCCGGGACGTCGACCTCGCCCGGTGCCGCCGGCTCTCGGGCCTCGCCCGGGAGCACGGTCAGCCGCTCCGGCCGCGTCGCGACCGTGACCGATGTGCCGATGCCCGGCCGGACGGCCGGGTCCGTGATCGTGCCCCGAAGTCGGAGGCCGCGATCGGTCTCGACGACGGCCGAATGGTCGGGCCCGATCTCCATGACCCGGCCCGGCATCGGGTTGCTGACGCCGATGAAGTTCGAGACGAAGAGATTGACCGGTCGCTCGTAGAGCTCGGTCGGGCCGCCCAGCTGCTGGATCCGGCCATGGTTCATGACGACGATGACGTCGCTCATCGTCAGGGCCTCCTCCTGGTCGTGGGTCACGTACACGAACGTGATCCCGACCTCTCGCTGGAGGGCCTTCAGCTCGAGCTGCATCTCCTTGCGGAGCTTCAGGTCGAGGGCCCCGAGCGGCTCGTCGAGGAGGAGGACCGTGGGATGGTTGACGAGAGCCCGCGCGAGCGCGACCCGTTGCTGTTGGCCCCCTGACAGCTCCCAGGTCCGCCGGGTGCCGTAGCCCGAGAGGCGGACGAGGTCCAGCGCCTCGCCCACCCGGCGGGCCTCCTCGGCCTTCGGTGACCCTCGTTGGCGGAGGCCGTACCCGACGTTCTGGGCGACGTCCATGTGGGGGAAGAGGGCGTAATGCTGGAAGACCGTGTTGACGTTGCGCTTGTAGGGCGGCACCCCCGCGACGGGCGAGCCGGCCAGGAAGATCTCTCCCGCGGTGGGCTGCTCGAAGCCGGCGATCATCCGGAGGGTCGTCGTCTTGCCGCAGCCCGAGGGACCGAGGAGGCTGTAGAACTCTCCGCTCGCGATCTCGAGCGTCATCTGGTCGACCGCGGTCACGGGCCCGAATTCCTTCGTGACGCCATCGATGCGGACGTCCGCGATCTGGCCCCCGCCCCGGGCGCGACCGGACACCTGTCTGCTCTCGTCGACCACGGCAGCGGCCAAGCGGGCTCCCTCGCGGACTGCGCAGCGTTGAGGACGCGGGCGCCGAGCACCGACGCGCGCGGTCCCGGCATGGTACGAGTCGCCTTCTCGCCGCGTCAACGTTCGGCGGCGCTCCATGTGAACGGACGGCGGCGCTCCATGTGAACGGACGGCGGCGCTCCGTGGCCCTCGCCGGCGAGTTGACTCACAGCGTGCGTCTCTCGGCTCGCGGGCACGACGGCGGGCGTGACAGCCGGCCTCCGGCCAACGGGGCTAGGATGGCCCCTCGATGTACGTCGTCATCCTTGCCGGGGGCGGGGGCACCCGGCTCTGGCCGCTGAGTCGGCCCGAGACGCCCAAGCCCTTCCTGCCCCTCCTCGGCGACCGCTCCCTCCTCCAGCGGACCGTTGACCGGATCACCGGCCACCCGGAGCTGCCCATCGACCCCGACGACATCTGCGTCGTCACGGATCGGCGCTACGCCCAGCTCGTCCGCGACCAGCTGCCGGGTATCCGGATCCTCGGCGAGCCGAGCGGCCGGAACACCGCGGCCGCGATCGCCCTGGCCGCGATCCACCTGGAGCGACCGGACGACGAGGTCATGATCGTCCTGCCGGCCGATCACCTCATCGAGCGCGAGGACCAGTTCCGGGGGGTGCTCGTCGCGGCGGCTTCACTCGCGGAGAGCGCCTTCGACATCGAATCGCCCCTCGTCACCCTTGGCATCCGGGTGACCCGCCCGGCGACCGAGTACGGCTACCTCATGCCCGACATCGATGCCGGTGCGACGCTCCACGGGCTCCGCGCCTACCCACTCCGGGCCTTCGAGGAGAAGCCGAACCAGGGCCGGGCGCAGGCCCTCCTCGCCGAGCCCGGTGTGGCCTGGAATGCGGGGATCTTCGCCTGGCGGCGCCGGGCGATCGTCGACGCCCTGACCCGGTACACGGGCCTCACGACCCTGCTTGGGTCCTTTGCCTCGAGCGAAGCCGGCCTGGCCGCGGCCTACGACCAGCTTCGGCCGGTCTCGATCGACCACGCGGTCATGGAGGGCGCCGCCAGCGATCGCCGGGTCGTGATGGTCGGGATGGACGTCGGCTGGGACGATCTCGGGTCGTGGACGGCGCTCCTCCACGCGATCGGCGGCCTCGGGACCGGCAGCGTGATCCAGCCCAGCGAGCCGGCCGAGGCGATCGGCGACGACCTGATCGTCGAGCGCATCGACGGCCGCCTCGTCGTGACGCCCGGCCCGCGGGGTATCCTCGCCTCCTCGCCCTTGGCGCTCCTGCGCGGCGCCGCCAGCGGGCGGGCCGCCGTCGAGGCGCTCATCGACCGCGTGACCAGCTGGGAGGACCGATCGTGACCGACGTCGGGACAGCCACCCGTATCGTCTTCGGCACCGACGGCTGGCGGGCACGGATCGCGGAGGACTTCACCTTCGAGAACGTCCGCCGCTGCGCCGACGGCGTCGCCCGCTACGTGGTCGAGCGCGGCGAGCAGGCCCGGGGCGTCGTGGTGGCCTATGACCGGCGGTTCGCCTCGGAGCACTTCGCGATGGCCGCGGCCGAGGTCCTCCTCGCCCATGACATCAAGGTCGTCTTCGGCGACCGGGCGGTGCCCACCCAGATGAGCTCGTACGAGGTCGTCGAGCGGAGCGCCTCGGCGGGTGTCGTCATCACCGCCAGCCACAATCCCTGGACCGACAACGGCTTCAAGGTCAAGTCGCCGAGCGGCTCGGCAGCCGGCCCCGAGATGCTCAAGGTCATCGAGGCCGGGATCGCCGAGAACGGCGGCACCGAGATCGCCCGGCGGTCGTTCGCCGAGGCCGAGGAGGCCGGGCAGGTCGAGCGCTTCGATCCCTACGAGGGCTACGAGCGATTTCTCCGCCGGACGCTCGACCTCGACGCCCTCAAGGCCGCCGATGCCAGTGTTCTCGTCGAGCCGATGTGGGGCGCCGGGGCCGGCTGGATCAGCCGGCTCCTCGCCGGCGGCCGGATCGACGTTACCGAGATCCACCAGGAGCGGAACCCCTACTTCGGCGGCGTCAACCCCGAGCCGATCCGGCCGAACGTCGACGAATCGCTCGGCATGCTCGCCGCCGGCGGCTACGACGTGGGCCTCCTCCTCGACGGCGACGCCGATCGCGCCGGCGCGGCCGACGAGCGCGGCACCTTCATCCACCAGCTCGAGGTGACCGGCCTCCTGATGTACTACCTGGCCGAGCATCGCGGCCTCCGCGACCCGGTCGTCATCTCGGTCAACAACACCTCGATGGCGACGCGGCTCGGCGAGCGCTATGGCATCGCCGTCCACGAGACGCCGGTCGGGTTCAAGTACATCGGCCCGAGGATGATCGAGACCGGGGCGATGATGGGGGCCGAGGAATCGGGCGGCTTCGGGTTCGGGATGCACCTGCCGGAGCGCGACGGCGTCTACGCCGACCTGCTCCTCCTCGATCTCTTCCTGCGGGAGCGGGAGCGGGGCATCTGGCCGGTCTCGAAGATCATGGAGCGGTTCCACGAGATCGCCGGGCCGTCGTTCTACCAGCGGGTCGACATCCACTTCCAGCGAAGCGAGTACGACGGGGTCAAGCGTCACGTCCTGGTGGACCTGCTCGAGAAGGCGCCGGCGACCCTGGCGGGGCAGGCGGTGACCGGCAGCCAGCCGCTCAGCACGAACGACGGCTTCAAGTTCTACATCGCCGACGGCAGCTGGCTGCTCGTCCGCGCATCGGGGACCGAGCCGCTCATGCGGGTCTACACCGAGGCGACCTCGCCTGAGGTTCGCGAGGCGATCATCGCGTCGGGCGAGCAGCTGGTCCGCGGCGGATGACCGGCGAGGCCCTGCCCCGGCGGGTCGAGAAGCCCTGGGGCCACGAGCTGATCTGGGCCCAGACCGACCGCTATGTCGGCAAGATCCTCGTCATCGAGACCGGGCGGCGGCTCTCGTTCCAGTACCACGAGGTCAAGGACGAGTGGATCCGGGTCCTGTCCGGGCGGCTCCTCCTGACCCTCGAGGACGATGCCGGCCAGATCGTGAAACGCGAGCTCGGGCCCGGCGAAGGGGCCCATGTCGCGCCGCTCCGCCGCCATCGCTACGAGGCGATCGAGCGAGCCGAGCTCATGGAGGTCTCCACGCCGGAGCTCACGGACGTCGTCCGCATCGAGGACGACTTCGGCCGCCAAGGGACTTCCGCACCCTGACGATTTCCGGGTGCCGAATCCGGCGCGAGGTTGTAGGCTTCTAGGGCGACCGCCTCGCCCGGTCGGGTGGTGCAGGATCGGACGGCGGCTCGCGATCTGCCCCCTCGGGGGCCGGAGGGTCTGGCCTGATGCACAGCTCCCTGATCGGCAAGGTCGAGAAGGCGAATCGCTACGCTCGTGAGCTCGATCGGATCTCGATCGATCGCATCGCGCTCACGTTCCGCGGCGACAACGACACGCACCACATCACCCTCGACGCCGGTCAGTGGCGCTGCAACTGCCATTACTTCGAGAGCTGGGGAGCGTGCGTCCACCTGCTCGCCCTCCAGAAGGTCTTCGGGGTCATGCTCCCCGACGATGCCCAGGTCTCGATCTTCGCCCAACCGGCCACGGCGCCGACCGCCTGATCCGGGGAGCCTGCCGCCGCGGCCGGCTCCCACTCGACATCGCCCCGCGACCCGCCCTCGACCGGGCGGGTCGCTTCAGTGTCCGGGCCTCGGCGCAGCGCCCGTGCCCCTACCGGTGGTACGCTCCCGGCGTTCGTCCTGAACGCCCCGCGACGTCGCGAAGCCGGTGCGATTCCGGCACAGTCCCGCTACGGTGAACCGTCGCCCAGCGACGGAAGTCCGGTCGCCGACCCGCGGTGGATGCACGACCTTCGAGAGAAAGGCAGGCACCGCCGATGACTCCCTCCGACTGACCGCAGCCGTTCGCCGTCCCCGTCGTCCGGGGGCCGCCCGCGGCCCCACCACCTGGTCGGAGACCCACCCATGGCTGCGCCTCTCCGTCCGCGCGCGCGTCGCGCGGGCCGCCTCACGTCCTTTGTCCTGCTCCCGCTGCTGGCGTTCCTCGCCGCCTGCGGACCCTCGGCGGTGGTACCGACTGTGCCGCCGGGGGCCACGTCATCGGTCGTGCCACCCGCCACCGCCACCCCGGCCCCGACGTTCCCGGTCACGATCACCGACGACGAGGGCACCGCCGTCGAGATCCCGGCCGAGCCCCAGCACATCGTGTCGCTCACGCCGGCCGCGACCGAGACCCTCTTCGCCCTCGGCGTGGCGGACCGCGTCGTCGCCAAGGTCGAGGACATCGCGGCCTACCCGCCCGAGGCGGACGACCTGCCGGTCGTCGCCACGTTCCAGGGCGTCGACGTCGAGCAGATCGTCTCGCTCGAGGCCGACCTCGTGATCGCCGGCGGCGGCAACCCCTCGTTCACGCCGATCAGCGCGATCGAGCAGCTCCGCCGGGTCGGCATCCCCGTCGTCGTCCTCTACGCCCGGAGCGTGGACGAGGCGCTGGCCGGGATCGAGACCATCGGCAGCGCGGCCGGCGCGGTCGACGCCGCGGCCGACGTCGTCGGATCGATGCGGGCGGACTTCGACGAGCTGGCCGCCGCGACGGCCGGGCTCGACCGGCCCAAGACCTTCTACGAGCTCGATGCGACCTCGAAGATCTACACGGTCCCGGCCGGCTCCCTGTACGCCGAGATGCTCGAGCTCGCCGGCGCCGACCCGATCACGACCGACGACAGCTACGAGATCTCGCTCGAGGAGCTCGTCGCCGCCGACCCGGAGGTGATCCTGCTCGGTGACGACGCCGACTACACGACGGTCGACGATGTCGCCGCCCGGCCCGGCTGGGGCGACATCACCGCGGTGAAGGACGGGAACGTCCTCGCGATCCCCGAGTACGTCCTGGTCACCCGACCGGGGCCGCGCCTGGCCGACGGGCTGCGGGCCCTCGTCCTGGCGCTCCACCCCGAGGCCCTGGACTGAGCGTGTCGCCGGGATCGGCCGTCCTCGCCGCCCGAGCCGGCCGAACCGGCCGGCTCGGGCTTGCCCGCCGGCCGGTTGGGCTCGCGATCGTGGGCCTCGTCCTGCTCGCGGTCGCGCTCGTGGCCGGGATCGGCGGCGGGACCGTGGCGATCGCGCCCGGTGACACCCTGGCGATCCTCGGCCGGCGGCTCCTCGGCCTCGACATCGCGACGACCTGGGCGGCGAGCGCGGAGACGATCGTCATGGACCTCCGGCTGCCGCGGGTCCTCACCGCGATGGTCGTCGGCGGGGGCCTGGCCGTGGCCGGGGCGGCGTTCCAGGGCCTCCTCCGGAACCCGCTCGCGGACCCGTACGTGCTGGGCACCGCGTCCGGGGCCGCGTTCGGGGCCGCGATCGCCGTGCTGATCCCCGTCCGCGCGCTCGTCCTCGAGTTCGGGCTGCTCCACGGGTTCGCCTTCCTCGGTGCGCTCGCCGCGGTCCTCGTCGTCTACAAGCTGTCGCGGGTCGGGGCCAGCTCGCCGATGACGAGCCTCCTCCTCACCGGGTACGCGGTCGGCTCGCTCCTGGCCGCCGGCCTGGCGATGGCGATGTACCTCTCGGGAGCGGGGTTGCGCCAGATCTTCGCCTACCTCCTCGGCGGCTTCGATGCCTCGTCGTGGGGGCGGCTCGCGGTCGCCGCCCCGCTCATCGTCATCGCCTCGCTCGGGATCCTCCTCCGGGCGCGGTCCCTCAACGGGATGCTCCTCGGCGAGGAGGCGGCCGCCCACCTCGGGGTGGATGTCCGCCGCGAGCGGGCCGTCCTGCTGGCCCTCGCCTCGCTGGCCACGGCCGCGGCGGTCGCGATCTCGGGGCTCATCGGGTTCGTCGGTCTGGTGGCCCCGCACGTGGTCCGGCTCGTCGTCGGACCGAATGCCCGGCTCGTCCTGCCGCTCGCGGCGCTGCTCGGGGCCAGCCTCATGGTCGGGGCGGACCTGGCCGCGCGGCTGCTCGGCGACCTCCCCGTCGGCGTCATCACCGCGGTCATCGGGGCCCCGTTCTTCCTCGCCCTCCTGCGCCGGACCCGGTCGGGGTACGAGCTGTGATCCGCCTCGAGGGGGTCACCGTCCTCTACCGGGAGCGGGCTGCCCTCCACGACATCGGCCTCCAGGTCGATGCCGGCGAGCGGGTCGCAGTCATCGGGCCGAACGGAGCGGGGAAGTCGACCCTGCTCCGCGTCGTCGCAGGTCTCCTTCGCCCGGCCGCGGGCTCCGTCGAGCTCGGCGGCGTCCGCCTCGATCGGCTCGATCGCCTCGC
>Ga0209751_10004585_pt1 | contig 13197 bp, 12 predicted proteins | sample RifCSP13_1_FD_184019 | JGI IMG/M metagenome (GOLD analysis project Ga0209751, IMG submission 184019) | Soil microbial communities from Rifle, Colorado - Rifle CSP2_sed 13_1 (SPAdes) (version 2) | ecosystem: Environmental > Terrestrial > Deep subsurface > Rock core/Sediment | place: Rifle... | reverse complement strand
AGCAACACTCCTCCTGACGGATACGTCGCCGGGCACGTCAATCGCCGTCCTCTTTGCCGCCCGGATGGCATGTGGCGCAGCTGCCCAGGTTCGATGTGATTTCCTTGTGCTTGTCTTCCATCTTGCCCCGGTCGTGGCAGCCGTAGGGCGTGGCTGCGAACGTCAATCCCGAGCGGGCAGTTGAAGTTGCACATTCCGCACTCGACACAACGAACCGGCTCGGCCACGACGGTGGCCGTGGCCAGCGCCCGCCGCCGCTGCGAGTCCATTCGGAGTAGTTTGCCGATCATGGATCGTCTGCCCCTGACTCCCCCCGCCGCTCCCGCCGCCGGGCTCATGTGTGGAATCGTCCGACCTGAGCCGCTTGCGGTGACTCTCAGCAATGTCGGACGGAGGCGCGCCAGGTTACGGGTTCGGCGCGGAACTTCGCGAGGGAATGACCGAAGTACTACCGAGGCCGCCACCAGTCTCCGGTAGTCCCATCTCCCACCAATCCACCTCAAACCCCCTCGCCCTCGGCCAACGTGGAAGGCCGTTGTAAGACTTGTCGTGAGGCCGTCGTGCTACATTGCTGATGCCGCTCAGGCACGTCCGTTCTCGCAGTCCTCGGCGGCGCAACATACCCGCCCTTGGCTTCGGCCCGGAAGCCAATCGCTCCCTCCCTCCGGGGAAGAAGGAGACCGTAGTGAAACCGAAGGTTTCGTCTCCCAAGAAGGCTCCCAAGCACGTGATCACGGTACGTCGTCTGGAGAAGCTCGAGACCACCGGACGCGCCCCCGGGGGTCCAGGCCAGGGCGGCTGAACTCGCCTCGGGACGTCCGCCGGCGACGGGCCGGCTGAATCGGATCCGTTCTAAGGATCGAGTCTCGCAGGCTCCGGACCACACTTCGGGCCGCGCGGGTCCGACGCACCGCCAGCAGGTCGGGCAAACGATCGACCGTACATGCTCCTGCGGAGATCCGCAGGAGCATGTCGTTTTGGCCTAGCATCAAACCGAGCCTAGCGATCGGAGCGCCCACCTTCCAGCGGGAGTCACGTCTCGTTCCATCCCCTCATCCTGCGCCAGGGCCGCGGTGAGTTCATTGCCCCCCGCGTCGCGGCGGGGACCTTCGTCTCCCGAGACCGGCGTCGGATCGCAGGGCGTCGGCAGCCGCCGTGAAGATCGATGCCGCGCGCAGCACATCAGGAAACCGCATGCCGCTGGCCTCGAGTCGTCCCAACCCGCAGTAATCCACCCCAAATCACGGCGGCCTGGCCCGCTCTGGAAGGCCGTTGTAAGACTTGTCGTGAGGCCGTCGTGCTACAGTGCTGATGCCGCTCAGGGACGTCCGTTCTCGCAATCCTCGGCGGCGCAACATACCCGCCTTTGGCTTCGGTCCGGAAGCCAATCATTCACCTCCCTACGAGGAGGAAGGAGACCTAGTAATGAAAACCAAGGATCCATCTCCCAAGAAGCCACCCAAGCTCGTGATCACGGTGCGTCGTCTGGAGAAGCTCGAGACTACCTTCGGACGCGCCCCCGGCTGAGCCTCCTCACGGGCTTTCCGCAGGCGACGCGTTGTCGCACCGGACCCGCCTAAAGGAATGAGCCACGGGGGCGCCTGACCGGGCCTCGGCCAGGGCGGGAGCAAGAGGCCGCCCGCAGGGCATGCAAACCTGCGAGCGCACATGCTTCTGCGGCCCCCCGCAGGAGCATGTCTTTTGGACGGACCAATCCGAGGCCTCCCATGGGAGCTCCCACCTTCCATTCCGGTAGTCGAGTCTCGCTCTATCCCCTCACTGTCCGCCAAGAAGACGGCGACTTCATCGTCGGCCGCATCGAGACCGGGACCTTCGTCTCCCTACCCGAGGTCGGCGTCCGCGCGCTTGAAATCCTGCGTGAAGGGGAGACCCTCCACGAGGCCGAGGCGCAGCTGGCAACGGAGGACGGCTCCACCGTCGACCTGCAAGCCTTCGCCGCCGAACTGCTCAACCTGGGCTTCATCGCCACCGTTGATGGGGATCCCGCCGGATCCCCCACAGCGGCCCGCAATCACCTTTCATGGCTCCAGCCCATGCATGTGCGCTGGCTTTTCTCGCGGCCGGCCGCCGCCGCATTCTTTATCATCCTGGCCGCCGCAACCGTCACCCTCATCCTCCATCCGGACTTGTTGCCCGTTTACAATGATTACTTCTGGTCCCCGCTGCCGAGCTTGGTCATCGCTGGCAACCTGGTGCTGGGCACGTTTCATCTTGTCATCCACGAATTCGCCCACCTGGTAGCGGCGCGCGCCGAGGGGATACCGGCGCTCATCCGGTGGGGGACGCGCCTGCAGTACTTTGTCGTGCAGACCGATGTCAGCGGAGCGTGGGCCCTCCCCCGGTTTGCGCGCTACCGCATCTACCTGGCCGGCATCCTGTGGGATCTGCTGGCCGTGTCGCTTCTCATCCTGGCCTCGGCTTATGCTGGGCTGCCTGCAACCGGCCAGGCCCTGCTTGCGGCATGGATCCTGCTCATCTTTTTCGGCTTGGTGTATCAGTTTTCCTTCTACATGCGCACCGACATTTACTTCGTTCTATTGGACTTGCTGCACAGCCGCAACCTGTTTCAGGACGCCCAACGTCTGCTGCGCCACCAGTATCGGCGAGGACTACACAGGCTGCTTCCGAACCGCGGCCCCCTTCCGCCCGATCCCTTGCTTACCCTGTCTGCCAGCGAGCGTCGAAAGGTGGCCTTCTACGCGGGTTTGCTCATCACGGGCACGACGATCAGCCTGGGGTGCTATCTGTTCTTCGGCATCTCGATCCTGCTTCAGATGGTATCGCAGGCAGCCGGCGGCCTGGTCACCGGACTCCAGACAAGGGACGCAGCACGCCTCCTCGACTCAGGTTTGGCCCTGTTGGCTATCGTTGGGACCCACGCCCTCTTCGTCGCCGCGTTCTTTCATTCCCACCGCGGAGCGATTGCCTCCGTATTCGCCACGATGGCCAGGACGATAACGCCCCATCCGGCCCTACCCTCGGGCCCGTCGCAGTCAGAGGCTCCGCCGCCGGCGGTTGCGCCGTGATGGGCTCGGCCGATCGCGACGTCCTCTTGGTAGATGGCTGAGGACTCCTCTTTCCGCCTCGCCTCCTGACCGGCGCTAGAGCATGGGCGTGAAGAGAATCGTGGCGGAGAGGCCTCAACTCCACTACGGGCGCCTCCCCGCTGGGTGCAGGCCCGTCGGGAGGTTGACACCTCTGCATCCTTCCTCAACTTATGGTGGAGCACGTTGCAGATGTCGATGGGCGCGGCCCCGGTTGCCCAGGCCCGCCTCAAGCGAGCGCGGTGGGGCCTCGTCCTGCCTTAGCCAACTTGGGAGCAGAATCGGTCGGAGGGCTTGCTGGTTCCTGCTACGGCGGTAGGGCGCGGACGATCATCGGCAGGAAAACCGCTGGCCGCAACGCTTCTACAACGGCCTCGACCGCTTCTTCAAGCGGGAGCTCGCCCCATATCCCGTCGGCGAGCTGCGCTGGCACTCGCTCTGCCAACTCGGCCGCAAGCCGTTCGGCTCTGATTCGCGTTTCGACGTCGGCCTCCGTCCGCTGCAAGGCGACCCCGAGCACTGCTTGCGCCATACCGAGTCGATCCATGGCGGCCCACAGCTGCGCCACCGCCACCAGGGCCTCCACCACCAGGGGAATCGCCTTCAGATCCAGTGCGGCGCGCAAAGCGATCGCCAAGTGCCGTTCTGCCTCCCCGTAGTCTCCCATGGCGGCTGTGGCGTTGGCGATATTGACCCGCGTGTTGGCCGCCCCCCAGCGGTAGCCAATCTGCTCGTAGATATCCATGCCCTCTTCGTAGAGGCGCCGGGCCTCGCCGAACTCCCCCAGGGCCTCGGCGATGAAGCCAAGGTTGTTCAAGCAGTTGGCCATCCCACGTCGGTCACCAATCAGCCGGCACAGGGCCAGGCTTTCCTCATAACAGGCCCGAGCCTCACCGCGGTCCTGGCGCATATCGGCGACGATTCCCAAGTTGATCAAGCAGATGGCTGTTCCCCATCGATCCTCCAACCTGCGTGCCAACGCCAGACTGCGGTCGATCACGGCGCGCGCCTCGTCAAGTTCACCAGTCGAGAAACTGACAATCCCGAGCAGATTCAAAGTCATGACCTGACCCGCCTCATCCCCCGCCTCCAACGCCAGTGCCAAGGCGGCATCCAAGTGAAGGCGAGCCTCGGGGTACCTGCCTTCGACCTTTGCGATGTCGCCCAGGTAGCACTCCCCGAAGATGACATCCTCGACGGGCCCCGTCTCACGAAGGACCTCCAATGCCTCCGTCAGATGTTGCCTGGCTGCGTTATGTTGGGAGAGGCGATGCCTGAGTTTCCCGAGTCGCACGAGCAGCCGCGCGCGTACGCGGGCCGCGGCTTGGGCGTCTGCCGGGCGGGCCAGCTCGGCCTCGAGGTTGGCCGCCGAGGCCAGCACTTCGCACCCTTCCTCGAAGGTGTTGCGCATGTCGTGCAGCCGGAAAATCCCGTCCAGGGAACGATCGATCAGGTCGAACCGCCCCGAGGCGCTGGCCCAGCGCCAGGCGGCTCGCACATTCTCCCAATCTTCTTCCAGCTCCGAAAGCGCCTCCAACTGCCGACCACCAACCAAGTCGACATCGTGCTGCTCGACCAACTCGAGGTAATAGGCGGCGTGTCGCTCCCGCCTCAAGGCCAGCTCGGCCGGCGCCTCACTCAGCCGTTCCTGCGCGTACTGTCGCAGGACCTCGTGCATCGTGAAGCGGCCCCGCACGTCGCGTCGCAAGAACGCCTTGTCGACGAGCGCCGACAAGAAGAAAAGGGAGGCGCCGGCGACACCGCCCGCGGACGCTCCTCGGAAGCCGCCCCGGAACACGGAAAGCTGACGTAAGACACGCTGCTCTTCTCCGGAAAGCGCCCGCCAGAAGTGGTCAAACACCGCCCGCAGACTCCGCGGTCTTCCTGGACCGGCCTCGGCCAGGAACCCGAGGTTCATCTCGATCTCGGCCAGGATCTCCTGGCAGTCGAGCACGCGCACCCAGCTGGCAGCCAATTCAATTCCCAGCGGCATCCCCTCCACGAGCCGGCAGATGCCGACCACCGCCTCGCGCTCGATCGCCGTCACATCGAATCCCGGCCTGGCCCGGCGGGCGCATTGCAGAAAGAGCTGCACAGCAGGGAATGATTCGACCCCCACGTTGCTATGGTCCGGCGGCAGTTCCATCCCCTGCAGCTCGAGATCGACCTCGCCAGGGAGACTCAGCCGATCGCGCGAGGTGACCAACAGGGCCACCTCCGGGCATCTGGTCAGAATCTCCCGGAGCAGTTGTCCTCCCTCCGCCGAGAAGACCAGATTGTCTAAGACGAAGAGAACGCGGCGGTGGCGAAGGTGCTCGAGGACTTGTGTTCTGGGTGATTCCGCTCCTGCAAACAAGAGCCGCATCGGCTGCGCCAGCGCCAGAACAAGGTCGTCGGGCGAGTGAGACTCACCTGCCGGAATCAGGTAGACCCCATCCCGAAACCGTTCCAGGCACTCCGCCGCGGCCTGCACCGCCAGCCTGGTCTTCCCGATCCCGCCAGGCCCGACGATGACCACCAGCCGCGCCGCGTCGAGCCGGGTCTTCAGCGCCCGCAGCTCCACCTCCCTCCCGAGGAAGTCGCTTTCGATGGGAAGGTTGTGATATGGCCCGGCTGTCTCGCTCTCCGCCTCGGCCACACTCCGCACCGTCTCCAACATCGCTTCTGGCAGCGGCCCCACGGTGGTCGGCCCGAGGAGACCTCGGTCCGCGAGAACGTGCACGGCACGCCGGATCACCCCTGGTCGTCCGCCAGTCGACTCGAGCAGAGCCGCGACCAGTTCGTCGGGCGCTTCCCGCTGCAGGAGGGTCCGCAGCCAAACAAGGACGCCGTGGCGCGAGAACGGCTTGGCCTGCATCCCGACAACCAGTGGCGGCTGCATCCCAATCAGAGGGCGAGGTTCCCCTTCGACGGTCGCCATCAGGGCGAATGGCAGTACCCCCGGTGAGGCCAGCAGGTCTGCGACAAGGTCCCGCGACGCGGAGTCGAGAAGATCGAGTTCATCGACCAGCAGGCACAGGCCCACCCGACCACGCTCGAGAAGACGGCGCTGCATCTCCCGCGCGACTCGAGCGCCATCGGTCCACGGTTTTGGCAGGTAGTCCTCGATCTCCGGAGTTTCACTTAGCGCTCCGAACCACCTCGAGCGAAGGCCCAAGCCGGGGCGGGCTTCGAGCACTTCATAACCTCGCAGGGCTGAGACCCTGCCGGCCTCCATCAACAGTCGGCTGCGCCCAGCCCCCCGTTCTCCGCCAATCAGCATGATGCCCCGGCGCGCTTCTAGCAAGTCGAGAAGGAATCGGTGGATCGATTCCAATTCGACCTCGCGCTCGACCAGGCGACCCGCCTCGGCCGTGGAGCCGGCCTCGCGTTCAAGATCATCGGCAACAGCTCGGCCGCGTCCGCGCCGTTTGGCCTCCATCAGGCGCCGATCGGCCCTCGCCAGTATGTCATCAGCTGTCATCGCCCCGCCGCCAAGCGCGGCCACACCCACGCTCAGCGAGAGACTCAGGGGTGGGTCCCCTCGAAAGGCGGCCCCCTGAACGCGGCTGATCAGCCTCTGCCCCAGGCCAAGCGCCTGCTCCTCTGTGGCGCCGCGCAAGAGAATAAGGAACTCGTCGCCGCCGTAGCGAAAGACGAGATCGCTGCTACGAGCGAGGCCGCGCAGCCGTTCGACGAACTCGATCAGCACCTGGTCGCCGCGGCCATGGCCGAAGGCGTCGTTGACGCTCTTGAAGTGGTCGAGGTCAATCAAGACGACGGAGAAAGGGAGGTTGCCCTCTTGGGCGCGGGCGACCTCTTCGGCAAGGTGATCCGTCAAACCCGCACGCGAGAGCACCCCAGTGAGGGGATCACGCAAGTCGCCCGTGGCTTCCGCCCTCTCCTTCAATCCGCCGCACCCCTGCGTAGCAGGAATCGCCAATTCCTAATTATGTCACCTACCGGGCGATCCCGAACCTTGCATTCGCGTTTCACCCAGGGCTCTTAGCCCGACCGTATCCGGTCCGGAAGTGCCCGATGGATCTTGTCGATTCGGTAGCATACGCTCCGTCTCGGCGGCTAACAAGCCGCCGGGCGTGGAAGGGCTTGCTTGTTGCGGCCCCCTCATCTGTTCGGACGGAAGCCCTCTGCCGTGCGCTTCATCAGATAGGTGGCCGTGCCCCGCGGCCAGCCGCGCTCACTGCGGCTCTCGGCGACGCGCTCGATTTCGAAAGAAGGGCCGAATCGCCGCTGGACTTCACCCGGTTCGAGCGCCATCGCGCCGAAGGCGCCAAGCCTGATCATGGCCCGCTCCCAGCCGCGCAGGGACCACTCGAAACAGAACAGCAGGAACTGAGTGCCCGGATGGCTCAGCGGCAGGACGTTCTCGACATATCGGTCGCGATCGCGCGGCAGGAGATCGTCGAGGGTCCCATAGTCGACGAGCAGGTCGAAGACGCCGCTAACGTGATGGAGCCGGGTGAGATCGTCCTGAACGAAATTGACGCGCACCCCGGCCTGGCGGGCCCGCGCCCGCCCGAGCGCGACGGCCGAGGCGGCGAAGTCCAACCCGGTGACCTCGAAACCCTGCTGCGCCAGGAAGATGCAGTTGCTGGCGGTTCCACTTCCCAGATCGAGGGCCCGCCCCGGCCGCAGCCGCCCGGCCTCGACCAGTCGGACCAGCTCCTCCCGGGGTCCGGTATCCCAAGGGGCGCGACCATAGCGGTAGAGCGCCTCGTAGAACAGCTTCATCGCCACCTCCCTCGTTCACCGGCGCAGGAGGATACCCCATCGGCGCCCCGGGCTCCCCGCGATTCCAACCCAGTGATTGATTGACGCCCACACCGCTGGCGTGGTAAACTCCGCACTCGTTCTAGGCCGCTCGGCGAGCCGCGCGGCCCTTCCTTCTGGGCTCAAGGAGCGGGCGATCAGCGCATCCGAATACCGGATCAACGAAGACGTACGTGTGCCCGAAGTACGTCTGATCGGGCCAGACGGGCAGAATTACGGGGTCGTCTCCAGCTCGCAGGCGTTGCAGATTGCCCAGCAGGCAGGCCTCGACCTGGTCGAGGTCGCTCCGAACTCCGAGCCCCCTGTCTGTCGTGTCTTGGACTACGGGAAGTTCCTGTACGAGAAGCAAAAGAAGGATCGCGAGGCCCGCAAGGCCCAGACCAAAGTCGAAATCAAGGAAATCCGGATGCGGCCGAAGACCTCCGAGCACCACCGGTCCTTCAAGGTCCGCAACGCGCGGCGGTGGCTGACGGAGGGCAAGAAGGTGCGGGTGCGCATCCGGTTTCGCGGGCAGGAGATCAGCTATCCCGAGATCGCGCTGGGCGATCTGAAGCGCGTCGCGGAGGAGCTGGCCGACGTGGGCATCATCGAGCAGGCACCGATGATGGAAGGTCGGACGATGTTGATGATGTTGACGCCGGGCAAGGCCAGGTAGCCGCCCCGGCACCGCCGAAGGAGAGCGTCCGTGCCACGCAAGCCGAAGAACAGTGGAAAGATCAAGCTTAAGACCCACAAGGCGACCGCCAAGCGGTTTCGCGTGACGGGATCGGGTAAGCTCATGCGTACTAAGGGCAACAAGAGCCATCTCCGACGCAAGCGCTCGGCCCGCGCCAAGGCCAAGCTGGCGGTGATGCTTCCGGTGGAAAGCCGCGGCCTGGCCAAGCGCGTCCGCCGTCTGGCCCCCTACCTGGACAAATACAAGGCCAACCCCAACGCCAAGAGCGGCGGGAAAAGCAAGTAGCCGCTTCCATGGTGCGGCCGTTGCGCGCACGCAACAGCCCCTCGACTAGGCTCGGGGCCTGTCCTGAGCGAAGTCGAAGGAGCGGCGCGCAGGGGACCGCAGGAGAGAGATCGTCGTGGCCCGAGTCAAGGGCGGCATCGTCACCCGCCGCCGGCACAACAAGGTGTTGCGAAGCACCAGCGGCATGTACGGCTCGCGCCACCGGCTGTTCCGCCGCGCCAACGAAGCGATGTTGAAGAGCCTGTGGTACGCCTACCGCGACCGGCGCACCCGCCGCCGCGATCTGCGCCGCCTGTGGATCGCACGCATCAATGCCGCGGCTCGCTTGAACGGCATCAGCTATAGCCGCCTCATGCACGGCTTGCACAGCGCCGACGTCCGCCTCAACCGCAAGATGCTGGCCGACCTGGCCGTGCGAGACCCTCAGGCGTTCTCTCGCGTCGTCGCCTCGGCGCGGCCTTAACGCCTGGCGGCCTAGTGCCGCACGGCCGAACCGGCCCCGAGCCATTCGGCTGCTCTCAACACCGCGGGTAGAATCCCTCGGCGACGCTCATGTCGCCCGTCCTCGCTCAACATCGGTTGGCCAAGGGGGCCGTCCTGGCCTTGGTCCAGGGTGACCTGACCGAGGCACGTCTCGACGCCATCGTCAACGCCGCCAACGGCCAGCTCCAGCACGGCGGCGGTCTGGCCGGCGCCATTTCCCGGCGCGGTGGTCCCAGCATCCAGCAGGAAAGCGACGCCTGGGTTCAGCAGAATGGTCTTGCCCGTTACGATCGGCCGGCCGTGACAGGTGCTGGCCGCCTTCCCTGCCGCTACGTCATTCATGCCGTCGGGCCGGTGTGGGGCGAAGGCGACGAGGACCACAAGCTCAGCCTGGCTATCAGCATCTCGCTCGAGACCGCCGCTTCGATGGAACTGACCAGTCTGGGTCTGCCCGCCATCTCCACCGGGATCTTCGGTTTCCCCAAAGCGCGCGCCGCCCCGATCATCCTCGAGGCCATCGCCGCATTCTTCGCGGCGCATCCGGCGGCCGGCCTCAAACGAGTCGAACTCGTCCTGCTCGATCAACCCACCCTCCAGATCTTCCAGGAGGCCTTTGCCCAAAGGTTCCCGGATTCGACCCTTACCCCGCCACCCTCTCCCGCTCCGCGGGAGAGGGGCCAGGGGTGAGGGTTGATCACCTCCACCTCCAACTCCAAAGTCCAGTGGATACGCAGCCTGCAGCGCAGACGCCGGGCGAGGCAGCAGGAGGGCGCCTTCGTGATCGAGGGGACTCGCCTGACCGAAGAAGCATTTCGCGCCGGAGTCACGCCGCGCCTGGTCGTCCATGGACCGCGCCTCGACCAACGGACCTCCCGACTCGTCGACGGCTTCGCCCGGCGCGGAGTTCCCTTGTTGCCGGTCTCCGACCACGTGCTGGCCGCCTGCGCCTCGACCGAGGCACCGCAGGGACTGCTCGCCGTGGTGTCCTTCCCCGAGGTCCCTGTACCTGCCCGTCTAACGCTGGCGCTCATCGCCGACGGCTTGGCCGATCCGGGCAACCTGGGAACTCTCTTGCGTACGGCTCTGGCGGCAGGAGTCGAGGCCGTTTTCCTTTCCTCGGGGACGGTTGACGCCTACAATCCGAAGGTGGTCCGCGCCGGCATGGGTGCTCACTTCCGCCTTCCGATCGTCCACGAGCATTCCGAAATGCTGGCCCGCCGCTTTTCGGGGCTTCCGGTCTGGCTGGCGGAGCCGCGCGGTGGCCTCCCTTACGATCGGCTGGACGGGCGGCGACCGCTGGCTCTCGTCATCGGCGCAGAGGCGCTAGGTCCCGCGGAGATCTGGCGGCGCTCGGCCGCCGGGTCGATCTCGATTCCCACAGCAGGTGACGTCGAATCGCTAAACGCCGCTGTGGCAGCGGCCGTCATCCTGTTCGAAATCCGGCGTCAAAGAGGAACGGCATGAACATCCGCGCTTTGACCGGTTTCATCGATCCGGGTTGGCCCATTGAAGCGCGCCGGGTGTCGGGATTGGCCGCCTGCCTGCAGGCGGCCAAGGCGCGGCTGGAGGAGGCCGGCTATCCGGTGCAGACGCTGCGGATGGCGACGCCTCCACCGGCGGAGGTCGGGAAGGCCGTTCGTCCCGCCGAGCGGCCGGAGTTTGCGCGCAAACTTGAGGCGGAGTGCTTCGTGCACAGCATCGACTACGTCAGCCTCGGGCCGGCCTCCCCGGAGGAACCGGACGGGCTGGCGGCGGTCCCGGAGATCCTCGCTGGAACCGAGAACGTGTTCACCTCGGCCATCTTCTGCGAACCGGAAAGTGGCATCTCCCTGACCGCTGCCCGCGGCTGCGCTCAGGCGATCAGCGACGTCTCTAGGCTGCAGCCGGATGGATTCGCTAACCTGCGCTTTGCAGCCATGGCCAACGTGCCGCCGGGCTCGCCCTTCTTCCCGGCGGCCTACCACCGAGGCGGCGGCATGGCCATCGCCGTCGGCACCGAGGGCGCCGAGCTGGCCGTCGATGCGCTGCGCGAGGTGTCGTCGATCGGTACGGCCCGCCGCCGACTTGAGGGGATGATCGAGGCCCACGGTGCCGCTTTGGCCAAGACGCTTCAGGCGGTCGCCGCGGAGCATGAGGCGCGCTTCCTCGGGATTGATTTCTCATTGGCGCCCTTTCCGGAGCATTTCCGTTCGAGGCAGCGTTGCCGCCGCCGCCTTCCTGGCCGACTGCCTGGACCGCGCCCAATTCCGCCGCACGGGATTTTGCGGTCTGTTTCTAACGGTGCTGGAAGATGAAACGCTGGCGGCGCGCGCCGCCGGCGGGCAGCTGGCCGTGAACGATCTCCTTCTGCTCTCGACCGTTTGCGGGACGGGCCTGGACGCCGTCCCTCTGCCGGGCGACGCCAGCGTCGAGGGCCTGACCGCTGTCCTGCTTGACCTCGGCGCGCTCGCGCTGCGGCTCCAAAAACCGCTTACGGCGCGCCTGATGCCGATCCCAGGCAAATCGGCCGGCGACGAAGTCCACTTCGATTTTCCGTACTTCGCTGACAGTCGGGTCTTGCCCCTGCGCGAGTTCCCGCTGGGTGGTCTGCTGGCCGGAGGGGGCCTGCTCGATATCGCGCCGCGGCGAGCAGAGAAGGGCTAGTGACGGTGGTCAGTGCCAAGATCTGTCATTGCGAGGAGCAAAGCGACGAAGCAATCGGCCCAGCGAGGAGATTGCTTCGCCGGGAAGGCACCGGCTCGCAATGACCCTCCAGTTTACGACCGCTGCCCACCGACCACCGACCACTGACCACTGGTAGACTTCACCCATGGATCTCCTCGAAGGTCTCAATCCGCAACAACGAGCCGCGGTGACCGCTGCTCCCGGCCCCGTGCTCGTCCTCGCCGGCCCGGGCTCCGGCAAGACCCGCGTCCTGACGCACCGTGTAGCCTATTTGATCGGCAACTTGTCGGCGGAGCCGCGCCAGGTCGTCGCCGTCACTTTCACCAACAAAGCGGCGCGCGAGATGCAAGGGCGTGTCGTGGCGCTGGTCGGCGACCCGCGGGTCGCCGCCCGGATCAGCCTGGGCACCTTCCATGCCTTGTGCGCCCGTTTCCTACGGCGCGACGGCGCGCGCCTCGGGCTGCCGTCGAACTTCGTCATCTTCGACGAGTCCGACCAGGAGTCGCTGGCCCGTCAGGCGCTGAAGGACAACAACGTCGACCCGCGGCAGCATCCACCCAGTAAGCTGCTGGCCGCCATTTCCTCGGCCAAGAACGAACTCGTGTCGCCGCAGGATTATCCGGCGACGAGCTACTTCGGCGAGATCGTCCGGCGCGTCTACCCGCACTACGAGAGCCTGCTGCGCCAGAACAACGCCCTCGACTTCGACGACTTGCTGGTGTGGACGGTGCGTCTGCTGCGCGAGCAGGAAGACGTGCGGACGGCCTATCGGGAGCGTTTCCGCCATTTGTTGGTGGACGAGTTTCAGGACACAAACACCGTCCAATACGAGTTGTTGCGGTCGTTGGCCCCTGAGACCGCCGATCTGTTTGCCGTCGGCGACCCCGACCAGTCGATCTATCGCTGGCGCGGCGCCGACTACCGCAACGTCCAGCGCTTTCAGAGAGATTTCCCTTCGCACCAGCTGATCCTGCTCGAGCAGAACTACCGCTCGACCCAAATGATCCTGGACGCCGCCATGGGCGTCATCGACCGCCAGCCGGGCCGCACCCGCAAGCGCCTGTTCACCGATCGGGGACAAGGGCAGGAGATCGTCTTCCACGAGGCCTACGACGAGGGTGACGAGGCGGGCTTCGTCTTGGACTCGATCGCGCTGCTGGCGCGCGCCGGCCTCGAGCCGCGCGGCTGCGCCGTCATGTACCGTACCAACGCCCAATCGCGCGCGCTGGAGGAGGCCTTCCTGCGCGCCAATCT
>Ga0209751_10004580_pt1 | contig 13203 bp, 10 predicted proteins | sample RifCSP13_1_FD_184019 | JGI IMG/M metagenome (GOLD analysis project Ga0209751, IMG submission 184019) | Soil microbial communities from Rifle, Colorado - Rifle CSP2_sed 13_1 (SPAdes) (version 2) | ecosystem: Environmental > Terrestrial > Deep subsurface > Rock core/Sediment | place: Rifle... | reverse complement strand
CGTTCGGGCAGCGGGCCTGTCAGGAAGACGCGGTGTCTCTCACATAGCGCGCGGCGTCGTCCAACCGCCGCACCACGCGGTCCTTGCCCAGCAACCCCATCAACTCGAAGAGGCCCGGGCCGGCGGTCTTCCCGGTCAGGGCCACGCGGGCGGGGTGAATGATCTCGCGGCTGTGGATGGCACGGTCGACGGCGAGGGTCCGCACCGCCCGCTCGGCCTCCTCCGCGGTGAGGTCCCCTCCCGCGGCGACCCTCGCGGCGAGGTCGCTGAGGATCGCGGCCGTGCCGGGCTCGGCGAAGTAGCGCCGGGCCGCGTCCGGATCGTAGCGGACCGCATCGCTGAAGAAGAAGTCGCCGTAGGCGACGATGTCCTGCCCCACCTTGATGCGCTCTCCGAGGACCTCGACGACCCGGCGCACATACTCCCGGCCCTCCGGAGGGAACGTCCCGTTGATGAAACCCGCGCCGCGCATCGCCTCCAGGCACGCCTCGACGACCCGCTCGGGATCGCGCGTCAACAGATCGCGCATGTAGACTCCGTTCAGCCAGGTCAGCTTGGTCATGTCGAAGATTGGGGAGGCCTTGCCGAGATCCTCGATCCGGAACTTCTCGATGAGTTCCCCGACCGTGTAGATCTCGCGGTTCTCCTCGGGGTACCAGGCCATGAGGGCGAAGAAGTTCAGCAGCGCCTCGGGCAGAAACCCCTGCCGCCGGTAGTCGCGCACCGCCGTATCGCCCGTGCGCTTGCTCAGCTTCTTCCTGTCGGGGCCGAGGATGTTGGAGAGGTGGGCAACCTGCGGCGGTGTCCAGCCCAGGGCTCGGTACATCACCCACTGCTTGGGGGTATTGCTCAGATGCTCGATGCCCCGGATAACGTGGGTGATGGCCATCGTGTGATCGTCCACTACGTTGGCGAAATTGTACAGCGGCGTGCCATCGGAGCGCACGATGATGTGGTCGTCGAGGTGGCCCGGATCGAACTCCACGCGCCCCCGGACGAGGTCGTCCACGACGATGATTTCGCCCTGGCGGGCCAGGCGCAGGCGGATGGTCGGCCGGCGGCCCTCCGCCACGAACGCGGCGCGCTGGTCGGGGGTCAGGATCCGGCAGCGGCCGGAGTACCGGTACGGGCGTTTCTCCGCCTCGGCCCGCCGCCGCTCCGCGTCGAGCTCCTGCGGGGTGCAGTAGCAGTAGTATGCGGCGCCCCGATCGAGCAGTTCCTGGGCGTACTGGCGGTAGAGAACAGACCGCTCCGTCTGGCGGTACGGACCAAACGGCCCGCCGGCATCCGGCCCCTCCTCCCACTCGAGGCCGAGCCACCGAAAATCCTCAAGGATGGCGCGTTCGTACTCCTCGCTCGAACGACTTCTATCAGTATCCTCCACCCGGAGTACGAACGCGCCAGCTTGGCTGCGCGCGAACAGCCAGTTGAAGAACGCCATCCAGGCGCCGCCGATGTGCAGGTACCCCGTGGGACTTGGCGCGTACCGCGTCCGGACCGCCATCAGGTGAACAGGATGCTCACCGACTGGTCGAGGTGGATGCGGCGGATCGCCTCGGCGAGCAGCGGCGCCGCGGAGAGAACCGTCACCTTCGGGAGCCGGCGCTCAGGGGTCAGCGGGATGGTGTTGGTGACGATGACCTCGCGGATCTGCTCGCGGCCCAAGCGCTGCATCGCCGGTCCGGCAAAGACGGCGTGCGTGGCGCAGATGTAGATCTCGGGACGCGCCCCCTTGGCCATCAGGACGTCCACCGCGCCGCCCAGGGTGCCCGCCGTGTCGATGACGTCCTCGATCATGATCGGCGTCCGTCCCTCCACATCGCCCACGATCTGGACCGGCTCCTTGACGTCCTTGCCCACCCGGCGCTGGAAGATGATGGCCAGGGGGAGATCGAGCCGGTCGGCGAGCTGCTTGCTGCGCTTCACCGCGCCGTCGTCGGCGGCGACGACGACCGCGCTGGGCAGATCCTTCTCGCGCAGGTAGTCGGCGAACAACGGCATGGCGCGGAGGTGATCCACCGGGATGTTGAAAAACCCTTCGATCTGGCCGGCGTGCAGGTCCACGGTGAGGACCCGGTTGGCTCCCGCCGTGACCAGCAGGTCGGCGACGAGGCGGCCGGTGATCGGCTCGCGGGGGGCATCCTTCTTGTCCTTCCGCGCGTAGCCGTAGTACGGGACCACGGCCGTGATCCGGCCGGCGGAGGCGCGCCGCATCGCGTCCAGCATGATCAACAGCTCCATGAGGTGCTCGTTCACCGGGTGGCTGACCGGCTGGATGATGAAGGCGTCCACGCCGCGCGCGTTCTCCTCGAAGCGCACATAGGTCTCGCCGTCGGCGAACCGCGTGATCGTCACCCGCCCGGGCGAGACGGCAAGGAACTCCGCGATCTCGTCTCCGAGCGCACGGTTTGCGGTGCCGCAGAAGACCTTCAGCTCGCCGTAGCCGCCGTCCATGCGTTCGCTCTCTACCTTACCATGAACGCGCAGGCGTCAGACGGGAGCGCGGTGCGGGGGACCGCCGGGCCGGAGAGCTCAGCGGGCTTCGACGAGGAACTTGATCGCGGTGCGTTCCTCGCCTTCGATGATCACCTTCGTGAATGCGGGGATGGCCACGAGATCAATGCCGTTCGGGGCAACGAAGCCGCGCGTGATGGCGATGGCTTTCACCGCCTGATTCACGGCGCCGGCGCCGACGGCCTGGAGTTCGACGGTCCCTCTCTCCCGCAGCACCGCCGCAAGCGCGCCAGCCACCGCCTTTGGTTTCGAATCGGCGGAGACCTTGAGCACGCCCGGCATGGGAGGGCGATCGGATGCTGCGTTTTGGAGTCCGTCCATCGGCCCTCCTCCATTCCCCGGCCGCGCAGGGAATTCCTCCCGCGCTTGACGGCAGCGCCGCGCCGGCCGCTACGCCGCGGCCAGCATGGCCTGCGCGAAGTCCGCCGCACGGAGCGCCTCCGCGCGCAATCCGGCGGCCACCGGCCGCAGCTGCGAGCGGACCTCCTCGCGGCTCTGCCAGACGGAGAGGATGGCCTGCTGCACCGCGCCGGGCTGCAGTCCCTCCACGGCGAGGAGATGCCCGATGCCGATCCGGCGAAAGAGCCCGTCCACCTTCGGGTCGTAGGACAGGCCCACGGCGGGCACCCCGGCGCTGATCGCGGCGATCAAGGCGTGCAGGCGCACGCCGACGAGGAGGTCGAGCGTGGCCACGGCGGCCATCATCTCGCGCGGGTGCAGGTCGGCGACGATCCGCGCGCCCAGTGTGTCGGCTGCGGCGCGGGAGATGGCCATGTCGTGGGCCGGATGGAAGGCGAACACCACGATCTGCGCGCCGGTGAGATCCCGCGCGGCGCGCAGCGCCTCGATGAGGACCTCGACATAGGCGTTGTCACCCCAGGGCCGCACCACGACCCCGATCCGCGGCGTCCCGCGCGGCCCAAGTAACTCACGGATGTGGACGTCGGGCGCGGGGGTGAGTGCGAAGGCCGGATCCGCGACAACGTGCACGGTGCCGCTCACCCCCAGCTCGCGGAGCTGCCGCAGCGAGTCGTCGTCCCGGACCGTGATCAGGTCCGTGCGGGCCAGCACGGCGCGGGTGAACCGCCTGATCCATCCCCGTCGCAGGGGACCGATACCCTGCGCGTAGACCATCGTCCGGCGGGAGAGGGCCGCGGCGAGGGCGAGCACCCCGAGATAGTACAGGGCGCTGCGGGCGCTGGTCACGTCCTGGAAGAGGCTGCCTCCACCGCTGATGAAGAGATCCGCCCCGGCCAGCGTCCCGAGCAGACGCAGGCCACTGCGGGGGACCGCGTGCACGTTGTGGGTACGGCGGGTGGACTGGGGATTGGCCGAGAGCACGGTGATGCGCGCAGCGGGAAGACGTTCCCGGAGCGCGCTGAGGATGGCGGAGAGCACCGCCTCGTCCCCGACGTTCCCGAAGCCGTAGTAGCCTGAGACGACGATGCGCATCAGTGCGCGCGGCGGCGGGGAGGCGGCGCGGTGCGGCGCACGGCGGCGACCAGCAGGACCGCGGCGGCGGCGCCGAGCAGCGCCCCCAGCCACAACGCGTTTACGGTCCGCAGGACCGCGTGCAGCACCGGCGTGTGGATGTGGGAGAAGCTGTTCACGATCCCGGCCTGCCCCACGGCCCCCACCGCGGCGAGGGGAAGCACCCACGCCCGCCATCCGGCCGCCGCGGCGGCGGCGGCCAGCACCAACGCCGGATGCCCGATGAGGTACTCCTTCGTCCGCGGTCGGGCGATAAGCAGATCCTCGAGCAGCGTGCGCAGCCGTTCCTCGATACTGAGCAGCGGCAGGCCGAAGTTGCCACTCCGCGCAAGCAGGATGACCGCGGCCACGCCAACCAGCACGACTCCGACTGCGTACCTCAGCAGGAGCGGATGGCCTGACCATGCCCAGAGCTCGCGCACCGTCACCCGCCAGGAACGGGCCGGGCGATCGTACCGCCACACGAACAGGGCGACGAGGAGCACGGGGAGTAGCTGCGCCAGCTTCACGCCGGAGAAGACGTCGGCGGCCATCATGAACTCCCACTTTGTCAGCAGCGCCGCCACGAGCACCCCGGCGGCCACCGAGATGACGGAGGCCCCCAGAAGAGCGCGCAGGCCCGCCCCGACCGGAGACCCGCCGGGCCGCCGGGGGAGTGCCTGGACGATGGCTACCGCCGGAAGCGTTGAAGCCGTACCCAACGCCAGCAGTTTCAGCCAGAGCGTCAGGGGGCCACCGACGAGCAGTCCTGCCGTGAGGAGAGCGCCGACCGCGATGAGTACCCACACGAACCGCTCCGGCAGCAGAACCCCCAACGCCCGGCCCAGGAACAGCAGGCCCAGGCCCATCGCGGCAAGGGCCCCGAACGCGGCGAGGGCCCGCAGGAGTGGAGGGACGCTCACTGCTTCGAGGGGCGAGGCGCGGCCGGGCTCTAGGCCGGCACGGCGGAGCGCCCCCGCCAGCCCCTCCACGAACGCGAGATTCGTCTCTGTCCCGACGATCCCGGCCGTCGGGGCGAAGGGGCGCACGTAGAGCAACCGGATGTTGCGCTCGCGGGCCGCGCGCACGAATTTGTCGCGGGCCTCGGGCTGCGGAAGCACGAGGAGCTCCTCCGGGGTGAGGCTGAACAATCGGATGACCTCGCGGTGCATCCCGCGGGCCAGGGCATCTTCTCCGCGCTGCTTCCGCCGGACGCTGAAGACCTCGATGCGGCCGTACCGCATGCCGGCGTCCCGCAGCATCGCCGCCGTGTCGGGCAGCAGGCGCTCAAACCCGAGGACCTCCACAGCCTCGAAGACGATGGGGGATCGGGAACCGACTCGCGCCAACCGCGCGCCGACGGAGGAGAGACCTTCGGAGGTTAGACCGGGGATGTTCCTCAGCCGGAGGACGGGCTGGAGGCCGAGACGCCGGTACGGCTCCACGTCGTCCGGGGTGAAGCCCAACCCCATCTCTTCCAGATCTCTCTGCAGCCCGCGCACCGCGAGGACGTCCGGCAGGCGCTGCACGCGGGCGCCGCCGAGAAGCCCCGTGAACGTCTCGGCCAGTTCATCGAGGCGCGCGGATTCGCCGGCCACGTACACCGTCCCGCGCCGCGGCAGGCCGTCAATGCGAAACTGGGGGGTGTTCGGCCCGGGATGAGCCCACCGCGTCTCCGCGAGGAGCGCCTCCCCGGGGACGTAGATGATCTCCCCGCGGTCCGCCAGCCGCCTGAGCGTCCGCTCGTAGAGGGCAATCGATGTGGCTCCGCGCCGCCGGGCCTCGGCCAGCACGTCCGCGGGGTCACGACCTTCCCGGAGGGCCAGGGCCTCCCAGTCGGAGCCGTCCAAAACGATCTCGACCGCGCGTGACTGTGATTCCACGCGCCACCGCGCCCACAGGATCACCGCCGACGCAGCGACACCCACGGCAATGACCACCCAGAACATCCGCGTACGGACGGTCACTTTGCGACCTCGCCCGCCAAGCGTGCCGAGCCGCCGTCCACCGTCACGCCGGTAAACCGCAGCGCCACCGGCTTTCGCGGCGCCGTAAGGATCGGGTTGATGGACGCGGCCAGCGCGTTGCCGACCTCGCGCGGCACCTCCAGCCCGCCCACCCGCAGCTGCTGGACGTCAAGCACGAGCCGGGCGCCGTCACGCACCACGAGGCCGGCGCGCAGGGTGACGTCCACGACCGCGTTCAACACCGTGACCTGTCCCGTGATGGTGACCAGGCCGTCGTCCATGCGCACGGCGGCGCTCCGGATCCCGCGCTCCTCGGCGAGGTAGCGCCGCAGGCTCTCTTCGCCCACGACCAGCGCCGCCGTCCCGCGGTCCACCCCCCGGAGGACGAAGTCGCCGCGGACGGCGCGGCCGGGATCGATCTGCACACCTCGGAGGTCCAGGCTCACCTCATCGACGGCGACACCGTCCAGCTTGGCGCCGCGGGCGCGGAGGCGGAGGACGGCGAGACGGCCGCGGGCGATGCCGGCCGGCCAGCCCACCACGCGCACGGAGGCGTCATCGGCCCGCAGCTCCCGCCGGACGTCGTCACGCAGCCGGGCGGACAGCACCATCGCCGGCCCGGCCAGCACGGCCGCGACCAGGACGACGACGAGCCCGGCCACGAGGAGCCGGTTCAACTAGGCGGGCCTCCGGAGGTAGGCGGCGATGAACGGGTCCAGATCCCCGTCCAGCACCGCACCGCTGTCGCCGGTCTCCGCGCCCGTGCGATGGTCCTTCACGAGGGTGTAAGGATGCAGAACGTACGAGCGGATCTGGTTGCCCCAGGCCGCCTCCTTGAATTCCCCGCGCAGCTCGGCCAGGCGCTGGGCGTGCTGCTCCTCCTGGAGCTCGGCCAGCTTCGCCCGGAGGAGGCGCATCGCCGTGAGCTTGTTCGCATGTTGCGAGCGCTCGTTCTGGCACTGCACGACGATGCCGGTGGGAAGATGCGTGATGCGCACTGCGGTCTCGACCTTGTTGACGTTTTGCCCGCCGGCCCCGCCGGCACGGTACGTCTCGACCTTGAGTTCATCCTCGCGCAGGGCGACCTCGATCTCCTCGACGTCGGGAATGACATCCACCAGGGCAAACGAGGTGTGCCGCCGGTGCGCGGCGTCGAAGGGCGAGAGACGCACGAGCCGGTGAACACCCCGCTCACCCTTCAGGTACCCGTAGGCGAACGGGCCGCTCACGATGACCGTCGCACTCTTGATCCCCGCGCCCTCCCCCGGGGAGACGTCGGCCACTTCGGTCGTGAACCCGCGGCGTTCCGCCCAGCGCAGGTACATGCGCATGAGCATCTGCGCCCAGTCTTGGGAATCGGTCCCTCCGGCGCCGGCGTGGACGGCAAAGATGGCGTTGCTCCCGTCGTGCTCGCCGGAGAGCAGCGTGAGGAGCTCCAGCCGCTGGATCCGCTCGTGCGCCTGGCGCGCCTCGGCGGCCAGCTCGCCGGCGTTGAGACCGGCGGGATCGGCGGCGGCCAGCTGCGTCAGCTCGGCGAGGTCGGCCACCTGCCGTTCGAGGCCGAGATAAGTCTCGACCTGATCGCGCAGCGCGCTCAGTTCCCGGCCGGTGACGCGGGCCTGCTGAGGATTGGCCCACAGGTCTGGGCGCTGCATCTGCTCCTCGAGCTGCGCGATGCGCGCCCGTTTCGCGGGCAGGTCAAAGATGCCTCCCGATGTCCTGGAGGCGCTGGCGGTCGGAGTCGATCAGAACCCTGGTGTCTTCGATAGACATCATCTCACCCGCCCAATAGTAGCAGAGCGCCAAGAGAGGTGAAAGCACACCCCTAGCGCAGGAGGGCGAGCGTCGAGAACAGGACGTTGCCGAGGACGTGCGGGACGAGGAGCCCGAGCGCGTTTCCGGTCCACTGCCGGATCACTCCGAACAGCACTCCGGTCACGAGCACCCACACCATCCCTTCGGGTCCGAGGCCACGGGCGAGCAGCACGCCGAGCACCGTGGTCACGGCGACCGCTGTCCCCGCTCCCTTCCACTCGGCGAGCGACGTGAAGGCCACGCCGCGCAGCCAGGATTCGGACGCGGCGGCCACGACGCACTGCGCCAGTATGCCGGTCACCCAGCCGCCCGGGGGAACCGGAATCCCGACCGGCAGGTCGTAGGCGCGCAGAGCGAGGGCGAGTCCGCTCCACAGGACAAGGACGCCCGCGGTCCCCCACAGGACCGCGGGCACCGCGCCGCGGGCAGTCAGACCCCACGCCGCGGCGGGGCGCAGCCGCGTAAACAGGATGACGAAGGCACCCAGCAGGATCGGCCACGCCCAGCCCGCGCGCGTGCCGAGGAGCAGGTAGACGGACGTGAACGGCAGCGCGGTCGTGACTGCGGCCAGCTGGAACGCGGGGCGGCGCAGATCCGCGGCCAGTCCGCGGCGCAGCGGCAGGACGATCAGGGCGACCAGGGCCACCAGCACGGTCTGCGCGAACACGTCCCCCTGCCGCGTATAGAAGGTCTGCGTCCTGATCCGGCCCGCCTGCGCCACGAGGATCCGCGCGGTGCGCGGCGGGACCGTGCCGTGGACGCGGCCGATGGGATCCACGACCATGGTGAGCCCGGTGTTCGCCGCCCGGAGCACCCACCGGCCGTTCTCCACCGCCCGCAGCACGCTGTGCGCCGCGTGCTGCCTGACACCCGCGGTGCCGTCGAACCAACCGTCGTTCGTAATCACGGCGAGCAGCTCGGCCCCGTTGCGGACGAGGGCCCGCGAGACATCAGGGAAGATAGACTCGAAGCACACCGCGATGCCGACGCGCCCCGACGGAGTCCAGAGTGGATCGTGGCGCCGTCCCGGCGTGACGCCGTACTCGCCGAACGCTACCAGCCGCACCTTGTCATACCGGCTGACTGCCTGTCCCGACGGGGCCACGGCGACGGCGATGTTGGCGCGACCGCCCTCCAGCGACGTGGCCACGAGCGTGGCGCGTGCGCGGGTCGCCCATCCCCCCACTTCCCGCAGGACGCCCTGGCGGCCGAAGAGATCGAAGGGGATAGCGGTCTCGGGAAGGACGATGAGATCCGCCCCGCGGCGCCCGGCCTGAATGATGAGGCTCCGCAGCGTCTCCATGTTGCGCGGGGCGAGCAGTGGGTCGAACTTCAGGCGTGGGCTGATGTTCGGCTGCACCGCGGCCACCGGCAGGGGTGAGCCCCGCACCCTCCCCTGACTGCCGACGTCGCCCCAGGCCACGACGCCCGCCACGAGGACCGCGGGGAGCAGCACGGGGAGGAGGCGGCGGGATCTGATCAGGGAGGCCAGCGTGGACGACGCGAGAACGAGCACAAACGAGACTCCGAAGACGCCGGCGTACTTCGCCACCTGCAGCACCGGGAGGTAGGCATGCTGGGTCAGTCCCAGCAGCCCCCAGGGGAAGGCGAAGACGCCGACCGACCGCAGATACTCCAGGGCCGTCCAGGCCACCGGTGCCGTCCACAGCGCCACCCCCGGGCCCCGCGCGCCGCCGATCCACTGCTGCAGGATCGCGAACAGCGCGACCGACGCGGCCAGAAAGGCGGCCACCAGCACCCAGGCCAGGAGGCCGAACACGCGCAGCCACGCCATCATGGCGAGGAAGGCGATGCCTCCGGCCACGGCCCCGACCAGGCCTGCGCGCGGAACGGAGAGGCCGTGGAGCGCCACGAGCAGGGGGACGAGCGCCACCCAGCCGAGGATACCGAGATCCAGTGGAGGAAATGCCGCGAAGAGCAGGAGACCAGAGACAGCCGCCAGGACCAGCGGGCCTTTCAGTTCATTCATCCTTTCCGTGACACTTCTTGTACTTCTTCCCGCTCCCGCACCAGCAGGGGTCGTTGCGACCGAGCTTCCGTTTGCCGTCTCCCGCCGGAGTGGCCCCCCGCGGCCCCGACGGTTGGGCGGCACCGGAGGCCCCGGCGCCGACGGGGACCGGACGCCGGGACGCAGGCCGGGGAGCGGGTGCTGCGGCCCCATCCGCGGCCGGCCCAAGCTCCACCCGGAGGAGCACCTTCACCGCTTCCTCCTGGACGTCGGCCAGCGTCTGCTGGAAGAGGTCGTAGCCCTCGCGCTGATACTCGATGAGGGGACTGACCTGCGCGTAGGCGCGCAGCCCGATGCCCTCGCGCAGGGAATCCATGTTGTAGAGGTGGTCGATCCACTTGCGGTCGATCATCTGCAGGAGGACGACGCGCTCGATCTCGCTCATCGTCTCCTCGCCGATCTCCCGCACCTTCCGCTCGTAGGCTTCGAGGGCAGCCCGCGTCAGATGCTCGCGGAGATCGTTGGGCGATTTCGCCTCCTCGAACTCCACGTCCAGGAGCGCGGGGGAGAGCTGCGCCGCGCCCTCGGCCAACCCGGCCAGATCCCACTCCTCGCGCCCCGTGAGCGGCGAGATGTGCCCGTCGATCAGTTCGCCCGCCAGGCGCTCCACGATGTCCAGGATTGTGTCGCGCACGTTCTCGCCGGCCAGCACCTTCCGCCGCTCGCCGTAGATCACCTTGCGCTGCACATTCATCACGTCGTCGTACTCGAGCACATGTTTGCGCATGTCGAAGTGGTACTGCTCGACCTTCTTCTGGGCGGACTCGATCTGCCTGGTGACGAGCGGGTGCTCGATGGGGACCGATTCGTCGATCCCCAGGCGGTCCATGATGCCGGCGATGCGCTGGCCGGCGAACAGGCGCATGAGCTCGTCGTCCAGCCCGATGTAGAAGCGCGACGATCCGGGATCGCCCTGCCGCCCGCTGCGGCCGCGCAGCTGGTTGTCGATGCGCCGGGCCTCATGCCGCTCCGTGCCGATGACGTGCAGCCCGCCGAGACCCCGGACCCGGTCCGCTTCCGCGGAGTCGGGGGGGGTCCCGCCCAGGATGATGTCCACGCCGCGGCCCGCCATGTTCGTGGCGATCGTCACGGCGCCGCGCCGCCCGGCCTGGGCGATGATCTCGGCCTCCCGTTCGTGCTGCTTGGCGTTGAGGATCTCGTGGGGGATGCCGCGACGGCGCAGCATCTCGCCGAGCTGCTCGTTCTTCTCGATCGAGCGGGTGCCGACGAGCACCGGCCGCCCCTGCTGGTGCCAGGACGCGATCTCGTCAACGACGGCGGCCCACTTCGCCTTTTCCGTCTTGTAGATCTGATCGGCGTGGTCCGTGCGCACCATCGGGCGGTGCGTGGGCACAACCGCCACGGGGAGATTGTAGATCTTCTGCAGCTCCTCTTCCTCGGTCTTCGCCGTCCCGGTCATCCCGGCCAGCTTTTCGTACATCCGGAAGTAGTTCTGGATGGTGATGCTGGCCAGGGTCTGGCTCTCCCGCTCGATGCGCACGTTCTCCTTGGCCTCGATCGCCTGGTGCAGGCCGTCGGAGTAGCGCCGCCCGAACATCAACCGGCCGGTGAACTCATCGACGATGATGACCTGCCCGTCCTTGACGACGTAGTCCACGTCCTTCTTGTAGCAGGCGTGCGCGCGCAGGGCCTGCTGCACGTGGTGCATGAGGTCCACGTGGTCGATGTCGGCCAGGTTGTCCACACCGAGGGTCCGCTCCAGGCGCGCGATGCCCTCCTCGGTGAGGGTCGCCGTCTTGATCTTCTCCTCGACCGCGTAGTCGCGGCCGGCGGTGAGCGTGCGGATGACGCGGGCGAAATCGTAATACTTCTTCGTGGAGCCCTCGATCATGCCGGAGATGATCAGCGGCGTGCGGGCCTCGTCGATGAGGATGAAGTCCACCTCGTCCACGATGGCGTAGGCGAGATCGCGCTGGACGAGGTCCGGGAGGCGCAGCGCCATATTGTCGCGCAGATAGTCGAAGCCGAACTCGTTCACCGTGCCGTAGATGATATCGGCGCGGTAGGCCTCGCGCCGCGTCACCGGCCGGAAGTGATTCAGCCGGTCGTCCGCGTGCGGCTTGGGGTCGGTGAATCCGGGGTCGTAGAGACCGCTGAACTCGTGGGCGATGGTGGACAGCTCCAGCCCGAGGAAGTGATAGAGGGGACCCATCCATCCCGCATCGCGGCGTGACAGGTAGTCGTTGACCGTGACGAGGTGCGCGCCCCTGGCGCCGAGCGCGTTGAGATAGACCGGCAGCGTGGCGACGAGAGTCTTGCCCTCGCCGGTCTTCATCTCCGCGACCTTGCCCTGATGGAGGACCATGCCGCCGACGAGCTGCACGTCGAAATGCCGCAGCCCCGTGGTCCGCTTGGACGCCTCGCGCACCGCGGCGAATGCCTCGGGCAGGAGGTCGTCCAGGGTCTCACCGGCCGCGAGCCGCTCCTTGAACTCGGCCGTCTTGCCCCGGAGCGCGTCGTCGGGGAGCGCCGCATACTCGGCGTCCAGGGCGTTGACAGCGTCGACGAGGGGCTGGAGACGGCGGAGCTCGCGGGCGGCGGGGTCCCCGAACAAACGCGACAGCAGACTCGACATAACTCTCACATTATAGCACCAGCCCCACAGGGCCACGGAAACGCGGATCGCGGCGGAAACGTGGAGTGCCGCGGGCCTGCCGGGTGAGGTCTTCCGCCGCGCCCATCTCGGGCATGACCCACAAGAGGTCGATGGGAGGTACCCAGGTGCGAGGAGAATCAGTCCGTATGCGCCGCCACCACGCCGATCCGGTCGCACGCCGAGGTGCCGCCATGTGGGCGGTTCCGCCACGTCTCCTTGCCGCGCTCCTGGTCGTCTCCGCAGCCGTCCCTTGGCTCGGCACTCCGGCTGCGGCCGCACCGGCGCCGGTCGCGCAATGCCGGGTGCAGCCGGCCGGCGAGCGATCCCGCGCCACCGCCGACGACATCGTCAACTGCGCGTACACTCGGCTGGGTCCGGGGCGCGTGCGTCTGACCGTCGCCTACACCTACGCCTCGTCCCTGGGGAAAGAGAACATCTGGATGGGCGTGGAGGTGCTCGCCGGAGGCAACCGCCTGAAGTGGTTCGCCTACCGCCCGGTGGCCATCGCCGCCAGCAGCGGCACGGCGTCCGTGGAGCTCATCTTTGGCGTCAACGACCCGCCCGCCCGATCACTCAGCACCGACCAGGTGGAGTTCTTCATGTACGTGGGCGGGGGTCAGATCTTCTTTCGTAAGGTGTTCGCCCTCACACTCGACTGGCAGCGGTAGCAGAGGGGAGAGTCCCATGTCCAGGATCTCGATGGCCATCGTCGTGGCGCTGGCGGTTGTCGGCCTTGCCGTGATCGTCGCCGCGGCCGGGCGGCTGGTCACGGCGCAGTACCGCGCCCCTGC
>Ga0209751_10004579_pt1 | contig 13205 bp, 11 predicted proteins | sample RifCSP13_1_FD_184019 | JGI IMG/M metagenome (GOLD analysis project Ga0209751, IMG submission 184019) | Soil microbial communities from Rifle, Colorado - Rifle CSP2_sed 13_1 (SPAdes) (version 2) | ecosystem: Environmental > Terrestrial > Deep subsurface > Rock core/Sediment | place: Rifle... | reverse complement strand
AGAGTTGTATGTTCGTGCGTTTGTTAAAAATTTTGCCAAGACAGTCGGGCTTGATGAAAATAAAATCTTTAAAAAGTATGAGGCGGCAAAACAGGGGATTCCTTATGTTGAAGAAGAAACCGATTATGAAGAAATTGTACGCGGCTCTTCAAGAACACCTAAACAAGAAATTACACCGCAAGCAGTTACTACTGACAAGCCGCTAAGCCAGAAAGATAAAGTTGGAAAAAAGAGAAAGGCATCAATTACTTTTGATGCGGTCGGAGGAAGTAATGCAACAGCCGATACCTCGGCAGCAGCTAAAAAACGAAATATGATAATTGGAGGTTCGCTTCTTGGTGTGATTGTTTTTTTCTCGCTAATTTATTTTTTATTTATAGATAAAAGTGAGCAAATAATTGTAGCTGAAAAACCAATTGAAGATGTTATACAGCAAAATCAAAGATATATAGAAGATGATCAGACCACTACCAGCGCCAATGTAGGTATTGGAGTTACTGACAGCTTGCTTCTTACCATAAGCTCGAATGATACATCGTGGATAAAAGTTTCTGTTGATGAGCAAGCATTTGACGAATTTATTCTTCTGCCGGGTTCTCAAAAAGCAATTAAGGCAAAAACCAATTACAATATCACGCTTGGAAATTCCGGGGCAATAAAGCTGCAGTTGAACAACAAGCCGCTTACATTTGCAGGCAAAAGCAAATCTGTGTTAAGTGTTTTAATTGATAGAGAAGGAATAAAGTATCCTGATAATTTTTCCTCTCAAAGGTAATGTACATGCCAGGCAAAATTGAAAAGGAAATAGAAGAACTCCGCGAGCTTATCAGAGAGCATGATTACAAGTATTACATTCTTGCAGAACCCGCAATAAGCGATGAAGAATATGATAAGCTGATTAAAAAGCTTGAGGAACTTGAAGCAGAAAATCCGCACTTAATTACACCGGATTCTCCAACGCAGCGAGTTGGAAAAGATCTCACAAAAGATTTTAAGTCCGTCACTCATAAAGTTCCTATGCTAAGTCTCGCCAATACGTACGGTGAAGAAGAACTATATGATTTTGATAGAAGAGTTCGTGATGCATTACCAAAAAATCAAAACGTTGAGTATGTTGTTGAGCTTAAAATGGATGGGGCATCAGTCAGCTTGAATTATATTGAGGGCTATCTTAAAACAGCAGCAACGCGTGGTGATGGATTTGTCGGTGAAGAAATTACTGCAAATGTAAAAACAATTAAACCAGTTCCTTTAAAATTGAAGAAATTGAAATCCATTCCGTATACATTAAAAAATTTTGAAGCCAGAGGTGAAATTTACATGAACATTGCTGACTTCTATAATTTGAATAAGGAAAGAGAAAAAAAAGGAGAAAAACTTTTTGCCAATCCAAGAAATTCATCAGCAGGAACTTTGAAGCTTCAAGATCCCAAAGTTGTTGCACAAAGACCGCTTAACATTTTTTTATACTCTTTGATAAGTACAGAGGAAGAATTTGAATCTCAATTTAAAAATTTAGAGATATTACGGAAGTTGGGATTTCGTGTAAACCCGGAAGCCAAGCTGTGTAAAAATATTGATGAGGTGATTGCAGTATGCCGCGGGTTCGAGAAGAAACGTGATATGCTCGAATACGAAGTCGATGGAGCGGTAATAAAAGTAAACTCAATTGCTCAGCAAAATACATTGGGAAGCATTGCAAAATCACCTCGTTGGGCAGTCGCATTTAAGTTCAAAGCTAAGCAGGCATTCACAAAGTTATATAAAATTACTTGGCAGGTTGGAAGAACGGGAGCTATTACTCCTGTTGCAGAATTGGAGCCTGTTTTGCTTGCTGGTTCAACAATCAGCCGGGCAACACTTCATAACTTTGATGAAATTACTCGAAAAGATATCAGAGAAGGTGATAAAGTTATAATTGAAAAAGGTGGAGATGTTATTCCCAAAATAGTTTCTGTGGTTTTAAGTGAAAGGCCATCAAATAGTAAAGAAACAAAACCGCCCACCAAATGTCCGGTTTGCGGATCAAAAATATTTAAACCGGAAGGAGAGGTCGCATATTACTGTGAGAACAGCGAATGTTCAGCACAAGTAAAAGGCCGAATAGAGCATTTTGCATCAAGAGGGGCAATGGATATCGAAGGGCTTGGTGAAGCCCTAATAAATCTTTTTGTTGATCTCGGTTATCTTAAAACATACGATCAAATCTATGACTTAAAAGATAAACGAAGGGAGTTGGTTCAGATAGATCGGCTTGGTGAAAAGAGCATTGATAATCTCCTCAAGGCAATTGAAGAAAGTAAGAACCAACCATTCGCTAAAGTTCTTTTTGCTATGGGAATAAGGTATGTCGGTTCCGGTGCCGCAAAGAAATTGGCAGATCATTTTTCATCAATTCATGAATTGGCCAATGCTTCCGAAGAAACAATTTCATCTATCCATGAAATTGGTGCAAGCATAAGCAGCAGTGTTAAGAACTTTTTCAGCGATAAGCATAATTTGAAAGTTATTCATCGGCTTAAGGAACACGGTCTTAACTTTAAATCTGAAAGGAAAGCCGCTAAGCAATCATCGTTAATGGGAAAAACTTTCGTGTTAACCGGCACCTTGTCAAAATTTTCTCGTGAAGAAGCTGAGGAAAAAATTAGTAATTTTGGAGGCAAGCCAGTTTCAAGTGTTAGTAAAAAAACTGATTTTGTACTTGTTGGCGAAAACCCGGGTTCTAAGCTGACTAAAGCGCAGGCGCTTGGAATTAAAATTATTAATGAAAATGATTTTGTTAAAATGTTGGAGGAGTCAGAAGCGTAGTGATTGATTTCGTAAAAGAAAAATTAGCCGGTTTAATTATCGGCAAGAAATTTAAATCTGAACATTATACTACAAGATCTTTCAGAGATTTTTTTAAGAAGTCATTTACATTTCTTGTTCTTATGCCTGACAACGATACTGATTTTCATTATGCAATTGAAGTTTTAAAAGGTTTGAGCTTAAATAAAAAGCACGCAACCGTTTTCACACAGGAATTTCGTGCGAACCTTGTCCCTGTAAAATACAGACCGCAAGTTGTTGAGTACACCGATAAAGACATCAGCAGACTTTACATACCGACTAAAAAATTAATGGAAAAATTAACCTCGCTGCGGTTCAATGCCATTCTTGATCTAAACAGAAAAGAAAACATTTTTTGCAGTATTGTTTCAAGTATGGTTAATGCGCCAATTAAAGTCGGGTTTAAAAAAAGTAATGCCGATAAGTATTATAACCTTCAGATAAGTAACAAAGAAGAAAATGTGGAATTATCTTATAAAAATTATTTAAATTGCTTAGAGATGTTCTAACACTTGAACATAATTACAAATCCTTGGATTAAAAAATTAATTTGCAGGAAATTAAATGAACTTTGAAACTAAACGAATTGGAGATATAACTATCTTCAAGCTAAACGAAAAACGGCTTGATACAAACATATCGGGCTTACTAAAAGGCGAGTTTACACTTCTGCTTAAAGTTGAAGGTATAAATAAATTGATTATTGATTTGAGCGAAGTTGAAACTTGCGACAGTTCGGGATTAAGCGCTCTGCTTGTAGCTAATAGAACTTTGAATACATCAAATGGAAGCATTCGTTTAGTTGCACCCTCCGAAAAAGTCTTAACGCTTATAAAAATTACACAGCTTGATCGTGTTCTTCGTGTTTGCGATACTGTTGAAAAAGCAATTGAAGAATTGAAGAACGATTAAGGAAATAAATTGGAAGGAAAGACACTCGACTATGTAATTATTGTTGTCTTTCTGATTGGCGCCGCAGCATTCGGAATTATAACTGGGGGTAAACAAAAAACTGTTAAAGATTATTTCCTCGGATCAAAAGAAATTCCATGGTGGGCAGTTTGTTTTTCAATTGTTGCCGCCGAGACTAGCACACTAACTTTCATATCAATTCCCGGCTTAGCATATCTAACCAATCTTAATTTTCTACAGGTTACTTTCGGATATCTTATTGGGCGAATTATCGTCGCCGCAATTTTATTACCAGCTTACAGCAAGGGTGAATTGAAAACAGCATACACCTTTCTTGAAAACAGATTTGGCGGAAAGACAAGATCATTTGCGTCAATAATATTTTTATTCACACGAACTGCAGCCGATGGTGTGCGGCTTTTTGCTACAGCAATTCCGCTAAAGCTTATGCTTAATATTGATTATCCGTTGGCGATTGCCATTATTGCCGTCATGACGCTGGTTTATACTTACACCGGCGGAATGAAAGGTGTAATTTGGGTTGATGTAATGTTGATGTTCATTTATCTCGGCGGGGCAATTCTTTCAGCAGTTTATTTACTTAATTTAATTCCTGGTGGATGGGGCGCAGTTACAACAGCATCACTTGCTGGAAATAAATTTTCTGTTTTTAATTTGGGATTTGAAAATGGAATCTCGGGATTCTTTAGCCAGCCATATACTTTATTAGGCGGGCTAATCGGCGGGGCATTTCTTTCGATGGCTTCTCATGGAACAGATCAGCTAATTGTTCAACGTTTATTATCAACAAAAAGTCTGAGAGACGGACAAAAAGCAATCGTCGGAAGCGGAGTAATTGTAATAATTCAATTTGCAATTTTCCTTTTGGTTGGAGTAATGCTCTACGCTTTTTATGGTAAGCTTGATTTTAAGTCGGATGAAATTTTTCCTTTGTTCATTATTAATGTTCTTCCTGCCGGAATATCAGGAATAATTGTAGCCGGATTATTTGCAGCGGCAATGTCAACCCTTGCCGGATCAATGACGTCGCTTGCATCATCTACAATGCATGATTTATACATTCCATTCTTCGGTAAAAATTTGGATGATCAAAAGCAGTTAAGAATTTCCCGCATGTTTACCATTTTCTGGGCAGGCATGCTGGTTATATCTGCAATTCTATTCATGGAATCTTCTCGTGCTGTCGTTGAAATAGCTTTGAGTATCGCCTCATTCACTTACGGTGGATTACTCGGAACATTTTTACTTGGCATTCTGAATAAAAAAGCAAAACAGGAAGATGCTCTCGCCGGTTTTGTTGCCGGAATATTTATCATGATAAGCGTTATCTCTCTTAAGCTTGTTGCGTGGACATGGTACACAATTATCGGAGTAATTGCTACGCTTCTTATAGGGAGTTTGTTGAATAAGTTGTCGGATAGAAGAAATACGTAAGCGAAAGATTGAAGTATATTAATGTTACAACTGTTCCACATTTTGATTAAATTTTGAAAAACAGAAAGAGCTAATTATGACAATCAGAAATATAAATATTCAAGAGGAGCAGTTAGGAGAAATTTGTAAAAAGTATAAAATCCGCGAGCTTGCCATATTTGGCTCGGCACTTAGAGAAGATTTTAATGAGAAAAGCGATGTTGATCTTTTAGTTGAATTCAAACCCAATTCTGGAATTAGTTTATTTGATATAGTTGATTTAAAAGAAGCTTTTGAAAGTTTTTTGGGGAGAGAAGTAGACATTGTTTCGAAGAAAGCTATTCAGATGAGCCGTAACTATTTAAAAAAGAAAGCAATTCTGGATAATTACAGAGTTATTTATGCTTCGTGACAAATCATCTCTAATTGATATTCTTAATTCTTGTGAGAGCATCGAGCGCTTTATCAGAAATAAAACAAAAAATGATTTTTACAATGATGAAATGATGCAGGAAGCTGTAATCAGAAAAATTGAAATTATAGGTGAAGCATCAAATCGTATTTCTGAAGATTTGAAAAACCGTTTCCCGGATTTACCATGGAAGAAGATGAAAGCTATGCGAAATATTATGATTCACATGTATGACGAATTAGAACTTGAAATTGTTTGGGATACCGCAAACAATGATATATCCCGTTTGAGAAATCGACTCAAAGAGATAATTCCACCAATAGAAGAATAAGTATTGTTGTCGCTCCATTCTTGATTTGCCTTTCTACCTTCATTAAGTTAACAATCATAATTATTATTGTGTGGGGTAAACTTGCATTTTTACGATTACTTAATAATTGCGGCTTACTTTGTCTTCTCAATTGGAATTGCGCTTTATTATTCCCGCAGAGCAAGCAAAAGTACAGATGAATTTTTTCTTTCCGGCAGAAACCTTCCATGGTATTTGGCAGGACTCTCAATGGTTGCCACAACTTTTGCTGCAGATACTCCTCTTGCAGTCACTGAGCTTGTAGCAAAAAATGGAATAGCGGGCAATTGGATTTGGTGGAGCTATGCTTTCGGCGGATTGCTTACTGTATTTTTCTTTGCAAAGCTTTGGAGAAGAGCGGGAATCATGACGGAAGCGGAGTTTGCTGAAATAAGATATTCCGGCAAGCCCGCAAGATTTCTCCGCGGATTCAGAGCATTGTATCTTGGTTTATTTATGAACATAATAATCATGGGCTGGGTCAACAAGGCGATGATCTCAATTCTTGTCGGTATGTTCAACATTCCCGAATCAGAAGTTTTCTTTTATGTTTTTGGTGCAATGCTTTTGGTTGCCGTCTATTCTGCTTTATCAGGCTTGTGGGGAGTTGTTGTAACAGATGCATTCCAATTCATCATGGCAATGACCGGCACAATCATACTTGCAATAATCGTCGTGAATACTCCGCAAGTCGGTGGAATTTCCGGAATGCAGGAAAAGCTTCCCAAATTTGTTTTCGATTTTTTTCCATCGATTTCTGATGTGTCATCAGCAGGTAGCGTATTTGTTTTATCTGCTGCGGCATTTCTTGCTTATGTTGGGATAAACTGGTGGGCTTCATGGTATCCCGGTGCAGAACCCGGCGGTGGCGGATATATTGCTCAAAGGATGATGTCTGCCAAAAACGAAAAGCACTCGCTTTTCGCCACACTCTTTTTTCAGATTGCACATTATGCAATTCGTCCCTGGCCATGGATTTTAGTTGGCTTATCAACATTAATTATATACCCGGATTTAGCAGCAGATCAAAAGAAGATGGGATATATTTATGCAATGAACGATTATCTTCCGATTGGATTGAAAGGTTTGCTGGTTGCAGCTTTTTTTGCCGCTTACATGAGCACAATTGCAACTCAGTTGAATTGGGGTTCATCATATATCTTAAATGATTTTTACCGCCGTTTTATTAAAAGAAATGAGAGCGAGAAACACTATGTCGGAATTTCAAGAGCAACAACCATAATTCTTATGATCATTTCTGTAATTGTCACTCTTTTCATTGAAAGAATTTCCGGTGCCTGGGAATTTATTATGGAAGCAGGTGCAGGAGTTGGATTAGTATTAATATTAAGATGGTTTTGGTGGCGAATAAATGCCTGGTCGGAGATTTCTGCAATGATTACTCCATTTATTGTAATTCCATTTTTAAAAATGCTAAAGATAGAATTCCCTATTACGCTTTACTACATAGTTCCGGCAACAACTATTGTTTGGCTCATCGTGACTTATCTTACCGAACCGACTGAAGAAAAAACGTTGATTGAATTTTACAGAAAAATTCATCCGGGCGGAGTACTTTGGAAGAAAATTTCAGCGAAACTTCTGGATGTCGAAAGCGACAAAGGATTTTTAAGGATGTTTATGAATTGGATTTTCGGAGTCGTACTTGTTTATTCAATTTTATTTGGAACCGGCAGCTTAATATTTGGAAACATCACATCAACCATACTTTGCTTTGTATCTGCTATTGTTTCCATTGTAATCATTTATAAAAATCTTCAGCATATTGGGTGGACTAAGCTCATTAACTAGTAAAGTATGTTAAGAAAAGAAGCATTAAAAGCAGTTCAATTAATTATTTTTGATCTTGATGGAACACTTCTGACAAATGATGGAACTATCGGTGAAGAAACTAGACGACTGATTAAAGAACTTGAAGAGCATGGAGTAATATTTTCATTTGCAACCGGGCGGCTTCACTCGGCAATTACTAAATACGCAGAAATTTTAGAGTTAAAAACTCCCTTAATATCTTTGGATGGATGCTTAATTAAAAATCACCCCGAAGGGAAAATTATTTTTGAATCTTTTGTTCCTGTCAAATATGTTTCTCAAGTTATCAGTTACTCTGAAAAATATACAGTTTATTTTGCTTTGTGCCATGACGATGCGATTTTCTATACTAAAAATAATTCTTTTATACCGGAAATAATGGATAAGCTTGGAGCAAAGTATGAAGAAGTTGATTCTTATGAAAATTATATCGGAAAAACATTAGAGATTGTTTTGGCGGCAGATAGTTTTACCGCAATTAACAATATTCGTGAGGCAGTGACTTCTCCATTTTTATCAAGATTAAACACATCGTTTTTTCAATCTCACTCACACCCCGGCATTTATTATCTTGAGATTAGAAAAAAAGGAAGCTCGAAAGGTAAAGGATTGGAAAGGTTAACGAAGTATTTGAATATTCACAAAAGAAACACCGCAGTAGTATGCGATTGGTACAACGATATTAGCTTGCTGCAAAAGCCCGTGGTTAAAATTGCAATGCGAAACGCTGTTGATGAAGTTAAAGAGCTTTCGGATTACGTTACTTCAAAAAGTAATAATGAGGAAGGTATAACCGAATTTTTAGAACAAGTTTTTGATTCAAAGGTTAAATAAAGATGCCCGAAATATTTAAAGCACGCTTTAAGGAAAGCTTAAGAATAAAACTATTGATTGGCCTTATCACGGTCGTACTTATTGTTTTAATGTTTCCCAAAGCTGAATCGCTTGAATTTGAAGTGCTGGAAGGTTCGGTTTGGATCAATGATGATCTGATAGCACCTTTCAGTTACCCGATTCTAAAAGCTACAGATGTTTATCGTGCAGAAATTCAAAATGCTAAGAAAAGCGTTTACCCTGTCTTTTCCAAAGATCCACTTCAGGTGGTTATCATAATTGATTCTTTCAAAGTTTACAAAGATTACTTGTTTGAATCATTTGATAAAAACTTGACTAATCCGGTCAATCAAATAGTTAATCCAACTTTTTTAATTGATAATTCTTATAATTTACTCTTGAACATTTACAAACAGCAGAAGAACAAACAGTCAAATATTTTAAATCTCGATAAACTTCTTTTAAAAGCTTCTGAGAGCTTAATAAAAATATACAAAACCGGTATCATCGAAACACTTCCTACTGAAAATTTGCGCGATAGTATTGCTGTCAGAATCGGCAATATTGATGTGATAGAACCAGTCAGCAAATATTTTAACATAAATAAAGCAAAAAGCGAAGTTAAAAATAATTTCCAAAGCTTTGGCTATTCTTCTGAGGTGGTAAACGCCATTGTTGAATTTGCGGAACATTTCATTTTCCCAAACATTACCTATAATGCAAAATTCACTAATGATGAAATATTGCAGGCACAAAATGAAGTATCAAAGTACACGGGAATAGTGAATGAGAGCGAGAGAATTATTGCCAAGCATGAACGTGTGACAAAAGACGTTAAACTGAAGATAGATTCGTTTCGTTCTGCAAAAGGCGAAAAGTATCAGGAGCAGGGAATTTCGTTTCAGCTATTTGGAAAATTTCTGCATATCGCTTCTTTAATAACACTGCTGACTATCTACTTCTACAATTTCAGAAAAAGAATATTTTATGATAATGTAAAGCTTATGGTTTTTGGTCTGACAATTATATTTATTTCTTTTGTCACGTTCCTAATAAATCAAATTACTGTACCTGCGCCGCTTCAATTTTTAATTTTTGTTCCTGCTGCTTCAATGATCTTGACTATTATTTTTGATTCGAGAGTGGGATTTTATTCGACCGTGATTATATCGCTTATTACGGCGGCACTTCGAGGCAACGATTATTCATTTGCGCTGATGAATTTATTTGCCGGCGCACTTGCAGTTTATACGGTTCGCGATATAAAGAATCGCTCACAAATTTTTAGATCATTCTTTTTTATTCTTGTTGGATATTCAATTGGAGTTTTTGCTTTCGGGTTAGAAAGATTTGCCCCGATAAACACCATCATGATTGAGCTTGCCTTTGTATCAACTAATGCAGTTATAAGTCCCGTTCTCACATATGGGCTGCTAATATTTTTTGAAAAACTTTTTAACATCACAACCGACCTGACGTTACTTGAATTATCAAATTTTGATCGTCCGTTGCTAAGAGATTTGGCAAGAAAAGCACCCGGGACTTTTAATCATTCGATGACAATGGGAACAATAGCCGAAGCTGCAGCAGAAAAGATAGGCGCAAATACTTTGCTTGCAAGAGTCGGGGCATATTATCATGATATTGGGAAATTAATTTCGCCTCAAAATTTTGTTGAGAATCAATTGAGCGAAGATAATATTCATGAAGATGTTGCTCCTGAGGAAAGTGTGGAGTTAATTAAGAAACATATTAATGAAGGCATAAAGCTTGGGCAGCAGTATAATCTTCCCGACGAGGTAATTGATTTTATTCCAATGCACCATGGGACTATGTCAATGAAATACTTTTATGAAAAAGCAAAGGGAAAATATGAAAATGAAAATATTGATATTGAGGAGTACAAATATGCCGGGCCAATACCCAATACCAAAGAAACTGCAATTGTAATGCTTGCAGATGGGTGTGAGTCGGCGGTTAGATCTATTGAAGATCCGGATCAGGAGAAAATTGAAAATGTTGTTGATAACATTGTTGATGATCGAATAGAAAACGGACAGCTAAATAATTCACCGCTAACTTTGAGTGATATTGATAAGATCAAAGAATCTTTTAAAAATATTCTTATCGGTCAGCATCATAAAAGAATCCGATATCCCAATCAAGATAAAATTGAAAAAGGAATTGACGAAGAGACAGATGAGTGATGAATATCTTTTTGAAGGAATATCTTGCTTACTTGAAGTTAGAAAAAAATCTATCCGAGAATACAGTTTCGTCTTATAAAAATGATCTCACTTCCTTCTTGCGTTTTATTGAAGAGCGCGAAATAAACGATCCATCGCAAATAGAATCACGTCTAATAATTAGCTTTTTCACTAATCTTGAAAAAGTTGGACTAACAAGTTCATCGGCGGCAAGATATTTTTCATCGCTCAAAGGGTTTTTAAATTATCTTTTGACAAACAATTACATAAAAAGTAATCCGATTGAGAAAGTAAGTCCTCCCAAATTAGCAAAGAATCTTCCTGGAGTCTTATCCTTTGCTGAGATAGACAAAATTCTCTCATTGCCGAATACCGCTGAAACATTGGGAATACGGGACAAAACAATCCTGGAAGTGTTTTATGCGTGCGGATTAAGAATATCTGAGCTTATATCGTTAAAACTTTCCGACCTTTATCTAAATGAAGAAATGATTCGTGTATTTGGAAAAGGATCAAAAGAAAGAATCGTACCGATTGGCAGCAGTGCAATAAACTGGATAAATACTTATTTGATTAAAAGCAGACCGCTGCTTCAAAAAAAAATGAAAAGCGAAAATCATCTTTTCCTAAACAGCAGAGGATCCAAATTATCACGAATGGGTGTTTGGAAAATTGTCAGCAGGTACATTAAAGAATCCGGCATTGAAAAAGCTGCTCATCCGCATACTTTCAGGCATTCGTTTGCAACACATCTTATTGAAGGCGGAGCCGATCTACGCTCAGTTCAGGAAATGCTGGGACATGCAGATATTTCTACAACTCAAATTTATACTCACATTGATAGAGAATTCATTAAACAAGTTCACAAGCAGTTTCATCCTCGCGGTTGAGTGCCAAGGATATATTTCTCCCATTCCCTAAAGAAATGACTTAACTGGAAATGCGGAATTTTTGAGACAATTCAATGCTTTCATTAAGTTTTGAATAACTGTATTTTTGAAAAAAGAAAAATTTTATGAGCAAATTGGTTATAATTTCGTTTTTTTCCTTGGCAATAATAATTTCTGGTTGCATAAGAAAAAATGAACCGATCAAAAAAATGAGCACAAAAAATTCTATTGTGTTAAAGGATTTGAATAATACCCGCGCAATGGATGAGGTCTTATTTATCGGTATTATTGGAAAGAAATCGGGGGTATATAAATACAACTTCTTGACAAAAAGCTATTCGGAATTCTGGCATAATGAAAAAGAGGAAGTCGTTGAACTATCTTACTCACCGAATAAAAAGCCTGCATTTCTACTAACCGCACATCAATCAGGCAAAAAAGGAGTGTTTCCGTTTATTAATAACGTTAAGCTGTATTCTATTAGTTTAGATTCTAACACAGTTAAGTTTGTGGAAACTATCGGCAGCGGACTTCAAATTTTTTCGGTATGGGAGAATGAGGCGGCATTTAAGGTCATTCTCAATATTTTCGATGTTGCTGTTGGAAAGTACGTTGAACAAAAAATAAAAACATTTAATGCTTCGGGTAAAAAACTTGCGGATGAGAAAAAAACTTATGACTTGGCTAAAGACGGCTTTCCCAAAATTCCTGTGGCTCAAAAGAAGATAACTTCTCCTGATAAGAAATATTCTATTCTTTCTATTGATTCAACGCAAACACAAATTTATTTAATTAACAATAACGGAAATGAGGAGAAAAAATTGATTGCAAAGTTGAATCAAAAGCTGAATGTTGTGGATTGGTCAGCAGATGGAAAATTTCTGTTTATCAGTACACTTGATATTTCTCCCGGCAACGAAACTTTATATAATAAAGAACCAGCCACATCTAATCTTTTTATTTTTTCCGTTGAGAATAAAAAAATTGTAAAAATGTTTGAAGGCGGTGGAATAAAGAATTTTATGCTTAATGGAAACATTATGATATTCGATGACGGATTTAAAGAGAGATCTAAGTTAGTAATTTACAATTTCCGCTCGGGTCAGATGATTGATAGCGTAAAGATTTCAGGCGGCTGCGGGCTAAAAAATATTCCGAGGATTCCGGATTATGGTGCATAATAATTTGCTGTTCTAATGGATAATATTTCGGCAGTAATAATAGCAAAGAACGAGGAAGCCAATATCTCCGAATGTCTAAAGAGTATTAGCTGGGTAAATGAAATTATTTTGGTTGATGCTGAAAGCACGGATAAAACCGTCGAGTTAGCTAAAAATTTCACATCAAAGATATTTATACGTAAGTGGGAAGGGTTTGCCAAGCAAAAAGAATTTGCTTTAAGCAAAGCTTCAAATGAATGGATTCTTAATATTGATGCAGATGAAAGAATTTCTCCTTTACTTAAAGATGAAATAGTAAATTTAATTGATAGAAATATTGATGGT
>Ga0209751_10004577_pt1 | contig 13207 bp, 13 predicted proteins | sample RifCSP13_1_FD_184019 | JGI IMG/M metagenome (GOLD analysis project Ga0209751, IMG submission 184019) | Soil microbial communities from Rifle, Colorado - Rifle CSP2_sed 13_1 (SPAdes) (version 2) | ecosystem: Environmental > Terrestrial > Deep subsurface > Rock core/Sediment | place: Rifle... | reverse complement strand
GCTATGGCAACCTGGTTTGAGAAAAGTTGAAAGAGTTCCACATCGTCCTCTGTAAAAACCCCTTCCGCCCTGTTTATTGCCTGCAATACGCCAATCACTTTATCCTTCACCTTTACAGGCACACAAACCATATCCCTTGTAACAAACTCGGTCTTCTGGTCTGCTGACTTATAAAACCGGGGGTCTTTTCTAACATCCTGCAGCAATAGAGATTTGCCGTGTTCGGCAACCCACCCTGCAATACCTTCGCCTATTTTAAGCCTTATCTCCTTTACCCTCTCCCCCTTATCACCAAGCGCCACCTCAAAATATAGTTCCTTATTTTCATCATCCACAAGGAGAAGCGAGCCGACCTCTGCATGCATGAGCCGCGTTATTGCCTCCATCGCCATCTTTCTCACAAGATTCTGGTCAAGGGTTGAGTTAAGGAGCGTCCCTACCTCTGCGAGGGTTGTAAACTGTTTTACAGACCTGTCGAGTTCAAGGAAGAGTTTTGCCTTTTCAAGGATAGTTGACGTCCGGACAGCAAGTGCGTTCAGAATATTCAAATCCCTTTTCTCAAAGGGCTCATCCTCCCTTTTGTTCAATACCTCTATTACGCCTATAACGCCTTTCTTTGTCTTTAAAGGCACACCCAGTATATCCCGCGGAGTATAACCTGCCTTATCGCTGTATTCCCGCTTCCAGAGCGGGTCGTTTGTCACTTCATTTGCAACATAAGGCATACCTGTCCTGGCAATCCAGCCGGCAATGCCCTCGCAGACCTTCATCTTCTCTCCCCTTAGTTTATCCGCAACAGGGCCTTTAACAATCTCGAATACAAGTTCACCATTATCGTCAAGCCTGTATAGTGTCCCTGCATCAGTATCCATTGTCTTTACGACCATATCCATGATACGTTCAAGCATCGCCTTTATATCAAGTTTCGCAAGCGTAATACTGTCAATCTCGCGGTAAATGGCAAGTTCGGTTTCTGTAAGCCTTAGATTCTTCCTTAATTCACCAGCCTCAAATTCCTTCTTGACAAGCTTATCGGTAACCAGCTTTGCCTCTGCCTCAAGGACATTTATCCTTGCCTCGGAGTCTTCGAGCTTTTGAAGAATATCTTTCTTGTCCTGTGCCATAACAACCATCAACCCTTCTTTAATCCTTTCTTAAGCCCAGAAACAAATCTCTCAACCCTTTTTGTTAAACCCGGTGAACCATAGCTCCCTTCAATTACCTTCACGATGGCGCTTCCCACGATAACAGCGTCTGCGTATCTTGACACCTCCATTACCTGCTGTGGTGTAGATATACCAAATCCAACGCCAACTGGCAAGGGTGTAAATTGTCTGACCTTCCTCACATACCTCTGTATTGTATCTGAAAGCTCTTTTCTCGCGCCTGTGATACCTGCGACCGAGACATAGTAAATGAATCCGCTTGCCATTTCCGCCACAAGTCTCATCCTGTTATCATCACTTGTGGGGGTTAAAAGGAATATCAGGTCAAGCCCGTTTCTATCAGTGTGCACCTTCAACTCCTGAGCCTCTTCAGGCGGAAGGTCAACCACCAGAACACCATCTGCCCCTGCATCCTTTGCATCCATTGCAAATCTTTTAACGCCGTAAATGAATATGGGATTATAATAGCCAAAGAGGATAATGGGGACATGGCTCTTTTTTCTCACCTCTCTTACAAGTTTAAGCACATCGCTTAAAGTTATCCCATTCTTCAATGCCCTTTCCGAGGCAGCCTGTATTGTGGGGCCGTCTGCCATTGGGTCAGAAAAGGGGATACCGAGCTCAATGATGTCCGCACCTGATTTCTCGAGCCCAAAGATTAGCTCTTTGCTTGCTTTAAGATTTGGATCCCCTGCTGTGATAAAGGTTATAAGCGCCTTTTCACTCTTTGCCTTTAATCTCTCAAAAGTTTCACCTATTCTATTTTTTTCTAACTTCTGACTTCTGACTTCTGACTTCTGACTTTTCATATCTGTACCCCTATCTCCTTTGCAGCGGTATCCAAATCCTTATCCCCCCTGCCTGAAAGATTAACTATTATTATTTTATCCCTTGAAAGCCGCGGGGCCAGCTTTACTGCATATGCAACCGCATGTGAGCTTTCAAGCGCAGGGATAATACCCTCTGAAAGAGACAAGGTCTTGAATGCATTCAGCGCCTCTTTATCTGTTATTGCCGTATATTCAATCCTGCCTGCATCGTGCAAAAAGCTGTGCTCAGGCCCGACACCCGGATAATCAAGCCCTGCTGATACAGAATGGGTATGTGTTATCTGGCCGTCTTTATCCTGCAGGAGATATGTCTTGCTCCCGTGCAGGACACCGGCCTTGCCGGCGCATATTGACGCAGCATGCTTGCCTGTTTTAATTCCCAGGCCCGCTGCCTCCACCCCAATCATCTTCACAGTTTTATCTCCTATAAAAGGATAAAACAGACCCATAGCGTTGCTGCCGCCGCCCACGCATGCAATAAGATAATCAGGCAACCTCCCTTTTATTTTTTTTATCTGCTGCCTTGCCTCCTTGCCTATAACAGACTGAAAGTCCCTTACCATCATTGGATAAGGGTGAGGACCAGCAACACTGCCTATTATATAGAATGTATTCCAGACATTTGTAACCCAGTCCCTAAGCGCCTCGTTCATAGCATCTTTTAGGGTCTTGCTCCCTGAAGATACAGGATTCACCTCTGCGCCAAGAAGCTTCATTCTGAAGACATTGGGCTTCTGCCTTTCAATATCCTCTGTTCCCATATATATCTCGCACTCAAGGCCAAACATGGCTGCAACAGTTGCGGTTGCAACACCGTGCTGTCCTGCCCCGGTCTCTGCTATTATCCTTGTCTTTCCCATCCTCTTTGCAAGAAGGATTTGTCCCATTGTATTATTTATTTTGTGAGCGCCTGTGTGGCAGAGGTCCTCGCGCTTTAAATAGATTTTAGCGCCGCCTATCTTTTTTGTAAGCCTCTCTGCAAAATAGAGTGGCGTTGGCCTGCCTACATATTCTTTAAGATAATATTCCAATTCCCTTTTAAAATCCCTTTCATTTCTGAACTCATGATATGCCTTTTCCAGTTCCAGGACCGCAGGCATCAGGGTCTCTGATATATACCTGCCGCCGTATATACCGAAATGCCCTTGCTTGTCTGGAAGATCTTTAAGTCCTTGACCCTCTACGCCGCTGCTTACATCAACGGCGTATGGTCTGACCTTTTTTATGGCATCTGCCACATTTTCAGGAGTAAGCCCGCCTGCCAGGATTATCCTGCCCAATTTTCCAGCCTCCATTGCAATATCCCAGTCAAAGACAACGCCTGTGCCACCCTCAAGTTTTTCCTCATATGTATCAAGTAAGTATGCATAAACATTATATTTTTCCATTTCACGATAAAGCTTTTTAGCCTCTCCTTTTTTAACCTTGAAGGATTTAATAACCCTGCCTGTTATCCTTTCACAAAATTCCGTGGATTCATTACCGTGAAGCTGGACAACATTCAGCCCTGCCTCTCTCGCAATCTTGTTTACTGCAGATATATCTTCATTCACAAATACGCCGACTGTTGTGACAAATGGAGGGAGCTCTTTAATAATCTCTCCTGCCTTATGTGGCTCTATAAATCTTGGACTATTTCTATAAAATATAAACCCAATGGCATCTGCGCCGTATTCGCATGCTGCAATGGCGTCTTCCATGTTTGTAATGCCGCATATCTTTACCCTAACCAACCTCAGAACCCTCTCAGTTCCCTTAGTTTACGGCCAATGTCTTCTTCCCTCATAAGTGCCTCGCCTATTAAAAATGCCTTTACCCCGGCCCCTTCAAGGGTATAAATATCCTTGTATGTATTTATGCCGCTCTCGCTCACCACTATCCTGTCTTCAGGTATCTTCCCTATCAATCTTTTTGTTGTATTTATATCTGTGCGGAATGTCTTCAGGTTACGGTTGTTTATGCCTATAAACCTTGCATTGGTGGAAAGGACCATATCCAGTTCTGTTTTTTTATGGACTTCCACCAGACAGCTCATGCCAAGACTCTGGCTTAAAGCCATAAAATCTTCCATCTGGGCTTTACTCAGGAGGGAGGCTATAAGGAGGATACAGTCTGCGCCGGCAACCCTGGATTCATATATCTGATACTCGTCCAGTATAAAATCCTTTCTTAATACAGGTATGGAAACCTTATTCTTTACACTCCGCAGGTAATCGAGCGAGCCGTGGAAGAACTTTTCTTCAGTTACTACTGAAATAGCTGCAGCGCCGTTATCCTCGTATATTCCTGCGATGTATTCCGGGTCAAATCTTTTCCGTATGATTCCCTTTGACGGCGAAGCCTTTTTAATTTCAGCAATGATTTTTACCCCCGCACCTTCCAGCGCCTTAAAAAAATCCCTCGCTGGAGGAATATCCTTAAGCCTCCTTTTCAATCCTTCTATAAGTCCCTGCGGAGAAAAGGTCGCCTTTAATATCTGCAATCCCTCTCTCTTGCTATTAACTATGTCATCTATTATCATCTGTTTGTCATCTCCACCAGCTTATTCAACTTCTCCAATGCTGCGCCGCCATCCACTGCCCCCCTCGCAATGGATATGCCTTCTTTGATTGAATTTGCCATCTTGCCTGCAACTATTGCAAATGCAGCATTGAGAAGCACAATATCCCTCTGCGGCCCTTTCTTTCCCTTCAATATGCTGAGTATTATCTCTGCATTCTGCTCGGGCATGCCGCCCTTAAGGTCTTCCGGCATACATCTTTTAAAACCGAAGTCCTCCGGTTTTATGTGGTATGTTCTCAAATTGCCATCCTTAAGCTCTGTGACTTTTGTCTCTGTTGTAAGTGTTATTTCATCAAGGCCGTCTGTCCCCCGCACAACAAATGCATGCTCTGCGCCGAGGTTTGCCAAAACCTTGCCGAGTATGTCCGTAAGGCTGTCATCATAAACCCCGATAACCTGACATCTTGCGCCTGCAGGGTTTGTCAAAGGCCCAAGTATATTGAAAATAGTCCTTATCCCTATCTCGCGCCTCACAGGCGCTGCATATTTCATAGCGCCATGGAGCATTGGGGCGAACAAAAAACCTATGCCGACCTCCATCAGACATTCTTCAACCTTTTGAACCTCTGCCTCTATATTGACGCCGAGGGCCTTGAGCACGTCTGCGCTTCCGCTCTTTGAGGAAACGCTCCTGTTGCCATGCTTTGCCACAGTAAGACCAACGCCTGCTGCCACAAACGCAGCAGCAGTTGAGATATTGAATGTCATCGCCTCGTCGCCGCCAGTGCCGCATGTATCAACCACATTTCTCCCTTTGACCTCTATCTTTGTAGCCTTTTCCCTCATCACCTTTGCGGCGCCTGTAATCTCATCAACGGTCTCGCCTTTTATTCTCAAGGCAGTTATAAATGCACCAATCTGTCCGGGCGATGCCGCCCCTGTCATAATCTCATTCATAACCTCTATCATCTCAGATTCGCTTAAATCCTGATTTTTAACTATTTTAGATATGGCCTCTTTAATCATATGATTTGACTCTCCTCACCTTTGCTAAAAAATTTAAACAAATATCCTAACCTTCTTAACCAACCACTTTTAAATCAGCGCATTGTTTTATACTGTCAAAATCCCTGTCATTATGGAGCAATATCAATTCCTTCCCATTTCACCATCCCTTCAAGTTTTAACAGCCCTTTTCTACGCATCCGCTTTACCAATTCTTCAAAGGCATAATTAACCAGTTCCTTCTTTGTCTTAAGATTTGTAAGTTTAAGCCCGTCTTTTACAAGTCTGTCGTTGATGACAATGTTAGTCCTTGCCATAAACACCTCCAGAATTTATACAGCAATTATAATAGGTTCATGTGTATGATACAAGATGTCTTATTTAGGTAACACAGGCATCCATGCTGTGTGAGAACATAAAAACTTGAATCTATCCCTGATTTTCATTAGATGCATTCAGATATTTTTCGTAAGACTGCATAAAAACTCTGCCCCCCTCGCCTTTATCCTCTCTCTCCTGCCCACAGGTCGAGGCTTATTGACTGCATATTAAGATAAATCTCAATTTCCATTTGCCCGCCTTCATCCTTGTCCACAGGACGGGTCATACGCTGGCTGTGGCAGTTAAAATCCAATCCACTTTTTTGGCTTTTCTACCGGCGCCATCAATTGTCGTATTGCTTCAAAAATAGCCTGTATTTCTTCATCATGCTTTTCTATTTTTGTCTCAAGTTGACTTAACTTTGATGCAAGTTCCTTATGTCTCGTAATGGTTTCTTTGAATCTCACAAAGGCGCGCATGATAGTAATATTAACTTGAATTGCCCGGTCGCTGTTGAGAACTGTAGAAAGCATAGCGACGCCTTGTTCTGTAAAAGCAAACATATTGGGAGCATGTTTTATTTTTGAACTTATCACAATTTGTGATAAGTTCCTTATCTCTTCCCTGTTCAGCGAGAACATAAAATCATCGGGAAATCTTTTTATATTTCTTCTTACCGCTTGATTTAATACCCTCGTTTCAACACCATAAAGTTCAGCTAAATCCCTGTCTATCATAACCCTTTGACCGCGGATAAGAAAGATTTTCCGTTCTACGGTTGTTATGGATACATGAGGTTGTTTATTAGTTGACTTTGACATACTTTGCATTCCATCTCTTTTGCAGCTTATTGTTGAATTCGCTCCGCTTAACCCAACCTAATGGCTTGTTAGGTTCCAATCAATTAATGGTCTCTGAGCAATTATTTTCTATCCCGAACTTTCTACCCTCATGAAACTTGTCCTCGTAAAAATGGGGAGCGAGGAATGCGGAATATAATGCATTAGGCGGCAATGCCCACAAATTTAATGGTATCTGTCCCTATTATTTCCAGGTATGTGAGCAGCGCAGTGACAAAGGCAACACAGCAGATGGGTATTTTTCAGCGTGAACTATACTATTTTTAGCCACACTTTCCTATTCCGTGCCCCGTCAAACTCACAAAAAAATATCCCCTGCCATGTGCCAAGCTTGAGTCTGCCGCTTTCAATAAAGACCATCTGTGAAGAACCTATTATGCTTGCCTTGATATGGGCGTCAGAATTTCCTTCAGTATGCCGATAATTGCCATCAACTGGTGCTGTCTTATCTAATTGCCGCTGTATATCCTCAACCACATCAGGGTCTGCTGCCTCATTGATAGTAACCCCTGCTGTTGTATGCGGGACAAAGATATAACAAACCCCGTCTTTTATCCCTGATTTATTTACAACGTTCTGCACTTCCTGCGTTATATTTATAAACTCGTTTCTACTTTTGGTTTTTACTGATATTTCAGTGTTCATATCTTCTGCTTTTTTGCTAATTCTAAAAAGTTTCTCAGTATATCCTTCCCCGCCTTTGTTAGTATTGACTCAGGATGAAACTGTACACCTTCCAGAATAAATCTTTTCTGACCCCTGACCCCTGACCCCCGACCCTTGTTTTTATACCTTACCCCCATTATCTCCCCCTCCTTTGTCCATGCGCTTATTTCAAGACAGTTCGGAAGGGTATCTTTTTTTATCAAGAGAGAGTGATACCGTGTTGCCTCAAAGGGGTTGGGAATATTTTTAAATATGGTTTTGCTGTCATGATATATGGGCGATGTCTTTCCATGCATAAGCCTTTTTGCCCTTACAATCTTCGCGCCATAGGCATAACCAATAGACTGATGGCCGAGACACACGCCGAGTATAGGAATCTTTCCTGCAAATGTCTTTATCACATCTACAGACACCCCTGCCTTTTCAGGGTCGCAGGGCCCCGGAGATATTACTATCCTATCCGGTTTAAGTCTCCCTATCTCCTTTATCGTAATCTTGTCATTACGATACACCCTCACATCCTCGCCCAGTTCACCAAGATACTGAACAAGGTTGTAGGTAAAAGAGTCATAGTTGTCAATCATGAGTAACATGTCGCTTCGCTCCATTGAAAAATGCAAAGTGCAAATTTAAAATTGAAAAATAAAAACCTTCCTTAATTTTGCAATTTGCAATCTTCAATTTGCAGTTTGTCTTCATTCCAATCCTTCCCTTGCCATCTCCACTGCCTTCAGCATCGCCTTAGCCTTGTTTATGGTCTCCTGATATTCCTTTTCTGGGTCTGAATCAGCTACAATGCCTGCCCCTGCCTGAATATAAATCTTACCATCCTTTATCACAAGGGTCCTGATGGTTATAGCCATGTCCATATTTCCGGAAAAACCAAAATAGCCTACAGAGCCGCCATAAGCCCCACGCTTCGCCGGTTCTATCTCTTCAATAATTTCCATTGCCCTGACCTTTGGCGCGCCTGTAAGTGTGCCGGCAGGGAAACATGCACGTAGGGCATCAAAGCTGTCTTTACCCTGCTGTAATAGGCCGTGGACATTCGACACTATATGCATTACATGGGAATATCTTTCAACCAACATAAGCTCATTCGCAGATACACTCCCTGCCTCCGCCACCCGGCCAATATCATTTCTCCCCAGGTCCACAAGCATTATGTGTTCTGCCAGTTCCTTGGGGTCTTTAAGGAGCTCCTCCTCCAGCTTTTTATCCAGAACCTTATCCTTACCCCTCGGCCTTGTGCCGGCAATAGGCCTAACATCAATATCCCTTCCATCCACCCTGACAAGTATCTCAGGCGAAGAACCGATTAGCTCAATACCGTCCAGCCTCAGATAAAACATATACGGCGATGGATTGATAACCCTGAGCGCCCTGTAAATATCAAACGGTTCTACATCCAGCCCTGTCTCAAATCTCTGCGACAAGACTACCTGAATAACATCCCCTGCCTGAATATATTCTTTGGCCTTAAGCACACCGCCAATGAATTTCTCCTTTGTGCAATTGGAGACTACATCCGGGGAAGATGAAGATTCCGTAATTTCTCCTTGCCCCTTGCCCCTTGCCCCCTGCTTCAAGCCTGCAGGGGCAGGCCCATGCCCCTTTATCAATCTCTCCACAAGTGCATCTATCTTTTTAATCGCCTTTTTGTAAATCTCAGCAGGTTTATCACCCTTCTCAATAACGGCATTGGCAATGACCTTTATCTTTTGCTCGAGATTGTCAAAAACAAGAGCAGTGTCTGTAATAATAAAAAAGGCATCGTATATATCAACATCAGATGCGGCAATATCAGGCAGGTCTTCAAAGAATCTGACCATATCATATCCGATATAACCCACGGCACCGCCGTAAAATCTCGACAATTTATCTGTTGTTACAGGTCTATATCTGGAAAGTATCTCTTTCAGAGCAGATATGGGGTCTCCCTTGCGTTTGTCCCCCTGTCCTTCGGTAATAATCTCTATATTTTCATCTTTACTTTTAAAAATTACCCTTGGTTCCACGCCGAGGAAGCTGTACCTCCCCCATTTTTCCCCACCCTCAACGCTCTCGAGCAGAAACGCAGGACCTCCCCTGTCAATATTTCTAAAGGCAGATACCGGGGTTTCCATGTCTGCCATAATCTCCCTGAACACGGGTATAAGATTACCCCTCTTTGCCATCCCTGTAAATTCCTCCAAGGAGGGAAAATATTTAGTCTTTTCCATAGGTTTTGTTTAATTTAACACATAGGATTTAAAGGTGTCAAGGATTACGGGGCTGTTGGAGATGATGGAGATAAACCCACACACCAAAATCTTTAGTGTGTGGGTAAAAATACAGGACAAATAGGATTTATGGCCTACTTCTTATTCTTTCTTACATATATTTCCTTTGTAATGTCATAGTCTACTGCCAGGGTGGTTTCACCAATTTCTATCACAAAAGATGGCTGTTTCTGATGGAGTCTTATAATACTCCCCGGAACAATACCAAGGGAACCGAGCCTGTCCAATCTGGAATGGGAACTGGGTATAATAAAAACTATCCTCCCGGTCTCCCCAATTTCCATGTCTTTTAGGGGCCGAACAAGGGGGCTTACCTCTACCTTAAATTTCTTGCAGCACTCCCCCCTGGGGATGGGCAGGCCGTGCGGACAGGTTGGCGGGTGTCCCAAAAGCGTGCAGATACTATCAGTTACAATGTGGGAAAGCGTATGCTCAAAACTGCAGGCATTTTCTTCTATAGCCCCTTCATCTATTTCAAGAACCTCGGACAGTAGCCTTTCAGCAAGCCTGTGCCTCCTGACTATGGCCTCTGCCAGCCTTTCACCATTTGCAGTAAGCATTATGCTGTTGCCTTTGATATGCACAACCCCGTCTTTTTCCATTTCCTCGAGTTTAGCAGTATCTCCCTTTGCCTCTTTAACCTCGTATATCTTTAAGAGTTCCGCAATACTATCCTTGCCCTTTTCTCTCTGTGTCCAAATAAACTCCAGAATTTCTTCCACTACCTTCTGGTCTGTCATAAAGTTCTCCCAAAAAAATAGGTTAAGGTTAAGACTAAGGCTAAGGTTAAGTAAAAGTTTTTGTCATTTCTCAACCTTGACCTCAACCTTAGCCTTTTCTATAGATTTACCTCAAATATTCTTAAAATGAAATTTAACACTCCACCAACCAGTATTGCAAATGGAAATATGAATGCACTCATCCAGATAGCTGCCTTTATTCCCCTTTCTTTTGCTATCATGAAAAAATTGGCTACACAGGGTACGAACAGTGTCATTGTAACAAGGCTGACCACCACCTGAACCGGACTTAGCAAGCCATCCTTCTGTAAGACAAAAAGCCCTGCTGCCCCGTAGTCCCTCCTCAGAAAGCCCACAATAAATGCCTGGGTGGCCTCTGCAGGCAGGTTCAGAAAACTAATAATAATCGGAGAGGCAACCCTCTCTACCACGCCCAATAATGCCGTCTTATCCATTATAAACAAAAACAGGGTCCCGAGGATGAAAAGAGGCACCGCCTCTTTCAGATACCACTCTACCCTCATAAGTGTCTTCACAAGTATATTGGAAAGTTTCGGAACCCTTATGGGAGGTATCTCCAGCAAAAAATCCGAAGTTTCCCCTGGAACAACCTTTGACGCAAGGAAACCAACCATGAGCATAACAAAGACCACAACACTGCCCCACCACAGTGTTGCCATGAAAGATAATTCACCAAGCATACCGAGTATGACTCCAAGCTGGGCAGAACAGGGTACACCAAGGGCCAATAGAAGCGTCACTATTATCCTTTCTTTTTTACTTTCCAATATCCTTGCTGTCATTGTAGCCATTGTATCGCAACCCAGCCCAAGGACCATCGGCAGTACCGCCTTGCCGTTAAGACCAATAAGCTTAAATATCTTATCTACCATTATCGCAAGCCTTGGCAGATAACCGGAATCTTCAAGCAGGCCAAAAAATATGAAAAAATATCCCACAATGGGCAGGATTATCGCAATGGCGTATGTTAACGCCATAGTTACCAGCCCATATGGACCAACTATTAACTCCTGGACAATCTCTATTGGTATTATGGCCTTTACGATCCTTGTTACCCATGGATTCAGGTATTCACCGAATACTATCTCTTCCAGAAAATCCACACTTACCCCTGCCCCTAACTTCCCAACAAACGCATACATCAAATATAAGATACAGGCAAGGACAGGAATGCCTGCTATGGGATGCATAGACCATTTTCCTATAAAGGCAGCAACCCGCCTATTATTTGCCGCCTCTATGGTTACAACATCAGCTACAATCCTGTCAACAATCTTGAGCCTCTCAATGTTTAGGATATAGTTCAAGGGCTCTGTATTCCTGGATTGGATATTATAGCAGACCTCGTCTATGCTGCGGACAGCCTTTTCAGGCAGGTTTTTATAGAGCCACGTACTGAGTGTTTCATCTCCTGATAGAAGCATCAGGGCTATTGCCCTCTTTGATATAAACATCTCCGGAAGCAATCCCTCAATAACCTTAATGGCATCCTCTATATCTGCGCTATAGCTGATGCTAAAAGTGGATACCTTCTGGTTGGGGACTGTTTTGATAAGATTATCTGTTCCCCATCTCTGTGTTGCTATGGTCGGAACCACATCAATACCCAGCACTGCTGATAATCTGGCCACATCTATCTCCCACCCCCTGCTCCGCGCCTCATCTATCATGTTAAGTGCAAGCGAGAATGGAAGTCTCATCTCCGCGATCTGTAGGGATATAAGAAGCGCCCTTCTCAAATTTTTTGTATCTGCAACCTGTATGATGCGGTCGGCTTTTTCGCTTAACAATATATCTCTGGTAACCCTCTCATCTTCAGACATTGGCACAAGACTGTTCACACCCGGGGTATCTATAACAGTATGCCTCTCTCCGCCAATGACCGCATTTCCCCTGCTGACCTCGACCGTAGTGCCAGGGTAATTGGACACCGTTGTATATCTCCCTGTAAGCACACCAAATATAACACTCTTCCCGACATTGGGGTTGCCCACAAGGACAAGCCTTCTGGCATCTTTCTCTATCTTTATCTTATGATGTTCATGCATAGATGGAACAGTTGTTAGTTTTTAGTGTTAGTGGTCAGTTAAAAAATAAGAGAGATTTTGTTCCCTTATTAACAGCCAACTACCAACAACTAAGAACTGTACTGCAAATGATAATAAAAATCATTTTCAAAAGCAACATAAAAATTTTAACTACCGCATTTGGCGCAGAAACCGTATAATTCCAATTTATGGTTTGTGACGGTAAAGTTCATCTTTTCGGCTATTTCTTTCTGCAGGTGCTCTATCTTCTGGTTTTCAAATTCAATAATCTTGCCGCACTTAACGCATATACAATGGTCATGATGGCTGTCGTCAGGGATATGCTCGTAGCGTGTCCGCCCGTCACCGAACTGCCTTTCAAAGGCAACACCGCATTCGGTCAGGAGCTTCATGGTCCTGTAGACCGTTGCATAGCCAATCTTGGGATTTTTACGCCTGACCCGTTTCAAAAGTTCTTCCAGATTTATATGGGTATTGGCTTTAAAGAAGACATCTACGATATCATCACGTTGTGCGGTAGACTTAAGGCCTTTTTCCTGCAGATATTTTTGGAGGAGTTCTTTTTTATCGGCCAATTTCATAGCTGGCTCATCAGGGATAAAAAAACGTGGTTAGCATTTTTGGCTATCAGCTAATTACTATCTACTATTCGCTGTCTTTAATGGAGCGGGCGACGGGATTCGAACCCGCGACCCCGACCTTGGCAAGGTCGTACTCTACCAGCTGAGCTACACCCGCAATACTACAGTGATTAGTAAATAGTCAA
>Ga0209751_10004576_pt1 | contig 13210 bp, 12 predicted proteins | sample RifCSP13_1_FD_184019 | JGI IMG/M metagenome (GOLD analysis project Ga0209751, IMG submission 184019) | Soil microbial communities from Rifle, Colorado - Rifle CSP2_sed 13_1 (SPAdes) (version 2) | ecosystem: Environmental > Terrestrial > Deep subsurface > Rock core/Sediment | place: Rifle... | reverse complement strand
GTTGCAGCCCGAGGTCACCATGGCCGGAGGTCTGCTTCGCTTCGAAAGCATGGCCCGCATCCTGCGGGAGAAGCTCGCCATGGAGATCAACCTTCCTCCCGGAGATCTGGTGCAGTTCGTGGGAGCCCTGGGCGCGGCCGCCCTCGGCTTGCGACGACTGCAGAAACTCGCCGAGCGGCCTCTCTCCCCGCTAGCGGTCGGCGGAATCGGGTCGGCATGACCCCCGGAGAGGCGAGCCCGTCTCCCACCTCCGATGGTGCGGCGCGGGCCCTGGGGGCGCTGGCCGGCGCCGCCGGCCGCTGGCCGCAAATCGACCAGATGGAACCCGACCCCGCCCTGGCGGCGCAAGGGTGGGAGCGTCGCTTCATCACGGACGGGGGCCGGGCCGAGGAAGTCGTCGCCCTTTACCATCAACTCGGTTTCGAAGTCCGTCTCGAGCCGGTGTTGCCTGTCGAGATACCTGATGGGTGCAGCGACTGTCGATTGCTGCTGCTCTTCCACTTCCAGACCGTCTACACCCGCCGGCCTCCGTCGACCCGCGACCGAGGCGCCGAACACTTGCCCGGGAGGGCGGCGCCTGGGTGAGAAGAAAGGAAGGCCCTTCCCAACAACCCTGCCCGCTTCCCCACCGCCGACTCAAGTCCACAGGAGAATGCCGCGATGAGTGACGATACCCGCTTCATGCTTTCCGAGAAGGACATTCCGCAGGCCTGGTACAACATCAACGCCGACATGCCCGTCAATCCGGCCGAGACGGCGTGGAACGCCGTGCTCCACCCGGGCACCAAGCAACCGGTGACTCCGGATTTCCTGGCCGTGCTCTTCCCGATGAAGTTCATCATGGAGGCGGTCAGCACCGAGCGTTGGATTGAAATCCCGGCCCCCGTGCGCGAGATCTACCGCCTATGGCGCCCGTCCCCGCTGTTCCGGGCTCGCCGGCTGGAGAAGGCGCTCGACACCCCGGCCCACATCTACTACAAGTATGAGGGCGTCTCCCCCGTCGGTTCGCACAAGCCCAATACGGCCGTGGCCCAGGCCTTCTACGCCAAGGAAGAAGGCATCGCCGGCTTCACCACCGAAACCGGCGCCGGCCAATGGGGTTCGGCGCTGGCTATGGCCTGCAGCTTCTTCAACCTTGAGTGCCATGTCTACATGGTCAAGGTCTCCTACGACCAGAAGCCCTATCGCCGCGTCATCATGGAGACGTACGGCGCCGACGTCGTGCCCAGTCCTTCCAACAAGACCGAGTACGGGCGCAAGCTGCTGGCCGAGAATCCGAATCACCAAGGGTCCCTCGGCATTGCCATCTCGGAGGGAGTGGAAGCCGCCGTCGCCTCCGGCGGCAAGTACAAGTACTCGCTCGGCTCGGTCCTGGGACCGGTGCTGATGCACCAAACGGTGGTTGGCCTAGAATCCCTCAAGCAGTTCGAGATGGCCGGGGAGTATCCGGATATGGTCATCGGCTGCGTCGGCGGCGGCAGCAACTTCTCGGGCTTCGTCTTCCCCTTCTTGCATCAGAACTTCACCGCCGGCAAGAAGACGCGTGTCATCGCCGTCGAGCCGACCGCCTGCCCGACCCTGACCAAGGGCCGCTATACCTTTGATTTCGGCGACACCGCCGAGACGGCGCCGATCGTCAAGATGCATACGCTCGGGCACACCTTCGTGCCCCCGGGGATTCACGCGGGAGGCCTGCGCTACCACGGGATGGCCCCTCACGTATGCGCCCTGTACGACCACGGTGACATCGAGGCGGTCGCCGTCAAGCAGCTACCCGTGTTCGAGGCGGCGGTGCAGTTCGCCCGCACCGAAGGCATCCTACCCGCACCCGAGTCGGCGCATGCCATCCGGGTCGCCATCGACGAAGCCCTCAAGGCCAAGGTCGAAGGCAAGAAGCGCGTCATCGGTTTCAACCTCTCGGGGCACGGCCACTTCGACCTGGGCGCCTATGACGCCTACCTGCACGGCAAGCTGGAGGACTATGAGTATCCGAAGGAAATGGTCGATCAGGCGATGACCCATCTACCCGCGGTGCCGGCCCTCACCACCTGAAGGCGTGGGGACCCTGGTGCGGGGTGCCATGACGGCTGTGGCGCCCTGAGACCAGGGTCCCCCCTCACTTCATCATGAGACCAGGTCCCGGCTCGCTCGACCTTCGGATCGTCCCCGTGCCCAAGCTGCGGCTGCACGAGGACTTCGACCCGTGGCGCGTCAAGCGCCTGGTCATCGGCCTTACCCACCAGGGCGTCCTGAAGAACCCGTTGATCGTGATCGAGTCGGATGACACTTACATCGTCCTGGATGGCGCCACCCGGGCCACCGCTCTCGCCGACATGGGCGTGCCCTATGCCCTGGTTCAGCTGGTCCGCTACGATGATCCGGCCGTCATGCTGCGGACCTGGAATCATGTGCTCGTCGGTATCCCGAGCTCCTCCCTGCTCCAGGATCTGGGACGCATTCCCCACCTGCGCGGCCTGGCCGCCGATCTGCCGGAAGTGCAGGCGGCGCTGAACGCCCGCCGGGCGGTCGTAGGGGTTGTGACCGAAGAGAACCGCGCCATCACCTACGCCAGTGGCGAGTCTTCTCACGGACAGATGTGTCAGCTCGTTCAAGTGGTAGCCGCCTACCGCGGGCGAGCCGAAGTCCACCGGGCGTCCGAGGTCGACATGCTCGACCTGTTCGCCGTCCATCCTGGCCTGACGGCCGTCGTCGTGTTTCCGCCATTCACCCCGGACGACGTCCGTCGTTGCGCCAACAACGAGGTCAAACTGCCGATGGGGATTACGCGCCACGTGATCCGGGGACGTGCCCTGGGTATCAACATCCCGCTCGACCTGCTGGCCGGCGATGGCTCTTTGGAAGAGAAGAACGCCTGGCTGCGGGAAAACATCCAATCTCGCCTACGGCAGAACAAAGTCCGCCTGTACGAGGAGCCGACGTTTGTCTTCGACGAGTAGCAGCCTGCGGAAAGACACACTTCCGCCCTCACCTCCTTCCCCCTCGCGTAGAACCCCGAGGGCCTCCGAGGACTTTCCGCGGACCGCGCCTGGGGCCGAGGCGGCCGAATGAGCATTGAGATCCTTCTGGGCAACGAGGCCATCGCCCTGGGACTGGTGGAGGGCGGGGTACGGGTCGCCACGGCCTACCCCGGCACGCCCAGCTCAGAAATCCTGGCCGCCGTTCGCGGTTGGGGCGAGCGATTGGGCCGGGACGTGTACTGCGAGTGGTCCACCAACGAGAAGATCGCCTTTGAAGTCGCACTGGCCGCCAGCTGGGCGGGGCTGCGTTCGGCGGTGGCGATGAAACAGGTCGGCCTGAACGTCGCCTCGGATCCTCTGTTCAGTTCCGCGTATACCGGCGTCCGGGGGGGATTCGTCGTCATCCCGGCCGACGACCCGGGCCCGCATTCATCGCAAACGGAACAAGACTCACGCCTGCTGGCGCTGAGCGCCAAAGTGCCGGTCTTCGATCCCTCGACGCCGGCCGAAGCCCGGCGCATGGTCGAGACCGCCTTTTCGATCTCGGAACGCTTCTCGACGCCCGTGATCCTTCGGCCGACGACCCGGATGTGCCATGCTTTGCAGAGCCTGTCCGTCCCAGAGCCTTCGACAGGCCTCGCAGCGCAGATCCGCTCGCCGCGTTTCCAGAAAGACCCTTCCCATTGGGCCGCCACCCCCCGCGCACGCCACCGGCTGCATGTGGAACTGAACCAGAAACTGAAAGAGATCGAGGCGGCCTTCGAACGGGATCCTCTCAACCGACAAGATGGCCCAGCCGGTCCGGCGCCGCTGGGAGTGATCGCCTCGGGAGTGGCCCACCCGGCCGTCCAGGAGTGCCTGGCCCAAATGGGAGTCCAGCTCCCCGTTCTCAAGCTGGGGACTCCGTACCCCCTGCCTCGCCAGTTGGTAAAGCGGTTCTTGGATCAGGTGGGGTTGGCGCTGGTGCTCGAAGAGCCGGACGCCTGCATCGAGTTGCAGATCCCAGACCGCTCGCGGGTGCGCGGCCGGCTCGACGGCACCGTCCCCGCGGCCGGCGAGCTCGCTCCCGAGGTGGTTTACGCCGTCGTCGAAGAGGTCCTGGCCGCCGTGGGCATTTCCCCCGCGTCCTCCACTTCCCCGGCCACGCCGCTGCGAGTTGAGGCGCTTCCGTTGCCGGCGCGGCCGCCGCGCCTGTGTCCCGGCTGCGCACACCGATCGGCCTTCTTTGCTCTGAAGCGGGAATTCGGACCCCAGGCGATCTACACCAGCGATATCGGCTGCTACACCCTCGGGATGAACCTGCGGGCCGTCGACACTTTCCTCGACATGGGGGCCGGGATCACGCTGGCCGACGGGCTATACAAGGCGAACAAGGTCACCGGAGATCACCGGCCGATCGTCGCCACCATCGGCGACTCCACCTTCCTGCACAGTGGGGTTCCGTCTCTGATCAATGCCGTTCACACCGGCGCCCGCTTTGTCCTGGTGATCCTCGACAACCACACAACGGCTATGACCGGGTTTCAGCCGACGGCTGCCAGCCCGATCGGGGTGGACGGCGCATCCCATCAGGTATCCCTCGCGGGATTGGCCCGAGCATGTGGTGCCTCCTTCGTCGAGACCACCTCCCCTTACGACCACAGCGCCTTCCGCGCCGTGCTGCGCCGGGCTTTCGATCACACACAGGCCGACGGAGGAGGTGTCGCCGTCGTCGTGGCCGATTGGCCTTGTATCCTCGACGACCCATCGCCGCTTCGCGAGCACCCGCTGCCCGTCGAGATCACGCAGGACTGCGACGGCTGCCGCTATTGCATCGAGGCTTTCGAGTGCCCGGCGATCGTGCTGCGCTCCGATGGCAGCCGCGTCGATATCGACCCGGTGCTGTGCGTCGATTGCGGCCAGTGCATCGATGCCTGCTATAAGGGCTTCATCGTCCCGCGCTTCGCAGAGCCGGCGGCCTCGATTCGATGACCGGCGTGCTGGCGCCCCCCGAGACGCGGATCATCGTGGCCGGCCTGGGAGGCCAGGGCGTCATCTTCGCCACGCGGCTGATCGCTCAGGCCGCCGTGCGCCTGGGCTGGCCCGTCGTCGGCTCGGAGACCCATGGCATGAGCCAGCGCGGCGGGTCGGTGCTGTCGCACATCAAACTGGCCGCGGCCGAAGCCCCGCTTATCCGCCGCGGGACGGCGGACTTGCTCTTGGCCTTTGAACGCCACGAGGCCGTCCGGGCCCTTCATTACTTACGGAGCGGCGGCGTGTGCGTCGTCAACGCCGAGGACGGCCTTGGTTACGATCTCAAAGAGGCCCTCGAACAGGCGTCGATTACGGTGCACGCCCTGCCAGCGACACCCATGGCCATGGCCCAAGGTTCGGCCGCCCTGGTCAACGTCATCCTCATCGGATTCGCTTGCGCGCTGGGAGCCCTGCCCATCCCGGAACCGGCCCTGCGTGCGACGCTCGCCGAGGGCTCGGCCGCACGCAGGGAGCAGAATCTCCGGGGATTCTCCGCCGGCGCGGACGCCGCCGCGAAGGCGCCTTCGGCCGTCGAACGGCGCGACGGGTGAGATCCATCGATGCGCGCCTTTGACTTCTACTCCCCCGTCGGCCTTCCTGAAGCGCTCGGCTTGCTGGCCGAGCTGGGCTCGGAGGCGGCGCCGCTCGCCGGAGGCAGCGACCTGCTGCTACGCATGAAGGCCGGCGACCAGACTCCACGCGCCGTCGTCAGCCTCAGGCGCGTCGAGGAGCTGGAGGGAATCTCCTTCGACGCCCAGCTGGGGCTGCGGCTTGGTGCGCGCCTCACCCTGCGCGACCTGACGCGCTCGCCCCTCGTTCTTGAACATTATCCGGTTCTGGCCCGGGCAGCCGCCGCGATGGCCTCCGAGCAGGTCCGCAGCTTCGCGACGGTCGGAGGGAATCTGGTGAACGCCGCGCCCTCGGCCGACTTGGCGCCACCCCTGCTCGTCCTCGGGGCCGAGGTGCGGCTTGCCAGCCTTTCGGGGGAGCGCCAGGTTCCTTTGGAGCGTTTCTTCTTGGGCCCGGGATCGTGCGTCCGAAAACCGGATGAGCTCCTGGTCGAGATTCTTGTGCCGCCCCCAGACGGGAGCGCCGTTTACTTGAAGCACGCCCCTCGGGCCTACATGGACATCGCCGTAGTCGGTGTGGCCATCGGACGCGGCCGGGCCAACGGAAACGGCCGAAGCATCTGCATCGCTCTGGGGGCCGTCGCTCCGATTCCCATGCTCGCCCGCCGGGCGGCCGGAGCCTTGAACGGCGCGCGCCTGCGGCCGGCCGAGGTCGAGCGCGCCGCCGAGATCGCCGCCGAAGAGTGCTCGCCGATCGACGACGTGCGCGCCTCGGCGGCCTATCGGCGGCGGATCGTGTCCGTCCTGGTTCGGCGCGGTTTGGAGGCGGTGTCGGCCGGCGAGACGGCATGAAGCGGTTGGTGCGATTGGTCATCAACGGCGATGAACAGACGGTCTACCTTGATACGCGCCGCACCTTGCTCGACTTCCTGCGGGGTGAGGCCGGCCTCCTTGGCACACATCGTGGGTGCGACGCGGGGGACTGCGGCGCCTGTACCGTCCTGCTCGACGGGCAGCCCGTCACCTCCTGCCTGGTCCTGGCCGTGGACTGCGAAGGCGCGCAGGTCCGGACGATCGAGGGAGTGGCACAGGGCGGGCGGCTGCATCCGGTGCAGCGCCAGCTCATCGAGCGTGGCGGCATCCAGTGCGGGTTCTGCACCCCGGGCATGGTCCTCAGCGCCGTCGCCCTGCTCGAAGAGAATCCACGGCTGGACAAGGCGCAGGTGCGACAGGCACTGGCAGGGAACCTCTGCCGTTGCACGGGCTACGCCAAGATCGTCGAGGCGGTCCTGGCGGCGGCCGACGAGATCGCGGCGCAGGCCGCTCCGAGGATTGGCTGATGACCGCTACCAACGTCGTCGGAAGACGTCTGCCGAAGCTGGATGCGCCCGACAAGGCCGTCGGGCGAGCCACCTACGGCCACGATGTCCGACTCCCGGGAATGCTCCATGGTCGCATTCTCTACTCGGCTCACCCGCATGCCCGAGTGCTCCACGTGGATGTGACGCGCGCCGAGCGCCTGCCCGGGGTGCATGCGGTGGTCACCGCCGCCGACAACCCCCCCACCCGCTTCGGCTATGGCAAGGACAACACGCCGCTCAAGGGCGAGGTCGTACGCAGCCTGCGCGATGAAGTGGCGGCCGTGGCCGCCGTCGAGCCCGAGGTCGCCGAGGAAGCGATCTCGTTGATCCGGGTCGACTACGAACCGCTCCCGACGGTCTTCGACGCCGCCGCCGCCCTGAAGCCCGGCGCACCGCTCGTCCACGCCGACCGCGGCAGCAACCTGGTTCAGACCTACCGCTACCGCCATGGCGAGCTGGCCGTCGGCGAAGCCGAAAGCGACTTCACCGTCGAGGCGGAATTCGAGCTCCCCTATGTGGCCCACGGCGCCATCGAGACGAGCATCGTCGTGGCCGCGTTCGACGGGCGGGGGCGGCTGACGCTGTACAGCGGCACCCAGATCCCCTTCCTGCTCCAACGCGATCTGGCGGAGGCCCTACACCTGGACGGCAGTCAGATTCGAATCCTGCAGACCGCCGTCGGCGGCGCGTTCGGCCGCGGCCTCGACATCTACCCCTTCGAGCCTATCGCGGCGCTGCTGGCGCGCAAGAGCGCCCGGCCGGTGCGTCTGGCCTTCTCGCGCCCGGAGGAGTTTCGTGCCGCGCCCGTGCGGCAGCCGGCGCACGTTCAGGTGCGCGCCGGCGCGCGCCGTGACGGCCGCCTGACGTTCCGCGCCGTGCGCGCCCTGCTCGACATCGGCGCCTACGTCTCCTGGGGGGCCGTCACACCGCTGGTGATGATGGAGACGACCGCCTCCTTGTATCGAGTCCCCCACGTCGAATTCCAGGCCGATTGCGTCTACACCAACAACCCGATCACCGGCGCCGTGCGCGGTTACGGGAATCCTCAATCGACGTTCTTCGTCGAAAGCATTATGGATCGGTTGGCCGTGGCGACGGGCATCGACCCGGTGCAGTTCCGCCTGCAGAACGCCAACCTTCCCGGAGAGGAGACCGCACAAGGGCTGCGCATCACCAGTTGCGGGTTGCGCGAGTGTCTGGAGGCGGTCGCGGCGCGGGCTGATCGCAGACCGACAAGCGACGGAGCAGCCCCGGATGGGGCGGCTGGCCGTCACCTGCGCCGCGGCATCGGATTCGCCGCCACGCTGAACGTCGGCGGGGGCGCCCGCATCTACCGCAGCGACGGCTGCGGCGCCGTCGTCAAGGTGGACGACTTCGGCCGGGTGAGCCTGCTCACCGGTAGCACCGAAATCGGACAGGGCTCGGAGACGGCGTTGGCCCAGATCGTCGCCGAAGTGCTCGGAACCTCCATCGACGCGGTCAGCGTGCACAACAGCGACACCGACCTCAAGCCGTGGGACGTCGGCGTCCACGCCAGTCGGACGACCTTCATCGCCGGAAATGCGGCTTACCTGGCCGCCCTGGAGGCTCGCCAACAACTCTACGAGACGGCCTCGGCCCTGCTCTCCGCCCCCCCGGAGGAATTGGAGGCGCGCGACGGCGCGATCTTCGCTCGCACCAGCGGAGCCTCGGTCGACTTGGGAAAGGTCGTCCGGGCCCGGCACTTCCGTGAGGCGGGCCAGATTGTCGTCGGCGAGGGGTGGTACGACCCGCCGACGCAGCTCGTCGACAAGGAAACCTACAAAGGCAACATCTCAGCCGCTTACGGTTTCGGCGCGCAGATGGCCGAGGTCGAAGTCGACACCGAGACCGGCCGGGTGCGGGTGCTGCGCCTGGTGTGCGCCAACGACGTCGGGCGAGCGATCAACCCGATGGCCGTCGAGGGGCAGATTGAGGGAGGTGCCCAAATGGGCCTGGGGTATGCCCTCACCGAGGAGCTGCTCGTTCGAGACGGAGACGTCCTCAACCCGGATTTCCTCGACTACCGCCTGTTCACAGCCGCCGATATGCCCGAGATCGAGACGATTATCGTTGAGACGTCCGACCCGGAAGGTCCGTTCGGAGCCAAGGGCGTCGGCGAGATGGGAGGCACGCCGACGGCGGCGGCGATAGCCAACGCCGTTTTCGATGCCGTCGGCCTGCGACTGACGCGGTTACCCATGACTCCGGAGCGCGTCCTGGCGGCGCTGGATGCGCAGCGGTCACAGGGGAGCGTATGAACGAGTTCCATCTCAACCCAAACCTGCTCCGGGTCCCGCTCTATATCGCCGGCAAGTCGGCCGAAGAGACGCGACGGGAGCTTGGACTATCGGACGTGGTGAAACTGGCCTCCAACGAAAACCCCCTCGGGCCCAGCCCGCGCGCCATGGAGGCATTGAGGCAGGCGCTGGCCGAGGCACACCGCTACCCCGGGCCCGCCGAAATCGATTTGCGGCGAGCCCTTGCCGTCCACCACGGCCTCGGGTTGACCGAAGACCATTTCCTGATCGGCAACGGCGCCACCGACGTCCTGCGCATTCTGGGCCAGTCCTTCCTCTTCGACGGCGGCGAAAGCGTCTTCCCACGGATCTCCTTCCCTCTTTATCGGCTGTTGACGACGATGTACGGAGGGAAGTCCATACCCATTGATCCGTTGCCGGGGCTTGGAATCGATCTGGAGGCGATGGCCGAGGCGGTTACCCCCCAGACACGGATCGTCTGGCTCTGCTCGCCGAACAACCCTACCGGTCTGGCCCTTGAACACCGTGCCGTCGAGGTGTTCTTGGACTCCTTGCCCAGGCATGTCATCGTCGCCATCGACGAGTCCTACATCGACTATGTCACCGACCGGGCCGCGGTCGACAGCCTGGCGTTGCTGCGAGCCGGGCGCCGTGTCGTCGCCGTCCGCAGTTTCTCCAAGAGCGCCGGTCTGGCCAATCTGCGCGTCGGCTACGGCGTGGCGCAGCCGGAGATCATCGAATACTTGCTCCACGCCGTCCTGCCCTTCAACACCGGGGCACCGGCCGCGCTGGCGGCGATGGCCAGCCTGGAAGACGACGACTACCATCGCCGCAGCCGCGCGCTGGTGACGCTGGAGCGGGAGTTCCTGGCCGCCGGGTTGACCTCCGCCGGCCTGACCCCCCTCCCGAGTCAGGCCAACTTCCTGCTTGTGCCGAACGTGCCGGCCTGCGACGACGTGGTGAGGCGCCTCTTAGAGCGAGGAGTGATCGTGCGCCCGATGTCCAACTTCGGCGTCCCGAACGCGCTGCGAGTGAGTATTGGCCTGAGGGAACACAACCTGCGGTTCCTGGACGCCCTGGCCGAGATCCTGGCCGAAGCCCGATCGGTGACACTCTGAGGAGCCAACCCCATGGGATTTGTCCGCCGTGTAGAACGTGTGGCGCTGGCCGTCGCCGATCTCGATGCCGCGCAGGAGTTCTTCGAAACCTGGTTTGGGGCTGAGTTCGATGCCGAGGAAAACATTGAGGACATGGGGATTCGCTATCGGCCCTTCCGCCTGGGGGAGAGTACGATGGAGATCCTGCAAGCGACGCGGCAAGACAGCCCCGTCTCCCGTTTCCTGGCCTCGCACGGAGGGCCGGGGGTGCATCACATCACCTTCGAGGTCGACGACCTAGACGCCGCCGTGGCCGAACTGGAACGCCGCGGCGGACGCATCGCCTCCCGCCATGACTACGCCCCCGGGGTGACCTTCGAGGGGCAGGTCTGGCGCGAAGCCTTCGTCCACCCCAAGGATGCCTTCGGGGTCCTGGTGCACTTGGCCGAGAAGCGGAGAGTGGGCTGAGGCTCGATGACCCCACCGCCTGTGGAGCTTTTCCGTTCGCTCACCGTGCTCTCAATCGAGCAGGCGATGACTTTGCCGTTCTTGACCATGCGGTTGGCGATGGAGGGCATGCGCGTCATCCGCGTCGAGAATCCGCCCCGCGGAGACCCGAACCGATGGGTTGGCCGCGAGGCCGTCGACGGCGAGACCGGGATGGGCACCTACTATCTTCCCAACAACCCAGGCAAGCTCGGCGTCACGCTCAATCTGGCCGAGGCGGAGGGCCGACGTCTGCTTCACCGGCTCATCGGCGAACTCCCTGTCGACATCTTCGCCACAAATCAGCGACCTCGGTCCTACACCCGACTGGGGATCGACGAGGCCAGCCTGCGTCGCCTCCGTCCCAACCTGATTTGGCTCGGGATCTCCGGCTTCGGCCCCGAACACGACGAGGCTGCGTACGACCCGATTCTGCAGGCCCGGTCGGGATTCATGGACCTCACCGGGGAGCCCGACGGCCCGCCGGTCGTCTTCGGTTTGCCCATGGTCGATCTCGGCGCGGCCGAGCATGCCTACGGCCAGGTCATGAGAGCCCTGTATCGCCGAGCCGCCACCGGGCAGGGTGCCAAGATCGAGATCTCGATGTTCCAGTCCGCCGTCTCCTGGATGAACACCCCGATCCTTCTGGCGGCGTCCTTTCAAGAGACGATCGGGCGACCGGGGAACCGGCACCCGTTCTTCGCTCCGGTCGAGGTCTACCCGTCGGCCGACGGCCACATTTACATCGCCGTCGGCAACGATCGCCAGTGGGAGTTGTTGACTTCTCTTCCAGGTTTTGAATCGCTCGACCGAGAGACCTTCCGCCGGAACGCCGGCCGGATCGCCGCCGTGGCAAGCCTGAACGAGGCCTTGGCAGCCCTAACCCGGCCGCACACCACGGCGTGGCTGGTGGACCATCTGCAATCGGCCGGCATCCCTGTCTCGCGAGTCCAAACCGTCGAGCAGGTCTGCGCCGACCCGTTGGTGGCGGAGCTTCTCATCCGCTCGCGTGACCCTCGCTCGGGCGTCGAAATCCGCCTCCCGCCTCCGCCGGTGTTGACCGAGTTTCTGCTCGAACACGACCTGACCATGGATTTCCCGCCTCGCCTGGGCGAGCACAACGAGCTCGTTCTCGGATGGCTCGGCCAGAATGCCGCCAGCCTGCAACGGCAGGGCCTCCTATGAGCCGGCGTTCCCCTTCAACGAGAGGTTGGCGGTGACCTCGGATCGGACCGACGAGGACATCCGATTCCGCGCATCGCTGCGCGACTTCGTCGAGCGGGAAGTCGTCCCGGCGGCTCGCGAGCTCGATGAGCGCGGCGAATTCCCGTCCGCCCTGTTCCGCCGTTGCGCGCAGAACGGCTACCTGGGGCTGCGCTACCCCGAGTCGGCCGGAGGCAGTGGAGCCGACTTCGTCACCTTCTGTGTGATGGCGGAAGAGCTGGCGCGAGGCTCGCTATCCCTGGCCTCGGTTGTGGTGATGCAGGGGCTGATGGGGACGGATTTCGTTCACCGCTTCGGCTCGGCGGATCATCGCCGGCGGCTCCTGGTGCCCGCCCTGCGAGGCGAGATGATCGGGACCATCGCCATGACCGAGCCCGACTTCGGTTCCGACCTGGGCGGCATCACCACCCGGGCGATTCCGGCCGATTCCGGTTGGATCCTGCACGGCCGCAAGATGTGGATCACCTCGGCCACCGTCGCCGACTTCTTCACCGTCGCCGCCAAGACCGACCCGCAGGCCGGTTTCAAGGGGATCGATTTCTTCCTGGTCGAGAAGGGGATGCCGGGTTTATCCGTCGGCCGGAAGATCGACAAGCTTGGGGTGCGCGCCTCCGAGACCTCGGAGGTGATTCTGGACGGCGTAGAGTTGCCGGCCGAGAACCTGCTCGGCGCGCAGGGCACCGGCTTCCTCAACCTCGGGAAGATCCTGGCCGAGATCCGCACCATGACCGGCGCCTTGGGGCTGGGCCTGGGCCAGGCGGCCCTGTCGGCCTCGATCCGCTACGCTGGCGAACGAGTTCAGTTCGGCAGACCCATCGGATCGTACCAGGCCATCGCCCACAAGATCGCCGAGATGGCGACTCGATTGGAGGCCGCACGCGGGCTGGTGTACCGCTCGGCGCAGGAGATCGCCTCTGGACGGGGCGACACGAAGCTGGCGTCGATGGCCAAGCTCTTCGCCACTGAGGCCGCCAACCATATCGCCGATGAGTGCACTCGCATCTTCGGCAGTTACGGGTTCGCCATGGAGTACGACCCGCAACGATACTATCGCGACGCACGCTTCTTGCTCTACGGCGGCGGGACCTCGGAAATCCTGCGGACGGTCATCGCCAAGGAGCTTGGCGTTGGGTAGGGTCGGCTTCTCCCTTCCCAGGGGGAAGGGGGGCGGGCCATTACATGCCCTCCCCCCTTTCCCCCTGG
>Ga0209751_10004574_pt1 | contig 13211 bp, 15 predicted proteins | sample RifCSP13_1_FD_184019 | JGI IMG/M metagenome (GOLD analysis project Ga0209751, IMG submission 184019) | Soil microbial communities from Rifle, Colorado - Rifle CSP2_sed 13_1 (SPAdes) (version 2) | ecosystem: Environmental > Terrestrial > Deep subsurface > Rock core/Sediment | place: Rifle... | reverse complement strand
ACCGACAAAAGATTGTAGAGGACTAAGCCAAGGATCGCGCGCATGCGATCTGCCTGCGCTGCATTAAAAAGATGATCCCGGCAACGAGAAGCACGCTCAGCGCGAACCAGTTGATGATCGCCCAGCCTGCGGAGCTCAGCACGGCGCCCGCCGAAAACGAAGACACTGCCTGCATGGTGAAGATGGTGAAATCGTTGGCCGCCTGCGACTTGAAGCGCTCTTCCGGGCGATAGGTTGTCGTGAGCAAAACCGTGCCGCCAACAAAAAGCAGGTTCCAGCCCAGGCCCAGTAGGACCAACGCTACCCAATAATTGTTTAGATCTATACCAAGCATCGCCACCACATTGGTGCCCAACATCAGTAGGGTGCCCGCCAACATGATGCGCAGGGTGCCCAGACGCTCCACCAGGAAGCCGCTGACCAGTGATGGCAGGTACATCGCCACGATGTGGCTCTGGATTACCCAGGCGGTTTCCTGCAGGCCGAAGCCGGTGGAGTGCATATGGATGGGTGTGGCGGTCATCACGAAGTTCATCAGACCGTAAGAAACTACACCAGCCAACACGGCAACCTGGAATGTTGGCTGGCGCGCAAGGGCCGACAGCTGGCGGCCCTTGGGCTCGCCATCCAATTTTGGCGCGCGGATGTCGCGCATCAGCGTGATGATGAGAATTGCGAACCCATACAGGATTGCCAGCGCCACAAAAGATCCCGTGTATTGCGTGGGCAGCCAGCTTTGAGCGCGCTGGGCGATCTCAGGACCCAGATAGCCGGCCAGGATGCCGCCGACCAGCACCAGCGAAATGGCGCGGCCCGCGTACGCGGACTCGACGCTCTCAGCGGCAGCGAAGCGGTATTGCAGGATGAAGGCCCCGTTTTGGCCGACAAGGATGATGGCGACGCAGAATAAAACGAAGCTTTGCTGGGTGATGGCAAATGCTGCCAGCAGCGCGCCGCTGGCGGCGATCAGATTGCCGAGGATAAAACCGCGCTTTCGCCCGATGGCGCGCATGAGCAGCGCGCCGGGGATGCTCATCAACGCCATGCTGACGATGCCCAGCGAGGCAGGCAGGGTGGCCAGGCTGGGGTTGGGCGCCAGATCGGCGCCGATGATGCCGCCCAGCAGCACCACAGTGCCAGGGCCGGCCATGCCGAGCGCCTGGCCTAGGGCGAGAAGAAAAACGTTGCGGGAGCGCATGCGAATGGGGCGAACGAGGCGAGATTATAATCCCGCGATTATGGTCTACGGCGCCATCGCCCTTACCATTCTCTCCAACGTCTTGTATCACGTTTTCCAGAAGGTAATACCAGGCAACGTAAATCCATTGCTTTCGCTGGCCGTCACCTACCTGGTCGCGGCTACAGCAACACTCCTGCTGCTGCCGCTATTCCCGCTGCAGGGTGCCCTGGGCGCCGAGGTGCGCAAACTCAACTGGGCCAGCGTCGGCCTTGGCGCCGTCATCGTGGGTTTGGAACTCGGCTTCCTGCTGGCATACCGCTCCGGCTGGAATATCAGTATTGCTTCGCTTGTGGCGAATACTACGGTTGCGTTGCTGCTTATCCCAGTTGGATTGTTGCTGTTCAAGGAAGAGTTGTCGGCTATCAATATCTTAGGTATTGTGCTGGCGATTGCAGGGTTGATGCTGGTAAATCTGAAATAACTAATCGATTAATCGGCTAATCCGTTAATCTGTAAATCGACCAACCGATTAACCGATTAACAGATTAACGGATTTCTTTCGCTCTAATGTAGAATTGCCTAAATGACCCGCAAATTCACCGGCAAACCGACACGCGAATTCGACTTCAAGGCTATCCTCTATGAGAAGAATGGTGGCCGCGCTACAGTCACCTTTAATCGGCCTGACGTCCTGAACGCTGTCAATCACCAGATGCTCACTGAGATGAGCATCGCATTCAAGGACGCGTCCTGGGACGATTCGGTGGCGGTGCTCGTACTCACGGGTGTCGGGGACCGTGCCTTCTGCACCGGTGCTGACCTAAAGGAACAGAAGCAATTCCTGCAGCGCCCCCGCGATTACTGGAAGTGGATGGGCGATTTCATCGAGGCGCACGAGCGGTTGCGCAATCTCGGTAAACCGGCCATTGCGCGCCTCAACGGCATCGTTGTTGGCGGTGGCAATGAGTTCAACCTGAGCTGCGACCTGGCCGTCGCTGCCGACGACATATATATCCGCCACGTGGGCACCAGCCACGGCAGCGTGCCGCTGGCGGGCGCCTCCCAGTTCCTGCCGCTCACCGTCGGCGACCGGCGCGCCCGCGAGATCCTTTTCCTCAATGAGGAGATCAGCGCCGCTAAAGCCGAACAGTGGGGGCTGGTGAACTGGGTCGTTCCTCGCGCCCAACTCGATGCGAAGGTAGACGAGATCGTCGAGAAGCTCAAGGCAAAATTTCCGGAGAAAACGCGTTATACCAAGCAGCAGCTCAACTTCTGGCGCGATCTTAGCTGGCACCTTACCATCGGCCATGGCCGCGATTGGCTGGCGACTCACAACACCAGCCCGGAAACTTGGGAGGGGGTACGCGCCTTCGAGGAGAAGCGAAAACCGGATTACGATGCCATTCGCAAGAAGTGGACGGAAGACGCCGCGCCTGAGTGGCTGGATGGGAAGAAACCAGAAATATAATCGTCAATCAATTAATCAAAGAATTTTTCGTCGATTAACCGATTAACGGATTAATGGATTAGAGTAAAGACCGGAGACGCCGAAAATGCAGAAACCCATATTACCCGAATACAATTTCCAGGTCTCAACTATTCGATTCCTCGAGATCTCTCCTAAACAATTATTCATCAATAATGAATGGGTCAACTCCCATTCTGGTAAAACCTTCCCGACAATTAATCCCGCCACCGGGCAGGCATTAGCCGAGATCGCGCAGGCCGATGCCTCCGACGTTGACTCCGCCGTTGATGCGGCCAAGGCGGCCTTCCCTGCCTGGAGTCAGACCATAGCTGCCGATCGCGCCATGCTGCTCTTCAAGCTTGCCGATCTGATCGATGCGCATGCCGATGCGCTTGCCGAGCTGGAAACCTTGGACAACGGCAAGCCGTTGCGAGTCTCGCGCCGCGGCGATCTGCCCTATGTGACTAAGCACCTGCGCTATCAGGCTGGCTGGGCGGATAAGATCGAGGGCACAACCGTCCCGGTCACTTTCCCGAATCAATTCGTCTACACGCGCCGTGAGCCGCTGGGCGTCGTGGGCTCCATCATCCCGTGGAATTTCCCGCTGCTTATGGCTATCTGGAAGCTGGGTCCGGCGCTGGCGGCAGGTAACACGCTGGTGCTCAAGCCTGCCGAGCAGACTCCATTGACTGCGCTGTACCTGGCCGACCTCGTCCGCGAGGTTGGCTTCCCGCCGGGCGTGATCAACATCATTACAGGCCCCGGCGAGCCGACCGGAGCCGCGATGTCCGCGCACATGGATATTGCTAAGATCGCTTTTACTGGCTCCACCGCGGTGGGCGCCAAGATCATGGAAGCCGCCGCCAGGAGCAACCTGAAACGGGTCAGCCTGGAACTCGGCGGCAAATCGCCCAACGTCATCTTTGCCGATGCGGACTTGGCGGCTGCAGTGCGCGGCGCTCTTTGGGCGGTATTCAGCACTGCCGGGCAGGAATGCGTGGCTGGTTCGCGTCTTTTTGTGGAGCAGCCTGTTTATGATCAGGTGCTGTCTGGACTTAAGAGTAGCGTGGAGAAAATGGTCGTCAATCATGGGTTTGCCGAGAAAGCGCATGTGGGTCCAATGATTAGCGAACAACAACTGGAGCGTGTGACCAGCTACATCGATGAAGGAAAGAAGGGTGGGGCAGAGCTCGTCACGGGCGGTGAGCGCCTAGGCGACGGTTTTAATGATGGTTACTTCTTGAAACCGGCAGTATTTGCCTACAGGGACGATTCATTAAGATTGGTGCAGGAAGAGATATTTGGCCCAGTTGCGGCCGTCACTGCATTTGATTCATTTGATCAATTAATTGCACGCGCCAATGCAACTCAGTACGGCTTGGCTGCTGGCGTCTGGACCCGCGATATCGGCAGGGCCCACCGCTACGCGCACGCCGTGCAGGCCGGTACGGTATGGATCAACGGGTACGGCATGATCGATCCTGCCGCTCCTTTCGGCGGCTACAAGATGTCCGGCTTTGGACGCGAAATGGGCAAGGAAGCCATCGATCTATATACGCAGGTCAAGACGGTATGGGTCAGCATGCAGTGAGCCTATTTAACCTATCGCTGGCCTTTCCCCTTGGAGGGGAAGGGAGAGCGCAAAGAGAATCGCAATATGTACATGCCCAATCCGAATTCGGAATATCGCGTGAGAGTTGATTTCCGCGTGGATTTTACAAATGGTGGGCACGTGCAAGGTGAAGATTTCCTTCTCGACCTGGAAAGCGACCACGTCTCCGACGACGAGTTGAAGCGGATGATTGTAGAATCAATGCATCTCGCCAAGGCCGGACCCGTTGCCCTATACAAAAAGCAAATTGTCCGCCGTAGTGAACTGGAGGGCTGATGGGAATCGCATTACTTATCATACTGGTGATCATTATTCTTGCATTTGTTTTAGGGCAGGGTCGGTCAGGCAGCAGGATTGGTGGTGGTAGAGCCGGCAGAACTGCGACCACTCGCCGCGTAGCTCGACGCACGGCTCGCCGTGCCGTCCGACGAAGTACCGGCCGCGGCGTCGGGCGCGGGCGTGGCCGTGGACGAGGAAAAAGTTAGGCGCATCTTCTCATGTACGGCGCAGATGTTGAGCAGGTAGCGATCCAGCTGAACGAGGACCCCGAAAAACTGGCGGCCTTCGAAGCGCGCATCCAGCGCGGCGAGAAGATCGAACCCGGCGACTGGATGCCCGCCGAATATCGCCGCCAACTCATTCGCATGATCTCGCAGCACGCGCACAGCGAAGTGGTCGGCATGCTGCCTGAAGGCGCCTGGATCACGCGGGCGCCGTCTCTGCGACGCAAGCTGATCCTGCTAGCCAAAGTGCAGGACGAAGGCGGGCACGGACAGTACCTCTACCACGCCGCCGAAACCCTGGGCGCCACGCGGGAGGAGATGCTAGACGCCCTGCTTAGTGGCAAGGCGAAATATTCCAGCATCTTCAACTATCGCACACTGACCTGGGCCGATAATGGCGCTATCGGCTGGCTGGTAGACGGCGCGGCCATCCTCAACCAGACCATGTTGGCGCGCTGCTCCTACGGACCCTATTCGCGCGCCATGGTGCGCATCTGCATGGAAGAGAACTTCCATCGCAAGCAGGGCCAGGAAATGATCATCTTGTATTCGCAAGGGACGCCCAAACAGCGTGGCATGGTGCAAGACGCCATCACCCGCTGGTGGTGGCCGACACTGATGATGTTTGGCCCGCACGATAAGGATTCACCCAACAGCGGCGTGCTGATCCGCTGGGGCATCAAGACGCGAACCAACGACGAGCTGCGCCAGGATTTCGTGAATCAGCTTGTGCCTGACCTGCAGGCGTGCGGCATACAGATACCGGATTCCGAGTTGCGCTACGACGAAGCCAGTGGCAACTGGCTGCATGGGGAGATCGACTGGGACGAATTCTGGCAGGTGATCAAGGGTAACGGCCCTGCCAACGCCGAGCGCATGGCCGCCCGGCGCAAAGCGCATGAAGATGGACTATGGGTACGGGAAGCGCTGGCCGCCTACGCAGAAAAACAAAACCATTTGTGAGGTTGTGATTTACGATTTGAAGCAGGACCGATTCAAAGGGTCGATTCACACGGGATCATAATTGCCGGGATTGGGTCAAAATCAGATCCAGGGGACTTATCGGCGTAGCGTCCAACACTTTTTGCTTCTTACAAATCTCTGAATCCGATTATGTTATTTCAGATCTAGGTGGAGACTAGCTACTAGTTTCCGATAACAATACCCTCAGGCGGTCTTCGAGTATCCGATAGGAATAGTGTTGGCGACCCAATTCATAGTTAATCTCGACGATCTCCCGGGAGGCCTCCGGCTGATCTAACATTTCCTGTACTTTGCGAACGCATTGTGTGTCGATGAACTCCCCGAAATGTACAATCTTGAACCCCTTGGGCTCAATGTCAGTCTTGAAAATGACATAGGCGCTCATCATTATGGGTTTGCGATAATAAATCGATTCCAGGAAGGCATTTCCAAAACCTTCGATTTGAGAGGGATACGTCACCAGATCGGCGTGATGGTAGGCATCTGCCAGGGCGTAGATCTTCTTTCCCTGTGGGGTTAGGCCGCGCTGGGGCGCGAATCTATCCGCGGCAAACAGTACTTTTACATTCAATCGCTGGGCGAGCTCGCGGAGGTAAGCTTCGTAGTCCAGACCCTCATCACCTGGCCCATGGGTGATGAGCAGCGCACAATTCCGATCCAGCCGCCGCACAAGCTCAATGGATTGTTCAATTCGTTTGCGTGGGACGATACGGGTTGGTTGGAGAAGCAAGTGTTCGTCCGGTTGGATGCCCAGCTCCTTTCGCAGGTCGTCGCAGTAAGCATCGGGTGCCTCGGGCGACGTGTCGAAGTCCATCACGTTCGGGATCAGGGTCGAGCTTACGCCAGCGTTCAAGGCGAGTTGACGCTGAGCATGGCTATTAATCACGACGTGCCGGATGTTTCGCAGGGTCGGCGGAAAGGCTAAGCGCAAGGAGTCCTCGACAGCTGAGACAGCATATCGCTCGCGTTCCCACGCGAAATCATGATGATGCGCCACAACTGTGAGTTCCTCCTCGGCGAAAAGTTCAATCATCGCCGTGCCGAGCGGGATGTTCATGGGCAAAGATAGCGCATTTTCGACGATCAAGATTTGAGGCTCAAAACGCCGCAGAAACCGATACAGGTGACCTTTGAGGAGGTCATGCAATTTTTTGATTCTCAGCGAGGCTTCGGGATCACGCCGATGGATGTTGTAAACCTTTGCATTTATTGCCTGTATATCTGGGTGCTTGAAATGGGCTTCCGGCACTATGTAACTTATCTCCTCAGCCCAGTCCGATTCGCCTGCAAAAAAGAAACAGTCGTGTCCCATTCTGGTCAATACATTTACCCATTTTCTGGTTTCAAGGGACACCCCATCTGTGCCCGAGAGGCGTGTGGACACGAAACCGATACGGCTTGGCTTGGTCATGTTACACTTCGCTCAATATATCTCAACGCAGACCATTGCACTCCAATTTTCAAGCGCATATTGCGCAGAATCATTCGATGATCGATACCCAATGGCCTCGCTTCATGGTCTTCCAGCAGGAAGCCGTGGGCAAACCCTTCATACACAACGGCACCGTGCACGCCCCTGATATCGATATGGCGCTGCTCAACGCACGCGACGTCTTCGCTCGGCGACCGCAGGCAGTGGCCATGTGGGTAGTGCCGGCTGATGCCATATATACGCACACGCGCGAAGAACTAAGTAACCAGGGGGCCAGGCAACCGGCCGACCAGCGGATTAGAGAACTAGCAGACTATTTTGTTTTTGCCAAATTTGACAAGCAAGACCAATGTCGTCATATAGGAGAGGTGCAGGCGGATTCGCCGCAGGCCGCGATGAGCGCGGCCATAAAAGAATTCGGAAGCCGGGATCCGTTATGGTGGTGGGTCTTCCCGAAATCTGCCGTCCTGTCCTCGGCACCTGAAGAGGCCTCCGCGATGTACGAGCCGGCCAAGGCAAAGACGTTCAAGGACCAGGCCGAGTATCCGGTGGTGACGATGATGCGAGAAATTCGAGCCAAGAAAAAGAAATAAGATATTCTTGGTGTTCCTTGTGCCTTTGTGGTGAGATTTGAAGCAATCCAAAGCTCTCGCTGAATACCTGATCGCTCTGGCCGATGACGAGCTGATCCTTGGCCACCGCGACTCCGAGTGGACCGGGCACGCACCCATCCTCGAAGAAGACATCGCCTTCGCCAACATTGCTCTCGACGAGATCGGCCATGCGCGCCTCTGGTACGAGCTGGCTGCTGGGGTTACGGGCACCGACAAATCGCGTTACCCGGATCAGCAGGTCTATTTCCGCCCCGCGGTTGATTGGCGCTGTCTGCAATTGGTCGAGTTGCCCAAGGGGGACTGGGCCTTCAGCATGCTGCGCCAATATTTGTTCGACGCATTCGAGTCCCACCGCCTGGAAGGCGTGACCGCCAGCAAACACCAGCCGCTGGCCGACGTGGCCGCCCGCATTCGCAATGAAGAGTTCTACCACCTGCGCCATACCCGTGCCTGGGTGCCGCGATTAGGGCAGGGCACCGAAGAAAGCCATCGCCGCATGCAGGCTGCGCTGGACGAGTTATGGCCTTATGCACAGGGATTGGGCGCACCGCTGCCCGGCGAGCTAGAATTAGAGGAGATGGTTCCCCATAGTCATTCATTGTTTATGTTGTGGTCTAGCGAAGTGACGCAATTCCTGATAGAAGCTGGTCTGGATGTCCCGAAGTCTGGAGGTTGCGTTGAGGTGGATCGCGCGGTTCACTCAGAATATTTTCCTGCGTTGATCGCCGACCTTCAAGAGGTTGCCCAGCTTGACGCCGAGGCGCAATGGTGACCATCCACTCACCCAAAATCGCACTAGATGAAATCTGGGCTGCGCTGGCCGAGGTGCCCGACCCCGAAATGCCTTTCGTCAATCTGGTTGAAATGGGCATTGTGCGGGATGTGGATTGGGTTGATGAAACCCTTCGTGTCATCATCACGCCAACCTTCGCGGCTTGTCCCGCGTATGAGGTCATGGGTGCCAATATCAAAGATCGATTGCACCAACTGAGTATTGAAAATGTCGAGATTCACTTCCGCCACAGCCCATCCTGGACCTCGGAGTGGATCACCGAGGCAGCCAGGGCTAAGCTGAAGGCCGCCGGCCTGGCACCTCCGCCGCATCACAGCGGCAACCTGGTGCAGGTGCTGCTAGACCCGGTCGCCTGCCCGCATTGCGATTCGACAAATACTTCGCTTCGTAACAGCTTCGGCACTACGCCGTGTAGGATGATCTACACATGTAACGACTGCAGGGAGCCATTCGAGCAATTTAAGCCTCTTTAGGAGGACCATGACGATAAAACGCCCGATTGCTGTCACCCTGCTGGCCTGGCTGGCCATGCTGGGCTGGGATTTGCTGCTCCATGGCGGCCTGCTGGCCGGGTTCTATGTCTCCGATGACCCCGTGCTGGTGTCGCCATCGGAGGCATTCCAACGCATTCCCTTGGGCTATGCCAGCTTCCTGCTTCTGGCCATCCTGCTTGTCTGGCTGATGCCCCGTTTTGATCTATCCGATGGCCGCGCCGCTTTCGGTTTTGGTTTCAAGCTAGGCGCCTTGCTGTGGGGCGCCTTTATCTTGGGGCTAATCTCGATCGTTCGCTTCGATCCCGTCCTGGGCGCGGCCTGGTTTGCCGGCCAAACGCTGGAATTGGGCATCGGTGCCCTGGTGGTGCAGCGTGCCGCTGCCGCTGTCAGTCTGCGCCGGCCGGCATGGCAAGTTCTTGGCTTTATTTTCGTTTGTGTCATCATTACCGTAATGTTGCAAAGCCTGGGATTGGCGCCCGCCGTAACCATTCCCGCCCCTTTGTAATGAAGCTGATCTCATTCACAATAATCCCGAAAACTCTCTGCCTTTCATGGAGCCTAATCAATACGTACATCCCGCGGGTCAAAAAGTGGCGGGCCCGCTGGAGACCATGGATAGGCGCCTTTGTGGACAGCCGTCCATGTCTGGAGTCCGCTGGCGACGAGTCATCGCCTGGGTAGTTTTGTTTGCTAACTGGCGCTTGGCCTCACTATACTGTCCCAATCGCTTGGTTTAGCATCGATTCAAGCAATTCAACCCCTGTAAGACGAAAAATCAAAATGGTAGCTTTAGGGCGTCTAGAAAATGGTAAATTCCACTCAGCTCGTCGACATTAAAACGATCCTGGATCAGCTTTTGGCAGAGATCCTAAATGCTCTTGGATCCAAACTAAAGGGCCTCTATCTCTACGGCTCCCTGGTCTGGGGCGACTTTGATTATGGAGTAAGCGATATTGACTTGCTAGCCGTCACTTCGGATGATCTAAGTGATTCGGATTTCAATAAGCTGAAAAGAATGCATAGCGAGTTTGCAGCAAAGCACCCATTCTGGGATAACCGCATTGAAGTTCAATATGCCTCCTCGTCAGGGCTCAAGACGTTTAGAACTGGATCCAGCAAGATGGCGGTAATCAGTCCCGGTGAGCCATTCCACATTATCGATGCCGGAAACGATTGGCTGGCAAACTGGTATTTCGTGCACGATTACGGCGTGACGTTGTTCGGGCCTTTGCCTGAGCAATTTATCGATCCGATTTCCCAAGACGAATTCATCCAAGCAATTTACGACCACGCCTTTTTCTGGAAAGCTCATGTTCAGAAAACAAAGAACTCGCGCCCATATCAAAGTTATGCTGTCCTAGCTCTCTGCCGTGCGCTCTACACGATGACATTCAAAAGGCAGGTGTCCAAACAGAACGCCGCAGATTGGGCGATGACCCAGTCACCGGAATGGGCGGATTTCATCGGAGAAGCGCTCTATGTTCGTTCGCACTCTGGGGAAGTCAACCAAGCCGATGCAGATATTGCGTATCCACAAACCTTGCGCTTCGTCTTGGAGGCCATCGAAAAAATCAAACAACTCAGGGGATAGAATTTTAATCGTGCGCACCGTTGCCGAACACCGCGATTATCTTGAATCCATCGCCGCCAAGGTCCCGAATCCGGCCGCAGGCTTCTTTGGCCCCGACAGCATGGCCTGGCGTCTGAACCGCGAGATGGTATTGGGTCTTGTGGTGCTGCGCGCCCTGTTCATGCAGGTAGCGCACCCCAAGGTGGCACAAGGCGTCGCCGAGCATAGCGACTTCCGCGAGAAGCCGTTCAACCGCGCCTACGCCACGTTCAAGGCGCAGCAGCAAGTTATCTTCGGGAGCTGTGAAGTATCTATCGAGGCCCTCATGCGCATCTATGCCCGGCATGTCGGTGTCCAAGGGCCGGGCTATCACGCGAACGATCCTTCTCTGCTTTTCTGGGTCTATGCCACCCTTATCGATTCAATGTTCTTTGCTTATCGCACTTTTCTTCCTAATTTGCCGGAGAGCGAACGGGAGCACTTTTACGAGGAGGGCAAGTTGTTTGCGAAACTGATCGGTATTCCCGAGGATCGGGTACCGCGGCGGCTAGCGGATTTCAACGCGTGGATGCAAACCACTATCGCCAGTGATGAAATCACTGTTTCCCCGGATGGGCGCGAAATAGGCCGTTCTCTGCTCCCAATGCCTTTCAGGCTGGCCGCGTCGCTCAATGCCTTCCTGGCAGCAGGTACACTGCCTCCCAAGCTGCGCGAGCAGTTCGAGTTGCTCTGGTCACCGCGCCGCCAACGACTCTTCGATTTCCTTGCCCGGACCATACAGCTTGTTATTTCTCATGCGCCACAATTCCTGCACACTTCACCGACTTATTGGCTAGCACTCCGTCGGGCAGGTTCTAGTTGATTTAGCTGAACTAATATCTGAATAACCACAAAGCCACAAAGGACACAAAGATTAATAGTTATTACTTTGTGGCTTTGTGGTAAATCTTTTGCAATTCACAATGACCTAGAACGTTCCTTACTTGTCTCCAGGTTTCCTTGTATACTTGACTAAATAACTTTCACGTCGTGGAGGAAACATGGAAGCCTTCTTTACTTTTAGTACTTGCATCATCGGTGGAATCCTTTTATTCCTATTTTGGCTCATTCCGGCCGCCATCAAGCTCATTTACCAATATGAACGCGGCGTGGTTTTTACCCTCGGTCGTTTTAGCGGCCTCCGCGAACCAGGCCTCACCTTTGTCATCCCCGTCCTGCAGAACATGCGTAAGGTGGACATGCGCATCAAGACCGCCGATATACCGCGCCAGGAAGTGATGACCAAAGACAATATCCCCATGCTGGTCAACGCCGTGGTGTATTTCAAGGTCATCGACCCGGAGGCGATCATCATCAAGATCGAGGACTATGTGTTCGCCGTACGCCAGTACACTCAGGCCGCGCTGCGTGATGTGATCGGCAATAGTGAAATGGACTTCGTTCTCACCGAACGTGAGAAGGTGGCTGAGAGCATCCAGAAGATCGTGGATGCAGAGACTGGCGGCTGGGGCGTGGATGTGGAATCGATCAAGATCCAGGAGGTCGAGCTCCCCGCCGAGATGAAGCGCGCCATGGCCAAACAGGCCGAGGCCGAGCGTGAACGCCGCGCCATGATCATCAACTCCCAAGGTGAACTTACTGCCTCTGAAAACCTGGCCAAGGCTGCTGAGAATCTCTCAAAGCATGGCGGGGCTCTCCACTTGCGCACCTTGCAGACTATCCGCGATATCGCCTCCGACCCGTCGGAAAAGATCGTACTCTTCCTTCCCTCTGATCTCGGCAAAGTCCTTGGCGATTTGACTGGATCATCGAAGAAGTGAAAACTAGGCTGGACCACAAGGTCCGCTATCTCCAGGTTGCCTTCAACTACGATCTGGCGTTAGTACACCGCGTGCTGCCTACGTTGCCGCGCAGCCCACGCGTGCTTGTCGAAGCGGGCACGCCCTTCATCAAGCGCGAGGGGATGCGCGGCGTCAGCGCCATTCGCTCCCTTTGGAACGGCCACGTCGTGGCCGACATCAAAACCTCCGATGGCGCCGCCGCCGAGGTAGATATGGCACGGCGCTACGGCGCCGACGCGGTGACTGTGCTCGGCAACTCGCCGACGGAAACGCTGGATTTGTTCGTCGAGCATTGCAATCAACTCGATGTCATTTCGATGATTGATATGCTGGGGGTCGACGACCCACTGAGTGTGCTACGCCGCATGAACCAGCGGGCCGACGTCATTATCCTGCATAAGGGGCGCGATGAGGAAAGTACGCGGGGCAAAGAGATTCAGTACCGGCACGTAAATCGCATCCGCAGCAAATTCGACGCCAGTATCTCGGCGGCCGGTGGGGTGGGGCTCAAAGAAGCCCGCAGCGCCATATTCAATGGCGCCAATATCGTCGTTGTCAACCTTGTGCGCCCCGGCGATCCCTGGGAGGGCATTTCCACCAACGAAGACATCGCCGGCGTTGCGCGCAAGTTCCTGGAGACGATTGAGTAGAGGGACTTACACCTGGGTTCAATTATCTGGTAATTCGCCAAACATCTAAGAGCACATGGGATGCGCACCG
>Ga0209751_10004571_pt1 | contig 13212 bp, 11 predicted proteins | sample RifCSP13_1_FD_184019 | JGI IMG/M metagenome (GOLD analysis project Ga0209751, IMG submission 184019) | Soil microbial communities from Rifle, Colorado - Rifle CSP2_sed 13_1 (SPAdes) (version 2) | ecosystem: Environmental > Terrestrial > Deep subsurface > Rock core/Sediment | place: Rifle... | reverse complement strand
CGAGATGTCGGAGACCTGCATCAGCACCAGCGCCGAGAGGACCGACAGCGGGATGCTGATCGCGGCCACCAACGTCGAGCGCAGGCTGAACAGGAACAGGAAGATGGTCACGATTGCGAACAGCGCCCCCAGGCCGCCCTCGCGCAGAAGGCCGTCCTGCGACTCGACGATGAAGCTCGACAGGTCCTGGACCGTGCGCACGGTGATTTCGTTGGGGTGACGGGCCTGGGCGTCGGCGAGCGCCTGCTCTACATCGCGCGCGACCTGGACGGTGTTGGCCGACGAGGATTTGGTGACGGTCAGCGTCAGCGATGGCTGGCCGTTGGTGCGCGCGTAGCCGGTCGTCGCGACGCGCTCGAGCGCAACCGTGGCGACATCGCGCAGGAAGACCGGCGTGGGCATCGCGCCCGGCGCCGGCGTGGCGCCGGGAGCCGTCGGCGGCTGGCGAATACCGACGATCAGGCCGGAGATCTGTTCGACCGAGGTCAACCGGCCGACGGTCGATACGGGGATGCGCGAGTCATCGGCGGGCAGCTGGCCGGACGGGATGGTCAGGTTGTTGGCCTGCAGCAGGCCGATGACCTGCTGACTCGAGATGCCGGCATCGGCCAGCTTGGCCGGATCGAGCGTGATCACGACCTGCTGTTCGAGCGTGCCGGTAAGATCGGCGCTGGCGACGCCGTCGACCGCCTGGATGGCGGGCAGGATCTCGTCCGTGGCGAGGTCGGCCGCGGCATCGAGCCCGTCCGCGCTGGTCGCCGCGATCGAGGCGATGATCACCGGCGAGGCATTGATGTTGAGCGCCGACACGGTCGGCTCCACACCAGCGGGCAGGCCCAGTCCGCGCAGATTCTCCTCGATCGTCGCGCGCGTCTCCTTGACGTTGGTGCCGAATTCGAACTGGGCGACGACGAGGGCGATCGAGTTGGCCGAGGTGGAGCGCAGCTCGGCTAGGCGCGGCAAGCCCTGGATGGAGCGTTCGATCGGCTCGGCCACCTGGGCGGCGACGTCGGTCGCGCCCGTGCCGGGATAGGGCGCGATGACGGTGATGACCGGGAAGTCCACGTCGGGCAGCAGTTCCTGCTTGAGCGATCCCCAGGCCGAGATGCCGGCGATGAACAGGGCGAAGGAGAGCAGCAGGGTGACGCTGCGCTGGCCGATGGCGAGGGCGGACAGGCGGCTCAAGAGGGTTCCTCCGCGGACAGCCGTCGCGCGGCGGCGACGAGCAGGTCGATGGCTTGATTGACGGTGGCCAGGTCGTGGTCGTCGAGTTGTCCGAGCAGCAGACGCAGATGGGCCGCGCCCAGCTCCTGGAACTGGTCGAGCATCTGTGTGCCGGCCGGCGCGAGCGAGACCAGCACGCTGCGCCGGTCGCGTGGGTCGTCGCGGCGGTGGGCGAGACCAGCCTCGACCAGGCGATCTACGAGCGACGAGAGGGTGGACAGCGAGATGCCCAGCTTGTGCGCCAGATCGGACATGCGCGCCTCGCCGACGACGCTGAGCAGCATCAGCACGCGCATCTGGGCCATGGTCACGTGGGGGTCGGGGAAGTCGGGCGTTCGCCCCGCCGATAGGACCTCGACCAGCCGGGCGTAGCCGGCGAGCGCGCGTTCGATCTCGGAGTTCGGCTCGGTGGCCGCCTGCGTTTCGTTCGAAGTCACCAAACCTTCAGGCATGTCCAAATCATTTGGTCATGCCGAAGTATATGCGATGCCCTGAAACGTATGCCAGCGCACCTGACTGCGCCGCGGCTCTAGCGGAGGATCTCGATAACCTCGCCGATCTCGAGGCGCCGGCCGGTGTGGAACGGCACCTCTTCGCGCACGTGGCGCCGCGCCTGGGTGGCGCGCAGCGCGCGCAGCAGGTCGACCAGCTCCTGGGGGTTGTCGGCCTCGAGGGCCAGGATCCATTCCCAGTCGTTGAGGCCGAAGGCAGCGACCGTGTTTGCCTGGACACCGGCGAAGGCTCGGCCGGCGAGGCCGTGCTCGCGGAGCATCTCGCGTCGCTCGTCCTCAGGGAGCAGGTACCAGTCGTACGAGCGCGCGAACGGGTAGACGCACAGCCAGCGACGCGGCTCCCGGCCCTGCATGAATGATGGAAGGTGGTCGGCGCTGAACTCGGCTCGTCGGTGGGCGCCCATCGCCGACCAGACGGCGTTGAGCCAGTTGCCGAGGCTGGTTCGGCGAAAGGCGCGGAGCGCGGCCTGGAGGGATTCGACGCTCGGCCCGTGCAACCACAGCATCAGGTCAGCGCCGGCGCGGAGGCCCGATACGTCGTAGGCCCCGCGCAGGATCACGTCGTCCGCCGCCAGCCCTTCCGCCCAGCCGGTCAGACCGGCGATCGCCGACGCTTCGTTTCCCGGCGGACGGTCGGTCCGGGCGTAGACGACCCACGCGGCATAACGGACCGTGGCGTTCGCCTCGGCGCCGGGGTCAGTGCCGGAGGCAATGGCCGGACGTGCCGTTCGGCCGCTGCTCATGGGCCGAACCGGATACCGGGAATCGTCCATGCAGGAGCCATGTCGCTCTTGTTCGCCGCTCGTTCCATTTGCGAACGTCATGATACTGTTTAGGAGCTTCGGTTGATTTGGTTGATTTCGCGTTGATGTGCGGACACTGAGGACTACGACGACGACCGGCGATATCCCCGCTGCACGCGAATCGCGCCGCTGGATTGGACTGCACGACGCCAGCCGGCGATTGGGCGTGTCGGCGACGACGCTTCGGCGCTGGGCCGATGCGGGCCTCGTAACGACGTTCGTGACCCCCGGCGGCCATCGCCGCTTCGACTCCCGGTCGGTCCGTGCCCTGCTGCCCGGCGAGCGCGGGCGGCCAACCATGGAGCAGCTCGGCGAGACGCCCGAGCGGATGGCGCGCGCCTACCGCCGCGCCGGGCGGAGCACCACGATGCCCTGGCTCGATGCACTCGATGAAACGCAGCGAGCCGCATTCCGCGAGCACGGCTCTGCGATCGCGCGCCAGCTACTCGCCGCGCTCGACGCTTCGACCGTGACGGATCGCGCGGCGCACCTGGCAACGGCCAGCGAGGCGGCCGCCGAGTACGGCGTGGCTGCTGCCCAACGCGGACTCGGCGTTACTGCCACCGTGGAGACATTCCTCCGCTTCCGTCGGCCATTCGTGGCCGAACTGCTCGGCGTTGCCCGCCGCCGCGGGCTCGAGACGTCCGCCACGACCGATCTGATCGGCCGCGCCGTGGACGCAATCGATGAGCTGCTCGTCGCCACGGTCCGTGCGTGGGAGATGACCCTGCGCACCACCAAGGAAGCCCAGGCCGAGTGAGCGGCCTGCCGTCGCCCATCGCTGTCACGTCCTTCATCGCGCACGCTCGGAACGTCGCGAGCGAGGCGCGCGAGAAATTCGCGGCCAGCGCGCTGGCGCTGCAGGGCGATCCGCGCGCGATGGTCCTCCACACCTGTCACCGCGTCGAGCTCTACGTCGCCGACCCAGACGACGGATCGGCATCCGGCGAGCCGCCCTGCGACCCGCCCATCCCCAAGCTTCCGGCAGGCGGAAGGGTGCTCCATGGCGACGCCGCCGCCCGGCACCTCTTCACCGTCGCGGCCGGTCTCGACTCTGTCGTCGTCGGCGAGGACCAGGTCCTGCACCAACTGCGCGAATGCCTTGCCGGACGGCAACTGGCGGCGCTCGAGGAAAGCGACGAGCAGTGCGCCGAGGGACGCCGGCCCCGTCTCGGGGCCGAGCGGCCGGGAGAGCTCGCCCCGATCCTCGATCGGATGTTCCAGCTGGCGCTGCACGTGGGCCGGCAGAGCCGATCGTGGCGCGAGGAGGCGCCAAGGTCGCTCGCCGACGTCGCTCTCGATCGGATCGAAGCGTCGCGACCGGCCGGCGACCGGCCGGTGCTGATCGTCGGGGCCGGGCAGATCGGCCGGCTCGCCGCACTCGCGGCCGCGCGCAGGGGCACCGCGGTCCTCGTCAGCACCCGCACGCCGGAGCACGCCGCTAGGCTCGCCGTCGACGCCGGAGGCACGACCGCCGCGTTCGGCGCCATTCCAGACGGGCTAGCCGGAGTCATCGTCGCCCTGGGCGGCGAGTGGACGCTGGCGGCGTCCGCCGCAACAACGCTCGTCCACTCTGCGGCGACGGTGGTCGACCTGTCGTCGCCGCCAGCTGTCGGATCCGCCATCCGAGCGGCGCTCGGTGCCCGCTTCGTGTCGGTCGATGACATCGCCCGAGTGCCCATGGGCGGCCTGCGACCCAGGCACCGCCGCCGGATCGAGGGACTGCTCGACGAGGCCGTTGCCGAGCTCTCGCGCTGGGCGGCCGCGCGCGACGCGGTGCCGGCAATCCGGGCACTGACCGAGCGGGCCGAGTCGCGCCGCGCAGCGGAGATCGAGCGCCTACTGCGCCGCCTGCCCGACCTGCCTGAGCACGAGCGAGACCTGGTCGACCATATGAGCCGCCGGCTCGTGGCCGGCATCCTGCACGCGCCGCTCAACTCACTGCGCGACGACCAGGACGGCGCTCGCGATCACGCCGCGCGCGAGCTGTTCGGGCTTTGACCATGAACGGGATCGGCTTTGCGTCGGACGCGCGTGACGCTCTGAACGGCGACTGCATCCGGATCGGCAGCCGGGGCAGCGCGCTGGCACTCGTCCAGGCCGGGCTCGTCGCCGACCAGCTGCGCGCCGCCGGCACACCGGTCGAGATCGTCGTCATCCGCACGGCGGGTGACGATCGCGCTCCGGACACGGGCTGGGGCGAGGGCTCGTTCGTGAGCGCGATCGAGGCGGCGCTGCTCGACGGACGCATTGACCTGGCGGTCCACAGTGCCAAGGACGTGCCGACCGACGAGGATCCCCGACTCGCGATCGCGGCCTGGAGCGCGCGCGAGGATCCGCGCGACGCTCTCGTGTGCCGCGTCCGCGGAACGACGTTGGCCACGCTGCCGCTCGGCGCGCGCGTAGGAACCGACAGCCCGCGGCGCAGCGCGTTCCTGCGCGCCGTGCGTCCGGACCTCGTCATCCACGCCCTGAGCGGCAACGTCGACACCCGGCTGCGCAAGCTCGACGACGGACAGAGCGACGCGCTCGTGCTCGCCGTGGCCGGCCTCGCCCGGCTTGGCCGGCGCGACCGGATCGACGAGATCCTGCCCCTCGACGTCGCCGTCCCGGCACCCGGCCAGGGCGCCCTCGCGCTCCAGGTGCGCGCCGACGACGAGCGGTCGCGGCGCGTCGTGGGCCTGCTCGATCACCAGCCGACGCGCACCGCCGTTCAGGCCGAGCGAGCGTTCCTCGCCGCGACAGGTGGTGGCTGTCGCTCGCCGATCGGGGCGCTCGGCGAGGTCGCCGACGAGACGCTGACGCTTCACGTCGCTGCCGAACGCGAGCTCGCGCTGGCCGACGGCAGCAGCGCCCCCGGCGGAGTCCTGCGGCTGACCGAGCAGTGCGACATCGACGACTGGCGCCGGCTGGCCGATTCACTCGCCGCGCGCGTCGTGTCAACGCGCACGCGGCCACGCGTCCTCCTCACGCGGCCTCTCGATGGCGCGGGGCTCGTGGTGGGTGCGCTGGGCGAGGCCGGCTTCGAGGCCATCCACGTGCCGGCGATAGCCATCCGCCACGACCTGGCCGCACACGCCAACGACGCACTCGGCACGGCCGCACGGGGCGGTTGGTGGGTCGTCGCCACGAGCCCGAACGGCGTCAGGTGCGCGCTGGCCAGCCTCGACCAGCAGTCACTGCCCGCAGACGGAGCACGATGGGCGGTGGTCGGCCGGGCTTCCGCGACAATCCTCCAGGAGCGCGGCTTGTCCCCGTTCGTGCCGTCGCGAGCGCTGGGCGCGGCGCTGGCGGCGGAGCTGCCCGTGCACGACGGCGAAACGGTGCTCGTCGTACGCGGCGATCTGGCCGACCCGGCCGTGCCCGACATCCTGCGCGCCAGGGGAGCAGCTGTCAGCGAACTGGTCGTCTACCGAACGCTCGAGGGCCCCGAGGCCTCGCGTCCTCTGCTCGCCGCCGCACTCCACGGCCCGATCGACGTGCTGAGCTTCGCCAGTGGATCGGCTGTGCGCGGGCTGCTGGCCCTCGCCGCGCCCGAGACCCGCGCCCTGCTGCGGGGCATCCCGGCGGTATGCATCGGCCCATCGACCGCGGCGGTCGCCCGCAATCACGGGTTCGAGGCCGTTCACGAGTCCGACCATCCTGGCACCGACGCGCTCATTCGCACCGCAACGGCGGCTCTCGCCGAGCGGCGAAGTGTCGCCGGCATGGGCGAGCAACTGACACCGACTATCAGCGGAGAATTCCGATGACCCTCACAGCCCGGGCAACGGGCATGCCGGCCACCCACTCGGCCGTCGATCCGGCTCATCGCCTGCGCCGGACGCGGCGCACCGACGCGCTGCGCTCGTTGGTGCGCGAGACGCGCATCCACCCACGCAACCTGGTCGCACCGATCTTCGTCCAGCCCGGGCACGCGCAGCGCGAGCCGATTGGCTCCATGCCGGGCGTCGAGCGGCTTTCGGTCGACGAGGCGGTGGTCCAGGCGCGAAAACTCGAGCAGCTTGGCGTCGGCGGCGTGATCCTCTTCGGGCTTCCGCAGACCAAGGACGCGGTGGGCACCGGCTCGTGGATCGAGGACGGAATCGTCCAGGAAACGCTGCGCCGGCTGCGCGACGCCGACGTGGACCTGGTGCTCATCGCCGACACGTGCCTGTGCGAGTACACCGACCACGGCCACTGCGGCCCGCTCGCGCCGGATGGGTCGGTCGACAACGATGCGGCCGTCGAGCGGATCGCGGCGACCGCGGCATCGCAGGCGTTGGCCGGCGCGGACATCGTCGCGCCGTCAGCGATGATGGACGGCCAGGTCGCCGCGATCCGCTGCGCCCTGGACGGCTGCGGCGCGCAGCAGACGGCGATCCTGGCCTACGCGGCCAAGAGCGCGTCGGCGTTCTACGGACCGTTCCGCGAGGCGGCCGACTCGGCGCCCGCGTTCGGCGACCGGCGCGGCTACCAGATGGACCCGGCCAACGGCCGCGAGGCGCTGCGCGAGATGGCAATCGACCTCGCCGAGGGCGCCGACATGCTGCTCGTCAAGCCCGCGCTGCCGTCACTCGATCTCGTGGCCGCGGCGCGGGCCCGGTTCGACGTCCCGATCGGCGCGTACCAGGTCAGCGGCGAGTACGCGACGTTGATGGCGGCCGCTCAAAACGGCTGGATCGACGGCCAGCGCGCGCTGATCGAGACGACGACCTCGATCCTCCGTGCCGGTGCCGGTTTCGTGATCAGCTACGCCGCAGCCGACATAGCCGCGTGGGTGACCGAGTCGACGCGATGACGACTGCCACGCGCGTTGCGCAGGCCGAGCTGGTCCGACGCGCGCTCGGACTCTTTCCGGGCGGAGTCAACTCTCCGGTCCGGGCATTCCGCTCGGTCGGACGGCCGCCGCTTGTCCTCGCCCGTGGCGACGGCGCACGCGTGCAGGACGCCGACGGACGCTGGTACATCGACTACATCGGCGCGTGGGGACCGGCCATCCTGGGGCACGCCGACGCTGATGTCATTGCCGCGATCCGCGACGCAGCGCTGGACGGCCTCGCCCTTGGGGCGACTTCGCCGCGTGAGATCGAGCTCGGCGGGCTAATCCGCGAGCGGATGCCTTCCGTTGAGCGGCTTCGCTTCACGTCCAGCGGCACTGAGGCGGTCATGAGCGCGCTGCGTCTCGCTCGCGCCGCGACCGGCCGCGACCTTGTCCTGAAATTCGCCGGCGGCTACCACGGCCACTCCGATTCGCTGCTCGTCAAGGCCGGGTCAGGGCTCGCCACGCTGGCCCTGCCCGGGTCGGCCGGCGTGCCGGCAGCGATTGCCGGGTCGACGATCGTGGTCGAGTACAACGACCTGGACGCCGTCGACGAAGCTTTCCACCGGCACCCCGGCCGCGTCGCCGCCGTCATCGTCGAGCCGGTGGCGGCGAATGTCGGCGTGATCCCGCCTGCGCCCGGGTTCCTCGCCGGCCTGCGCGAGCTGACCACCGAGGCCGGGACGCTGCTCGTCTTCGACGAGGTCATCACCGGCTTCCGTATCGCGCGCGGTGGCGCGCAGGCGCGCTACGGCGTCACGCCCGACCTGACTACGCTGGGCAAGATCATCGGCGGCGGCATGCCCGTCGGCGCGTACGGCGGCCGGGCCGAGCTGATGTCGCTCGTCGCGCCCGACGGGCCGGTCTACCAGGCGGGCACGCTTTCCGGGCATCCCCTGACCATGGCCGCCGGCGCCGCCACCCTGGCGCGCCTCAGCGACGCGCGCTACGACGCACTCGAGATGACCGGCGCGGCGCTCGAGCGCGGTCTGGCCGAGGCGGCTCACGATGCCCACCGCGACGTCGCGATCACGCGCGTCGGGTCGCTGCTGACCGTCTTCTTTCGCTCCCCGTCGCCGGTCAACGCGGTGCAGGCGATGACCGCCGATCGGGATGCCTTCGCTCGCTTCTTCGGTGCGATGCTCGACCAGGGCCTGCTCCTCCCACCGTCGCAGTTCGAGGCGTGGTTCGTCAGCCTCGCCCACGACGACGAGCTGATCGCGCAGACGATCGAGGCCGCGCGCGCGGCCTTCCGGGCGTGATCGACCACTCCACCTCGCGGCTGCTGCTCGCGGCGCGTCGCCAACCGGCGGACGCGACGCCGGTCTGGTTCATGCGCCAGGCGGGTCGCGCGCTGCCCGAGTACCGCGCCGTGCGCGAGCGGGCGACGCTGGTCGAGATCACCCGTGACGCCGACTTGTGCGCCGAGGTGACCCTGCAGCCCGTGCGCCGCCTCGGCGTCGACGCGGCGATCCTGTTCGCCGACATCACCACACCGCTGCCGGGCATCGGCATCGGACTCGAGATCCGCGAGGGCGTCGGGCCGGTCATCGACCATCCGATCAGGACTGCGGCCGACGTCGACGCGCTGCGCCCGTTCGAGCCGCGCGAATCGGTGGCGCCGCTGCTCCACGCGATCAGCCTCATTCGCGACGCGTCGGCGGTGCCGCTGATCGGCTTCGCCGGAGCCCCGTTCACGCTCGCCTGCTATCTCATCGAGGGCCGACCATCGCGTGACTTCCTGCGCACGCGAACCTTGATGCGCGCCGACCCCGCGCTCTGGGCGCGGCTGATGGACCGGTTGACCGAGACGACGATCTCGTACCTCGAATCACAGGTCGCGGCCGGCGCCGCGCTGGTGCAGGTATTCGACTCGTGGGTCGGCGGCCTCAGCCCGCTCGACTACGACAGGTCGGTTGCGCCGTGGATGCGCCGGCTGTTCGAGGCGATCGGCCTGCTTGGCGTCCCGTCGATCCATTTCGGGACCGACACCGCCGGCCTGCTCACGCGCCAGGCGGCGGCGGGCGGCGACGTGATCGGCCTCGACTGGCGGATCGCGCTGGCCGACGGCTGGGCACTCGTCGGCGATCGCGGTGTGCAGGGCAACCTCGATCCGACGCTCCTGCTCGGGCCCTGGCAGGCGACGGCAGAGGCCGCGCAGTGGGTGCTCGACCAGGCCGGCGGGCGGCCTGGCCACATCTTCAACCTCGGCCATGGCGTGCTGCCGCAGACCAAGCCCGACGACCTGCGCCGCCTGGTCGATCTCGTGCATGAAGCGACCGCGCGCAGCGACGGCCGGGCGCTTGCCGCCGCCGCGGCTGGGCGCGACACCGGAGCAGACGAGTCATGAGCGAAGCCGTCCTGCTGATGGCCTACGGCAGCCCCGACCGGCTCGACCAGGTCGAGGCCTACTACACCGACATCCGGCGCGGCAACCCGCCGCCGCCACACCTGCTCGAGGAGCTGGTCGGGCGCTACCGGGCGATCGGCGGCGGCTCGCCGCTGTCGCGGATCGTCGAGGAACAGCGTCGCGCCCTCGCGACCGAGCTGGAGCGCCGCGGCGAACAGCACGCGGTCTACGTCGGCATGCGCCACATCGCGCCGCGCATCGGCACCGTTGTCGAACAGATGGCCGGCGACGGAGTCACGCGCTTCCTCGCCCTCGCCCTTGCACCGCAGCGCTCATCGAACGCGGCCGGATACCGGCGCGCGGTCGAGGGCGGGCTGGCCGGGTTGGGCGCTGCGGCGCCAGCCCCGGAGTTCGTCGAGTCGTGGCACGACGAGCCGCGCTTCATCGAGGCGCTGGCGACGGTCACGGCCGAGGCGCTCGAGCGGCTCGATGACCCGTCCGCGCCACAGGTCATGTTCACCGCCCACAGCCTTCCGGCGCGCGTCGTCACCGAGGGTGACACATACCCGGATGAGCTCGCGCGCACCGCTGCGCTGGTCGCAGAGCGCCTTGGCCTGGCGAGCTACGAGTTCGCCTTCCAGAGCGCCGGCCGAACCGACGAGCCGTGGCTGGGCCCCGACCTCCTGGCCGAGATCCGGCGCCTTGCCGTCCAGGGCGTGCACCAGCTTGTCATCTCGCCGGTCGGCTTCGTGGCCGAGCATCTCGAGGTCCTGTACGACATCGACATCGAGGCGCGCGGCGTAGCCGAGTCGCTCGGCATGCGCATTGAGCGCGCGCGTTCGCTGAACGACGACCCCACCTTCATCGCAGGCCTCGCCGACATCGTCACGCGCGTCCTCGCGCCGGCGACGGCCTGATCACGAGAGGAGCCACCCCGATGGGCGTCCATCCCGCAGCGCAGCCGGCGGGCCACCCAGGTCACCCGGTGGGTGTCGGAGCGGTCAAGCCCGACGGCTACGTCTACGCCCGCGCGCCGATGCTCGTGTACTGGGAGATGACCAACGCCTGCGACCTTGCCTGCCGGCACTGCCGCGCGTCGGCGATGCCCGAGCGCAGCCCGCTCGAGCTGTCGCTCGAGGAGGGCACGCGGCTGCTCGACGACATCACCGGCTTCGGCCGCCCGTACCCGCACGTCGTGTTCACCGGCGGCGACCCGCTCCTGCGAGCGGACCTGGTCGAGCTGGTCGAGGCGGCGACCGAGCGCGGAATCGGCGCCTCTCTCGCCCCGGCGGCGACCGGCCTGCTGACGCGCGAGGCGCTCGACCGGCTCAAGGCGGCCGGTATCCAGAACATCTCGCTCAGCATCGATGGCTCGACGGCCAAGATCCACGACGGCTTCCGGCGCGTGGAGGGGACTTTCCATCGGACGCTGGAATCGGCTCGCTTCGCGCGCGAGGCGGGCCTGCCGATCCAGGTCAACACACTCATCACCGACGAGACGCTGCCCGACCTGCCGCGGATCTACGAGCTGCTGACCACTCTGGACATCATGCGCTGGAGCCTCTTCTACCTGATCTCGGTCGGCCGCGGATCTGACCTGCGCGAGGTCTCGGCGGTCGAATCGGAGCGCCTGAACCGCTGGCTGTACGAGCTCTCGCGCAGCGCGCCGTTCCAGATCAAGACGACCGAGGCGATGCACTACCGGCGCCTGGTGATCCGGGCGATGCAGGCCGAGGGCCGGACGCGCGAGGAGATCGCGGCAACGTCCGTTGGCCGCGGCTTCGGCATCCGCGACGGCAACGGGATCATGTTCGTCAACCACGACGGTGCGGTGTACCCCTCCGGCTTCCTGCCGCTCGCGGCGGGCAACGTGCGCACGACGAGCATCGTCGAGCTTTATCGCTCGAGCGCGGTGTTCACCAGCCTGCGCGACCCGGCCCAGCTCAAGGGCCGTTGCGGCCGGTGTGAGTTCGCCCAGATATGCGGCGGCTCGCGCGCCCGTGCGTTCGCCTGGACGGGTGACCCGCTTGAGTCCGACCCGCTCTGCCCGTACGTGCCGGCTGCCCGCGCGTGAGCCTCCTCGTCGTCGGCGGCGGGATCAGCGGTCTCGCGGCCGCGCTCGAGCTGGGCCGGGCCGGCATTCCGTCCACCATCGTCGAGGCGTCCGACCGGCTGGGCGGCAAGATCGCGACCGAGCGCGCCGCTGGGTTCGTGCTCGACCTGGGCCCCGATTCGATACTGACCACCCGGCCGGCAGCGATCGCGCTCGCCCGTGAGCTCGGTCTGGACGAGGAGCTGATCGGCGTGTCCGACCCGCGCCTCGTCCACATCCTGCGCGACGGCACGCGGATCCCGATGCCCGACGGCGTGGGTCTCGTCCTTCCGACCCGGGCGTGGCCGTTCGTCACGACGCGGCTGTTCTCGTGGCCCGAGAAGGCGCGCATCGGGCTCGACCTGGTCATGCCGCGCGTACTGCCCGCCGGGGACGTCTCGGTCGGCGCATTCCTGCGCCGTCGTCTCGGGCGGGCGCTCGTGAGCCGCCTCGCCGGGCCGCTCGTCGGCGGGATCTACGGGACCTCGATCGAGGAGCTCAGCCTGGACGCGATCACGCCCACCCTGCGCGACGCCGAGCGGCGCCACCGGAGCCTGATCCTGGCCGGACTGGCCGATGGCCGGCGGATGCGCACGCAGGCTGCCGAGCGGGCGCGGTCTTCTGCGGCGGTGGGGGAGGGCGAAAGGCGGCCGCTCGGGGTCTTCGCGTCGCTGCGCGGCGGTGTCGGACAGCTGGTCGACGCGCTCGAACAGGAGCTCGAGTCGATGGGCTGCGTCAGCATCGCGCGTGGCGTTCGAATCGCGTCGCTGCGTGGGGCCGGATCCTCGTATCGGGCGCTGACGGCCGACGGGCGCGAGATCCGAGCGGACGGCGTCATCGTGACCACGCCCGGGCCCGCCGCCGCGTCGCTGCTCGGCGAGGTCGCTCCGCGCGCTGCCGCCGCGATCTCGGAGATTCCACACGGCTCGACCAGCGTCGTCAGCCTGGCCTACCGGGCGGAGCGCTTCCCGGGGCCGGTGGCTGGCCATGGCTGGCTGATTCCGACGGCCGAAAAGAGTCCGCTGAGCGCGATCACCTGGTCGTCGAACAAGTGGGCCGGCCGCGCGCCGGAAGGCCACGTGCTCGTCCGCGCCTTCCTTCCGGACCAGCCCGCGGCTGGACATACCGGCGACGAGCTGGCGGCGCTCGCGCGGCTCGCGGTCGAGGACCTGAGCGGCGTGCGCGGCGCGCCAGAGTACGTCCGCGTGTCGATGTACGAGGGGACGATGCCGCGCTACACCGTGGGCCACCTCGGACGCGTCGAGCGCGCCGAGCGCGAACTGGCCGGCCAGCCGCGGCTGGCAGTGGCCGGCGCGCCCTACCGTGGTGTGGGGCTGCCGGACTGCATCTCCAGTGCGCGCGGCGCGGCGCGGCGGGTCCTCGAGGCGCTCTCAATAACGCCGAGGGTCGAGGCTGCCTGATTTGGGGCT
>Ga0209751_10004570_pt1 | contig 13213 bp, 10 predicted proteins | sample RifCSP13_1_FD_184019 | JGI IMG/M metagenome (GOLD analysis project Ga0209751, IMG submission 184019) | Soil microbial communities from Rifle, Colorado - Rifle CSP2_sed 13_1 (SPAdes) (version 2) | ecosystem: Environmental > Terrestrial > Deep subsurface > Rock core/Sediment | place: Rifle... | reverse complement strand
GCTCATGACTGGCGACCATTCCGGCGGTCTGGGGGCTAATTTCGCCCGTGATCTGCTGGGGAATACGCTGGCGGTAATCGTCCTGGCTTTTGTGATGCTTTCGGTTGGTAGAGCGATATCCTACTTCCGCCGAGATCCCGACGCCAGCATAACTGAGGCCGTGCTCGCCCGCTGGTGGGATTGGTTAATCCCCGTGTTGTGTTTGATCGGCCTGGGCGTGGCAGGATACCTGTCTTATGTTGAGACTGCCCAGGTAACAGCGGTTTGTGGACCGGTTGGCGATTGCAATACTGTGCAGCAGAGCGAGTACGCCCGGCTGTTTGGCGTTCTGCCCATCGGGACATTGGGGCTTGTAGGTTATGTGATGATACTAGTTGTCTGGTTAATCAGCCATTTTTGCGAGGGAAGGTCGGCTGACTACGCTTCCATCTCCCTGCTAGGCATGACCGCCTTCGGAACGCTCTTCTCGTTCTACTTGACTTTCCTCGAACCATTTGTGATCGGCGCAACCTGTGCCTGGTGTCTGACCTCTGCAGTCTTGATGACGGCTCTCCTTTTGTTATCGCTTGCTCCTGCCAAATATGCATTATTGAACTTCTCTTGTAAAAAAATCGATACAGGAGGAAAAATCGTCGAAAAGCCCATGCAGTGATAACAACTGCGTCCCCAGAGTACTTCCATCCATACGGAAATATGTTTATCTAGGAATAAGGAAGTTAGGACAACTGCCTTCTCGTGGTTAAAAACCAACCGGCGTATAATTAACCAGAAAAACTGGAGGCGATTATGCCAAAAAAGCGGAAATCATCGAAGTCCGGCTCGAAATCTGGTCCTGGATATCGCCACAAACAAAAAGCCCGTAAGCAAACCCTATTATGGTTATGGATCACCTTAGGAGCTACCATCCTCATCGGAGGCGCCTATCTCTTGCTTAGATCCCCAAATAATCTTCCATCTGAAATCCCAATCACTCAGGCCTATGAAAAATACCAGCAAAAGGCATATTTCCTGGATGTGCGCGATTCAGACGAATGGAATCAGATGCACATCCCCAATAGCATTCTAATCCCTCTGGATGAGTTACAAAATCGCTTAGGCGAATTGCCAAGGGATCAAGACATCGTGGTAGTATGCCAATCCGGACGGCGGAGCAAAGAAGGTGTAACCACCTTACAGCAGGCCGGTTTTAGCCGGGTAACCTGCATGAGCGGAGGCTTGCAGGCCTGGAAAGCGGCTGGCTACCCAGTCGAGGGCAGCCCACCGTGAAGTATAAACTTTACCCTTATTACCCCCCCGTCACCATCGACCGCAACACCAACCCAACCATGATCAGGAGCGCCACGGCGTACAGCAACATCTCCGGGCGTTCCTGCCTGCCTTTGGTATAGCTATACACCAACGGGATGGCCAACACGCTGACTACGCCATATAGGATATGGATAAAACCGCGCAGCGGTCGCAGCCCGCTGATCCACAGGTATGTGCCCAGACCACCTTGCACGACAATTAAAATTTCAGCGATCACCAACGCCCCCCAGAAGCTTGCCCCCAATCCCTGGTGGCGAAAGAAGCGCCAGAAGCCCCACATCGCCATGACCAGAAAAAATATTAAAGAAGTATTCGCCAGACGGCCGTGGATTTCTACCAGCGACATGCTGCCCTCCTGGGGGAATATTTTCGTTCATCATACCACACCCGCTCAACGAGGGTGATGTCCGAATCACCCTTTCGTGAAGTGGAAATCACTCTCCCTGGTTTAATCAAGGTGGATAGCGAAGATTCCGCTTCTTTGGTAAACTGCTGCCACGGTTAGACGTATAAATCTGACCCGATTTATCTTGTTATTTGATCCTCCTGGTGCTACAATACACTAAGTCTTTTGACTTATTGAAAATTACTGGAGAGAGGAGAGCATGTTGATGACTACAGAGGCAGTAGTCGAGAAAAAAATAATTAACCGCCGTGAGTTCCTCAACTTCGCCTGGCTTGTCTCGATCGGATTCTTTTCAGTCACAACGGCTGGCGTGACCTTTTTGTTTTCTCTTCCCCGATTTAAAGAAGGGGAATTTGGCGGTGTGTTCACGATCGGGACAGTGGAAGAGCTACCTGAAACAAATGCCCAACCAGAGAATTTCCCCAAAGTCAAGTTTTGGCTCAGCAATACCAAGGGGGGAATCATGGCAATTTACAAGGTGTGCACCCACCTGGGCTGCCTTTACAACTGGAATGATCAAGAAAACAAATTCGCTTGCCCCTGTCACGGTTCACAATTCCAGAAAGATGGCACCTACATAAAAGGGCCAGCGCCACGCAACTTAGACCGCTTTATCATCAGGATCGAATCCACTGCGGGTGAGCTGATCGCCGAGACTGATCCTGAAACCGGCGCTCCTCTACCCGTGCCAACTGATCCTACCGCCATCGTTAAGGTCGATACCGGTAAAAAGGTCATTGGCGCTCGTCACGCCTGATTTTCCCACTCTATCCTTAATGAAAGCCAGGGGATAAATATGCTGAAATCCATCAACATTCAAGACCTGCGCCAAAAAATGGCGACGGCGATCGATAACCGTGTGCGCATCATCACTGCCGGTCTGGGCATCAATGAACTGCGCGCTGTCCTGCGCGGTGATCCGCCCACCGAAAAGCCAAATCCACGCTACAAAGTCCACACTACCAGCTTCCTGTTTCACATCCGGCCGCGCTACTACCACAAGGGCAGCACGATCCTGAGCCATACCTTCCGGTTAGGCTTCTTCACTTTTTTCTTTTTCATGGTCGAGCTGATTACCGGGCTGGTCTTGATGGTTTATTACTCTCCGACCCCATCGGAGGCATATACTTCGATCCTGGAGATCATGAGCGATGTCCCCTTCGGGAACCTGATGCGCGACTTGCACCGCATCGGGGCCGAGGCGATGGTGATTTTTACCTTCCTGCATATGTTGCGGACTTATTTCACCGGGTCTTATAAGAAAGAACGTTCCTTTACCTGGTTCACAGGGGTGATTTTGTTGGGAATCACACTCTTTCTTAGCTTCTTTGGCTATCTCCTGCCCTGGGATCAACTGGCCTATTGGGCGGTTACGATCGGCACCAGCATGGGAGAAGCCGCACCTCTGGTAGGCACGCAACTAAACCTGCTATTAAGGGGTGCTCCTGATATTGGCGCAGGTGGTCTGTTGCGCGCTTACCTGCTGCATGTAATCCTGTTGCCGTTAGCGGCGATCCTTGTGATCAGCATTCACTACTATAAGGTCGCGCGCGAGCACGGTATATCGCTCCCTGCCCGCCTGGAAGAAGGGAATATAACAAAAGAGAAGGAGAAGGACACCAAGCAGCGCCTCGACCTGATCCCAGACTTGCTCTCGCATGAGGTTTACCTGACAATACTTGGTCTCTTTATTCTTTTTTTCGTCACAATCTACTTCTATCCCGGCGCTCCGCTGGAGCACATCGCCAACCCACAACAGACTCCCCTCGACACCAAAGCCCCCTGGTATTTCTGGTGGCTGCAGGGCATGCTCAAATTGGGCGATAAAACCCTGATGGGAATAATTATCCCAACGCTGCTTGTGCTTCTACTCATCGGTGTTCCTTACATCGACCGCAATCCCAACCGATCGTTCATGAAGCGGCCGGTGGCTGTCTCCCTTGGAATCCTGGGAGTCATGATCCTGATCGCACTAAGTTACATGGGACTTCCACAATATGGGATTGAGCCAATCGCCTCTACCCGAATAATCCAGGATATGGCTCCGGAGGAAGGCAGCGGCCCCGTCTACGAAGTTCCTTTCGATCAACTCCAACAAGGCGTTTATGTGGTTAACGCAACTCCGACCGATAACCTCTGCCCGGAAATGATTAACGGCTGTCCAGCCCTGGAGACCGTTTTTGCCGAATATTCGACCCTCGTAAACAAGTCTATCCAGGCAGGAGACTTGCCGAACGCTGAGGCAGTCTTGATCACCGAGGATTGGCAGGAGAACTTGAAAAAGGTGACCATGCGCATCGTTTGGGATGATGCAGAAACAGGCGAGACGAAAACCTATTTTCGCCACATCTATATACACCGCGACCGGGGTCGTGAATAACGCCACGCCGATAGGAGGGTGAACCAACACCATGTCCCGCTTTAATTTCGAGATCTTTCTTGGCACAATCCTGGTCGTGCTCACCTCAGTGATCATGATCATCTATGGGCTGAATGAGGAAGGCCGGATGGCCAGAGCGGCCGAAGAGCATCAAGCGCAAGCTATTGAGGTAGGAGCCAGCCTATTCGAGAACAACTGTAGTGGCTGTCATGGGTCGAAAGGGGAGGGTATTCCAGGCTTGTGCCCCCCCCTGAACGACCGCAACTTCTTCACAAACCGGTTAAAAGAGGTAGGTTGGTCCGGCAGCTTAGAGGACTATGTTGTCGCCACCGTTTCGAGCGGACGCCTCACTTCTTCTCGTCCAGACCAGTTTGCCGGCCAGGGGGTACCCTCAATGCCAGCCTGGTCTGAAGCTTACGGAGGCCCTATGCGCGCCGATCAAATCCGTGACCTGGCCAAATTCATCTTAAACTGGGAGGCCACCGCTCTGGAGCAGGTCGTGTTGGAAGCATTACCAACCCCTACCCCAAGCGCTGAGGAGTTGGCAGACCCAGTCGCACGCGGCCGGCAGGTTTACCTGGAGCGTGGCTGTGGTGGTTGCCATACGATTGAAGGCTTGAGCACCGGTATCGTCGGACCGAATTTAACTCAAGCTGGTACGCAGGCTGCCACGCGCATACCTGGAAAATCTGCACAGGACTATCTTCGCGAATCGGTTCTGGACCCAAGCGCCTTTGTCGTGGAAGGATTTCCTGACAACGTCATGCCGAAGAATTTCGGTACTTTGCTCAGCCAGGAGAATTTGGACGATTTAATCGCCTTCCTATCTGCCCAAAAGTAGGCCGGCGGAGCACGAAGAGGAAACAAAACCATGCGATCCTTCCTTCACCGCTATGCCGGTTTGGTTGTCTTGGGGATCATCGCCATCTCGCTGGCTTGGATTGTTCCAGGGCTGGCTCAGGAGCAGGATGAGGGTAAACTCCAGCTGGGAGCGCAGGTCTATGCCGAGAATTGTACCGTTTGCCATGGATCTGATGGTAAGGGGCGGGTCGGCGCAACCCTGGCCAAAGACTGGCCCTCGATCCGGCCTGATCTGCGTGTCAAGACGACTATCGAGAACGGGGTTACCGGTTCAGCGATGCCACCCTGGAGCCAGGCGAACGGCGGGCCACTCACCGAAGAAGAGATCGACGCCCTGGTTTACTATATTCTCAGCTGGCAGACCGGTGGGCCGGAGCTGATTTACCCAACCCCGACCGCCATCCCCCGGCCCGCCATCACACCCCCACCTGGCGTCTCGGGTGATCCCAATCAGGGAGCGGTTCTTTTCGACCAGAACTGCGCTGTCTGCCACGGCTCTAACGGCGAAGGGCGCGTGGGGGCGACTCTGGCCAAAGATTGGCCCTCTATTCGTCCTGACCTGCAGGTCCAGGCGACTATCCAAAGGGGCATCCCCGGCTCAGCCATGCCGGCCTGGAGCCAGGAAAACGGCGGTCCGCTTCTCGAAGGAGAGGTTAATAATCTGGTAGCTTATATCCTCACCTGGAGCACTCCCCCCAACCCACCCACGATCACCCCGATAACCGCGCAACCCCCGCCAGCTCAGGGTGTAAATTGGGGACTTTGGTTAGGTATTTTAGTCATGGCAGCGATGCTGGTTGCGGTAATCATTTACGCCTCTCGCAACCCCAAAAAGTGATAATGGCCTCAGAGCGTGAAATCGATTGACAGGCTTTGAGACCTGAGGTATCCTCCCAGGCGAGCTGCCGGGTGGGTCCGGCGCGGCAGACACCTGCGAACCCCGTCAGGTCCGAGAGGAAGCAGCGGTAAGTGGGTCCCTCTGGGCGCCGCCGGGTTGCCTGCCCGGTCGCTCAATTTATATCATAAACTAAAAGGGCTGCCGTGGGATTGGCAGCCCTTAATATTGCCCCCTACGCCCAATTATCAATCTTGGAATTACTTGAACAACTCCAATGCAGCCGGCAACTGGTAATTCAGCTGGTCATCGAAGTTGATCACAACCGAAGTTGTGCCGTGGATTTTCACATCCTTACCGACCAATTGCGCGTGGATCTCAGCCAATTCAGAACTTGACCCTCCGGCCTCGACTGTTCCATCCGGGACATATATCAATCCAAGGAACTCCGAGTCGCCTGTTCCCAATAAAGTCGCTTCATTCGTGTTTCCTTCGGCCAGGTACACCAGCACGCCAGGTACAGCCCGTTGTGCGGTACAAGGCAAACCGCAACTTCTGGCAGGAGGGGCGGTGATGCTGGTTGTCGCATTGCCGCTGGTGTGAAAATTCCCCGTCAGGATATAGATCGTCACGCTGGTTCCGGAGACCGTACCCCCATTAATTTCAAAGTCTCCGGTTACACAATACAAGCCTGGCTCCATGGTATGATCGTCATTGGTGATCTTTACCTCACTGTACCTCCCTGGTTCGAGCGTGCCGTCTTTATCGTAGTTCCCATGATTCGTCAAGCCGCTGCAGTCCGGTTGAGGAACCTCATACGCAGATGGAGGCAGCGGCTCGCCGGTATCCTCTTCAGGCGTTGGGTTGATCGAGCCGCTTCCACCGGATTGGGTAAAACAATCCGGCAACACGCAGCTGATGTCGAAGCCGCCAAAAACGTTGACATCAATGTTACCCGTACCAGTAATACAGGAGTTTGAAAAAATCCCGCCTCCGGTCACGTTAACATCGCTGGTCCCATCAAACACTATACCGCCATCGCCGCAATCCAGCCCCAGGGCGACAATGGCGTTGCCAAAGGCTAGCGGGGTACGTGGCCGGACCCGCGTCACGGCTTCGACGGTGTTGCGCAGCGGACCGCTATACACGAAGTGGGCAAAGGCAGTCTTTGTGTCGGTGGTGATCAGCGTTTTGATGTCGAGATACTTATCGATCCAGCTGCCGTTGTCTGCATTGTCGACACACTCCGTGCTGACACCATTTTTATCAGTGGTGTCGGTATCGACCAAGTAGTCGTTACTTCCCGCCCGGTCGATGGCGACCGCCTTAGCACCCGCAGGATCATTATTTTGAGCTGCGATCACCCTTCCGTCGCTACAACTCCAATCCCCATACATGACATAGTGATTTTCCAGGTATAGCGCGGCTGCACTGCCCCCCGCCAGGGAGGAGGCATCGGAGGCATTCTGGGCATGCCGCCGGTTGGAATACACCATGCCGCCATCGATCGCCAATGCTGTAAACGCTAACAACACGATAAAGGCGATCGCCAGCAGAACCGAAGCCTGGCCGTTCTCAGAAAACCTATGCTTTGCTTTCATCTATTACCTCCTCAAGAAAGCCGATCCTCATGGACATGCCGGACTCAAGATCGTATCGATGACCGATGCACTGATACTGACAGTCTGCCGACCCAGGATCGTCCCCAAGAGCGGCATTGTCACCGGAAAGTCGGGATATACAGCCCTTACCCGGATGCTATTGCCCGTACAGGCCGCGCCAATCAGCTCCACGGTGATATCGTCATTCGTGATCAGGTCCGGGATCATATCAGAGCTGTTCAACACGTGATTCTTGATCTCCTGAGTCAGGGTGGGATTTATCGAGCCATACAGCGCGCCTTCCTGGACTGAATCGCGTAACGCCATGTAAGTGAAGAAAGCGCGCCCCAGGTCCACCACTCCTCCCAATAAGATCAACAAAATCACCATAGACAGAGCCATTTCTGTCAGACTTTGGCCACGCTCAGAGCGGGGGTGATTTAACTGCGCTTGCACCTCAAAACTCCTTTACTCGTTCACTTTCGATTCACGGTAGGCATGAAGGTTTGCCACTTCCCTTCGTAAGCTGCATTGCCCTGGCCTGAAAAGCTGGTCTGGATCAAGGGATTTGTGGCTTGACCTGAGATAAAGATCATTGCCGGTGTGAGCAGATCGCCGTTCTCATTGACCAAAGTGTAATAAAGATAATCTTTCCATTCAGCGTCCATCCAGGTCAGGATGCCATAACTCTCCTCGGAAACGGTGGCCGATACGTAATCTGGTTTCCGCTCTCCCAAGAGAGGCAATTCCTGAGCAGAGCTGATCAGGTCATTGCCACTTTGGTCAAGAATGATAAAAGCGATTCTCTCAGTAGTGGGATTTGTCCAGGCAATAAGGATATTGCCGGTTCTGAACTGGGCTGCATCCGACCTCCAGCCGCTGCTTTCGGGAATGATTGCAGAGTCTTTGATCAGGTCACCATCGCTCTGCAGGATAGCGTATGCGACTGAGTAAGTTTGGGCGTTCTGATCGAAAATGGAATAAGCAATCAGGACACGCTTCTCGCTCAGATCAGCTACTGCAGGATCGATATTCAGAGTGCTGCCAGGAATGCTCTGAGCGAACAGCGTTGGACCTTTTACACTAACGCCTGCAGATTCGTAAATCGAATAATACACACTGCTGGTCTCACCGCCTGTCTGGTTTCTTCCTTCTATCCAAGTCAGGAAAAATCGATTGTCCCCGGTTGCCACAATCTGGGGTGAGTTAAAGGCCGGAACCTCATCTTCTCCTTGACCACGCCATCCGTTGTTGTTAGTGACATTGAGCGGGCCAAAACTTACTTCACCATCAGGATCAAGGATAGCGAAATAAATATTGGAATTAGTCAGGAAGGTATTCAGGTCAAGCTTGTATTGTGCCCAAATGACACCGGAACTGCCATCCGGCGCGCTGGCTAAAGCTGGATAACGGGCGTTTACCAGCAATTGGGGAGTTGCAACGTTTCCATTATTCGTCAACAAAGCCAGGGGGCGAGAAATGTCCCCAAAATCGTCTAGGATTATGGTTTCAATGTCAGAAAATTGGACCGGCTGTCCACCGATAAATTTCTCACCATTCTTCTCCCATGAGTAAACATAACCCCCACTTTCTCTCATTGTCAGGGAGAGGGTATTACCAGTGAAGAAGTTCGCTACCTGAGGATGATCGGAATTTATCGCCCAGGTCAAGCTAAGATACATCCCGGTCTGGCTATCGGCGTATGCCTGTGCAAAACCGGCTGGCACTGCTACCTGGACTCTTGTGATCCAGCTTTTATCAGTGTTATCCGAGGAAGTTGCTTTAATCTCGATCTCAGTATAATCCCCCACGGTTGCCTCGGTTGGTGACCAAACTTTAACAACGATCACTGTACTCTTCTCGTGATCCAGGCGACCAGTATCCACAATTCCGTCGCCATCATGGTCGGTCAACATCGTCCTGGTATCTGAAGCGAAAAACGCCAGGCTCCACTTCATATCGCTCAAAGTCGCTGTCAGATCGAAAATATCCCATCCTTGCTCATTCGTGTTGATCACATTAAGTTTGAAGACTGCCCGACCGGGGATAGCAAAACCGCTCTGGTAAAGTGGTGTAACCTTAACCCGCGCTGCCGGATCAGGACGAATAAATTTAACGGCTTTCCCTGAGCTTAAGCCCGGAGACTTGTGAAGGTAAAGCAGACCATCGACACCATCCCCATCTTCGATACCAACTGTCGCCTCATCTAAAATACCATTCAAGTTTCGATATTGGAAAAGGATGTCTCCATTTTCATATAGAATGAGTTCGAAAGTTAAAACCAAATTTGCATCGCTGTTATATCGAATGATCCGATACCATTCAACGACAAAAGAACGGCCTGCCACACCGTCCAGGCGTTGGTAATATACATTTCCATCAGCAATATCCAGGTCGTCCCAGAAGGGAGCGATCATGCCATTCGGGGGTGTGTCCCCCGGAAATGGCCGATTATAAAAACTCTCGCTGCCTTCGCCAAATGTCACAAAGCCATTGGTACCAATGAATAATTGGTCGTATGTCCGCTCGTAGAACCTGAATTCAAAACCGATATCGATGGCTTCGGTATAATTATCGTCTCGATCCTCACCTCCAATGAAAACTTCCGTTCCAGAGCTCGCATCCACCCAGGCAAATGGTAGCGCTTCCTCCAATTGATAGCCGAACTGATCGCTGTTGGCTCCAGCGGAGGGAGAGATCCCCATTTTCCTGACCGGCCGGTGCCAATCATCATACATTTCAGACTCGGGTTTCTCTGGCTGCTCACCTTGGCCCAAGGGAGGCAGAGTATCCATGAATGCAACCGCTCCGGCCGGAATTCCGGGGCTTCCGGCAAGCAGAGCTATTAGCACCGCACTCAAAAAAACCAATCGATTTATAATATTTCTCAAACCTTAATCTCCGAATTCACCAAAACGCATTCCTAATCACTTGGAATGATGCCGCTGATTGGTGGACAACCTTCAAAATTAGCCATAACCTGGTAGAAATCTCCGCTCACGCTTTTGGGGTTACTATCGAACTTGAAGATCATTTGTCGCGTGGCAAACGCTCCACTCCAAAGAGGAGACGGAGTGGTTACCGTCAAATAAGGGGGCAAGGCGTTCCCAGAGTAGAGCGGGTCACTAAAGGTAATAGCAGTCACGTTTGCCGCAGAACCAGACGGCCAGCGAATCGTTACCGCGACCAGGTTGACGCTGACCAATGGATTTGGGCTTTGCAATGTCCAGATTAGCTTATTGCGATTGCTCCCGCTGCCAAAGAATGGCAAGGAATCCGGCGAGGGACAGGTCGGCTCATTATCCAGGATGGTCACCGTATGCACCGCTGGAGAGCCAAGGTCCGCGTTGATCGGCGTCCCGAGGGTTATGGTAATATCCTCACTCGTCTCGGGCAAAATGTCATCGATTATATCCACAATAATGTCGACCGAGGTGCCGCCGGCCGGGATCATGACCGGGCTGGTTGAAATGGTATAGTCTGAACCTTGGGCTGCCGTCCCGCTCAGGCTGAACGGGACCGAGATGGGTTTGTCAGAAATCCCATTCACTCCGACGCTAACGAATAGGCTGCTGGCCGACTCATTAGCGATCTGCCCGGTGGATGTGAAGAACACCACTGGCGGACCGTCACTATCCATGATAGTGGCGGTATGCACGCTCGGCGTACCCTTTATCGCATTGATCGGCGTGCCCATCGTCACCTCGACTGTCTCATCATATTCATCCAGGGTGTCATCGACCAGGGTAATCACAATATCCACACTGGCGCCACCCGCTGGGATTACGACCGGGCTGGAGGTGATGGTGTAGTCGCTAACCCGGGTTGCCGTGCCACTCAGGCTGAAAGGCACAGTCACATTCTGGCTGGAAGCAGCGTTTAACACGGCTGTAACAACCATTTGACCTACAGCTTCGTAATCGCTCTGTCCGGACGAAGAGAAGGACACGACTGGAAACACCGGCACAGTTGCGATTGTGGCAGTATGTATGCTCGGCGAGCCTTTGGTGGCGTTTGTTGGGGTTAACAGGGTCAGGACGATCGTCTCCTCGCTTTCGGTATTGTCACTGTCTGCGATCACAATGATCTCAGTCGAGGCCGTCAGCTCTCCCGGGGGAATCACCAGCGGAGTGGAATCAATGGTGTAATCGGTGCCTCGAGTCGCGGATCCACCAACGCTAAACGGAACCGTGATTTGCTTGCTGGAAGCAGCGCTCAATTGGACCTCGACCGTCATACTGCCCACCGACTCATCGCCGGCCTGGCTTTCCCAGGTGAACGACACAGAGGGAGGCGCGTCGTTATCGGTGATGGTCAGCACGTGCTCATCTGGTAGATCTTTGGTGGCGTTAATCACTACGCCCATTGTGACGATGACTGTCTCGTCGTCTTCATCGATTATGTCATCATTCACATCAACGACGATGGGAAAACTGGCTTGCCCGGCTGGGATGACGATTGGACTGGAGGTGATGGTATAGTCGACCCCCCCTCCTGAGGCAGTCCCGCTCACCGTGAAGTTGACCGTGATCTCCTGATAAGATGCCGCGCTCAATTCGACCGTAATTAGAGTGTCGATGTCTTCAGCCTGGCTTTGGCTGGCTGAAGCGAAGAACACCGTGGGTGGAACATCGTCATTGAGAATAGTCACCTGGTGAACATCCGGTGAACCCTTGATTGCATTCGTAGGCGCACCCATGGTAAGCACGATGAGCTCGTTTTCTTCGTATGTTTCGTCTTGGGTGACGTGGATGACGATATTGATGATAGTATCACCAGGCGAAAATACTACCGGGCTGGATGTGATTGAGTAATCCTCGCCAAGGGTCGCGGTTCCATCCACCGTGAATGGAACAGTAACGGTATTGCTTGTGCCGGCGGTCAATTGAACTGCTACCCGGATATCGCCAACGCCTTCTTCATGAGATTGCTCCGAGAGAACGAAAGAGACAGTGGGAGTGGTTGGCGCAGGCGGTGTGCCCTCAATCGCTACATTTTTTATGATTGTGCGTCGGGTGACCGCGGAGATTGGGAAAGATGAGAATCGCACCATGGGGATCAGGGGCCGGTAAGTGGCGCCAACCTGAACGATAACCCGATCTCCCAGGTTGACTTCCTGGTCTGCGCTGATCGGACAAGTAGCGAAGGGTGGATCGGTGCCAGGACCATGATCATACGAGATAGAAATGTCAGCATCCCCGATCCCCGCCAATCGACCCATGCGTTTTGCAGCGGCACGAATACCAGTGCAATCTTCGTAATGTGTGACATACCCCCCGATGTCTCCGGCAGCTGAACCATAACGCGCGGCCTCTCGACTGGATGTCAATACGGCGCTATAGAGGAACAACATCCGGCCAGCTTCGATAATTCCCAATACAAGTAAAAGAAGCAGAGGCAAAACCAGGGCAAACTCTACCATACCCTGGGCTTTTTCTTCTTTTGGCTGATTAATAGAATCGTTTTCCATCGTCATCCATCCTTAGGGCAGACAGGATAAAATGGAAGGAGGTCAAAGGTAATTGGAAGCATTATAAGCATTAATTACAACGGAAAACAAACCATATTGTTACCTTACAATATTGCAATATCATTTATTTATCCAATTTTTATTTCATTCCCAAGATGTGAGAACCCCCTCTTCAGGATTTAATCACGACCAGCCAGATCAAAGCCTAGAACGCTGGCCTGCAACTAGGACCTGCAAGTGCGTATCAATCTCACAGATATATAAACAGCCTTGGCTGTTATTAATCGATCTTTATTGGGTTAAGAGACCCGCTGGGATGGGTGGTTTGATCGTGAGGGCCGGGTTGAAGTTG
>Ga0209751_10004568_pt1 | contig 13215 bp, 6 predicted proteins | sample RifCSP13_1_FD_184019 | JGI IMG/M metagenome (GOLD analysis project Ga0209751, IMG submission 184019) | Soil microbial communities from Rifle, Colorado - Rifle CSP2_sed 13_1 (SPAdes) (version 2) | ecosystem: Environmental > Terrestrial > Deep subsurface > Rock core/Sediment | place: Rifle... | reverse complement strand
TTCTGGCTCGCGGCGCGCGCCCGGTCGATCCAGGCCGGCGTGCGCTCGGAGCGGTAGTAGTGCTGCGCGCAGGCGTTGGCGATCGCGGCGTGGGCGAGCGCGAAGCCCGGGTCCATCGCGACCGCGCTCTCGAACATCTGCAGCGCGAACTCCACGTCCTGCCGCGTCACCCGCCGCGCGTAGCTCTTGCCGCGCAGGTAGAGGTCGTAAGCCTGCAGGTTGTCGGTGGGCCGCGCGGCGAGCGCGGCCTGCTCCTGGGGCGAGAGCGTCACGCGCAGCGCCTCGGCGATCTTGCGGGCGATCTCGTCCTGCACCTCGAAGACGTCCTTCATCTCGCGGTCGTAGCGCTCCGACCACAGCGGGAAGTCGGTCTTCGTGTCGACGAGCTCCGCGTTGATGCGCAGCCGGGCACCGGCGCGGCGCAGGCTGCCGGTCAGGAGATAGGCGGCCCCGAGTTGCTGCCCGACCTGTGCGGGCGCCACCTGCTTGTCGCGGAAGCTGAGCACGGTGGAACGCGAGAAGATGCGCAGCCCCTTGATCTTCGAGAGTTCCGTGATGATGTCCTCGGTGACGCCGTCGCGCAGGTACTCGTCTTCCTTCACGCCGGAGAGGTTCTCGAAGTAGATGACGGCTACCGACTTCTCGGCCGCCTTCGCCGTCCCGCCGCGCGAGTCCTGTAGCTCCGCGGCGCGGCGCCCGCCCGACTCCACGTCGCGCTTCAGGCGCAGCAGGTCGGTCTTGAGGTCGGTGGCCGTCTGGTAGCGCAGGCCGCGGTCCTTCTCGAGCGCCTTGCCCAGGATGCGGTTGAGCTCGGCGGGCAGCGTCGGGTTCACCTGCGCCAGGGGCGCGGGCTCGCGATTGAGGATTGCGTCGAAGACCACCGCCGAGGTCTCCCCCGCGAAGGGCAGCGTCCCGGTGGCCGCCTGGTAGAGCACGGTGCCGAGCGAGAAGAGATCGCTGCGCGCGTCGGTCAGCTGGCCTCGCGCCTGCTCGGGCGACATGTACGACACCGTCCCGAGCGTCGTGCCGGCCGACGTGAGCTCGTTCGGCTGTACCGCTGTGGGCGCCTCGGAGTGCTCCCCACCCGGGCCGGAGCGCGGGCGTTCGATCTTCGCGAGACCGAAGTCGAGGACCTTGGCCTGGCCGCGCGGGGTCACGAAGATGTTCGCCGGTTTCAAGTCCCGATGAACGATCCCCTTCGCGTGCGCGGACTCGAGCGCATCGGCGATCTGGACCCCCAGCTCCAGCAGCGGCCCGAGCTCGAGGACTCCGCGCCGGACCCGCTCGCCGAGCGTCTCGCCCTCGAGCAGCTCCATGGCGATGAAGTGCTGCCCCTCGTGCTGCTCGATCGCGTGCACGGTGCAGATCCCGGGGTGGTTGAGCGCGGAGGCCGCCCGGGCCTCGCGCTGGAAGCGCTGGAGCGCGTCCGCGTCCCGGGCCATCTCCGCCGGCAGGAACTTGAGCGCCACGTGCCGCCCGAGCGTCGTGTCCTCGGCCTCGTAGACGACGCCCATCCCGCCGCTGCCGAGCTTCGCGGTGATCCGGTAGTGGGAGACGGTCTGGCCGATCATGACGCTGGCGGAATCCTCATTCCGCCGTTGCCCCCTCCGGGTAGAGCTTCTCGAACTCCGGGTCGCCGTGGAGCAGCGCGAGGTCGGGATCCCGGCGCGCCCACTGGGTGTCCTTGAAGCCGGCCTCCCAGGCCTTCTTCAGCGTCTCGAGCGCCTCGCGCTTGAGCTTGAGCTTGCAGTAGGCGCAGGCGCAGTTGTAGAGCACGGACGAGTCGTTCGGGCGCAGGGCCCGAGCGAACTCCATCTCGCGCACCGACTCCTCCGCCCGTCCCATCTCCGCGTAGCTGCTCGCGAGGAGCACGCGGGCCCGGGCGTCTTCGGGGACTTTCACGATGTGCGTCTCGAGCGTCTGAACGCGCCGCTGCCTGAAGCTGGCGCGCGCCTCCTCCTTGCCGAGGGCCCCGAGCGCGTTGACGATCGGAACGTAGACGCTGTAGTCGTCGCCGGCGGCTTCGACCGCGGCCTCCGCGATGTCGGCCACCTCCTGGTAGCGGCCGGCGGCGAAGAGCGCCCGGCCCAGGAGGTAGTAGGCCCCTTCGCAGTTGGGCTTGCGGGCGATCGCCTGCCGGACGCGCTGGATCGCGTCCGCAAACTCGCCGCCGATGTACCGGATCCAGGCCTGGGCGACCTGCACGTCCGGCAGCTCGGGCTGCAGCGCGATCGCCTTCTCGGCTGCGTTCCTGGCCCGCTCTGCCCAGGCCCCGTCGCGCTGGAAATTGGCGTGGTACTGCGCGCAGAAGATCGCGTTGGCGGCGTGAGCGAGCGCGAACTGCGGATCCAGCGTCACGGCGTTCTCGAACATCTGGAGCGCGAACTCGAGATCCTGGCGGGTCAAACGCCGGGCGTAGCTCTTGCCCCGCAAGTACAGGTCGTAGGCCTGGAGGTTCTCGGTGGGCCTGGCCGCGAGCTCCTCCTGCTCCTGGGGCGAGAGCGTGACCCGCAGCGCCTCGGCGATCTTGCGGGCGATCTCGTCCTGCACCTCGAAGACGTCCGCCATCTCCCGGTCGTAGCGCTCGGACCAGACCGGGAAGTCGGTCTTCGCGTCCATCAGCTGCGTGTTGATCCGCAGCCGGTTGCCCGCGCGTCGCAGGCTGCCGCCGAGCACGAAGGCCGCGCTCAGCTCGCGGCCGACCTGCTGCGCCGTGACCGCCTTGTCCCGGTAGGGCAGGATCGTGGGCCGGGGGAAGATCTTGAGCGTCCGGATCTTCGACAGCTCCGTGATGATGTCCTCGGTGATCCCGTCGCGGAAGTACTCGTCCTCTTTCACCCCGGAGAGGTTCTCGAAGTAGAGCACCGCGACGGATTTCTCGGTCGTCTTCGCGGCACTGCCGGGCCGCGAGTCGTGAAGCTCCGCAACCCGCCGGCCGCCCGAGTCGCTGTCGCGCTTGAGCCGCAGCAGCTCGGTCTTGAGGTCGGTGGCGCTCTGGTAGCGGAGATTGCGGTCCTTCTCGAGCGCCCGCCCGAGGATCCGCCCGAGCTCCAGAGGCAGCGCGGGATTGACCTGGGCGAGCGGCAGCGGGTCGCGGTTGAGGATCGCGTCGAACACGACCGCCGAGGTCTCACCCTGGAACGGCAGCACTCCCGTCGCCATCTGGTAGAGCACTGTCCCCAGGGAGAAGAGGTCCGTGCGCGCGTCCGTGAGCTGGCCGCGGGCCTGCTCGGGTGACATGTAGGACACCGTGCCCAGCGTCGTACCCGCGCTCGTGAGCTCGTTCGGCCGCACCGCGGTGGGCTCCTCGGGCTGGGCAGCTTCGGCCGCCCGCGACGGCCCCATCTTCGCGAGACCAAAGTCGAGGATCTTCGCCTGCCCACGCGAGCCGACGAAGATGTTGGCGGGCTTGAGGTCGCGGTGGACGATGCCCTTGGCATGCGCCGATTCGAGCGCGTCCGCGATCTGGGTCCCGAGGTCCAGGAGCGGGCCGAGCTCGATGGGGCCCTTGCGGATCCGGTCCGCGAGCGTCTCGCCCTCGAGCAGCTCCATCGCGATGAAGTGCTGGCCCTCGTGCTGGTCGATCTCGTAGACGGTGCAGATCCCGGGGTGATTGAGCGCCGAGGCGGCGCGCGCCTCGCGCTGGAAGCGCTCGAGCGAGCCGGCCTCCTTGGCCATCTCCAAAGGCAGGAACTTGAGCGCGACACTACGCTCGAGCTTCGTGTCCTCGGCCTGGTACACGACGCCCATTCCGCCGCTGCCGAGCTTCGCGGTGATGCGGTAGTGGGAGACGCCCTGGCCGATCATGGCTTTGCTTCGAAGCCTACTCGGTCGCCGCCGTCGCCGGGTACAGCTTGGCGAACTCCGGCTCGCCGCGTAGCAGCGCCAGGTCGGGATCGCGGCGGGCCCAGTCCGGGTCGCGGAAGCCCGCATCCCAGGACTTCTGGATCGCGGCGAGCGCTTCGAATTTCTTGCCGAGCTGGCAGAACACGCAGGCCGCGTTGTAGAGCACGATCGCCTCGTTCGGCCGCAGCGCGATGGCGAGGCTCGCCTCGCGCTCGGCGGCGTCCACCATCCCGAGGCTCGCGTAGTCGCCGGCGAGCAGCGTGCGGGCGCGGGCGTCCTCCGGCACGGTCTTGATATGGGCCTCGAGCGCCTGGATCTCACGCTGGCGCATCTTGTCGAGCGCGTCCTTCTTGCCGAGCGCGCCGAGCGCGTTCGTCACCGGCACGTAGACGTTGTAGTCCCCGCCGCTCGCCTCGAGCGCGGCGTCGCCGAGGCGCGCCACCTCCTGGTACTGGCCCGAGGCAAAGAGCGCGCGCAGCAGCAGGTAGTAGGCGCCCTCGGTGTCGGCCTTGCGCTCGATCGCCTGGCGCACGGCGGCCACGGCCTGCTCGTACTGTCCTTCGGCGTACAGGATCCAGCTCTCGGCCACCAGGACTTCGGGCAGGTCGCGCCGCAGGGCACTCGCCCGCTGCGTGGCCGACACGGCCCGGCCGATCCAGCCCTGCGCGCGCTCGTAGTGGTAGTGGAGCTCGGCGCACACGTTGGCGATGGCGGCGTGCGCGAGCGCGAACGTGGGGTCGAGCGAGACCGCGTTCTCGAACATCTGCAGCGCGAACTCCAGATCCTGGCGCGTGAGCCGGCGCGCGAAGCTCTTGCCGCGCAGGTAGAGATCGTAGGCCTGCAGGCTCTGCGTCGGCTTGACGGCGAGGGCCTCCTGCTCCTGCGGCGAGAGCTGCACCCGCAGCGCCTCGGCGATCTTGCGCGCGATCTCGTCCTGCACCTCGAACACGTCGGCCATCTCGCGGTCGTAGCGCTCGGACCAGAGCGGGAAGTCGGTCTGCGTGTCCACGAGCTGCGCGGTGATCCGGAGCCGCTGCCCCGCCCGGCGCAGCGTGCCGGTGAGCACGCAGGACGCCTTGAGCTGCTGGCCGATCTGGACGGGCGTGACAGGCTTGTCGCGGTACGCGAGCACCGTCGGGCGCGAGAAGATCCGAAGGCCCTTGATCTTCGAGAGCTCCGTGATGATGTCCTCGGTCACCCCGTCGCGCAGGTACTCGTCCTCCTTCACCCCGGAGAGGTTCTCGAAGTAGAGCACCGCGACTGAGCGCTCGGCGGCCTTCTGGGCGCCGCTGCGCGTGTCGGGGGCCTCCGCCGCGCGCCGCCCGCCGGAGTCGGCGTCGCGCTTCAGGCGCATCAGGTCGGTCTTGAGGTCGGTGGCGGTCTGATAGCGGAGGTTGCGGTCCTTCTCCAGCGCCTTGCCGAGGGCGCGGCTGAGGTCGGCCGGGAGCGATGGGTTGACCTGCGACAGCGGCAGCGGCTCGCGGTTGAGGATGGCGTCGAAAACGACCGCCGAGGTCTCGCCCTGGAACGGCAGCACTCCGGTCGCCATCTGGTAGAGCACCGTGCCGAGCGAGAAGAGGTCGGTGCGCGAGTCGGTGAGCTGACCGCGCGCCTGCTCGGGCGACATGTAGGACACCGTTCCCATCGTGGTGCCCGCGCTCGTCAGCTCGTTGGGCTGAATCGCCGTCGGCGCCTCCGAGTGCTCGGCACCCGCGAGCCGCGCGCGCTCGATCTTGGCGAGGCCGAAGTCCAGGATCTTCGCCTGCCCGCGCGGCGTCACGAAGATGTTGGCCGGCTTCAGGTCCCGGTGCACGATCCCCTTCGCGTGCGCCGACTCGAGCGCGTCCGCGATCTGGATCCCGAGCTCCAGCAAAGGCGCAAGCTCGATCGCTCCCCGCCGGATCCGCTCGGCGAGCGTCTCACCCTCGAGAAGCTCCATCGCGATGAAGTGCTGGCCCTCGTGCTGGTCGATCGCGTGGACCGTGCAGATGCCTGGGTGGTTGAGCGCCGAGGCCGCACGCGCCTCGCGCTGGAAGCGCTGGAGCGCGTCCGCGTCCTGGGCCATCTCCACGGGCAGGAACTTGAGCGCGACGTGCCGGCCGAGCTTGGTGTCCTCGGCCTCGTACACCACCCCCATCCCGCCGCTGCCGAGCTTGGCCGTCACCCGGTAGTGCGCGACGGACTCGCCGATCATCGACCGCTCGCTCAGAACGCCTCCTTGTTGACGACGAACGGCATCTGCTTCGGGTCGCCGCCGTAACGGCCCTCGAGCACGTCGATCGTACCCTGCACGCAGCGGCCGGCCATGCCGATGTCCGGGTCGGGAGACAGCCGCGTGGCACGGGCCGCCGAGGCCGCGTGCGGGAACAGCCGCAGCGTGGGCACGAGGGTCGCATCCCGCAGCGGGCTGTCATCGGGTAACGGCTCAGTTTCGAACACGTCGAGCGCCGCGCCTGCGATCCAGCCCTCGCGGAGCGCCCGCACCAGCGCCTGCTCGTCCACCACCGGCCCACGAGAGGTGTTCACCAGGTAGGCGGTCTTCTTCATCATCTTCAGCCGCGCTTCGTCGATCAGATGATAGGTCGGCTCCTTCGCCGCACCCGGCATGGTGAGCGGCACATGCAGCGAGACGAAGTCGGCACGCCGCAGAGCGTCCTCCAGGGACACGGCCTCGATCGTCTGCTGCCGCGACGCGAGCCCCTCGCGGTGACGCAGGTCCATGACGGCCCGAACGCTCGCCACGAACCCCGAGAGCGCGGCCGAGCCGCGACTGCTGTGGCACAGCACGTCCATGTCGAAGCCGACTGCCTTTGCGACCATGCTCTTGCCGATGCGCCCCATGCCCACGACCGCGAGCGTGCGGCCGGTCGCCTCGTCGCCGAGCCACGGCAGGTAGGGGTGCCAGGTCGTCCACTGCCGCTCGCGGACCTGCAGCTCGGCCGGATACAGGCGGCGCGCCACGGCCCCGAGCATGAAGAAGGCGTACTCCGCGGTCGCGTCGGTCAGCACGTCGGGCGTGTGGGTGAAGGGGATCTTGTGGCGATTGGCGGCGGCCCGGTCGATGTTGTCGACCCCGACCGCGATCTGGGAGACGACCTTGAGCCCCGACGCCTTCCCGGCCGCGAGCAGCTCCTCGTCGACTGTGTCGCGCAGCGTCGTGATCAGCGCCTGGATCCCCGCGCGCAGCTTCTCGATCACGAGCGCCTTCGGAGGCGGCTGGACCTCCGGGTAGACCTCGACGGCGTAGCCCCGCTCGCGTAAACGGTCGAGCGCGGCCTGGCCGATGTCACAGGTGGCGTAGACGCGGACAGGCTCGAGCATGTGAGGCGCGAAGGGTACCTGGCTAGCGAGGGACGCAGAGAATACCATCCCGCCGAGGACGCTGGTGAACGCGCGCCCTGGCGCGGCCTTTGCACTTCGAGCGGCGGCGGATTGAGACGCTGGCGCGCCGTCGACTGCTATCTCTTCGCCGCTTTCCCGAAATGCATGGGAGTTCCGATCAGGTCCTTTTTCTTGGCGATCTTCTTCTTGGCGATCTTCTTCTTGGCGATCTTCTTCTTGGCGGTCTTCCTCTTGGCGGTCTTCCTCTTGGCAGCCATCAGGCTCCTCCTTCAGTGGCCCGAAACCAGCGGAGTTCGGCGGATCAACACGTCTCCCTGAGGTGCGATCGAGAAATGCGACGGGGTCAGCCTGGGTACACGCCCGCGGCAGGCTGAAGGACGCCGGCACGTACCTCCACGCGCGCGAAGCGCGCGAGCCGCCCGCCGGATTGGCCTGACAGGATCGCCGGCGGACACGATCCATCCCTCCGAAACCCTCCTCCCGACCGCGCGCACGAGCCGGAAGAGGCGGTCCACCGCCGGCGCCGGAGGCGAGTAGCCGCCCAGGGGAACCGCCAGCGCGAGGTAGCGGGGCCCGTCGCGAAGGAGCAGGCCGGCGTCCACCAACGGCCCGAGCCGCTGCTCGATCTCATCCTGTGACAGCGGCACTTCTGGAACGCGCTCGAGGCAGTCGGCAAGACGGCGAAGGTCACTGGCACGATCACAGGCTTGATAGAGAAGTCGGTCGACACCGGCGAGCACCGTGAGGAGCGCGTGTCGCCCGGGTCTCATGTCCCACACCAGGAGGCGCTTTCCGAGATCGACGGAGAAGAGGTCGTGCTGCCCCTCCCGCTTCTGCCAGGCTCGCAGCTCGTGCTCGAGCGGTGCGACGTATCCTCTCACGTCGCGCCGGTCGCGATAGCGGAAAGTGAAGAAGTGCGCCAGGTTGGCGAGCGCTTCGTCGGGAAGCGGGTAGACGTATCGGTAAGAGGGTATCGGCCCGACCTGCTCGAAGCCGAGCTGCTCGGCATCGTCGAAGTTCGGACTGAAGCGGTCGAGCCGGATGATCCCGTAGTCCTCGGGCGCGGGGAGGTGGGCCAGCAACGGAATCAGCCTGGCCATCCGGCGGTACTCCTCCGCCGGCTCTCCCGGAAACCCCCAGATGAGGTTCCACGAGGGCTCGACGCCCAGCTCCTTGCACCACTTCAGGAGCTGCACGTTCTGCAGCGCGCTCACGCCCTTGCGCATCAACCTCAGGATCGGGTCGCTCAGGCTCTCGATGCCGGGCTGGATTCTCCGGATGCGCGCGTCCCGTAGCATCCTCACCTGCTCCTTGCTGAGGTTGGACTTGACCTCGTAGTACAAGGAGGGCCCGCGCCGCAGGGCAGCCAGTTCCGGGATGAAGTCCTTGAAATAGCCCATGTCCAGGATGGAGTCGGTCGCTCCCATGTTGCAGCCCGGGTGACGCTTGGCGAGATGGTGTAGCTCGTCGAGCGCCCGCCGCGGGGACTTGCTGCGATACGCCATCGTCTCGCCGTTCAGGCCGCAGAAAGTACAGTGTCTCCGCTCGCCCCACCAGCAGCCCCGCGAGGTCTCGAAGAAGAGGCTCGGCGTCCACTCGTGTGCGAAGCGACTCGCCTCGAACTGCTCGAAGTAATCGCCGTAGTCGGGGTAGGGCAGCGCGTCGAGGTCCTGCACCATCGGCCCCGGGGCGAAGCGACCGCTCGCGAACTCGGCCTCGATGCCCTGCCGCGTCCGGACGCCGGCAAGGCCGCAGATCGACTTCCCGTCGAGCAGGCGCCGCGCCAGCTCGGGAAAGACGATGTCGCCTTCTCCAGCCACGACGGCATCCACGAACGGGAACTGGCGGACCGTCTCCGCCCCCATCACGCCTTCGCAGTTCGCGCCGCCGAAAACGACCGGGAGCTCGGGAGCGGCCTGCTTGACGAGCCGCGCCAGTGCCAGCGAAGCCACGTGCTGCTGGAACGTGCTGGTGAAGCCCACGACGCGGGGGCGGGCGCGGAGGATCTCCTCCCGGCACCACTCGAGGAACCCGTCCACCTGCTCGCGCGCGAGCAGCACACGCCGGATGAGGGCGGGGGATGCCGGCCCTGTCGCGTCGTTGGTGGTCCAGGTCGCGCGCTTCCGGAGGATCTGATCGACGTACTCCTCGTCGCGGGCCCGGGGTCCAAAGAGCGCGTGCGAGAAGATCCACTCGCCGGCGAGATCCTCGATCGAGGGCCTGCCTTCGACGGACAGCCAACGGTAGAAGCGCTGCCCCGTGAGCTCCGCGAATCGGATCGAGAAGTAGCGAATCCGCGAGGGTATTCCCTGCGCCTGGAGCGCCGCCTTGAGCAGGCTCAAGCCGATCGAGGGACAGAATGCGTGGGCGAACGGCATGCACACGAGAAGGACCTCGGCGTCTTTGCTCAAGACGCGCCGCCCGCCTTCGCCGGACGGCTCCGTAGCAGCGCCCTGGCCTTGCGCGCCACCTGCCCGAAGCCCCGGGCCTGCGCGTCCTGCTCGAGGGCGACGAGCTCCGCTTCCGAGGCGCCACCGCCCGATGCCAGCTCGACCTCACAGCGGGCGAGCCGGAGCTCGAGCTGCAGGCCGAGCAGGCGAAGCCTGACCGCTTCCGCAAGCGCGGCTGCGATCCTGCGACGGGCCTCTTCGGACCGTCCGGTCCCGGCCTGGACGCGTGCCAGGTCCGCGGTCACCGCGAGCCGAACCTGCGGGCTCTGGCTTCGCACGACGAGGACTGCCGACCGCTCGGCCGGCTGGAGCGCATCGCCTGGTTGATTGCAGGCCAGAAGGGCCCGGGCGTGGGCCGCCTGGGCGGAGGCCTCCCAGTCCTCCGCCTTCTGGGCGGCGAAGACCCGCGCCGCCGACCGCAAGCGCGGCTCCGCGGCTTGCGGTCGGCCTTCCTCGATCGATAGTCGGGCGAGTGCCACCTGGCTCTTCGCGACGGCGAACGCCGCTCGCAGCTCCGTCCGGATCGTCAGTGCCGCCTCGTGGCCTTCCCTGGACGCGGCGTGGTCGCCCTTGGCCTTGAGCAGCTCGGCGAGGTTGAAGAGAGTGTCCGCCACGGAGTCACGCGTGCCCCGCTCCTGCAGGGTGGGCAGGATCTCCCGGTAGCGCGCTTCGGCCGCCGGGAGGTCCCCTTCTTCGTGCGAGATCCTGGCGAGCCGCATCAGCGCCAGGGCCGCCTCGGTCCTGTCGCCGATGTCGCGAGCGAGGAAGAGCGCCTGCTCGGCCGCGGTCTTCGCGCCGGTAAGATCGCCCAGGTCGTCCAGCAGTCCGGCGATGTCCTCGAGAGCGATGGCGCGTCCGGGCCGGTCGCCCAGCTCGCGGTTGATGGCGTGGCCGTCCTCCATGCTGCCCCGTGCGCCGCCCAGGTCGCCCTGCTCCCAGAGAACGAGGCCGATGTTGTGGAGCGAGGCTGCGACACCGGAGCGATACCCGATCTGTCGCCGGACCCGCAGGCACTCCTCCCAGGTCGTCCTCGCCGTCTCGAGGTCGCCGTGATACCAGGAGAGGCTGCCGATGATGTTCAGTGCCCCGGCCAGTCCTCCCCGGTCACCCGCCTCGGCGAAGATCTGCCGCGCTGCCTCGCCCGCCACTGCGGCCTTCGGCGGCTCCCCCAACCGGTCGAGGGCGTACGCCTCGCGCAGCCGGGCCCGGGCGACCAGGAGTCGCGCGCCCTGGGCGACTCCCTTGGCCACGGCGCGGCTGGCAGCCGCCTGTTGCAGCCTGAAGTCTCCGAGAGACTGGGCCACCGCGGCTTCGGTCAGGTCGATGCGCGGATCCTCGGGCGCGGGAGGCGGGAGGCGGCGCAGCTTCGCCAGCGTGGCCAGCGCGTCCTGTGCCTTGCCTCCAGTGCTCTGCGCTGCCGCGAGCCGAAGGCCGTACTCCACGTTGTCGGGGAAGAATGTGAGGAGCGCACCGTAGATCTCGATCGCCTTGTCCCACTCGCCAGCGGTCTCGCGGTAGCGCCCTTCGACGGACAGGCGTTGCTCGCGGGAAAGACGGTCCGACAGGTCGAACGCCTTGCGGGCCTCCGCTCTGGCGTTGGCGTCGTACCCGAGCGTGGCCCAGGCGTCGGCGAGCCCGAAGTGGGCCATCGGGGACCGGGGATCGGCGGCTGTGGCCTTCTCCAGGAGGTCGCGGGCGGCCAGGGCATCGAAGACCCGCAGTCGGGCGAGCCCCTCGGCGTAGTGGCGCTGCGCCTCTACGTTCGAGGGCGTGCCGTCGAGCCCACCGACCTCGGTGGCGGGTGGCGGATCCACGCCCAGCGATTGCCGCAGCCGAGCGCCCGTCCGCATCAGCAGATCGACGAGCCCGCCTTCGGTGCCGCTCTCCGCGAGCGCGGCCAGCGTCTCGCCGGTAGCCACGTCCTGCAGCCGCAGGTCGAGGCGGATCTGATCGCCGGGCAAGGCCACGTACGAGCCGAGCAGCACCATGGTCGTTCCGAGGTTCCGGCCGACCTTGGCGAGCGTGTCCGGGGCCAGGCTCTCCGCGTCCGAAAGCGACAGCTCCAGCTTCATGCGGCCGACATTCTCGCCGGGGATCGTGCGCAGTCGGCCGCCCGCGGCCAGCTCGGTGGTCAGCATCTCGGCGAACGCGCTGGAGAGCCAGGCCGCGTCGCTCCGGCCTGTGAGGTTCTTGAATCCGAGCACGGCCACGGACGGGCGCGCCTTCGTGACCTGGGCCGCTGCGGTGGGCGTGGGGCCGGCGTCCGTCCGCGAAAGACGCGGGATCACGGCGCGCGCAAGGCCCAGCGCGCCGGCCAGCGCCACCAGCGAGGCCATCACGAGTCTCCGCGAGGGTCGCCAGCGAGGGGGACTGCTCGAGGCGGCCGCCTGGCGCGGAGCCGCGGAGATCTCGTCGAGGTGCTCCAGCACGCCGGCCAGGTCGCGAGCCAGGTCGCGGGTCGAGGCGTAGCGGCCGGCAGGATCCTTGGCGAGGCACCGCTCGACGATCCACCGGAGTGGCGGGGGAACGGCCGGATTGAGCTGCGCGATCGGCTCCGGCTCGTCCTCGATGATCGCGGCCAGCGTCTGGGCGGACGAGGCACGTCGAAAGGCAGGCCGCCCGGTCGCCATCTCGTACAGGATCGACCCGCACGAGAACTGGTCCGAGCGGAAGTCGATCCGCTCGCCCCTGGCCTGCTCGGGGGACATGTAGCCGACGGTGCCCAGGATGCGGCCCGGCTCGGTCCCGGGAGGACCGCCGGATGCCGTGCGGCCATCGTCGGCCAGCGGCGTCAGCTTGGCGAGGCCGAAGTCGAGGAGCTTCACGCGTCCGTCCGGGGTGATCATGATGTTCTCGGGCTTCAGGTCGCGGTGGACGATGCCCTCGGCGTGGGCCTGGGCCAGCCCGTCCGCTGCCTGTGCGGCGAGCTGCAGCGAGCGGCGCGTGAGCAGCGGCCCGCTCAGCAGGATCTCGCGCAGGGTGCGTCCCTCGATCAGCTCCATTGCGATGTAGCGGGTGTCCGCCACCGCCCCGATCTCGTGAACGGTGACGATGTTGGGATGATTGAGCGCCGAGGCGGAGCGCGCCTCCTGTTCGAAGCGGGCCACCCGTTCGGGGTCCGAGGAGGCCGATCCGGTGAGGACCTTGATGGCGACGAGGCGTCCGAGCGTGTGGTCGCGCGCGCGGTAGACGACCCCCATGCCGCCTTGACCGAGTCGGTCGAGTATCTCGTAGTGCCCGAAGCGTCTTAGCCGGACCAAGTCGACAGCCGTTGGCTGACTCATGGATCCCGTTTCGTCACACGACGACAACGCCGCAGGCGACAGTCTACTCCCCTGTCCGTCTCGCGGAGCCAGGGACTTTGCGCGCGCACGTGCGTCCTCGCGCGGCCGGCTTGTGGGCCCTCCCCCGCCCTGCTAACGTGCCGGGCGTGAGACCGACCGACCTGCGGGGGATCCTGCAGTACGTCCCCCAGTTCCGCGAGAAGGCGTTCGTGGTCGCCGTGGACGGCGCCGCCGTGGCCCACGACAACTTCGGCAACATCCTGATGGACGTCGCGGTGCTGTGGTCGCTCAAC
>Ga0209751_10004564_pt1 | contig 13218 bp, 5 predicted proteins | sample RifCSP13_1_FD_184019 | JGI IMG/M metagenome (GOLD analysis project Ga0209751, IMG submission 184019) | Soil microbial communities from Rifle, Colorado - Rifle CSP2_sed 13_1 (SPAdes) (version 2) | ecosystem: Environmental > Terrestrial > Deep subsurface > Rock core/Sediment | place: Rifle... | reverse complement strand
TCGCGGGAAGGACATTGCGGCCGAAATCATGGTTGCTCTGAGGATCGTCCGCATCCTCGGCAAGGGACTGCACGAGCGCTTCGGTATTGAAAATATAGTTTCCCATGGAGGCGAGCGCGTAGCTGGGTTCGCCGGGGATCGACTTTGGCTCGGAAGGCTTCTCGTCGAAGCGAATAATGCGCCAGTCCTGGTCGACAGCGAGGATGCCGAATTGGGATGCCTCCTCGACCTTCACGGGCAGAGTCGCCACGGTGACTTCGGCGCGCTTTCTGCGATGCTCGTCGATCATCTGGCGGATATTCATCCGGTAGATGTGATCGGCGCCAAAGACGGCAACGAGCTCCGGATTGTGCCGCTGGATCAAGAAAATGTTTTGATTCACCGAATCGGCCGTCCCCTGATACCATTCTTGCCCCGTGCGCATCTGCGCCGGAACCGCCGTGATAAAGTGGCCCAGGATGAGATCCGAGATGCGCCATCCTTGATCGAGGTGCTCGATCAAGGATTGGGCCATGAATTGGGTGAGGACGTAGATCGAGTGGATGCCCGAGTTAACGAAGTTCGAAAGTACGAAGTCGATGATCCGATATCTCCCGCCGAACGGAACCGCCGGCTTGGCTCGATCTTGGGTCAGCGGATCGAGGCGCTCACCTTTGCCGCCTGCTAGGACGATTCCGAGAACCTCCATGGCGGAATTCCATCACTCTCTTGCGTTCATGACACAAGCCTTTGGTAAAGGTCGGCGTAGTCCCGGGCGGAGCGGTCCCAGGAAAAGTCGGCCGCCATCGCTCTCTTGACCAGCGCCGTCCATCCTTTGGGCACGGCGAAAAGGCTCAAGCCCCGATCGAGCGCGTCGAGGAACGCCGCGGGCTCGTACGGCCCGAAAACGAAACCCGTGCCGCCGCGGCTGTTTGCCGTACAGTCCTTGACGCTGTCTTTCAGCCCGCCCGTGGCCCGCACGATCGGGATCGTGCCGTATTTGAGGCTATAGAGCTGGTTGAGGCCGCATGGCTCGTACTGTGAGGGCATCAAGAAAAAGTCGGTGCCGGCCTCGATTTGATGAGCCAGAGCTTCATCGAAGCCGATGCGGACCGAGGCTTTCGTCGGATAGCGCGCAGCAAGCTCCCTCACGGCGACTTCGTACTTCGCCTCGCCGTTGCCTAAAAGGACGAATTGAAGATTTCGGCCGAGAAACTCTTCCCCGCAGCTCTCCAATAGGTCGAGACCTTTTTGGGAGATCAGGCGTGATACCATACCCACAAGCGGGACATCCGCTCTTTGAGGCAGCCCCGTGGCGCGCTGGAGCGCCGCTTTGCAGACCTTTTTTCCCGAAAGGTCTTTTGCGGTGTAGTTCCTTGCGATGTAGGGATCGGTCTCCGGGTTCCAGACCGTGTAATCCGCGCCGTTCAGGATTCCCACGAGATCTTGAGCCCGCTCCTGAAATAATCCTTCGAGGCCAAAGCCCTGCTCGGGCGACTTGATCTCTTCGGCGTAGGTGGGGCTTACCGTGGTGATCGCATCGGTGAAGATCAGGCCACCTTTGAGAAAGTTGATCTTGCCGAAGAATTCCAGGCATGCGGGATTGAACAGACTTCGGTCCAGGTTGAGCAAATGCCAGTCCAGATACCAGAACAGTCCCTGATAGCCGAGGTTATGAACCGTGAGGACTGTATTCATTGCGGCAAGCTCGGGGTAGCGGTCGGGCTGGGCCTTGAGGAAGACGATGGCAAGCGCGGTTTGCCAGTCGTGGCAGTGGAGGATGTCCGGAGGATGCTGTCGGAGGACCTCGAGGGCGGCGCGGGAGAAGAAGACAAAGCGTTCGGCATTGTCCGGATAATTTCCCTCGGAAGTGGAGTAGAGCGCTTCCCGGTCGTAGTAGCGGTCGCAGCGAATCAGGTCGACAGAGATGTCCTCCCCCATCGTGGTTTTGAGCAGCACCCCTTCCTCTTTTCGATCCGAAATCGGGACAGAGAAACTGAGCCCGGTCTCTTCCAAGGGGAAATGGCCTTGCCTCACCGAGCGATAGGCGGGCATGACGACCGTGACTTTGAGCCCAAGCTTTCCCAGCGCGGGGGCGAGCGAGCCCACCACGTCCGCCAGGCCGCCGGTCTTGGCAAACGGCATGATCTCGGGTGAAACCATCGCGATATGGAGGGCTTGTCTCTTGGGGCGACCGCGACGCGCCACGGCCCGAGAGCGTGAAGCTGGTTTTTGTTTTTCCATCAGATTGTCCTCTGGTGACCTGTGGATTTTTTATCCCGCTTTAAGTTCCCTCGTTCTTCAAATAAATTGCCGCCAGCGGAGGCAGAGTCACGGTGAGCGAGCAGGGCCGGCCGTGCAAAGGGACGGGCACGGCCTCTACGCCGCCAAAATTACCGGCGTTGCCGCCGCCGTAATCGCCGGCGTCGCTGTTCAGAACCTCCCGCCAAAACCCTCCCCGCGGCGCGCCGAGCCGGTAGTTATGACGCGGTACCGGCGTGAAATTGCAGACGACCAGGATCAGGTCGTTTGAAGACTTTCCTTTACGGATCCAGCTGAGAACGCTTGAGTCGGCGTCGCTGCAATCGATCCACTCAAAACCTCCCGGTTCGCAGTCGAGCTCATGGAGGGCCGGCTCGCCGCGGTACAGCCGGTTAAGATCGGCCACCCACTTCTGCAGGCCGTGGTGCGGCCCGGAGTCCAGGAGATCCCAATCCAGACCCGCGTCGTGTACCCACTCCCGCCATTGCCCAAACTCCCCGCCCATGAACAGAAGCTTTTTGGCCGGCTGGGCGAACATGTAGCCGAAGAGCAGCCGCAGGTTGGCGAATTTCTGCCCATCGTCCCCCGGCATCTTGCCGAGGAGCGAGCGCTTACCGTAGACCACCTCGTCATGAGAAAGGGGGAGGACGAAGTTTTCGTGAAACGCATAGATCATCCGGAAGGTGAGCTTGTTATGATGGTAGCGTCGGTGGACCGGGTCCAGGCTCATGTACTCTAGCGTGTCGTGCATCCACCCCATGTCCCATTTCAGGCCAAAGCCCAACCCACCGACGTAGCTGGGCCGGGAGACCATGGGCCAGTCGGTGGACTCCTCCGCAATCGTCTGCACGTCCGGGTAGCTATTATAGATCTCTGCGTTCAAGCGTCGCATAAAGTCGATGGCCTCGACATTCTCCCGGCCGCCATAACGATTCGGGATCCACTCACCCTCCCGCCGTCCGTAGTCCAGGTAGAGCATGGAGGCCACCGCGTCCACGCGAAGTCCGTCCACGTGGTATTTTTCAAGCCAGAACAAGGCGTTGCTTACGAGAAAGCTCTGCACCTCGCTACGGCCGTAATTGAAAATAAAGCTGCTCCATTCGGGATGGAAGCCCTTGCGGGGGTCGGCGTGCTCGTAGAGATGGGTGCCGTCGAAGAAGCCGAGCCCGTGCTCGTCGGTGGGGAAGTGCGACGGAACCCAGTCGAGTATGACGCCGATGCCGCGCTGGTGCAAGGTATCGATAAGGTACATCAAGTCTTGCGGTGCGCCGTAGTTGCCCGAAGGCGCAAAAAATCCCGTGGTCTGGTATCCCCAGGAGCCGAAGAAGGGGTGATCCATGATCGGCAGGAATTCCACGTGCGTAAAGCCCATCCGCTCGAGGTAATCGGCGAGCTGAGAAGCCAGCTCCCGGTACGAGAGCGAGCGGTTCCCCTCCTCGGGCACGCGCCTCCAGGAACCTACATGCATTTCGTAAATCGCCATGGGCCGGTCTAGCCCGCTGCGCTGCCGGCGTTGCGCCATCCATTCTTGATCCCCCCATGCATACTCCAGGTCCCATACGATGGAGGCCGTTTTGGGGGGGATTTCGTTGAAGATGGAAAACGGATCGGCCTTGTTCACCCGATAACCGTTGTAGCGCGAGGCGATGTGGTATTTGTAAAGCGTGCCCCTCCCCACCGCCGGGATGAAACCCTGCCAGATGCCTGACTGGCCTCGAGGGTGAAGGGGGTGGCTCTCCTCGCTCCAGTCGTTGAAGTTGCCCACGACACAGACCTGCTCGGCGTCCGGCGCCCAGACGGCGAAGTGACAGCCGTTAGTCTTCTCGCCACGCAAGAGGTGCGCGCCGAGCTTTTCGTAAAGGCGGAAGTGGCTCCCCTCGTTGAAGAGGTAGATGTCATCGTCGCTGAGCTCAAGGATGTTTCCCCTCGGGGACACTATTTCACCTCGCTCTCTTTCTTTCGTTGTCCAGCGCTCGTAGAATCTCCACGACCTTGCCCATCTGGGAAAAGGCCTCCAGGGGGTAGGGCGCCTTGCGTCGCCAGTTGGGCCGGTCGTTCCAGGTGCCAGGAACATTTTGCGGCTGGGTCTCCAACCAGAGATCCTCGAGATTGACCAGCACGAGCTCTGCCGGACCGCTCGCCAACTGCAGGAGCCACGCCTTCAGGACCGTTTCGGCCTCGGTCGACTCGTCGCCCAACCAGCCCCGGCGCCGTAAGAACCCTATCAGCGCTTCCCTCTGGAGACAACGCTGCCATCGTTCTTTTTCTGCCTCGGCCTGATCGAGAAGCTTGAGATCGAGCCGGTCCTCGATGTCGCGTCCCGCCCAAAAGGCTGCGAAGGTCGGGGTGTCGTGGGTGTTGAGGCTTGCCACCGTTCCCGGAGGAACCTCCTCGAGCGCCCGGTTGGGGTCCGGACGGATGCCGAATTGGCCGATGTACATTCCGTGGATCTTGTGCTCGGCCATCGCGGCGTTGACGTAGGGGGGCACAGTGCCGAGGTTCTCGCCGACGATGAGGGAGCGGTGCCGGTGCGACTCCAGGCTTAGGATGGCGTAGAACTCCTCGGGCTGGTAATGAACATAGACACCCTCTGTGGGCTCCAATCCAGGCGGAATCCAGTACAGCCGGTGTAGCCCCATGACGTGATCGATGCGCAGCCGCCCGGCAAATCGGAGATGATGGCGTAGCGAGGCGATGTAGTAGCGGTAACCGCTCGCGCGCAGACGGTCGGGATGGAACGGCGGAAAGCCCCAGTTTTGCCCCTTGGTAAAGAAATCGTCAGGCGGCGCCCCGCCGCTGACCTCGCTGGCGAACACGTCCTTCTCGCGCCAGACATCGTAGCTACCCCGGTGGACGCCGAGGGGAAAATCGAGATAGAGTTCCGTTCCCCGACCGTTGGTCCGCTCAGCCACGCACTGGATTTGCTCCTGGGCCACCCACTGAGCGTAAAGGTGGTAGCGCTTCACGGCCTCCTGGTAATCCCCCGGCCTGAGGATGCCGTCGCGCTGGGCTTCAGGCCAGTCCATCCACGGTTTTTTCACTCTTTCCACGGCGGCGCGAAACCGCGCGTAATCTTCGGCTTGCGGGTGCGACGCCACGAAGCGGTGAAAAGCCGAGGCGCGCTCCGACTGCTCGCCGCAGAGGAAGCGGCAGAGTTCCTCCAGAACCCGGCGCTTCAGCGCCATCAGGCGGCGGTAATCGACCAGGGGCGCGTTGCGCAGCGCGGCGATCTCGGCCTGGAAATCTTCCGTGGCGACGAGCGACTGGGCGGTCGGACAACGGGTAAATTCGGGGATGTGCCTTACGTCAATGTAGAATTCGTTCCAGAAAAGGCGACTAGCGGGCGAATAGGGGCTCGGGTCGAACGGTTCGCCATCCAAAAAAGCCGCAAGCAGGGGAAGCGTTCCAACCACTTTGCCTCCTAAGGAGCCAGTCCATCCAAGGAGCCGCTCCAAGTCCGAAAAGTCCCCGGCCCCCCAGCTTGTCTCCGATTGGAGGGCGTAGAGGGGCAAAAAGACTCCCCAGGTTCTGTGCTCATCGCCGGGCGACCCGTGCGCGCGCTCGGGAGCGGAGAAGAGAAGCGTCTCCACGGTTTGCTGGCCGATGATCAAGCGCAAGCGGTGGTAACCCAAGGGAAGGGCCTCGGGAAGGCTCGTGCGGCGCGCGACGTACTGGACGGCGTCGATCACTTCCGCTTTGGCGCTGGTGAATGGCTTGGTGTGGCAGGTCCCTGTGCGCCGGTCGCCACCCTCGGTCTCAACTTCGTAGCGAATGGGTTCCTCCGCATGTTTTGCCGCACAGCGCAGCTTCAGATCAAGCAGCTTTCCGTCCCACGCAACCACCACGGGATCAAGAAAACGTTGATAGAGGAACTGGCGGCGCTCCCGCAGTGCGTTGGGCACGTCCTCCATGCGGCTGAGCGGAGCTCCGAGGACTTGCAGGACACGGATCACCCCCTCTTCGGATGAATGCATGACACGGCCTAAGATGTCGTAGTAAGACGTCTGCACGTTATAGAGCCGCGCCAGAGTCTGAAGATCGCGTGCAAGGGCACTTGGCATAGCTTCCTCAACTGGTTTGGGCCAAAATCTCCAAAATTCCCTGCATCGGCACGTGGACCCAGTCCGGCCTGTTATTCAGCTCGTATCCCAGCTCGTAAATCGCTTTCTCCAGCAAATACAGTTCTAATAGCGTCCTGAACTCGTCGCGAGATTTGGGTGAGAACGCGGCGTTCCGGGTTGCCTCAAGATAGGCCTTGAGGAAGGCGACGGAAACCCACACGTTCCAGAATCGCGCCCAGGGCTCCAAGTTGGGGATGTCCTCTGGTCTCAAGCTCCCCCTCTTGAGCTGGGAGATCGCGGCATAGTTGAACGAGCGCAGCATTCCTGCTACGTCACGGAGCGGGGATCGTTTGATTCGCCGTTCGCTGACGGGTCGGGCCGGCTCACCCTCGAAGTCCATGATGACGAAGTCCTTTCCGGTGTAGAGAACCTGCCCGAGGTGGTAGTCGCCGTGGCAGCGAATGCGCATCGCCGTGATTTTCTTCTCCAGGATGACGCGGAACCGGTTAAAGACTTCTCTTTTCAATTCCAGAACCTGCTCCGCCTGGGGCCGGATCGCGTCGGGCAGGCTCTTTAAGTTTTTCCCCAGGAGGCTTAGGACCTGGTCCGCCAGCGCGCGCATGCTTTGATAGAGCGAGCGGCGGTAGAGCGCCGTGAACGGTTCGGGTGCAAAGGCTGGATCTTTAGCATCTGAGGCCAGCGCGTTATGGAGCTCACCGGTTCGCTGACCCAAAAGCGCTGCGGAGGCCAGGTACGAACCCATAACCTCCTGCGCGAATACGGGAATCTCTGTTTCCACCAAGTGGAGCAGAGGCCCCTCGTGTAGAGCCATCTTCTCCGCCTCGGTCTGCCGCGCCAGGGCCTCTTCGAAGTACCCCTCCAGGCACTCGAGGGCATATCGCCACGCGTCGCCCTGATTGGCAACCAGACCCTGCAACAGGCCGATGGTCACCGGTTCTCCGCGAGCCATTTGAAGCTCAAGCGCCCCGGCAAAAGGCGGGGTGTGGGTGAAGGACGTCTTTTCCGTGATGAAGCGGCCAATTTCGAGATCCGGATTCACCCCCTCTTGAAGGCGCCGGAACATCTTCAGGATCAGCCGGTCACCGTAGATGACGGAAGTGTTGCTCTGTTCTCTCTTCACAATGGAGGGCTCGAGGGAGCCTTCCGCACCGCTGCTTAACTTGTGTAACCCCTTGGAGGGCACGGCGATCACCACGCCCGTATCGCCCTTGAATCGACGCCGCCGCGCAATCGCGCTCAGGAGCGATCTGCAGAAGAGCGGGTCGTAAAGGGCGTCATAGACTATCCCTTCTGTCGCTCCGGTTCCTTCTTCGGTTCGAACCCGGGTGACAACCGCGCTCGCGCTCGCCTGTTTGAGCTCGGCTTCACGCTCGCTGGGAGCGAAGGCGAGCGGAAGGAGATAGCTCTCCGGCGTCCCACCCACATATTGGACTTCGACGGTGGTGAGGTAAGCCGCCGTGGAGTCCAACGGGATGGGAAAAGTCGCGGTGATTCTGGCAGATCGGATCTGCCTGGCCTTTCCGCCAAACCACCGGCAACTCCGCAGATATCCGGAAAGAACGCGATCGAACCCTTGCTTGGCGCGGTCCGTTACAAGTTCTTGCCAGGAGCCGGAGACCCGGAGGGTTGGTAGCTCGCGTTCGGCGGTGACAGCTCGGATATCCGCTGCCGCTGGCCGTTCCAGCTTGAACCAGTAGAAGGCGTGGGGGCCGAGCGTGATGAAGTACGGAAGCTCGCCAATGGAAGGGAAGTTGGCCTGGCTGAAAAGCTCGACCGGCACCATCTCCTTGAAGGCGGACAGGTCGAGTTCGGCAAACTGGACGAAGCGCGACAAGTTGGCAACCACGAGAATCAGCTCGTCCTGGTAGCGGCGCAGGAAGACGAGGACCTTGCGATTCTCCGGATAGAGGAACTCGATCTCGCCGCGGCCGAACGACTGGTAGCGCTTGCGGAGCTGAATGAGCCGCTTCGTCCACCACAGCAGGGAGTGCAGATTTTGCTGCTGCGCTTCCACATTGCATGCTTCGTAGTGGTATTCAGGATCGCTGATCACGGGGAGGTAGAGCCGTTGCGGGTTCGCCCGCGAGAAGCCGGCGTTGCGGTCGGGGCTCCACTGCATGGGGGTGCGCACGCCATTTCGGTCGCCCAAATAGATGTTATCGCCCATCCCGATCTCGTCGCCATAATAGATCACGGGGGTTCCGGGCAGGGACAAAAGCAAGCTGTTCATCAGCTCTATCTTTCTCCGGTTGTTTCCCAAAAGCGGCGCCAAGCGACGGCGGATCCCGAGGTTGATCCGCGCCCGGGGGTCATTGGCGTATACCTTATACATGTAGTCCCGATCCTCGTCGGTAACCATCTCCAGGGTAAGTTCGTCGTGGTTGCGCAGAAAGATCGCCCACTGGCAGCCCTGCGGGATCGACGGGGTCTGGTCCAGGATGTCAATGATCGGAAGGCGGTCCTCCATGTGGATTGCCATAAAAAGACGGGGCATGACCGGAAAGTGAAAGGCCATGTGGCACTCGTCGCCCGAACCGAAGTAAGCCGCGGCATCTTCGGGCCACTGGTTGGCTTCCGCGAGGAACATCCGGTTCTTGAACTTCCGGTCCACGTGTTGGCGCAGCTCTCTCAGGAAGGTATGGGTTTCCGGCAGGTTCTCGCAGTGGGTGCCCTCGCGCTCGTAGAGATAGGGAACCGCATCCAAGCGCAGCCCGTCGATGCCCATCTCGAGCCAGAAATCCAGCACATTGGAGACGGCCTTGCGCACCTCCGGGCTGTCGAAGTTCAAGTCGGGCTGGTGAGAGTAGAAGCGGTGCCAGTAGTAGGCTTTGGCTACGGAGTCCCAGGTCCAGTTCGAGGGCTCAAAGTCTTTGAAGATGATGCGGGCCTCCCGGTATTTTTCCGGGGTGTCGCTCCAAACATAGTAGTTGCGCGCCCGACTGCCCGGTTTGGCTTCCCGCGCGCGCTGAAACCACGGATGTTGATCAGAGCTATGGTTGATGACAAGCTCGGTGATCACCCTGAGCCCGCGCCGGTGGGCTTCTTTGAGAAAGAATTTGAAATCCTGCAGCGTCCCGTAGTCGGGATGGATTCCCGTGGAGTCGGAGATGTCGTAACCGTCGTCCCTCAGCGGCGAGGGATAAAAGGGGAGGAGCCAGATGACGGTAACCCCGAGGTCCCGGAGGTAGTCGAGCTTTTCCGTGAGCCCGACGAAATCTCCGATGCCGTCGCCGTTGCCGTCGCAGAAGGCGCGGACGTGCAGCTCGTAAATGACCGCGTCTTTGTACCACAGGGGGTTATTCTCGAGCAGGGGCTCTTCTTTGATTCTCGCTCGTGCACGCATGTGGACACCGCGCTCGTTCGCGCCCCTTTACATGAAGTAGTCGAAATCCTTCTCGGTCCGAATCCGCCGCCGCACGCGGAAGATGTGGGCTGGGCAGGAGAGAGGATTGAGCTCGAGGTAGTTGTGTGCTCCCTGCCATAAATAGCGGGCGCCCGTTAATAAGTCGTGGACCTGGAACGCAGTGTGGGGATCGATCTCGAAAGCCTCCAGCGAGAGATCCACCCACCCGGATTGCGTATGGTGGGGATCCAGATTGACCACAACCAGAATGGCATTGGAGAGGTCCTTGGTCTGCTTGCTGTAGCAGATCAGTTGATCATTGTCGACTTGGTGGAATCGCAGGCTCAAGTCGCTTTGCAAGGCGGGGTTCTCGCGCCGGATCCGGTTCACGACGCTGATGAAATCTTTGAGGCTGTCAGATCGCTCGATGTCCCAGCGCTTGATCTCGTATTTTTCCGAATCGAGGTACTCCTCGCTGCCAGTTTCCCGGGGCCGGTTCTCACACAACTCGAAGGCCGGACCGTAGATGCCGTAGTTGGCCCCGAGGGTTGCAGCGAGCACGAGCCGCGCCATGAACGCGGGCCGGCCGCCGAGCTGGAGATACTCGGTCAAAATATCGGGCGTGTTGGGCCACAGGTTAGGACGGAAGTACTCGCGAACTTGGGTCTGGGTGATCTCGGTGAAGTATTCGGTGAGTTCCCATTTCGTATTGCGCCATGCGAAGTAGGTATAGGATTGTGTAAACCCCAGCTTTGCCAGGCGGTACATGACTTTCGGCCGCGTGAAGGCCTCGGCAAGAAAGATCACGTCGGGGTAATCGGCCTTGACCTCGCCGATCAGCCACTCCCAAAAGGCGAACGGTTTCGTGTGGGGATTGTCGACCCGAAAGAGGCTGATCCCCTGCTCGATCCAGAAAAGGGTGACGCTCTTTAGCTCTTCCCAGAGTTCGCGCCATTTCTCGGTGTCAAATTCGAGCGGATAGATGTCCTGGTACTTTTTTGGGGGGTTCTCGGCGTACTGGATGGTGCCGTCAGGACGACGGCGAAACCACTCGGCGTGCTCCTTGGCATAAGGGTGATCGGGAGTGCACTGGAAGGCGATGTCGAGGGCGATTTCCAATCCGTACTCGCGCGCCTTGGCTGCGAAGCGCCGAAAATCTTCCAGGGTGCCGAGCTCGGGGTGAATCGCCTTGTGCCCCCCTTTTTCGCCGCCAATTGCCCAGGGGCTTCCGGGATCCTCGGATCCCGGTGTGAGCGCGTTGTTTTTTCCTTTACGAAAGGACCTCCCGACGGGATGAATCGGCGGCAGGTAGAGCACGTCGAAGCCCATGGCGGCAATATACGGGAGGCGGTTTTCACAGTCTTTGAACGTGCCGTGCACGCCCGGCTGCGCAGCGCACGAGCGTGGGAACATCTCGTACCACGAACTGAAGCGGGCCTTGGTCCGGTCCGCGACGACGACTAGTTCTTTATCGTAGGTAGTCGAAAAGCCGCGATCTGGACATTTCTCCATGAGCTGAGCGAGCTCTTCCTCCAATGCCCGCTTGATCCGGTCGCCCTTGTTGCCGCGCAGCGCGCTCGCATAACCGCGCAGTTTTGCCTGGTCGTCTTTACTTGCTCGTTTTGCCGCCAGCTCAATCAGCCGTGCGGCAACGAGCAAATCCAGTCCGACATCCTGGCCCGCGTTTGCTTTGTTGACAAAACCCTGGCGCCATGACTTGAAGTGGTCGACCCAGGCCTCGAGCGTGTAGCGGTAGCGGCCGGTCTCGATCACGACGAACTCTCCGCGCCAGTGGTCGTTGACGAGGAACTCCATGGGGACTTCGCGCCAATTCGGGTCGTCCTCGTTGCGGTATTTGAGGAGGCAGGAGATGGTGTCGTGGCCGTCGGTGAAGATATCGGCGTCCACCACCACCTTATCGCCGACGGCACGCTTAATGGGAAAGCGCCCGGCGTCGATCTCGGGCCTCACGCCTTCGATCACCACCCGCCTGCGGCCATTCTCGACTCGGATCCCCGTATTAGCGCTCCGTGATTTGCTCCGCGTCATCCACAAGAATGTTTTTTATCATTCATGCAAGCGCGAGGCAACGTTGGGATGGGATAGTCCGCTGGCTGCCTTGTTTTTGTCTAAAATGCTGATTAAGGTTTTCGTAAGCGCTCGTCGAACGCGGAGGGATCATTGGTGGGTGAGGTCGAGAATCTCGTGTACATCTTAGGCGATGCCGACGGGGAGGTTCAAGCCAGCCTAAAAGAGTGGCGCGATCAGGGGAGAGTGCGCCGGCTTTGGAAAGGCGATCCGTCGCTCTGGAGCGGGAGCGACGAAGACCGGTGGCTGGGCTGGCTCCGCGTCGTGGATGGGCGGCGCGACTACCAAGAACAGCTCCGGCATCTTGTAGACGATGTGAGGCGAGCCGGATTCAAGCACGCGCTTCTCCTCGGCATGGGCGGCTCGAGCCTGTGTCCCCAGGTCATGGCCGAGACCTTCGGAAAAAAGGAGGGCTTTCCCGAGCTGTCGGTTCTCGATTCCACGGTTCCCGCCCAGGTGCAGGCCCTGGAAGGAAAAGTCGATCTCAAGCAGACCCTCTTCATTGTTTCCTCGAAGTCGGGAGGGACGACTGAAACGCAGGTTTTCAAGCAGTACTTTTTCGCCAAGGCGCAGCACCTCTTCGGCGATGCGCAGGCGGGATCGCGCTTTATCGCCATCACGGATCCGGGGACGAAGCTGCAGCAAATGGCCAAGGCTGATCGCTTCCGCCATATCATGCTTGGGGAGCCGAGCATCGGGGGACGCTACTCGGCCCTCTCGAATTTCGGCGTGGCGCCGGCGGCGATCATGGGAGTGGACGTACCGGGGTTTCTCGATCGCGCCGAGATCATGGTCCACTCGTGCGCCTCGTCCGTTCCTCCGGAGAGCAATCCCGGCGTGGTCCTGGGTGTCATCATGGGCGTGCTGGCGCGCCGGGGCGCCGACAAGGTCACGTTCGTGACTTCGCCTGGGATCGCCGCTCTGGGGGGCTGGTTGGAGCAACTTTTGGCGGAATCGACCGGCAAGCAGGACAGAGGGCTGATTCCGGTTGCGGAAGAGCGGCTGGGGCCTCCCGAGGTCTACGGGAACGACCGACTGTTTGTTTATCTCAGGTTACGTCGCGCGCCGTCGCCGGAGCAGGACGCTGCTATGGCCGCTCTGGAAAGAGCCGGGCGGCCAGTGGTGAGGATCGACTTGGAGGAGGCGATGGATCTGGGGCAGGAATTTTTCCGCTGGGAGATCGCGACGGCGGTGGCGGGCTCGCTGATCGGGATCAACCCCTTCGACCAGCCCGACGTGGAGGCGAGCAAAGTGGCGACGCGCAGGATCACGGCGGCCTTTGAGCAGACGGGCAGGCTTCCCGAAGAAACTCCGCTGTATAGCGAAGAGGGAATGAGCTTGTACGCCGACGCCAAGAATGCCGATGCGATCCAGGCGGCAACGCGCGCAAAAAGCTTCGGGGCCTTGCTCGCCGCGCATCTCAGCCGGATTCGGCCAGGCGGCTATTTCGCCGTCAACGCATAC
>Ga0209751_10004562_pt1 | contig 13221 bp, 15 predicted proteins | sample RifCSP13_1_FD_184019 | JGI IMG/M metagenome (GOLD analysis project Ga0209751, IMG submission 184019) | Soil microbial communities from Rifle, Colorado - Rifle CSP2_sed 13_1 (SPAdes) (version 2) | ecosystem: Environmental > Terrestrial > Deep subsurface > Rock core/Sediment | place: Rifle... | reverse complement strand
CGAGGTCGTCCTCGTCTTCAAGACGCGACGGAGCCTGCTCAAGCGGCTCATTGCGGCCGTGCGCGAGATCCATCCGCACGAAGTCCCTTGCGCCGTCGGGTATGCGGCCGCGAGCGCATCGCCCGCGTACGCGTCATGGATCGAGGACTCGACGACCCATCACGCGTAGACCGCAATGGCGGCGTACCCGACGACATCGCGCATCGGGGACACGTCCCCCGACGTGGCGTACTTGAGGAGTTCGGGACGACCCTCGTGGACCGCGGTCATCATCGCGATCACGGGGCCGTACCCGCACATCGAGATGTCGTTCGTGCGGACCGTGTCCCAGAAACCTCGGACGTCCAGGGCGAGGATCCGGTCGTACGCGAGCTTGTCGATCCGGTACGCGTCGTCCTTCGGGATGTAGTGGGAGAAATCGGTCGACGCGATCACGACCGCATCGCGGCCCCTGATCGCATCCCGGACGGCCTCCCCCACGGGGACCGCCTGGTCGTAGTCCTGGGTCCCGATGCAGACCGGGACGAACGGGGCCCGGCTCCCCAGGTGGACGAGGAACGGGAGCTGGACCTCGATGCTGTGCTCGAAGCGGTGCGCGACGAGGTCCTCCGTCGCGGGGCGCTTGGCCGCGATCGCCTTCGCGAGGTCCCGCTCGCAGCGCACGGGGCCGATCGGGGTCTCCCAGTCGACCGTGCCCACGGCGACGCCTGCGCCCAGTCCCGTGTGGTTCGGTCCGAGGATCACGAACGTCTCGGGCAGGCCGTCCTCCGCGAGGGCCTTGTACGCGTGGGCCGCGACGGGCCCGGAGTACATGAGCCCCGCATGGGGCACGACCAAGCCGCGCAGCTTCCTCGGACCTTCCCGGACCTTCGGGACCGCGCCCGGGCCGAGACGATGCGTGTAGCACCCCTCGATCTGGCGGAGGAGCGCGTCCCGGTCGTCCTCGTAGAACTGCCCGGCGACCGCAGGGACCCGCATCCGAGAGGCTCCCTCAGAGGGACGCCTCGTAATCATCTATCGTGGACGTAAAGGCATCGTCCGACGCGAGGGAGCCGCGCGCCTTCAGGACCTCCCGCGTGAGGAGCCAGTAGATCGTCGCGAGGGCGCGGCGGCCCTTGTTGTTCGTCGGGATCACGAGGTCCACGAAGCGCGTCTCGTTGTTCGCGTCGCACAGGCCCACGACGGGCACGTGGACGTTCAGGGCCTCCCGGAGGGCCTGCTGGTCCGCGGCCGGATCCGTCACGACGAGGACCTCCGGCTCGATGTACTCGTCGAGGTTCGGGTTCGTGAGGGTCCCGGGGACGAAGCGGCCCGCGAGGACCGCCGCGCCAATCGCCTTCGCGAACAGGCGCGCGGGCTTCTGCCCGTACTGGCGTGCGGCGACGATCAGGATGGCCTCGGGCTTGAATCGGGCGAGGAACTTCGCGCCTTCCCGGATCCGGGTGTCCGTCTTCTTGATGTCGAGGACATACAGCCCGTCGATCCGGACCTTGTAGATGAAGCGCCTCATGTCGGCGCTCTTCTGCTGGGTCCCGATGTGGACCCCGGACGTCAGGTAGACGTCCTCGGGGACGAGCAAGCCCTCGACGCCGGTCCGCTCCTCTTCTTGCATCAGCCGCCTCCTTGGAGTTCTTCCTCGATCCGGATGAGTTCGTTCAGCTTCGCGATCCGCTCGCCGCCCACGGCCCCCGTCTTGATCCCGAGGCTCCCGAAGGCCACCGCGAGATGGGCGATCGTGTCGTCCGTCGTCTCGCCGCTCCGGTGGGAGACGACCGTCGCGTACCCCGCCTGGTGGGCGAGGTCCACCGCGGCGCGCGTCTCGGAGAGGGTGCCAATCTGGTTCGGCTTAATAAGGATGCCGTTCGCGGCGCGCATCTCGATCCCGCGGCGCAGCCGCGTCACGTTCGTCGCGAACAGATCGTCCCCGATCACCTTGCAACGCGAGCCCACGAGTTCCGTGAGCCGAGCGAAGCCCTCGAAGTCCTCCTGATCGAGCGGGTCCTCCAGGCTGTACACGCCGTGCGTCTCGACGAGGCGGACGAGGAATTCGATCTGCTCGTCCGTCGTGAGGGCTCGTTCGCGGTAGCGGTACGTGCCTCCATGGTAGAACTCGGAGGCCGCGAGATCGAGGGCCGGGCGCACGGGGAAACGGACCTCCGCCTCGACCGCGCGACACGTGTCCGCGAGGAGGGCCAGCGCGTCCTCGTCCGCGAGCCGGGCGACCCACGCCCCCTCGTCGCCTCGGCCGAGGGGCCCGTCCGGGAACCGGTCCGACAACGCGGCCTTCAGGAGGTGATGGACGCGCGCGTTCGCGCGGACATTCGCCGCGACGCTCGCCCCCTGGGAGACCACGAGGAACTCCTGGATCGTCGTCCCCCCGACCGCGTGGCGACCCCCGCCGATCACGTTGCCGAACGGGAACGGCATCCCGCGCGGTCCGCCCAGAGATCGGTACAGGGGCATGCCCCGAGAGGCCGCCGCGGCCTTCGCGGCGGCGAGGGAGACCGCGATCGCCACGTTCCCGCCGATCCGAGCGAAGTTCGGGGTGCCATCGAGGTCACGCAGGAGCGCGTCCAACCCCGCCTGGTCCGCGGCGTCCCGACCCGTGAGACGCGGTTCGATCTCGCGGCGGAAGATTCGGATCGCCTCGTCGGCCCCTCCGTTCGGGAACGCCTGGGCCTCGTGGGTGCTCGTGCTCGCCCCGCTCGGGGCCGCGACCCGACCGCGGGCGGACCCCGCGAACAGGTCGACCTCCACGGTGGGGTTGCCGCGGCTGTCCAGGATCGATCGGATGTGGACCCGCTCAATCGCGGCCATCCCGGAGCCTCTGGACGCGGATCGGGAGGACCGCCGCAGCGAGCTCGCGGTTCGCGAGCTCGAGGGGATCGATCGCCCGTGACGGATCGCCTTCGAGGACCGGGGCGCCGAGGGAGATCTGGAGGGCGCGGGCGCCGAGGACGCGAGCTCTCTCAAAACGCGTGTACAACATGAAGGGGCCCCGGGGACGGCCGCTCATCGGGCGGTCCCCTATAAAGGTTTACGCCCCGGGGCATTCGTTCCGATCGCGGGCCTACATCCCGGCCGGCTTCGCGCCGCCGATCCCGAAGCTGCCCCGCACGACGACGAGGTAGATCAGGATGAGGAGCGCGATCGCAACTCCGACGAAGTCCATGCTCACGCCGCTGATCACGAGGTTGATCACGCTCACGATGACGGCGAGCCACCAGGCCCAGCCCTTGAGACGCCACAGGCCGATGCCCGCGATGACCCACAGCAAGCCGAACAAGGCGAGCAATCCGCCGATCACGGCGACGAGCCCGCCGAAGATCCCGGCTCCGCCCGCGCCGGCCACCGCGCCGACGCCCAGGAGGACGAGGCCTCCGAAGAGCATGAAGATCCCGCCGAGGATGACGAGGATCGCCAAGATGGTCACACCGATCGGCCGCTGCTTGGGCGCCATGGGAGGCGGCGCGTACATTCCCGGCGCGGGTCCAGGCGGCGGCATCATTCCACTAGGAGGAGTTCCCATGAGGTTGACCTCATGGCGGCATCAAGATGAGCTTATATAAGGCTTGCCGATAAAAACGGCCCAGGGAGGCGCCCCCCGAATCCGGACGGCAATGACCTAAAATTCACGGACCAATATATTTATCCGGGGGAAACCCGATGCGCGCTCCCGGTGAAAACCGCCATGGTGAAGGGTTACTGCGTGAAGTGCCGACAGTCGCGGGAGATCAAGGACGCGAAGGCGGTCAAGCTGAAGAACGGGAAGCCCGCGATGAAGGGGAAGTGTCCCGTCTGCGGGACCACGATGATGCGCATCGGCGCCGCGAAGTGAAAGAGCGTCCGACCGCTCGGCCGAACTCTCCTTCGGCAGGTTATTAATACCTATTCCGGGCTAGCGAAGCCGCGGTGAGCGAGTGAAGGTCCCCGACATCAAGGTGACGCCACCCGGTCCGAAGGCCCGCGCGATCGTCGAGCGCGACGGGGCGAGCATCGCCACGACGACGAAGACGTCGCCCGTCGTGGCGCGGCGCGCGAGCGGGTCCATCGTCGAGGACGTGGACGGGAACCTCCTCATCGACTTCGCTTCCGGGATCAGCGTGCTGAACGTGGGACACGCGCATCCGAAGGTCGTCGAAGCGATCCGCAAGCAGGCGGGCGAGTTCACGCACTTCGCGGGGACCGACTTCTACTACGAGATCCAGGTGAAGCTCGCGGAGAAACTCGCGAAAATCACGCCGGGCAAACACGCGAAGAAGGTCTTCTTCACGAACTCGGGGACCGAGTCGAACGAAGCCGCGATCAAGGTCGCGAAGGCGCACACGAAGAAGCAGATGTTCATCGCGTTCCTAAAGTCGTTCCACGGAAGGACCCAGGGGGCCCTCTCGTTGACCGCGAGCAAGGCGAAGCACCGGGAGGGGTTCTTCCCCACGATGCCCGGGGTCGTGCACGTGCCCTACGCATACTGTTACCGCTGCCCGTACAAGCTCACGTACCCGTCGTGCGACCTATACTGCGCGGACATCATTGAGGACGCATACATGAGCACGATTGCGCCGCCGTCCGACGTCGCGGGGATCGTCCTCGAGCCCGTCCAGGGGGAAGGGGGATACGTCGTCCCGCCCCCCGGGTGGCTCGACCGGATCGCGAAGATCGCGAAGGCCAACCACATCCTCTTGATCGACGACGAGGTCCAGACGGGCTTCGGCCGGACGGGGAAGATGTGGGGGATCGAGCATTCGAAGGGCGCCGTGCCGGATATCCTCACGATGGCGAAGTCGATGGGCGGAGGCATGCCGATTGGCGCCGCGGTGTTTCGCGAGGAGATGGATTTCACGTCCTCGGGGAGGCATTCGAACACGTACGGCGGGAATCCCGTTGCCTGCGCCGCGTCCCTCGCGACGATCGACGCAATCGAGTCGGAAGGGCTCGTGTCCCGGTCCGCGAAGGTGGGCGATCGCCTGGCCAGACGGCTCGATGAGTTAAAGGAAGAGTATGATTTCATCGGGGACCGCCGAGGCCTTGGCCTCATGCAGGCGACCGAGTTCGTGAAGCCAGGCACGGGTCGTCCCCCGAAACCGGATGGGAGGATCCGGGACGCCATCACGGCGGATGCGTACAAGCATGGTCTGATCCTCCTGCCGTGCGGCGAGTCGACCCTGCGGTACATCCCCGCGCTCAACATCCCGCTCGAAGTCCTCGAGGCGGGGCTTGATGTCCTCGCCGATTCGTTCCGGCGCGCGGCGAAGTGACGCACACTGGACGCCCGTTTGTCGAGTGCCCATCCTACTCGACCTGGTCCCGGTCCGCTCATTCTTAAGTAGTGATATGCGATTGACCCCGCCATGGCAGAAGGAGGAGCTGCGCCTCCCGCCGAGTCGATGCGGGGAGCGAGGGGTGGTGTGTCGGCCGTCGTGACCATTGTCGTTGCGGTCGTGACGTTCCTCGGTGGACTCGGTGTCGGCGCTTTCGTCCTCGCCCCGCAGCCGGCTGCGGCCGCGCCGCCGTGCGCAACGCCGGGAGCTGCCGGGGTCAACGAGACGACCCTCCTTCTAGGGACGAATACGCCGTTTCCGCCGTTCGAATCGCGCACCGCGACGGGCGGACTCCAAGGTTTCGACATCGACCTAATCCAGGAAATGGTCAGACGGGCGAACTATGCATGCGAGTGGGTCGACTTCCGCGACTTCACGGCGCTGCTCGCAGCGGTGTCCGCCGGCGGGGTGAACATCGCCGTGGGCGCGATCACGATGAACGGCGAGACGGGGGCCAACCGGAACATGACGCTCGACTTCACGAATCCGTACTTTGAGGCCGACCAGGGAATCCTCAAGAAGACGAGCGACGCCCGGAACTTCTGCGCCGCGACCGACTGCACGGCCGCTGAGCTCGACCAGACCTCGTACCGCGTCGGGGTGCAGCAGATTACGACGAGCGAGTTCTACATCGATGATAATCTGCCGAACGTGACGAAGGTTGCACTCCCATCGGTGTCGGACGTCCTCCTCGCACTCGATGCGGGGAACGTGGACTTCGTCGTGATCGACAAGCCCGCAGCTGATGGAATCGCAGCAGCGAACCCGTCTCGGTACACGGTGGAAGGCACCATCCAGACGGACGAGCTGTACGGATTCGCGGTCGCCGATGGGGATCCCTTGGGACTAATCTCGAAACTCAACCTGGCGCTTGCTGGGATCCGGTCCGACGGGACGTACGATCGGTTCATCGACCAGTGGTTCGGGTAGGTGTAGGCAAGACGAGGCATGTCGGGGCCGGGACGTCCGCGGCCCCGGCCCTTTCGGTTCCCGTGTGAGATCCGAACGCATGGAAGTCGCCGCAGCGACTGGATCTGGACGCTCGTGGCGGACTTCTGCGGCGGCGTCGCAGCTCGTCTGGGCCGCGGAGACCGTGGTCGGGACGATCCTGTTCATCCTTTTGCTCCAATTTCTCTTCGGCTTCTCGATCGTCGATGCCTCCTTGTGGGAGATCTACTGGCCCGCGTTCGCGATGGGGGTCTGGGGAACACTGGGCTACTCCGCCGCAATCGTCCCTCTCAGCGTCGTCCTCGGGTTCACGATTGGCATCGCCCGGATCTCGAGAGCCCGGGTCGTCGCCGCGCCCTTCGCGGTGTTCATCGACTTCTTCCGCGGCACGCCGCCACTCGTAATCGTCATTTTCGCTTTTCTCATCGGTCCAAGCCTACTCCCTGCGCGGTTCCAGGGTCGGACGCTGGGCCTAGCGGTCGCGGTGCTCGCGCTTGCGTTCCACTCCGCCTCGTACCAAGCCGAAGTTTTCCGCGCCGGGTTTCAGTCCGTCCCGCGCGGCCAGCTGGAGGCAGCCCAGGCCCTAGGCATGGGTCCCTGGCAATCGATGGCTCATGTCGTGTTGCCTCAGGCGCTCCGCCTGAGTTTGCCACCGCTTGGGAATGAGCTCGCGGTCGTCATCAAGGACACGTCCCTCCTCGCGATCATCGGAGCCATCGACCTGTTCGGCGTGAGCCAGGATGTCCAGCAGAACCTCCTCTTCACGCCCGGCTACGATCCGCGGTGGTTCTTGATCATGTGGACCGCGGTCGCACTGGTGTATTTTGTCCTCACGACAGGCATGACCCAGTTCCTGCTGTTCCTGGAGCGACGCTACCACGTCCGAGGCATCGAGGCGATGTCCCTGTGATCAGGCTCGAGCGGATCCACAAGCACTTCGGGAGCCTGCACGTGCTGCAAGGCGTCAGCCTCGAGGTCGCGAAAGGGGAAGCTCTCGTCATTATCGGGCCGAGTGGTTCTGGGAAGAGCACGCTCCTCCGTTGCGTGAACCTCCTCGTCGCGCCCGACCAGGGCCGCGTCTTCATCGATGGAGTCCACGTGAACCATCCGTCCGTTACCCCGGAGTGGGTGCGTCAGCAGGTCGGCATGGTGTTCCAGAGTTTCAACCTCTTCACGCACTTGACCGCAATCGAGAACGTGATGCTGGGACCCGTCCGAGTGAAGGGATGGGATGCCGATCGGGCGCGCTCGAAAGCCAAACAGCTGCTCGCCCGGGTTGGCCTCGCCGCCAAAGCCGACGCGTACCCGGCTCAGCTCTCCGGCGGACAACAGCAGCGCGTCGCAATCGCGCGCGCCCTCGCGATGGACCCCAAGGCGATGCTCTTCGACGAGCCAACCTCGGCACTCGACCCGGAATACATCCGAGAGGTCCTCGACGTGATGACATCCCTCGCCCGAGAGGGGATGACGATGCTCGTCGTGACGCACGAGATGGGCTTTGCGAGCAGCGTCGCCAGCCGACTCGTCTTCATAGACGCCGGCGTGATCATCGAGGAAGGTCGTCCCGAAGAAGTGTTCCAGCATCCGAAACAGGAACGGACTCGTGCGTTCGTGAGCAAGATCCTCCGGTGACCCATGATCAGACGATTCGTGGCTCGCCACAGTAGGCTGTTCCACGTGACAGACCGGATTGCGGCGGTCGTGTTCACGATTTCCGCCACCGCCCTCGCGGTCTATCTCGTCGTTGGACGCTGGGGCGTCGACGAAACGTATCTGGCCACCCGATGGCCGCTATATCTCGAGGCTGCTCAAGTGAGCCTCTACTACACGTCGTTCGCGTTCGCGGTCGGATTGGTCATCGGCTTGTTCTTCGGGTGGACCCGGGCCATCACGACACAGCCTCTCCGGAAGATCCTCCGAGACGCCCGCAGGGCACATGGACCGCGGTTCCCGGTCGGCCCGTTCATCGCCTATGGTACGAAATATTATCTCCGTCGCGTTGGAGATGGGTTCGTCGCGACGATCCGAGGGACACCTCTCTTTGTCCAGATCATGTTCGCGGCGGCGGTCCTGCGAATTCGCTTCCCACAGATCGATCCGCTGCTCATCGGAGTCATCGCGGGCCTCGTCGCCTTGACCCTGAACACGGCCGGGTACCAGAGCGAAATATTTCGAGCGGGCTTCCAGACCGTCCATTCCGGGCAAGTCGAGGCTGCTCGTGCGATCGGCCTCTCGCGGTCCGGGGCGATGAGATACGTCGTGCTACCTCAAGCCCTGCGCCTCGTCATCCCCCCGTTGACGAACGAGTACATCGGCCTACTGAAGGTGAGCTCGCTCCTCCTCGTCGTTGGGATCCTCGAGCTCACGGGATTCGGGCGCCGCGAAGCGTTCATCTCGGCCGCGGTGTTCGAGTCGTTTGCCCTCGTGACAGGCATCTACCTCCTCCTCACGGTCCCCATCTCGAAGGTCGTCTCGTGGATCGAGCGAAAGTACAGGGTCCCCGGACTCGGAATTCAGGCAGAAGCGACGATCCGGGCATAGGGCACGAGTCACTCGGACGGCTGGCGCTCGAGCCCTTCTCCGAAGTTTCAAATAGATTCCCTTCCTTCGACGCGACGATGGCCGTCCGCTCCTTCGACTTCTCGACTGTTGACGCACGCCGTTTCACGAAGGTCGCCGAACGCTACCAGAATCTTCGGGTGGACCACAACAGCACAGTCACCCTGATCACCGAATCGGGCGACCGCCAGGCGAGCGTGAACTTCCGGTTCACCGCGAACTACCGCGCGGCGGAAGCCGTCGTCGGCCTGATTCAGATCGAAGGCACCCTCGTGTGGGAAGGGGACGCGAAGGCGCTGGTCCGCGAGTGGTCGGGCAGCGGCCAGATGGCCCCGGAGGCCGCGAACGAGATTCACACGGTGATCATGAGCAACTGCATCCCCGAAGCCGTGATCCTCGCCCGGGATCTCCGCCTCCCTCCGCCCATCCCGATCCCCCAGGTGAACGTCCAGGCGGCCCCGAAGCCGTCCAAGCAGCGTGGCCCCGAAGTGATGTGAGCCGGCTCACTTGATGTGGTCGAGCGAGAACGACCCGATGCTCACGCCGGACTTCGTGTACGTGTAGCGGATCCAGCCCCTCGATTGGACGTCGCAGATCCCTTTCACGCTCAGGAACGACTTGAGCTGCTCGACCTTGAACTCGAGGCTGCCGTCCATGAGGGAGCCGAGCATCTGGATCTCCTGCTCCTCGTGCATCCCCTTCTCGATCACGTAGTAGGCGACGGCCTTGTCGCGCTTCCGGCGGCCGATGAACGGCTGGAGGAACTTGAACGTCGTCGTCGGGTCGAGGTACGCGATCAGCGTGGACACGCTCCGGAACGCGAGCCGGTACCCGCTGTGCTTCTTCCGGAGCTCCGTCGCGATCGCGTCGACCGCCTTGAGGATCGCCTGGTGGTCCGTCGGCTCCGCGATGTACGTCGTGTTCGTGTCGCTCGCGTCCGCGCCCATCGACTTCGAGTATGCGTCCACATACCGGACGAGCCCGAGTTTCTCGTATTCCTCGTACCCGGGCAGGACGAACGCCATCTCCTCCCGGACGTCGCCGGGCCCCTTGTCCGTGAGGACCCAGATGATCGGGAGGCCCTTCTTCAGGCTCTCCGCGATGAACAGGTCCACGATGACCTCCTTCCCCACGTACGCGGGGCCGTACACGGACACGTTCGAGCCGAACGGGATCCCGCCGAACATGAGGTCGTCGAGCCGCGGGATGCCCGTCTTCACCTTCTCCTGCTTGAACTCGACCTGCCGGTCCTGCTCCCGAGTCTCGATGTCTTCCTCGATGAGCCCCTGCTCCCGCCGCCGGAGCTCCTCCATCTTCTGGGAGAGGTACTTCTCTTTCGTCCGGACCTCTTCCTCCTTCTGGGAGATCTCCGCCTTGAGCTCCTCGAGCCGGCGCTTCAGGTCGACCTCGTCCGTCGAGCCGCCGAGGGCCTTCGCCTCCTCGACCTTCCGCCGCTCGGCCGCGATGAGCTTCTCGCGGTACAGGAGGTCCTCCTCGCGCCGCAGGAGCTCCTCTTCCTTGTACGCGAGGGGTTCCTTGATCTTCTTCATCTCGTCGTCCTTGAGGGACAGCTCCTCCTGGAGCCGCTGGATCTCCTGCTCCCGCAGGAGGATCGACTTCTCCTTCGCGAGGAGGTCCTTCTCCTTCTTCGTGAGGGCGTCCTGGATCTGAGCCCTCGGCTTGCCCTCGAGGGCCTTCGACTCCGCGCGGAGCTGGTCCTCGATCTTGTACTTGTTCACCTCCTCTTCGAGGTGGACGATCCGCTTTTTCAGGTCCTCCTCCTTCTGGAGGTAGTCCTGCTCCTTGGCCCGGAGTTCCTCCTCGAGACGTCGTCGGAGCTCCTCGCCCGCGATCCCTGCGGCCCCGAGGTCCGACTGGGCCGTGACGGCCTCCTTGGCCTGGACCGCGGCCTCGCGCTCCGCGATCTCGAGTTCCCGCTTCTTGAGGGCCCGCTCGTCCGGCTTGAGCTTCGCGAGTCCCGCGTCGATCTGCTTCCGCAGCTGCTCGTTGAACGTGCGGATCTGAGCGAGCTCGATCTCGAGCTGCCGGCGCGCGGCGGATTCCAGGTCGGCCCTCTTCCGGAGGTCCGCGGACGGGCCCGCCTTGAGCTGCTGAGCCTTCACGTACTTGATCACGGCGATGGAGCCTTTCTTGATGTGCTCGATCTCCTGCTCGAGCTCCTTCCGCCGGGCGATCTCGGTCTGGAGTTGCTTCGAGAGGGACGCGATCTGTTCGATCGACTTCACGGGGTCGAACTTCCCGGTCCGGAAGCTGGACAGCTCCCGGGACAGGGATGCGCGCATCGACTCGAGCTCGGCCTTGAGCCCGTCCGCCTCGAACGCCTTCGCGCGGAGCTCGCGGATCTTGTCATCCGACAGCCGCTCCGCGGGGGTCCGCGGGGGCCCCTTCGTGGACGCCGGGCTCCCGGGCGTCGCCCCGAGCCACTCGCCGAACGCGTCCTCCTCGCCGGACAGCCACTTTCGGAGCGCCTCCGCGTTCGCATCGATCGGGCCCGACCCGGGGGGAGCGCCCATCCACTCGGACAGGCCCGTGGAACCGGACTCGCCCTTGAGCCACGTGGAGAGGTCCTTGTCCGCCGCGGCCGGAGGCGCGGGTGGCCTCGTCACGGGGGCCGCGTCCTGTTTCGTCCCGCACACGACGCACTCCCCGGAGCGGTTCACCTCGCCCCCGCAGACCCGGCAGGGGGTCGCCACGGCGGCGTCCGGGCTGGACTTCACGGGCATGCGAGACGTGCTCCGACGGGCATCGCGGACACGGACGAGACGGAGCGTCCGGCCAACGCCGACTTACGAAACGTTGGGTATTTAATCGTTGCAACGTGAGTATCAGGCGAGTTCCTCGAATCCCTCCGGACGGACGGGACGCGCGCGAAGGACGGAACGTATTTATACGCTGCACAGAATCGGAAGAGTCGAATAAAAAGGGCTGGGCGGGGCGTCGTACGGGGCAGGCGATGGAGAAGCGGATTCACCTTCGGATCGACCCGAACGACGAGACGATCACCCTCAAAGACATCATGGTCCGGATCCAGGAGATCCAGAGGCAAAACCCGGACCTGGACGTGTTCTTCGACGGGGACGAGTACGCGGTCTGCTCGCGGCCGAAGAAGATGGAGTGACGACCCGAGGCTTTTTGCGCGAGGGGCGCATTCCGCGGGCGATTCCCATGGCGCACAAGGCCCCCGCGGCCCACCGCGCGAAGCCCACGAAGGAAGACCTCACGAAGGTCCCGATCGAGCACGTGGACCTCGAACGGGTCACGTCCGTCGCGGACCTCGTGGACGCGTACAAGCACATCTCGTTCCAGGCGCGCACGCTCGGGATGTGCGCGTCCGTCCTCGAGAGCATGATGACGGACCCCGCGTGCACCGTGTTCTTCGGCGCGGCCGGGGCCCTCACGCCGGGCGGTTTGCGCAAGGTGATGCGGGACCTCGTCGAGTTCGGCCTCGTGGACGTCGTCGTGACGACGGGCGCGATCGCGTACCACGACTTCTACGAGGCCCACGGCCACCGGCATTACGCGACGACCCCGGACGCGGACGACATCGTCCTGCGGGAGCACTTCCTCGACCGGATCTACGACACCCTCGCGGACGAGTCGATCTTCCGCGACATCGACGAGGAGATCGCGGTCCTCGCGGGCCGGCTCGACCCGCGGCCGTACAGCTCGCGGGAGATCCTGTGGGAGATGGGGAAGATCGCCGCGAAGGACCCGAACTCCCTCGTGGGCACGTGCTACCGGAAAGGGGTCCCGTACTTCGTGCCGGCCCTGAACGACTCCTCGATCGGGATCGCCCTCGCGAAGCACCATCACGACCGCGTGAAGGCCGGGAAGACGCCCATCGCGGTGGACTCGATCAAGGACAACTACGAGATCGCGCAAGTCAAGATCAAGTCCCCCCGGACCGGCGTGTTCTACGTCGGGGGAGGCACGCCGAAGAACTACATCTCCCAGGTCGAGGTGATCCAGGAGGTCCTCGGCTTCGAGGAGAACCCGCACATGTACGCGGCCCAGATCACGACGGACGTGCCCCAGTGGGGCGGCCTGAGCGGCTGCACGTTCGAGGAGAGCCAGTCGTGGGGGAAGTTCCACAAGGACGCGAAGATGGCCCAGAGTCTCGTGGAGGCCACGATCGGCCTGCCCCTCCTCGTCGGGTATCTCCTGCAGAAGGGCGTTCCGAAGAGACGGACACAACGGAGGTTCCGATGGGAGGGAGAGACCTTAGCGGCCCTCACGTGAGGGTCACGCGGTCGACCCCCGGAGCCGGTCCTCATACCGGTAGAGGATCTCCTCCTGCTCGGGTTCAATGACCCCCCGAACGGGGCCGTAGGCCGCGAGGGCTCTCTCCCGCACCTCGCGGCCTACGGCCCCGTTC
>Ga0209751_10004561_pt1 | contig 13222 bp, 11 predicted proteins | sample RifCSP13_1_FD_184019 | JGI IMG/M metagenome (GOLD analysis project Ga0209751, IMG submission 184019) | Soil microbial communities from Rifle, Colorado - Rifle CSP2_sed 13_1 (SPAdes) (version 2) | ecosystem: Environmental > Terrestrial > Deep subsurface > Rock core/Sediment | place: Rifle... | reverse complement strand
TCCTTGCTTCGGCCATGCCGTGGATCGCGCACGTGCAGATCCGAAACCGGGGGACGATCGGCGGCAGCGTCGCGCACGCCGATCCGGCCGCGGAGCTGCCCGGGATATGCCTGGCCTGCGATGCCATGCTGACCGTGCAGAGCCGGCGCGGACGGCGGGAGATCGCCGCCGCCGATTTCTTCAAGGGCATGTTCGAAACCGCGCTCGCCGCCGACGAGCTGCTCACCGAAATTCGCTTTCCCGCGTGGCCCGCGGGCCGCGCGTATGGCTTCCTGGAAGTGGCGCGCCGGCACGGCGATTTCGCCATCTGCGGCATCGCGACTACCGTGGATCGCGATGCCGAGGGGCGCATCGCCGACAGCCGCATCGTCGCCATCGGCCTCGCCGATCGGCCGCTCCGGCTCACCGCAGCGGAGCGGGCGCTCGCCGGGACCAAGGGAGACCGCGACGCGATCGAAGCGGCGGCCGCGGCGGCCACCTCCGGTCTAACGGCAAGAAGCGATCTCCATGCGTCGAGCGAATATCGAATCGAGCTTGCGCAGACGCTCACGCGGCGCACGCTTATGCAAGCCCTCACTAGCCAAACGAGATGGCCATGATCGAACCGCGCGAAGTCGTGCTCACCGTCAATGGAGAACGAAGGAGCGGCCCTTGCGAGCCGCGCATGACCCTCGTCGACTTTTTGCGCGAGACGCTCGGACTCACCGGGACGCACGTCGGCTGCGAGCACGGCGTGTGCGGCGCCTGCACGGTGCTGCTCGAAGGCGAGTCGGTGCGCGCCTGCCTCATGTTCGCCGTGCAGGCCGACGGCGGGTCGCTGACGACGGTGGAGGGACTTGCGCCGGCCGGCGAGATGAACGATCTGCAGCGCGCCTTCCAGGAACACCACGCGCTGCAATGCGGCTTTTGCACCCCCGGCATCCTCACTACGGCCACCGCGCTGCTGCGGGACAATCCCGAGCCGAGCGAGGACGCGGTGCGTCACGCCATCTCGGGCAACATCTGCCGCTGCACCGGCTACCAGCCGATTGTGCGCGCGATCATGGACTGCGCGCGGCGGCGCAAGGCCGAGAAGCGCGCGGGGGGCGCCGCGTGAACGCGCCCGACCGCGCGCTCGCCAAGGATGGGCATGTGGGCGCGCCCACGGTGCGCGGCGAAGATCAGCGCTTTCTCACGGGCCGCGCCCGCTTTACCGACGACGTGCGCCTCGAGCGCATGGCGCATGCCGCCGTGCTGCGCAGCCCGCACGCGAACGCGAGGATCCTGGGCATCGACGCCTCCGCTGCCCGGGAAACGAAGGGCGTGTTGCTCGTGGCGACCGCGGCCGATCTGGGCGATCGGCGCAGCCCGATTCCGATCCGCCTTGCGCCGCTCCCCGGCCTGGAGCGCTTTCTCCAGCACCCGATTGCCGCCGACCGCGTTCGCTTCGTCGGAGAACCCGTTGCCGTAGTCGTCGCCGAATCGCGCTACATCGCCGAGGACGCGCTCGACAGCATCGCCGTCGACTACGAGCCGCTCGATCCGGTGACCTCCATCGAGCAGGCGATGCAGGACAAGGCGCTGGTGCACGAGGCGGTGGGCACCAATATCGGCAGCCATTACCACGTCTCGCGCGGCGACCCGCAGGCCGGGTTCGCCAAGGCCGAGTACAGGCGCAAGGAGCGTTTTCGCTGCCACCGCCACACTGCCGCGCCGATGGAGACGCGGGGTCTCATCGCCGAGTACGACGGCGCGGTGCTGCGCGTATGGGGCGCAACCAAGGTGCCGTTCTTCAACCGGCGTGTGCTCGCCAAGATGCTCGCCTCGCCCGAGTCGTCGATCGAGATGATCGAAACCGACATCGGAGGCGGCTTCGGCGTCCGCGGCGAGTTCTACCCCGAGGATTTCCTGATCCCCTGGGCGGCGATGCGACTGCGCCGGCCGGTCAAATGGATCGAGGACCGGCGCGAGCACCTGATGGCGACCAACCATGCGCGCGAAACCGAGTGCGAGCTCGAGATCGGCATGAAGCGCGACGGAACCATTGTGGCGATGCGCGCAACCGTGATGGCGGATCTCGGCGCCTATACGCGCACCGGCGGCGGCGTGGCGATCGCGCGCGTGCCGCAGTTTCTGCCCGGGCCCTATCGCATTCCGGACTATGCCTGCGAGGTGTTTGCGCTGTTCTCCAACAAAACACCGGTTGGCACCTACCGCGGCCCGGGACGATACGAGGCGAACTTCTTCCGGGAGCGCCTGCTCGACATGGCGGCCGCCGATCTCGGCCTCGACCCGATCGCGCTGCGCGAGAAGAACCTCGTCTCCGCCGCGGAAATTCCCTACGACATCGGCAAGCTCGTGCCCTACGAGGGTCCGAACGCCTACGACGGCGGCGACTTTCACTCGGCGTACCGGCAGGCGCTGGCGGCGGCGGGGTACGCGTCGCTGCCGAGGAACGGGGCGCTGATCGGCGGCCGGCTGCACGGCGTCGGCGTCGCGTGCTTCACCGAATCGAGCGGCGCCGGGCCGTCGGAGAGCGCCCGCATCGTCGCCCGCCCGGACGGACGCTACGAAATCTATTCCGGCGTCACCACCATGGGGCAGGGTCACGAAACGGTCTTCGCCCAGATCGCGGCCGACGAACTCGGCGTGCCGCTATCGGCGTTCCAGGTATTCCACGGCTCGACCGCCTACGTGGACGAGGGCTGGGGAACCTATCACAGTCGCGCGATCGTGGTCGGCGGCAGCGCGGTGAAAATAGCCGCGCAAACGATGCGCGACAAGTTGATCGCGGTCGCCGCGCGGCGCTCGGGCCTCGCGCCCGAGAGACTGCAGCTGAGCGCGGGCGCCGTGATCCGTGTCGACGATTCGAGCACCGTACTGGACGTCGCCCGGCTGGCCAGGGCGGCCGAGGAAGGCGATGCGGAGGCGTTGGATGCGACGCACGTCAAGGCGCGCTTCGACATCAAGATGCGCACCTACAGCTACGGCAGCCATGTCGCCCACGTCGCCGTCGACCCCGAGACCGCGCAGGTGGAGGTGCTGTCCTACGTCGCGCTCGAGGATATCGGCCGCGTCGTCAATCCCCTGCTCGCCGAGGGACAGGCGGTCGGCGGCGCGGTACAGGGCATCGGCGCGACCTTCCTCGATGAGCTCGTTTACGACGCGAGCGGGCAACTTCTTACCGGGAGCTTCGCCGACTACCTGGTTCCCACCAGCACGGAAGCACCGCCGGTTACCGCGATCCTGCTGGAGGAGGCACCCTCGGCTTCCAATCCGCTCGGCGCGAAAGGTGCGGGCGAGGGGGGCATTGTGGCCACGGGGGCGGCGTTGGCGAATGCCGTCGCCAACGCGTTGTCGCCGCTCGGGGTGAAGATCACTGCGCTGCCGCTGTCGCTCAACAATCTTGCCGCCAGCATCCGCGCCGCGCGGCGCAAAAAATAAGAACGCGCATGCCGATAGACGTACACGCGCATTACGTGCCGGCCGGGGTGCGCGTCGACCGCATGGTGATCGGCACGGACGAATCATTTCCGCCGCACGAGGCGGACCTCGGCGACGAGGACGAGGCCTGCATCGACGGCAGCCTGATCATGAAGCGCGCCATCCCCAATGCCGGGCTGCTCATGCTGCCCTGCGCCGGGCACACCATCAACAGCGAGGAGCCGGCGGCGTTCAACGCGGCGCTCGCCGAATTCTTCGCCGCCGTGGAGCACGGCCGCTGGCGCGTGCGCCCGGCCGGCGTGCCGGAGGCGGCGCGATGAAGATCGACATCTTCAACCACTTCCTGCCGCGGCCTTATTTCGACGCCCTGCAGGCCGAGGCCGGCGAGCATCCGATCGTGCGCTATGCCGCCGCAATCCGGCCCCTCTGGGACCTGGAGGAGCGGCTGCGCATGCTCGAGCGCTGGCCGGACCTTCAGCAGGTGGTCGCGCTGGGCCAACCTACGCCGGAGATGGTTGCGGATGCGGAGCGCTCGCCCGGGCTGGCGCGCATCGCGAACGACGGCATGGCGCAGATTCGCGACCAGCGGCCGGACCGGTTTCCCGCCTTCGTCGCATCGCTGCCCATGAACAACGTCGCGGCGGCGCTGGCGGAAATGGACCGTGCGGTGGAAAAACTGGGCGCCCGCGGCATCCAGGTCCTCACCAATATCAACGGCAGGCCGCTCGACGACGCGGAGCTCTTCCCGGTGTTCGAGCGCATCACCAATCGCTACGAGCTGCCGGTCTGGATGCATCCTTACCGGGCTCCGACCGTCCCCGACTATGCGACGGAAACGCAGTCCGACTACGAGATATGGGCCGTTCTCAACTGGCCGCACGAGTCGAGCGTCGCGATGGCGCGCCTGGTGTTCTCCGAAATGTTCGACCGGCTGCCCAAGCTTCGGGTCATCACCCATCACTGCGGCGCGACCATTCCCTACCTTGCGGGCCGCGTCGGTCCGATGTGGGACGAGCTGGGCACCCGCGGGCCCAACGCCCGCCATAGAGCGATCCGCGAGCGCATGACGCAGAAGTCGCTGCGCCCCATCGACTACTTCAAGAAGTTCTACGGCGACACGGTGCTCGGCGGCTCGACCGCGGCGCTGCGCTGCGGCCTGGATTTCTTCGGCCCGGAGCACGTGGTGTTCGCGAGCGATTTTCCCTACGGGCCGGAAAGCGGCTTGTGGTTCCTTCGGGAAAACATGCGCTCGGTGGACGAGCTGGATATTGGCAAGGCCGAACGCGAGGGCATCTACTTCGGTAACGCGCTCAAGCTGATGCGGATGGCCTTGCCGCCGGGCCGGCGCTGAAAATCGCGTCCGTCAAGCCAGCACGGGCCCGCGCCGGTGGAAGTCCGTTTCCCGCTGAAAGGCATGCCCGGCGCAGAGCAGCGTCTTCTCCGACCACGGCCGGCCGACGAGCTGCATGCCGATCGGCATGCCGCGCGAATCGGAGCCGCAGGGCAGCGCGAGGCTCGGCACGCCGAGATAATTGATGCCGCGATGGTTCACGATGGCGCGCCGCGATTTGCGGACCGCAAAATTCTACACCGCGATCCGCAACCGGGCCCCAGAGGGCCCATGCTAAGCTTTCGCCGCCCCCTCGGATCGCCGCAACGACATGCGCGTCGGGCTGTTCGTCACCTGTCTGGTCGACCTGATGCGCCCGAGCATCGGGTGGGCAGCGGTCAAGCTCCTGGAGGCTGCCGGCTGCGACGTCTTCGTCCCCCCGACGCAGACCTGCTGCGGCCAGCCCGGCTACAACTCCGGCGACCGGAGATCGGCGCGCGCGCTCGCCGAGAAGGTGCTCGGGGAGTTCGAGGGCGACTACGTCTTCGTCCCCCCGACGCAGACCTGCTGCGGCCAGCCCGGCTACAACTCCGGCGACCGGAGATCGGCGCGCGCGCTCGCCGAGAAGGTGCTCGGGGAGTTCGAGGGCTGCGACTACGTCGTCGTGCCTTCCGGCTCCTGCGGCGGGATGATCAGGACGCACTACGCCGATCTCTTCCAGGGTGAGGCGGTGATGCTCGATCGCATCCGCCGTCTGGCGGCGCGCACCTACGAGCTCACTGATTTCCTGGTGAACGTCGCGAAGCTCGACCGGGTTCCCGGCCGCTTCGCGGGGACGATCACCTATCACGACGCCTGTTCGGGGCTCCGCGAGCTCGGCGTCAAGGGCCAGCCGCGCGCGCTGCTCGCGGGCGTTCCCGGGCTCCGCCTGAAGGAAATGGACGAGTGCGAGCAGTGCTGCGGGTTCGGCGGCACGTTCGCGGTGAAGTTCGGCGAGGTGTCGGCGGCGATCGCCGACCGCAAGTGCGCGAGAATCCAGGCGAGCGGCGCCGACGCCGTCGTGGCCGGGGATCTCGGCTGCCTGCTGAACATCGAGGGGCGGCTGCGTCGCCTGGGCGACGAGAAGACGCGAGTGCTGCACGTCGCCGAAGTGCTGGCCGGCGAGACGCCCTGATGCAAGTCCAGTCGATGCACTTCAAGCGCCGGGCCGCCGGCGCGCTCGCGAACGAGATCCTGCAGGCGAACCTCGCCAAGTTCGGCACGGCGGGGCTCGCGCAGCTGCGCACCCAGGCGGTCGAGGCGTACGGGCCGGAGGCGTTCGAGCGGCTCCGCCCCGCCGGCGCCGAGATCCGCGACCGCGCGCTCGCCGAGCTCGACACTTACATCGAGCGCTTCGAGCGCGAGGCGACCCGGCGCGGCGCGACGGTGCTCTTCGCCGAGAGCGGGGCGGAAGCGCGCGATCTGGTGCTGGAGATCTGCACCCGGCACCAGATCCGCAAGGCGATCAAGTCGAAGTCGATGCTGTCCGAGGAGGCGGGCCTCAACGAGGCGCTCGACGCAATCGGGGTGCACCCGGTCGAGACCGATCTCGGCGAGTACATCATCCAGCTCGCCGGCGAGCCACCGTCCCACATCATCGCGCCGGCGGTGCACAAGTCGAAGGACGAGGTCGCGGATCTCTTCGCGAGGTTCCACGGCAAGCGGCGCCAGACCGACATCTCGCAGATGACGCGCGAAGCGCGCGCGGCGCTGCGGTCGCACTTCGTCTCCGCGGATTTGGGCATCTCGGGCGGGAACTTCCTCATCGCCGAGACCGGCTCGGGGACGGTCGTCACCAACGAAGGCAACGGCCGGCTGGTCACGACGCTGCCGCGGGTGCACGTCTGCATCACCGGCATCGAGAAGGTGATTCCGACGCTCGAGGACTTCGCGACGCTCCTCAGGCTCCTCACGCGCTCGGCGACCGGCCAGCCCATCTCCAACTACGTGAGTCTCTTCACCGGCCCCAGACGTCCTGGCGACCTGGATGGGCCGGAGCACATGTACTTCATCCTGGTCGACGGCGGGCGCACCAACCTCGTGGGCGGCGACATGCAGGAAATGCTCCGCTGCATCCGTTGCGGGGCGTGCATGAACCACTGCCCGGTCTACAAGACCGTCGGCGGGCATGCGTACGGCTGGGTGTACCCGGGGCCGATGGGGGCGGTCCTGACGCCGGCGTACGTCGGGCTCGAGAACGCGCTCGACCTCCCGCACGCCGCGACGCTCTGCAACCAGTGCGGCGTCGTCTGCCCGGTGCGCATCCCGCTGCCGGAGCTGCTGCGAAAGCTGCGCGAGCAGCAGGTCGAAAGGGGCTTGCGCCCGAAGTCCGAGATGCTCGGCCTCCGCGTCTGGTCGTGGGTGGCGCAGCGCCCGCGGCTGTACGCGTTCGCGACGCGGTGGGCGGCGCGGGTGTTGCACTTGCTCGGCGGGCGCGCGGGCCGAATCCGCAGGCTGCCGCTCGCGGGCGCCGGCTGGACGGTCGGGCGCGACTTCCCGGCGCCGCAGGGCAAGACCTTTCGCGAGTTGTACGCCAAGCAGCGCAGGGCGCAGCGCCGGCGCTGACGCGGCGCGCCTGGGAGTCGAACGATCTCAGTGGACCGGCACGGCGCCGTTGGTCGCGATGACGGCTCTGCCTTCCGCGCCCAGGACGAAGTCGAGGAACCGCACGACCGCCGGCGTCGGGGGCACCGTGGTGACCAGGTACGACACTCGCACCAGTGCGTAGGCTCCGGTCCTCACGTTGTCCGCGGTCGCCGGCCGGGCGTTCAACATCAGCGCCCTGATTTGCCCGCGGCTCTGCTCGACCACGGTCATCGTGGTTACACCGATGGCGCCGGGCGTGGCGGCGAGCGCCTTGGCCATGTCGCCGGAGCGCGGCATAAGCTTGACGGTGTCGGCGAACCTGAGGTCCTTCAGGCAGCCGATCTTGTCGCGGATCACCTCCGAGTCGACCTCCGAATCCGGACGTGCGAGCGGCGCGATCGCCAGGTCCGGACCCGAGAGGGCCCGCCAGTCGCGCAGGCTTCCGGCGTAGATGTCGCAGACCTGCCGCTCGAAAAGCCCGGTGATCGGCACGCTGGCGTGCACCCCGAACACCACCGCGATTCTCGCGATCTCGCGCGCCGCGAGGCCCTGGCGCACAAGTTCCTCCGCGGCGAGTCCGTGGCTCGCGAGCGCGATGTCGATCTTGCCCTCGGCGAGCGCTGCAAGCCGGGCCTTCGTGCCCAGCCCGGTCCCCATCACCACGGACGCGCCCGGTCGGCGCTGCTCGTAGTCCCGCGCGAGCGCCGCGACGAGCGGCATCACCCCAGTCGAGCCATCGACCGTGAGCCGGTCAGCCGGCTGCGCTTGCGCGCCCGAAAGCGCCAAGCCCGCCACGAGCCCCGCGAGTTGCCGTGCCGCCCGTGCCTCCATGACGCCCCTCCCCCGGGCCGACGTGGCCCCTAGGACTACCAATAGCACACCGCGTTCGGAGCGCAAGGTACTGATAGAGCCCGAGGGCGCCGAGCCAGAGGGGCGTCGTGGCGAGCGCGAGGAACGCGATCGCCATCGGCCGGGTGACGACCCCGGCGGAGGCGGTCCGGTGAGCGCGCCGGCCCGCGCCAGCGAGCGGCGCTTCGACGGGCTGTTCGGGAAGAAGAGCGTGCTGGACGTCTGATCCGGTCACCGGTTCGGGTACAGTTCCCCCTTCGCACTGTTCGCGCTCGTTACGCCTTGCGGCGAGGTCCCGGGATGAAACCACTCGAAGGAAAAGTCGCGCTCGTCACCGGCGCCGCCGGGACGATGGGCCTCGCGACGGTGAGGTTCCTCCTCGAGGACGGCTGCCGCGTCGCCATGGTCGACGTGAACGCCGGCGCGAACGAGGCGCGTGCCCGCGAGCTGGAAGGCCCGGCTTTCCCGATCGCGTTCGACATCAGCGATCCGGGCCAGGCGCGCGCCGGGCACGCTCGCGTCGTCGCCGAACTCGGGCCGGTCGACATCCTGGTGAACAACGCCGGCATCCTCTCGAACAACAAGGCCGAGGCCACCGACGACGCGGAATGGCGCCGGGTGCTCGCCGCGAATCTCGACGGCGCGTTCTATCTCGCGCGCGCCGTGATCCCGGAAATGAAGCGCCGGCGGTGGGGCCGCGTCATCAACACCTGCTCGCTGGCGGCGAAGACCGGCGGCCTGACCGCCGGCACCGCGTACTCGGTGTCGAAGGGCGCGCTCACGTCGCTCACGTTCTCGCTCGCGCGCGAGCTTGCGCCGCACGGCGTCACCGTGAACGGCATCTCGCCGGCCTACGTCAGGACCCCGATGGTGACCGAGCAGCTGACCGAGGCGCAGCGCCAGGGGCTCCTCGCGCAGATCCCGGTCGGCCGCTTCTGCGAGCCGGAGGAGTTCGCCCACGTCGTGCGCTTCCTCGCCTCGCCGCTCGCCGGGTTCATCACCGGCGAGATCGTGGACCTCAACGGCGGATTGGTGATGGATTAGGGCGGGATCACCGCGAGCCAGTAGGGCCGAACCGCGCTAGAGTTGCCGCTATCGCATTCCGGGAGCGCCCGCAGCCACGAGGTCGCCATGAACAAGCCCACCGAGAAGCCCCTGCAGTTCAGCGAAGTCCCGCTCTGGATCGCCGGCAAGCCGACGGCCTCCAGGAGCGGCCGCTTTGGCGAGGTGACCAACCCCGCCACCGGCACGCTGACGAAGCGCGTGCCGTTCTGCAACGCCGCCGACATCGACGCCGCGGTCAAGGCAGCGCAGGCCGCGTACCCGGCCTGGCGCGACACCCCGGCGCTGCGCCGTGCGCGCGTGATGCAGAAGTTTCTCGCGCTCCTGCAGGAGCACCAGAAGGCGCTCGCCCGGATCGTGACCGACGAGCACGGCAAGACGCTGCCCGACGCGACGGGCTCGGTGCAGCGGGGGATCGAGGTCGTGGAGTTCGCCTGCGGCATCCCGCATCTCCTCAAGGGCGAGCACTCCGAGAACGTCGGTACGGGCGTGGATGCCCACACCGTGCGGCAGCCGGTCGGGGTGTGTGCGGGGATCACGCCGTTCAACTTCCCGGTCATGGTCCCGCTGTGGATGTTCCCGGTGGCGATCGCCTGCGGCAACACCTTCATCCTCAAGCCGTCCGAGAAAGTGCCTTCGGCCTCGGTCCGCATGGCCGAGCTCTTCAAGGGAGCCGGCCTTCCGGACGGCGTCCTGAACGTCGTGCACGGCGACAAGGAGGCGGTGGATGCGATCCTGAACCACCCCGGCGTCCACGCCGTCTCGTTCGTCGGCTCGACGCCGATCGCGAAGTACATCTACGAGACTGGTGCCCGCAACGGCAAGCGCGTGCAGGCGCTCGGCGGCGCGAAGAACCACGCCGTCGTGCTGCCCGACGCCGACCTCGAGTTCGCGGCCGACGCGCTCATCGGCGCCGCGTACGGCTCGGCGGGCGAGCGCTGCATGGCGATCTCGGCGGTCGTCGCGGTGGGCGCGGCGGCCGACCCGCTGGTCGGGCTGCTCAGGAAGAAGGCGGAGGGCATCAAGGTCGGCCCGGGCGACAAGGACGGCGTCGACATGGGGCCGCTCATCACCCGCGCGCATCGCGACAAGGTGAAAGGCTACGTCGACCAGGGCGTCAAGGAGGGCGCGAAGCTCGTGCTCGACGGCCGCGGGCAGAAGGTCGCAGGGGCCGAGGAGGGCTTCTACCTCGGCACGTCGCTCTTCGACCACGTGAAGCCCGAGATGACGATCTACAAGGACGAGATCTTCGGCCCGGTGCTGATCGTGCTCCGCGTCGACACCCTCGAGGACGCGATCAGGCTCGTCAACGCGAATCCCTATGCGAACGGCACCGCGATCTTCACCGAGAGCGGGGGCGCCGCGCGGCGGTTCGAGAACGAGATCCAGGTCGGGATGGTCGGGATCAACGTGCCGATCCCGGTGCCGGTCGCGTTCTACTCGTTCGGCGGCTGGAAGAGCTCGCTCTTCGGCGACCTGCACGTGCACGGGGTGGAGGGCGTCAAGTTCTACACGCGCACGAAGGCCGTCACGACCCGCTGGCCGCATCAGGACACGCCCGCGCCCGGGCTGAACATGCCGACGCTGGGGTGACGCGGCGCCTGCTCCTTGCCGGAAACGACAGCGGAGGATTTTGGATGGCCACCTTCCTGAAGCAGCGCATAGACAAGTCGGTGACCGACGCCGACGCCGCGAACGTTCGCCACACCGTGGAGTCGATCCTGCAGGACGTCGCGGCGCGCGGCGACGCGGCGGTTCGCGAGCTGTCCGAGAAGTTCGACAAGTGGTCGCCGCCGAGCTTCCGCCTGTCGCGGGGCGATCTGGACGCGATCGTGGCGAAGGTGCCGCCGAGCACCATCGCCGACATCAAGTTTGCCCAGGCGCAGATCCGGAACTTCGCCGAGCACCAGCGCGCGGCGCTGAAGGACATCGAGGTGGAGACGCTCCCCGGCGTGAAGCTCGGGCACCGGAACATCCCGGTGGCGAGCGTCGGGTGCTACGTGCCCGGCGGCCGCTATCCGATGGTCGCGTCGGCGCACATGAGCATCGTGACCGCGCGGACGGCGGGCGTGGGGCGTCTGATCGCCTGCACGCCGCCGAACCAGGGGGAGCCGCATCCCGAGACGATCGCCGCGATGGTCCTGGGCGGAGCGGACGAGATCTACGTGCTCGGCGGCGTGCAGGCGGTCGCGGCGATGGCGCTCGGCACGGAGACGATCACGCCGGTCGACATGCTCTGCGGCCCGGGCAACGCTTACGTCGCCGAAGCGAAGCGCCAGCTCTTCGGGCGCGTCGGCATCGACCTCTTCGCCGGGCCGACCGAGATCCTGGTCATCGCGGACGACTCGGCCGACGTCGAGATGATCGCGACCGATCTGCTCGGCCAGGCCGAGCACGGCCCGACGAGCCCCGCGATCTGCATCACGACCTCGAGGGCGATCGCCGAGGCGCTGCCCGCCGAGATCGAGCGCCAGCTCGCGGTGCTGCCGACGGCGGATGTCGCCGGCGTGGCCTGGCGCGACTACGGCGAGATCATCCTGGTCGACTCGATCGACGAGGCGGTGGCGGAGGCCGATCGGATTGCCGCCGAGCACGTCGAGGTGCTGACGCGCGACCCGCGTTACTTCCTCGAGCGCCTGCGGAACTACGGCGCGCTGTTCCTCGGCCCGGAGACGAACGTCGCCTACGGCGACAAGGTGATCGGCACGAACCACACGCTCCCGACGATGGGCGCGGCGCGCTACACCGGCGGGCTCTGGGTCGGGAAGTTCCTGAAGACCTGCACCTACCAGGAGATCACGCCCGAGGCGAGCGTCGCAATCGGCGACTACTGCTCGCGGCTCTGCGCCATCGAGCGCTTCTGGGGCCACAAGGAGCAGGCGGACCTGCGCCTGCGCCGCTACGGCAAGCGGAACGTGGGGCTCGGCGCCAAGAAGGAGCAGCCGGCTTGACGAGCCCTGCGCTTCCCGCCGGGGCAGCCCGCGGGGCGCGTCTCGACGGACGCGTGGCGCTGGTCACGGGGGCTGGGCGCGGGATCGGCCGGAGCGCGGCCATGGCGCTCGCCGACGCGGGCGCGGAGCTGTGGCTCGTCGCGCGGACGGCGTCCGAGATCGAGCAGGCGGCGGCCGAGATCCGCGCGGCCGGCGGGCGGGCGAACGCCTGTCCCTGCGACGTCACGGACGCTGCCGCCCTCAAGCGGGCCTTCGCGGCGCTTCCCGCGCTCGACGTGTTCGTGAACAACGCGGGAGCCAACATCCCCGAGCCGTTCGTCGAAGTCAGCGAGGAGCACCTCGATCGCCTGCTCGGCCTCAACGTCAGGGCCGCGTTTCTCGCCGCGCAGGCGGCAGCCAGGAAGATGCTGGAGGCGCCCGATCGGAAGCAGCGGGGCGGCGCGATCATCAACGTGTCGTCGCAGATGGGGCACGTCGGCGCGCCGAACCGCAGCGTGTACTGCCTGTCGAAGCACGCGCTCGAGGGGTTGACGAAGGCGATGGCGGTCGAGCTCGCCCCGCACAACATCCGGGTGAACTCGGTGGCGCCGACGTTCATCGAGACGCCGATGACCCGCCCGATGTTCGCGCAGCCCGCCTTCCGCGACTGGGCCTACGACCGCATCCCGCTGGGGCGCATCGGCCAGCCGGAAGACGTCGCCGCCGCGGTGGTATTCCTCGCCTCCCCCGGGGCGTCGCTCATCACCGGGACGAGCCTGGTCATCGACGGCGGCTGGACGGCGCAGTAGCCAGGCTTCAGAGCCACCCCGCCTTGCGGAACCGGTAGAAGAGCCAGCCGTCGATCACGACCATCGCGCCGACGGCGAGCGGGTAGCCGAAGGTCCACTTCAGCTCCGGCATGTGCTCGAAGTTCATGCCGTAGACCCCCGCGATCATCGTCGGCACCGCGACGAGCGCGGCGTAGGACGCCAGCCGCTTCGTC
>Ga0209751_10004558_pt1 | contig 13225 bp, 10 predicted proteins | sample RifCSP13_1_FD_184019 | JGI IMG/M metagenome (GOLD analysis project Ga0209751, IMG submission 184019) | Soil microbial communities from Rifle, Colorado - Rifle CSP2_sed 13_1 (SPAdes) (version 2) | ecosystem: Environmental > Terrestrial > Deep subsurface > Rock core/Sediment | place: Rifle... | reverse complement strand
CTCGCCCCAAATCATGGTGTTCAACCGGGTGCTCCCCCCGGAATGGGCGAGCGCTCCCAGAGCCGCCGACCCGATCGGCGCCAACCTGCAGCGCTGGGCGGCCGAGGCGAGCCGCCACGACGCCCTGCGACGCGCCTTCGCCGCCAACACCGGCGTCAATCCTTTGACCATCCCCTGGTTGCCCGAGGCCCCCGGCACTCCGCAAGGGCTCGCCGACTTGATGGCCGCCGCCGGACTCGAACCCCTCAGCTGAGCACTGAATCGGCGCCGAGCAGCGCCCGCAGATCGGCGTAGAGGGCGGCACGCGGCTCGACGGCGTGCTGCGATCCGATGCGCACCACCGTGGTCTTGCCTTCGGTCTCCAGGTGGGCGTACACCGGCACCGTGCCGGGATGATCGGCGAGAATCGCCCCCAGCCTGGCGACGAGGTCCGCCGACATCGCCGCCGCCCGCACCCGCAGACGGACCGCGTGCTCCCGGGTGAGGTCGGGTTCGGACAGGTCGAGGGCGATGAGCTTGAGATCGTCTCCCCGCTGATCGACACGCGCCTTGACGACGAGGATGGCGTCCTCGCGAACGAAAGGTCCCTTCTCGGCGACCACCCGCGGAAAGCACACGACCTCCACGCTCGCCTCGAGGTCCTCCAGTGCGAAATAGAGCATCGGCTCTCCATTGCGGGTGTACCTGCGGCTGACCCCGGCCACGATGCCTCCGACCGTGACCGTGGTCCCGTCGGCGACTTCGTCGAGCGATGCAATCGAGGCACGGGCCAGCGCGCGCAACTGGCTCTCCACTCCCAGCAAGGGGTGATCGGAGACGTAGAGCCCGAGCATCTCCCTCTCGAAGGCGAGTTTGACCTTCTTGTCCCACTCCTGGAAGGGGATGTCGACAGTGCCCGCCCGAACCGCGGGCTCCTCGGCTCCGAACAACGAGAACTGGCCCATGTCCTCGGCGCGGCGCCTGGTGATCGCAGCTTCGATCATCTGCTCGTACACCGTGATCAACCCCTTGCGGGAGGCGCTCGTAGTGTCGAAGGCTCCCGCCTTGATCAGCGACTCGATGGTCCGCTTGTTGAGCACCGCGGGGTCGACCCGGTCGACGAAGTCCTGGAACGAGGCGAAGACGCCGTTCTTGCGCCGCTCCTCGGTGACCAACTCGACAACACCCTCTCCCACGTTTCGGATCGCCGACAATCCGAACGGGATCGACCCGTTGCGGGCGACGAAATCCGACTCGGAGGCGTTTACGTCGGGGACGAGCACCCGCACCCCCATGGTGCGGCACTCGCTGAGATACACCGCCGTGCGGTCCTTGTCGCGCTTCGACGAGGTGAGGAGTGCCGCCATGTACTCGGCCGGATGATGCACCTTGAGCCACGCCGTCTGATAGGCGACCAGGGCGTAGCCGGCGGCGTGCGGCTTGTTGAACCCGTAGCCGGCGAAATGGGAGACGAGGGCGAACAGCGACCGAGCCAGTTCGCGGGGATGGCCCTGCGAGACACATCCCTCGACGAAACTCTCCTCCTGCCTGGCCATGACCGCCGGGATCTTCTTCCCGATGGCCTTGCGCAGGGTGTCGGCCTCCGCCAGTGAAAAACCCGCCATCACCTGGGCGGACTGCATCACCTGCTCCTGGTACACCATGATGCCGTAGGTCTCCGACAGGACCGGCTCGAGGTCGGGATGCGGGTATTCGATCGGCGACCGCCCGTTCTTGCGATCGGCGTACAGGAGGTGGGTACCGGCGCCGAGCGGACCCGGGCGATACAGCGAAATGAGCGCCATGAGATCCTGGAACCGGTCGGGCCGGAGGCTGCGCATGAGCGACCGCATCCCCGAACCCTCGAGCTGGAACACGCCCATGCCGTCGCCGCGGGAGAGCATCTCGTACACCACCGGGTCGTCGAGGGCGACGCCGTCGATGTCGGGGCGGGTCCCCGTGTTCTCCCCCACCAGCTCCAGACAGCGTTCGATCGTGGTGAGGTTGCGCAGCCCCAAAAAGTCCATCTTGAGCAGCCCGAGCTGTTCGATGGCGTGCATCTCGAACTGCGTCACCACCTCGGCGTCTTCGCCCTTCCGTTGGATCGGGACGATCGAGGTGAGCGGCTCCGGCGAGATCACCACCGCGGCGGCGTGGATCGAGTCCTGGCGTCGCAGTCCCTCCAGACCGCGGGCGGTGTCGATCACCCGGCGGGCGTCGGGATCGGACGCGTAGAGCTCGCGCAGACCGGAGGCGTTTGTGAAGTAGTCCCGCTCGTAGTCCTCGGCCCCCGGTCCGGGAGGCGTGAGGCATTGGTCGATCGTGGCATCCCGCCCGAGGATCGCCGGGGGCATCGCCTTGGCGATCCGGTCGCCGAGCCCGTAGGTGAAGCCGAGCACCCGTGCCGAATCACGCACGGCCTGGCGCCCCTTGATGGTGGAGAAGGTGACGACCTGGGCGACGTGGTCGGAGCCGTACTTCTCCGACGCGTACCGGATCATCTCCCCGCGGTACCGCTCGTCGAAGTCCATGTCGATGTCGGGCATCTCCCTCCGCCCCGGGTTGAGGAAACGCTCGAAGATGAGCCCGAACGTGATTGGGTCGACCTCCGTGATCCGGAGGCAATAGGACACGATCGAACCACCGGCGGATCCCCGCGCGGGCCCGGTGCGGATCCCATGCTCCCGGGCGTGCCGGATCAGGTCCCACACGATGAGAAAGTAGGCCGGGAAACCCATGGTCTCGATGACGGACAGCTCGTAGTCGAGCCGTTCGGCTACCGCTACGGGGATCGGGTCCCCGTAGCGGACCCGTGCCCCCTCGAAGGCGAGACGCCGCAGGTAGGAGGACTCGGTCTCGTCTGCCGGAACCGGAAAGTGGGGCAGCAGGATGTTCCCGAACTCCATCCGCACCTGGGCCCGTTCGGCCACGAGCAGGGTGTTGTCGCAGGCACCGGGGAAACCGTCGTCCGGGAACAGGGCGCGCATCTCCCGGGCGGTCTTCACGTAGTAACCGCTCCCCTGGAAGGAGAAGCGCGTCGGATCCGACATCACCGAGCCGGTCTGGATGGACAGCAGGGCGTCATGGGCCTCGGCCTCCGACTCCCGGGTGTAGTGGCAGTCATTGGTGGCGAGCAGCGGTGCGCCGATGTCCCGCGAGATCTGGAGCAGGTCGGGGAGTACGCGCCGCTGCGCCTCCACGCCGTGATCCATCACCTCGACGAAGAAGGAGTCCTTTCCGAAGATGTCCTGGTACATCGCGGCCGCTTCCCGGGCCGCGGCGTAGTCGCGCTGTCCCCCGACGTTCCCCTCCTCCCCCGAGGCGTCGGGGGCGAGCAGTTGGGGCACGTGTCCGCCGAGACAACCGGTGGTCGCCACCAAACCTGCGGAATACCGGGCGAGCAGCTCGTGATCCATGCGCGGCTTGTAGTAGAAGCCCTCGAGGAACGCGGCGCTGGCGAGTTTGAGGAGGTTGGCGTAGCCCTCCTGGGTCACCGCGAGCAGGGTGATGTGGTAGCGCACCTCGTCGCGGCGCGGGGGGCGATCGAAGCGCGCCCCCGCGGTGAGGTACCCCTCCATGCCGATCACCGGGGTGAGGCCCGCGGCGGTGGCCTGCTGATAGAAGTCGACGGCCCCGTACAGCACGCCGTGGTCGGTGAGCCCCACCGCCGGTTGGCCGTCGGCGGCCGCGGCGGAGACGACATCGGGAATCCGTGCCGCCCCATCGAGCATCGAGTACTCCGTATGGAGATGCAGGTGGACGAAGCTGCGGTCCGACACGGGCTCCTCGCCGACGAATTACAGGGGTGTGACCCGTGACGATACCAGGAGCCTCCCCGGCGTCGCCGTCCGGCATTCCGGGGCCCCGCCGGTGCGCCGTACACTTCCCGCGAACGGAGCGTGCAAATGGAACTGGGATATCAGGGTCGCCTCTTCATCCTCGCCTTCGATCACCGCGGCAGCTTCAAGAAAAAGATGTTCGGGATCGTGGACGAGACGCCGGTCGACACCCGGCGGCTGCGCGAGGCCAAGCGCCTGGTCTGGGAAGGCTTCACGCTGGCTCATGCCGCCGGTCTCCCCGAAGGTGCCGGGATCCTCGTCGACGAGGAGATGGGAGCAGCAGTTGCCCGCGAGGCCGCCGCACTCCATGTCCCCTTCGCCATGCCGGTGGAGCGATCGGGACAGGACACCTTCGACTTCGAGTACGGAGAGGATTTCCGCAAGCACATCGAGGCCTTTGAACCCACCTTCGCCAAGGTCCTCGTGCGCTGGAATCCCGACGACGGCGCCGAGATCAAGCGGCTGCAGGGTGAGCGGCTCGCCGCTCTCGGCTCATGGCTCCACGAGTCCAGCCGCCGGTTCCTCTTCGAGCTGCTGGTCCCCGCCTCGGCGGCGCAGCTGGCGTCGGTCGGCGGCGATGCCCACGCCTACGACACGCGCGTCCGCCCGGGGCTCATGCTCGAGGTCATCACCGAGCTGCGAGCCGCAGGCGTAGAGCCGGACGTGTGGAAGATCGAGGGGATCGACTCCCCCGCCGCGTGCCGCGAGATCGCCGCCCTCACCATGGCGGGAGGACGCGCCGGGGTGAAGTGCGTCGTGCTCGGGCGCGGTGCCGACGACGCCCGCGTCGATCACTGGCTGCGCACCGGAGCTCCCATCCCCGGTTTCGCCGGCTTCGCCATCGGCCGGTCGATCTGGTGGGATACGGTGGCAGCATGGCGAGATCGCTCGGCCTCCTTCGAGGATGCCGCCACCGCGATCGCCGCCTCCTACCGGCGCTTCATCGACGTCTACCTCGCGAACGCCTGAGGTGACCCGCCTCTGATCGTGTCGATGGCGACTGTTCGGTGGATCCCGGAGGACCCACGACGGGTGGCGGCGGCGACGAGCGCTCGCACCGGCTGCGGCACCCGCGACGACGCTGCGGATGACCGCGTTCGGCCCTGGGCAGTCGCCCCCGGCGGCGGGATGCCGATCACCCGTCACACCCCGATCAGTAGAGGAACATCGGCTTGCCGCCGACTTGCCGGATCCGGGGCCGGTACTGATCCGAGTCATACAGCTCGGCGACATCGACGCGTTTCACTCCTTCGCGGGTGACCGAGAGCGGCACGTTGGTGTAGCTGCCGCCTCGCAGCACCACCAACCGTCCCGTAGCTCCCTCGAGCGCCAAGTCCGTCGCCATCGCCGCGTAGTTCATGGCCACCATCAGATCCAGCGAGTCGGGCGGCCCCGACCGCATCAGGTAGGACAAGACCTGCAGGATGATGCCCACGCCGGTGATGCGCTGGAGCTCCTCGCCCAACCGAGCGCCGATGCCACCCAGCTTGCGATGCCCAAAGGCGTCTCCTTCTCCCCGCAGGGCCATCTCGCCGCCCTCGAGCACGGCGCCTTCCGAGATCGTCACCATGGCGTAGTTGCTCGGATTCGCCGCCCGGTCGGCCATCAACAACCCGGCGAGCCTGTCGACGTCGACCGGGACCTCGGAGATGACGGCCCGATCGACTCCCGCCAGGTAGGCCGTGATCAGCGAGGTCTCCCCGCTGTACCTGCCGAACAGCTCGAGGACGGCCAAGCGCTCGTGGGAGCCGGTGCTCGTGCGCAGGTTGTGGATGAACTCGATGCCGCGGGTCACCGCGGTGGAGAAGCCGATGCAGTAGTCGGTCCCGTGCACGTCGTTGTCCATCGTCTTGGGGATGGCCACCACGGGTACGCCCTCCTCGTGGAGCCGCAGCCCATACGAGAGTGTGTCGTCACCCCCGATCGGAATGAGCACGTCGATACCAAGATGGTCGAGCACGCGCAGGGCATGGTCGGTGAGGTCCACGGGAGCCTCTCCCTCACCCCGCGGGGAGAGAAACTCGGGAACATCCCCGGGCCGCACCCTTGCCGGGTTGGTCCGCGAGGTGTGCAAGAAGGTTCCCCCACTCCGATCGACCGTCCTCACTATGCCCGGGGTGAGCGCCACGGTGTTGGCGGCCGCGGAGTCGGGGGCGTCGGGATTGGTCTCGACCAACGCCGCCCACCCCCGGCGGAGCCCGAGCACCTCATGGCCGGCCGCGGCGGCGCGGTTGACGACGGCCTTGATGCATGAGTTGAGGCCCGGGACGTCGCCGCCGCCCGTCAGAATCCCAACACGCATGAGTCCAGCCCTCCTGTTCGCAATCTGCCACCGGGCGTGCTCGCGGCAGGACGTCGGGGCCGATGCCGCACCCGTAACCGACGCTCCCGCTCGGTCAATCGGGGCGATTGTACGAGGACGACGCGGTGTTCCGGGAGGAGCCAATCGGCCACCACACCGGAGACATGCCGAATCACCGTGGTCGCGGGGCCCCGATCAGCGCAGCGCCTCGAGGACCCCGGCGAGGTCCGGGGGCAGAGGGCTGACGGCATCAACCCGGCCGCCCGTCACCGGATGGTCGAAGGCCAGCCGGGCGGCATGGAGAAAGACCCGGGGACTTCCTGCCGCCCTGCCGTAGACGGGGTCCCCGGCGACGGGGAGCCCAATCGTCGCCAGATGCACCCGGATCTGGTGGGTGCGCCCCGTTTCCAGCGTGACCCGCAGCAGGGTCATCTCACCGAGGCGCTCTTCCACACGGTAGTGGGTGGTGGCCGGGCGGCCCATGGGGTCCACCCGCATGCGCATCGGCCGCTCCGGGTCCCGGCCCAGCGGAGCCTCGATCGTACCCGTCGGGATGCTTGGGGCGCCGTGCACCAGGGCCAGGTACTCGCGGGAGACCCGGCGCCCCTTGATCGCCGCTCGCAGGCCGCGCTCGGCCTCCGCAGTGAGCGCCACGGCAAGCAGGCCGGAGGTGTCCCGGTCGAGGCGATGCACGATCCCCCAGCGGTTCTCGCTGCCGATCCCGCGGACCGATGGCCAGCGGTGCAACACCCCGGCGGCGAGCGTCACTCCGGTGTCCCCCGCTCCCGGATGGGTCACCACACCCGCCGGCTTGTCGACCACGGCGAGGTGGGAGTCCTCGTAGACCACGGTGAAGGGCACCGCCGCCGGCTCGAGGGACGCCCGAGCCGGCGGCGCGTCGAAGGCGAGCACCCCGCCCGCCGACACGGCCTGCCCGGGTGCAGCCACGACGGCGCCGTCACAGGTGACCCCACCCGCCATGATCAATGACCTGGCGGAAGCCCGGCTGATGCCGCCGAGTCGCGCCACGACGCGGTCGCATCGCTCCCCGTCGTACTCGACCGGAACCACCAACCTCACTTGCGGAAGAAGGCGAGGAACAGGATCAACACGGCGCCGACGGTGACCGCGGAATCCGCAGCATTGAACGCAGGGAAGAAGGAGAAGTCGATGAAGTCGACGACCTCCCCGTCGAACCACCCCCCGCCCCGAAACACGCGATCGGCGAGGTTCCCGAGCGCTCCCCCGAGCACGAGGCCGAGGGCGACGGCCTCAGGGACGATGTCGATCTTCCTGACGAGCAGCACGATGAACACGACGATTGCGATCACCGCCAGTGCGATGATCGAACCGGCTCCTCGCAGCATGCTGAAGGAGGCACCGGAGTTGGTTACATAGCGGAGGTCGAGGAACCCGTCGATCACCACGATCGGTTCGCCGGGAAGCGTCGCCACCGCCCACCACTTCGCCAGCTGGTCGAGCACGAACACCCCGGAGGCAGTGACCACAGACCAGCGGAGCGGGGTCACCGGCGCGCCGACGCGCAGGTCACGCACATCTTCGTGTACGGGAGCGCGTCGAGACGGGCCACGGGAATCGCACCGCCGCAGACATCGCAGATGCCGTAGGTGCCTTCGACGATCCGGGCAAGGGCCTCCTCGACCTTGGAGAGGATGTCGCGGGTGTTCTCCAGGATGGACAACTCCTTTTCCATCTCGAAGGCGAGCGATCCCCCCTCGGCGGTGTTCGGGTCGGGGCTGCGATCGGAAGACGTCTCTGTGAGACGCACCTCCTCGCGCGCCGCCTCGATGTCGCGGATCATCTCCTGCAGTCGCTGCCGCTCGTCCTCGAGACGTTGCCGAAATCGATCCTTCGTGGACTTGGCGAGAGCGCGAGCCATAGAGCCTCCCTGGCGGCGAGCGACGATAGCACGCACGGGGGCTCATCCCCCCTTCCGATCGGCCCATCAACAAGACCCGGTGCCATCAGGTGTTCCCGCCGGCGAGGGCGGCGCCGGCTGCGGCGAGCCCGACCCCGGAGACGAGGATCCGCTTGCGCCGCGAGGCGTGACCCGTGATGACCTGGGCGCGACGCCCCCCGAGACGGGCGGCAACCAGTCGAGCCGCCGCCCGGTTCGCCCCGCCCCCCTCGGCCGGTGCGGTGGTGCGCACCCGGAGCGCCCCATCGTGGATCCCCCCGATGGCATCGCGCGAGGACCCGGGAACCACCCACACCTCGACCACGACGCCGTCGGGATGCGCGGAGAGCATGGAGAGAAGATAGGCACCAGGCACCAGGCACCAGGCGCCAGGCATCTGGCGTCTGGTATCTTCTTGGCCACGGCGCCGAAGGGGACGCGCCGCCTGGAAGCCGACGCCGGCGCCCGGGCGGACATCACCCCCGAGCCGCGGGAAGAACCGGTCCCCGGTGTAGAACCCGCCGCCTCGTCCCCCGACACGGGACCCTGGAGAGGCCACCGCGAGGTGGCAAGCCGGGTGGCACCGCGGGCCTCATGCTCGTCCCGGCGGCAGCGACGCCGACCGAGGACGAACGACGATGAGCGACCGGACACCGTTCCAGCGGGTGCCCTCCGAGGTTTCGTTCCCCGAGCAAGAACGCGCCGTCCTCGACCTCTGGGACCGTCTCGACGCGTTCGCGGTGTCGGTGGAAAGCCGACCCGCCGATAGCGAGTTCACCTTCTACGACGGACCCCCCTTCCCCACCGGGAGCCCGCACTACGGCAATCTCCTCGCAGGTGTCCTCAAGGACATCGTTCCCCGCTACTGGACGATGCGTGGCCATCGCGTCGTACGCCGCTTCGGATGGGACACGCACGGACTTCCGATCGAGCTCGAGGTGCAGAGGGAACTCGGGCTGGCGAGTCCCTCCGAGATCGTCGAGTACGGCGTGGCACGGTTCAACGAGGCCTGCCGCCGACGCGTGATGGCCAACACCGAGTCGTGGCAGTCGATCACCAGGCGGATCGGCCGCTGGGTCGACTTCGCCGACGACTACAAGACCATGGACCCCGACTTCATGGAGTCGGTGTGGTGGGTGTTCAAGCGGCTGTGGGACCAGGGTCTGGTCTACAAAGCGTTCAAGGTCCTGCCCTACTCCTACGGCGCCGCCACCCCCCTGTCCAACAACGAGGTCAACCTCGGCGGGTATCGGGACGTCGAGGACCCGTCGCTCACCCTTCGGCTCGTGGTAACCGCGGGCGCGGGCCCGGCCGTGCCCGGAGATGTCTTGTTGGTGTGGACTACCACCCCCTGGACCATCCCGTCGAATCTCGGGGTGCAGGTCGGCCCCGAGATTCAGTATGTGCGCGTCACCACGCCGCTCGGCGGCGCGCCGGGCCCGTACTGGGTCGCGGCCGATCGCGTCTCCGCCTACTGGCCTGGGGGGGCCGACACTTCGGCCGACGCCCAAGGTTCCGAACTGATCGGGACCCGCTACTCGCCCGCGCTTCCCTACTTCGCCGACCTCGCCGAACGCGGCGCCTTCGTGGTCGTTGCCGGGCCCGAGGTGTCCACCACTGAGGGCACCGGGTTGGTCCACACCTCCCCCGCCCACGGAGAGGCCGACTTCGAGGCGTTCCAGGCGGCCGGACTCGTCGACCTGCTCGTGGACCCCGTAGACGAAGTGGGGCGGTTCACCGACGCCGTCCCCGAGGTCGCCGGGATGAATGTCAAGGACGCCGACCCGATCCTGGTGCGCATGCTCGCCGAACGGGGAGCGCTCGCTCGCAGCGAGCGAATTGTGCACTCCTATCCCTTCTGTTGGCGCACCGACACCCCGATCATCTACAAGGCGATCCCCACCTGGTTCGTTGCCGTCGAACGGATCCGGGACCGAATGGCGGCCCTGAACGAAACCATCCACTGGGTGCCCGATCACGTCGGGAGCCGCCGGTTCGGGAACTGGCTGGCGAACGCCCGCGACTGGGCGATCAGCCGCAACCGCTTCTGGGGATCGTGCATCCCGGTGTGGGAGTGCGACCGGGCCGAACACCGGGAATGCATCGGCAGCCTCGATGAACTCGAGGCGCGATCGGGGACGCGTCCCGACGACCTGCACAAACACGTGATCGACGCCATCGAGTTCCCCTGTCGGCAGTGTCCCGGGACGATGCGTCGCATCCCCGAGATCCTCGACGGGTGGTTTGAATCGGGTGCCATGCCCTACGGGCAGAACCACTACCCGTTCGAGGACAAGGAACGGTTCGAACGGGGCTTCCCGGCTCACTTCATCGCCGAGGGGCTCGACCAGACCCGGGGTTGGTTCTACACCCTCATGGTCCACGCCACCGCGTTGTTCGACTCGATCCCGTTCCGCAACTGCGTCGTCAACGGACTGATCCTCGCCGAGGACGGCCGCAAGATGTCCAAGAGCCTCAAGAACTACCCCGATCCCCTCGGTCTCATCGAGTCGACCGGCGCCGACGCTCTCCGCGCCTACCTCATCAACTCGCCCGTGATGAGGGCGGAGCCGCTGCGATTCTCCGAGCGTGGAGTCCGCGAGGTGGTGCGCACCGTCATGCTCCCCTACTGGAACGCCTACTCGTTCTTCACGACCTACGCCGCAGCCGAGGGTCTCACCACGGCCGATTTGGCGGCGGCGCCCCAACCGGCGAACCGGCCCGAAGTCGATCGCTGGATCCTTTCGGTGCTGCAGAGCCTGGTGAGGCGGGTGAACCAGGAGATGGAGGGCTACTACCTCTACAACGTCGTGCCGCCGCTGATCGACTTCGTCGACCACCTCACCAACTGGTACATCCGGCGGTCCCGTCGCCGGTTCTGGACCAGCCGTACCGACGCACGAGACGACGCCCTCGCCGCCTTCGCCACCCTGTACGAGGTCCTGGTGACCTTCGCCGAACTCATGGCCCCGGTGCTCCCCTTCGTGACCGAGACCATGTACCAGGACCTGGTCGTCGCCCACCGCGGCGCCGCCGCCGGCCCTGCCAGCGTGCACCACGAGGACTACCCACAGGCCGATCCGTCACTGATCGACGTGAAACTGGAGGAGGCGATGGCGGTCGTCCGCCGTGTCGTCGGACTGGGTCGCGGCCTTCGAGTTGCCGAGGCGATCCGCACCCGTCAGCCGCTGGCGCGGCTCATGGTGGTCAGCCACGATCCGGCGATCCGGGCCGCGGTCGCCGACCATGCCTCGCTGCTGATGGAGGAGCTCAATGTCAGAGCCGTCGTGACCTCCGAGGACGAGACGGCACTCGCCGACGTCAGCGCCAAGGCCAACTACCGCACCCTCGGGCCTCGCTTCGGCGCCCGCATGCCCCAGATGGCGGCAGCGGTCGCCGCCCTGACCTCCGAGCAGGTCGCCGCCGCACTGGCAGCGGGCTCCGTCGTGGTCGCCGGCGAGCCCCTGTCGGCGGCCGACCTCGTCGTCGACCGGGCCCCCCACACCGGACTCGTGGTGTCCGCCGGGGACGGGTTGGCGGTTGCCCTCGATACGGTGATCACGCCGGAACTAGCGCTCGAGGGCACCGCCCGCGAGGTCGTCAAACTGGTGCAGGCGGCGCGGCGCGCCGCCGGCCTCGACGTGTCCGACCGGATCGTGCTGCGCTGGTCGTCTCCCTCGACTCAGGTCGCCGAAGTGATGGCGCGCCACGGAGCGTGGATCGCCGGCGAGGTCCTGGCGGTCGCAATCGAAGCGGCGGCAGCGGGCGGGGAGCCGCTCGACGCCGCCGGCGAACCGATCACGCTGGCGATCGCACGCGCCTGAGAACGACCATCGCGAGGCCGCGGAGATCAAGGCCGATCGACGCACCCTCCCCGCGTCAGCAGATCACCCCGGCGAGCAGGCTGAGCCCGAGCACGAGTACGAGTGGGGAGAGGTCGAGGCCGACATCCCCCATGCGGATCGGGGGAACCACCGCCCGCAACGGACGGAGCAGAGGCTCGGTGACCGCGCGCAGTACCGACCGGACCCGCGCCACCGGATGGTCGAAGGAAACCGGAATCCACTCCAAGACGATGCGAGCGAAGACGACGATGGCGTACGCCTGAATGAGGAAACAGATCACCGACACCCGTCAGCCTTCTTCAGATGCCTGGTAATAGCCGAGTTCCGTGAGGCGGCGCCGCTCCTCGCGGCTGATGTTGACGCTCGCCGGGGTGACGAGCACGACTCCCTGGCCGATCTTGCGCATCGACCCACCCAGCGCGTAGGTGAGGCCGCTGGAGAAGTCCACGAGACGGCGCACCATCGCCGGCTCGACCTTGCGCAGATCGAGTACCACCGGGACGCTCGCCCGGATGTGATCCGCCAGCACCTGGGCGTCGTTGTAGGACCGGGCGACGATGACCTGCGACTCCGGATCGGCACTACTCATCGACCGCGCCGGCGGGCGATCAGGCGGCTGGACCACCACCCCGGCATCGGTGAGGGCCCGATCCGCCATCGGCCGGCGCTTCGGCGCCATGGGCGGCTCGACCCGCCGACCCTGCACCGTGGGATAGCCGGCCCGGATCACCTGGGGTTCGCGCGGGGCACTCCCGACCGCCCGATGCGGCCCGGAGCCCGGAGAGACCTGGACCCGCGACGCGTCCGGCGGCTCCTCGGCGTGATACGCCCCCTTGCTCCGCATCGGTCGCGCCGGCTCGGCGGCGGGCTCCTGCGTCCGCGGTGGACGTTGCATCGTCGGGCCGGGTGGCTCGGAGGCGGGAGCGGAAGGCCGCCGGGGCTCGGGGCGGGCTCGCGACGTCTCGGGTTCATCGATCCCGACCCGATCCTCATCGACGAGTCCAAGATAGAACATCGTCTTGTGCCACAAGCCCATTGGCCTCAACCCTCTTCCGGGGATACTCGAAAGATAGCCCGTCCGACACGCAAGATTGTTGCACCCTCCTCGACTGCGACTTCGAAGTCGTCGGTCATTCCCATCGACAGCTCCGTGAGGGTCGGGAACTCACCGCGCAAGCGATCGCGGAGCTCGCGCAGCGCGGCGAAATGCGGCCGCGCCGCTTCACCGCTGGTGGCGAGCGGTGGGATCGTCATCAAGCCGCGCACGTCGATGCCCATACCGAGCGCGGCGTCGATGAGTGGGGCGGCATCGCCCGGGAAGACCCCCGCCTTCTGCGGCTCC
>Ga0209751_10004556_pt1 | contig 13227 bp, 15 predicted proteins | sample RifCSP13_1_FD_184019 | JGI IMG/M metagenome (GOLD analysis project Ga0209751, IMG submission 184019) | Soil microbial communities from Rifle, Colorado - Rifle CSP2_sed 13_1 (SPAdes) (version 2) | ecosystem: Environmental > Terrestrial > Deep subsurface > Rock core/Sediment | place: Rifle... | reverse complement strand
TAGCCGACCAACTGTCAGATGACCGGTCACTGGAGAAGATGGGCGCGAATGAGTCTCTTGGTCATGTCTTGGTGAGGCAAAAACGCTATTCGGAGGCTATTGGACACTACAATCGTGCCCTCAATGCAGTGGGCACCACTTTAACGGAAAGGGATGCTGAGCTAGGACGGCTTTACGGAGATCTGGCAATCGCTCATCACCTCATGCGTGACTTGGATAAGGCGCGAGAGTTCTACAAAAAGGCCGAGAAGATATTCCAACTCGCCTATGTGTCGATTGGCGACGGGGACTCCGATGAATTCGTTGAAATAATGAAGCAGGATTACATGAAGGCTCTGCGGAACCTTCTTGACTATCACTTAAGAGCTGCTCAAGATGCGGGCGCAATCTCTGAGGCAGAGGAAATTAGAAAGCTGATGAAAAGCCTGCCTTCAAAGTGATATGCCATTCATTACGATTGTGGATATACTCTTTCCTCCGGGCGCTCTCACTAAGGAACAGACTGTCCAACTACCTAACTGACCGGTCGAAAGCTCGTCTTCAAAGATGTCATTTTGGACTTATGATACGTTCAGTTTCAATAGTCTCCCAGAAAAATAGGGTCATGGATCTCATGGGCTGTTTTTGGTCGCTAACCTCTCGACCGAGTCCCAGAGGAGCCTTACCATTTACCCAAACTCCTGGACGGGCTACACACTTGCAGAATCGAGTGGTAAACACCTTTGTCGCAACGCTAGCGCTGAGCTGGCTTCTAACCCTTCCAACTCATGCTCAAGAGAAGCAATCGGACAGGGAGCATGATCAACTATTGGGCCAGGTTGAGTCCGTCCGATGGGAAGGCGCAACTGTCACTAACCGCTCTGGTCAGCTCGTAACTGGGCCGCCTGAGTGGTTGTGGACGGACACCTACGACTTAGCTGGGAATATCATTCTGAGAAGCTTCAACAATGGTGACAAATTCGTTTTCAGCTATGATTCTGCTGGCAACAAAACCTCAAGGGAATACATAAGAAATAGTGAAGTGCGCGCTAATCCGGGTGTAAGTGAAAAGTCTCAGGACGTTCGACTCGATAACGGTACGGTGGTACATAATCGGATATACAAATACAAATATGATCGTAGGGGATTAAGGACAGAAGAATCCATATATGCAGAGAATGGCTCACTTGTTGAAAAAACCAAGTATTCCTATGATGCTAAGGGAAACCGCATACAATCCATTAATGTTCAAAATGGAAGCTCGCAAGTTGCTAAAGCCGTGTTCATATACGGCGACACTGGAAAAGATCCCACACAGCGGAACCTCCATGTCGAGACCCATGGAGGACGCGGCGCGCTTGATGCCAGAGAGTTCTACCAGTACAAGTATGACGCCGCAGGCAATTGGATCAGAAGAATTACTGCGAGGGGATACATTAACCCAGATTTTGTAGGAGCAACTTACCGAATCATCACGTATCATAAGGGGCTCCCCTAAGAATGCGCGCTGCATTTCTAATACGGTTATTTGACTTGTTCGATGAAATCGAAGTTTGTTGCTGATCGCCGCGCCCACTACTGACGCTATCCCGCATCTAGGTCCGATGAACGCCATTCCTGATTTTGCTGACGCGCTGGCACAGTTCCGCCGGTTCTTATTCGAGAATGGTCATCCGGCCGACGTTTTCTGGGTGTTTCGTGATGATGTGTGGAAACGATCACCCACTCACGTACTCGTTAGATATCCGCCCGACACGCAGAATCTTGCTCTCGCTCAAAAAGTCTTTGCGGAGGGTTGCGAACGTGGTGTCGTCGAGGTGCCCGCGATCGCAACTACCGGCGAGAAGGTTGCGGCTACAGTCTGGTTTCCAAGGTACCCCCCATGAAGAGGTTCAAGGCTGGAGTTGTGGAATGAAGCTGACGATCTCGCAACCGCTGCCGCTTGCGCAAACGGTCGGCGCTTTACGTTGGTCGGTCCTCAGGTTGCTCCCGCGCTTCCGGCACTATCAGAAAGCAGAATTTGTCATCGGCACGAAAACATGGGCCGCCGCACAACCATTGGTTGGCCCGAGAGCGGTAAAGGCATTCTCTGTAACTTGATTGCGGTAATGGGATCGTATGCAAATTGCCGCGCCCGCTCAACTCAAACATTCATCCTCTAAAAATTGACCTATGACGAAATTGCGGACTATTAACGGCTCGCTCTTGGTAATCGCGATCAACTTAGGGGTCCTCCAAACTCAACTGTTTGCACAAGCCACAGAGTTGAAGGCGCGAAAGTTTGACGAATTTACAATAGGAATCGGTGGGCCTCGATCGTGGTGGATTAGTAATGTTAATGAGCAAGAAAAGGAGATGAAGACACGCTTACTCCGTTACGCCAGACAACTGCGAAGAGAACGGGCGCGGGCTTACATTATTGGTTACAGCCCTCGAATCGTTGAGTGGGCAATTTACAATAGATCCTATGGAGAAATGAGAGCGGGTCAGGCTCGGGAAAGGCTCTCAGCCCTCTTTGATTACAGACGTATCACAAGCGTCGATGGGGGCTTTCGTGATATTGCGACCACGGAACTCTGGATTGTCCCAAAAGGCGCACAGCCGCCACAGCCGACACCCACCGTCCGGCCAGAGGAAGTCTCACACTGCCCCTTTGTGCGTGTCATCGGATTACCTTACGTTCCTAAACCAATTGGCCCATTGGAGTTTAAAGCGATGATTGAAGTGAATGATGAGAAGCTGCGGCCAAGATTTGCATGGACAGTATCACAGGGACAGATCATCAGAGGTCAAGCTACAGATACAATCAACGTTGAATTGCCAGTCGATGCTTCTGGCGCCATAGTTGCGACCGTAAACGTGATCGGTTATTCGCTTGAGTGTCCCGTTGAAATTACTAACGCAACTGTAAAGACAACAGTTGGCATCAGCCATTTTCTATTCGATGAGTTCGGAAAGATCCATTGTGAAGATGAAATGGCCCGACTAGATAATCTAGCAGTGACATTACAGAATAATCCGACCTTACAAGTGCATGTTGTGCTTTATGGAGGGCGAGTTGGGTATCGTAACGAGGCACTGGCACGCGCTGCTCGAATGAAAAGCTATCTAGTGCAGACTCGCGGTATCGAAGCCGAACGAGTTATCACAATTGACGGTGGTTATCGTAATGAGTTGTCTGGCGAACTATGGCTATCATTGAGAGGCACAGAAGCGCCGGTAACGATGACTGCGGTTGACAGAAAATACGTGAAGATAAGGGGTCAAGTTAAGGCAATAAATTCCCCATGCTCGTATGGATGATAGGAATACTTACTGACCTCAATACCGCATCTCCATGCCCTTCTCAATGTCCTGAGCCAGCTTCGCTCCCATCCGACTTATAATCGTTGAAATGGCCTGAAGTTTTGCGGAATCAATCGCTGCTTTCTGAGTGAGCTCGGCGCCGGTGATTCTTCCGGTGAATTCGACTCGCGTCGCTTGATCGTTGAGGCTTTGTGCTGTCCGGTGACCAGAGATTGACGTGCCGGCGGCGGCGTAGGCAGCGCCTGCGGCTTCTTTGCCCTGTTGCACAGAGATCGAGGCCATCCGATCTCCCGTCTCTCGGTTGGCCTGATTTACATCGCTGGCGTATTTGCTCGCGTTTTGATTAGCACTGTTGACGTACTCGATTCTCGCGCCATCGTAACCCCGTTGATGCAATGTTAGTGGCAAAGCGCCGTATTTTCCGTCTGAAGCGGACGAGACAATGCCGGTCACGCCTTTGCGGCTGAGATCGACTAGACCACCCGCAATCGGGATTTGATTAACCCCTTTCGACCATTCCTCTTTACGCCCGACCTGAGAGTCGTTATTGGCTTCGTTACCTTGGCGCTTGCTTAGTGCATTGTTGTCAGCGAGGGTACGGTTTCGACCATAATTTGAGAGCTTCTCATTGTAGCCCTCGACTCCCCGAGCGGCACTGCCGAACATCGTATATGCCTGATTCACCCCAGCACGAGCCGCAGCCATCGCCGCGCCGGCGGTCGCCTGTGCCGCCGAGAGGGCTGAGGCCTTGCCTGCTATGAAACCGGCCTGGTTACGTAACATGCCAGATTCGCGGTTTGCCCTGGCTTCAGTAGTTTGCGCGTCGTATGTGCCTTGGGCCTGTGTGTTCTGGGCCAGCTGATTGATGCCGGCTGCGGCTGTTGTGCTGTAAGCCTCAACTCCGGTACCAATAACCATTGCAGCGAACTGCGACATGGCAGCCGAAACTCCTTCATAGATTTGGCCCATCGAAAATCGATACGCGAGATACGGTGAGATCCATAGGCAGCCGCCAGCAATCGTCATCATGAAAGCCGCGATTGCCACCGTATGGACGGGCGAAGCGAAGTTGCTCTTGATCGCGTACATGGAAGCATAGTCCCACGCATACAATGGTTCTGAATCGCCCAGAGCCATCGCCACATTGCCGAATAGATATGCCAGTGCGCGAATGAAGTAGCTCACAGCCGGCCATAGCAGCGTCAAGACAACAGCTCCCCAGACGAACGGATACGAGACTTTGTGGGCGAGCTTCTGATCGATTGCAACTGCCATCATTAAGGGAGCTGCAACCTTGAAGATCAGGACCAGCACGCCACCCAGGAGAAGCAACCAAAAGTCGCCAGCCTCTAGAATCGTGCGCGAAGCGTTCAGCCAATTGAAAAGCGTCGGCAGCGTGTAGGAAGAATCATTCAACTTTTTGTCGAGGTCTTTAATGGTACCCTCACTGTCGTAGAGCACGCCGACGAAAGTGCCCGCAGTCGGATCAGAAGGTCTGACAGTGAAATCCCGCCCATCAACTTTCACAGTGAACGTGCCCATCGTCAGCTTCTGATAGGATTCATTGAAGCTGTCCCGCTGCGCTTTATAAAACTCAAAGAGCAGAGACCGACCCGCCGTGCCCTGCATTTCATTGCCTTCGGCAATCTCCTTTCCAGTGGCGGCCATTTGGCCGACCAGCCAGACACTTGATCCCACCAGTTCCTACTGGACGAGTGCAGCGTGACAAGTTCACCAGCAAACTCCTCGGCAACGAACGTCCCATTTGGATTTACACTCCGCACGGCTACTCGGCCGCTAAGAAGGCTTACGGTTTGTTGGTACTTACAGACGGCGGTCTTTACGTTAATACGGCGCGCGTAGCAACTACTCTCGATAACTTGATCGCAGCGGGTTTAATACCGCCGCTCGTCGCGGTGATGGTAGAGAACCCTGATCGCTGGCGCGAACTGTCTTGCAGTTCAGCGTATGCCGACTTTTTGGCTCAGGAGATTGTTCCCTGGGCGCGCGCTAACTACCACGCGACCGACCGTCCTGAGCAGACAATCATCGGCGGCACGAGCTTGGGCGGATTGCAGGCGGGTTGCGTAGGGCTCAAGCACGCGGAGGTTTTCGGCAACGTGCTTTCCCAGTCGGGTGCTTTCGCGTGGAAGCCCGATGGCGAAAAAGAGTTCGAATGGCTGAACCGCCAATTCGCCGCCAGCCCGCGTCTGCCTTTGCGCTTCTCGTTCGAAGCCGGACTGTTGGAAGGGACCTGGTGGTGGCGTGATCTCATGGCACAGCTACCCAATGCGCCGCCTGCTAACTTGATAGACCCCACACTGCTCGCGGCTAACTGTAATTTGAGAGACACGCTCCAGAGCAAAGGATACTCGGTCCACTACACAGAATTTAATGGGAACCACACTTTATTTAATTGGCGTGGGACGCTGGCGAGTCACCTGATAGCGCTCGTCGGTCTCAAACCAGAGCCTAAGATTTCTGCGCGGGCAATGAATGATAGTCAGCCCGTCGCGTGATCCTCAATTCCCGAGAAACCGATCGCGACAGCTCTAGTCAAAGTGGCTCCTGGTCTGTTGCGGCAGTACGTTGGCAGGTATGAATTGGACCCGAAGTTCGCGCATGATTTCGTCATCTATGTAAGCGTCAAGGATGATTCTTTGTGGGTGAAGCCTTCTTACCTGAGGTCGCGCCGGGTCATGGCCGAATCAGAGTCGAGGTTCTATGACAGCGAACTTCCCGATCTGCATCTCGCCTTCATCAAAGACAAAAATGGCAACATCACTGGTCTCACTCTCAACAGTGGGCAGGGGGACATGCTCGTGAAAAAGATGCCTCCGCCAGTGCCCAGTCTCACCGGCAATACAACTTTTAAGTTGAGCGGACACAATGACGCAGAGGCCGTGGCTATCTACGGCTCATTCAACGGTTGGATTCAAACCAAAAACTACTGCGGGAAAGACACTGACGGATGGGTTTGTCGTCTTGATCTAGCACCCGGCAAGTACACCTATCGGTTTCTGGTTGATGGTGTAGGGTTGACCGATCCGACCAACCCTGCCACCGAAGATGACGGTAACGGTCATCTCGATTCGGTGATCGTCATCAAGCCGAAATAGACACGGCAAATCAGAGTTTTGCAACGCCGAGATAGACTGCCTCCCAGTTGATTGGTGCCCCCGCAGGGATTCGAACCCGAACTAACAGATTATGAGAGCTGTTGAAGGGTATCAATGAAGTTAGACCAAGCGCTGCTGTTGTCTCTGGCCGCCTCATAGAGTTATTCTTCGTGCATGTCCACTATCATTGAAATTGAGAAACTAGCTTTGGACTTGCCCGACAAAGAACGTGCAACTCTTGTGGCAAATCTGCTTGATTCACTTCCCGGTATATTGTCGGAGGAGGACGAAGGCGTTGCTGAGGCTCTGCGCCGTGATGCGGAGGCTAATGTGAATCCAGATGCGACTGTTTCTCTCGCCCAATTGGACTCGCAGATTCAAAGCCGGCGCAACTGATGCGTCGGGAATTTCATCGCCTGATCGCATCTGACATCTCGACCATTATGACGTATTACGAGGATGTCGGAGGACCCAAACTCGCAGAGGAGTTCTACAGCGAACTACGTCAATTCTTTCAGAAGGCAGCCAATAATCCCGAAGCTTACAGCATTCGCGAGCGGGATCTCAGGCGCGTAAACCTCGAAATGGTCGTATCCATGTCTTCAGAAACTCCGCATAAATAACCTTCGTAGCCTCCGAATACCACTCTGATCTATCGCAGAGCTCCGTCTGTTTATAGTGGTCGATTAGATCTCCAAAGAGAATGGCTCGTAAGCGCTGGCGATTGCAGACCTCGTTTATGCTCACTCTTAGTCCGTTGACAGCTGCCAGCGCTAAGTCTTCGGTAGGGTATTGTTCTACAGATCACTGCCGTACGACGCAAACGTTTCCCAGTCGCGTCGATTTCTCGCCAGAGAATTCCCACACTGATGGACCATTCTTGCGCTTCGCACATCTGAGATGACCACGTTGATGTCGTATCGTCATTTTTATCCTCCAGTCTTCTGCTGCTCAACTGTGATAACTACGCGAAATGGCACCGACACGCGAAGAAGGCTGAGTTGATCTAAGCAGTCTGAAGAATCTTCATATGACTAGATTACAACCCATCTCATAAATGCCTCGAGTCCCCGAAGCCTAATTCTGACCATCTCGCTTTTGTGGTTCAACTTCCGGATTGCTCGTGACTCGAGAGCATCGCGGTAGTGTTGAGCTTGTACGAAGCTCAAATGAGTGCATTGGCGATTTTGAGTCAACCGAGGAAGCGTTCTGTTGTCCAGATTTCAGAGTCACGACCTGGGCACTTTGCATCGATCCGCCGTTTGCCAAATTGATTCGGGGTTGCTGGTTTGCTACGGTCGTCGTCATGTCCGAGCGTTCCACCGAGCAGATACGCGAATTGCTCGACTCCCTTTATCGCGTGGATTCGGGACGAATCCTGGCAACTCTGATCCGCTTGCTCGGTGATTTTGATCTTGCCGAGGAGGCGATGCACGAAGCCTTTGCGGCTGCGCTGAGCCTGTGGCCGCGGAGTGGAGTACCCGGCAACCCGCGACCATGGTTGATTTCGACGGCCCGATTCAAAGCCATTGATACTCTGCGTCGACGGGCAAGATTTGATGCGTCTCAAGACGAGCTCGTGCGATATCTCGAAGCGCAATGGAGTTCGGCGGAAAGGTCCAATGAAGAGGACAGCCTTGAGGATGATCGGCTGCGCCTGATTTTTACGTGCCGTCATCCATCTCTAGCGCCGGAAGCGCACGTTGCGCTCACCTTGCGTGAGGTGTGCGGGCTGACAACCGAGGAGATAGCAAAGGCCTTCCTCATCACTCCGCGTACGCTGGCGCAGCGCATTGTGCGCGCAAAGGCAAAGATTCGAGAGACACCGATTCCGTACGAGGTGCCGACGCCGCAGGAATTGCCGGGGCGACTGGGCGCAGTGCTTCAGGTCATCTATCTCGTCTTTAACGAGGGCTATTCGGCTGCGACGGGAGCGGAGGTAACGCGGGCCGAGCTGACCGGCGAGGCGATTCGACTGGGCCGCTTGCTGACCGAACTCCGGCCAGAGCCGGAAGTCATTGGGCTGCTTTCCCTGATGTTGCTACAGGAATCCCATCACGCCGCAAGAACCTCTCCGACCGGAGAGCTGATTTTGCTGGAGAACCAGGATCGCTCGCTCTGGAACCGAGAGCAGATCGCGGAGGGAGTGGCATTGGTGGAGAAAGCCCTGAAGTCCCGCCGCTTCGGCTCTTACACACTGCAGGCTGCTATTGCGGCCGTTCATGCGGAGGCGGAATCGGCCGCTGTGACCGACTGGCGGCAGATTGTTGCGCTTTACAACCGATTGGTACGAATTCAGCCTTCGCCAGTTGTACAGCTAAATCGTGCCGTGGCAATTGCAATGCGCGATGGTCCAGAGGTCGGTCTGACGCATATCGACGCGGTGTTGGAACATGGCGAATTGGCAAATTATTACCTGGCGCATTCAGCCCGTGCGGATGTACCGCAGGCTCGGCAGGACCGCTGAGGCTCGGTCCTCTTATGAGAAAGCTCTGGCGCTGACCCAACAGGAACCAGAGCGGCAATTCCTGCAAGAGCGGATTCGGCAGCTGAAATAAAAAAAGATTCGTCAGAAGCAGATGCGGATATTGAGCGGTCCAGGCGCAAAGCATTTACATAATTTTGACTCTCCACATCGGACACTCTTCGCAACGTTTTCTTCGCGCCAACGGTGGAGATGAAGATTACCTTTGAACTTTTGCGGCAAGATAGATATGCCCTACATTGAAATGTTAGACTGGTCGTCCATTTTCACTCAGTTGCGGGGAATAACAAATGAACTTGGTCGAAGTGAATCCTAACAAGATGAGCGGCACGCCAGTCTTTCGCGACAGCAGGTTTCCAATCCGGAGTCTGTTGGACTGCCAGGAAGAGGGCGAAACGATCGATCAGTTCCTCGACCAATCTCCCACCGGCCCCGCGAACAAAATAATGGGGTTTTAGAACTCTCCAGGGAAAGGCTGCTCGGAAGTGAAGTTGGGCAAGGGCATTGCCATGATTTCTTTCCCGGGCTAATCAGACTTTAGAGAGAAGACCCATGACCAGTTATCCCCAAGCCCTGTTGTTCGAACTCGAGCCCGTTGCTGCAGACCGTGAGGCGACGAGCACAACGTTCCTGGACAACATGAAACTCCCCGTCCATCGGTGGATGCGATACAGCGCTGGTTATTCCGCTGCTTGGGCCGAATTCGTCATTCGAGGGGCAGGAGCGCGCAATGTCTTGGACCCATTCGTTGGCTCCGGTACGACGTTACTTGCTGCCCAGGATGCCGGTGCGAAGGGCTACGGTATCGAGGCGCATCCGTTCGTCGTGCGGATCGCGCGAGGCAAACTCCACAGAGCAAGCGATCCTGCTGCCTTCGAGAACTTTGCGGCGGCAGTGCGGAAGGACGCTCTTGGGATCGCTGGACAGACCGAGGGCTATCCAGCTCTCATCGAGAAGTGTTACGACCGGAGCGTTCTCCAGCAGCTTGACGCGCTCAGAAGGGCGGTAGAGAAAGCCAACGATGGGACACTGCAAGCCGAACTCACCTGGTTAGTCCTTGCCAGTCTTCTCCGCAAAGTTAGCCATGCGAACACCGCCCAATGGCAGTATGTCCTCCCGTCGAAGTCGAAAGCTAAGGTCGTGCCGCCGATGAGGGCTTTCGATGAAACTGTAAGCATGTTCGCTCACGACATGCGCGCGACGCAATACCGCCAACTCGGTCCAGTGCCCCTCTTAATCCAGGGCGATGCTCGCACCTGTCACGGTGTGCCAGATGGCGAAATAGACTTAGTTGTGACCTCCCCGCCTTATCCCAACACCTACGATTACGCCGACTCTACGCGGTTGGAAATGTCCTTCTTTCAGGAGATCACTGGGTGGGGCGACTTGCAGGACGCGGTCAGGCAACACCTTGTGCGATCCTGCTCCCAGCACGTTCCGGAAAAAAAGGTGTCGCTGCCGGCTGTGCTCGTCGATCCGGTACTGGCCCCGATTCTCGATGAATTGGCGAGCGTGTGCAACCAGCTTTCCGATATCAGGCACACGAAGGGCGGAAAGAAAACGTACCATCTGATGGTCGCCTGTTATTTTCAGGACCTAGCCCATGTTTGGCATTCGCTTCGCCGCGTCTGCGGATCGCCGTCTCGACTATGCTTTGTGATTGGGGATTCGGCTCCGTACGGGGTTTACGTGCCCGTCATCCAATGGTTCGAGAAGCTCGCTCTGAGTGCGGGTTTCGGCAAGGTCAGCTTTGAACAGACGCGCGAACGAAACATCAAGTGGAAAAACCGCAAGCATCGGGTTCCGCTATGCGAAGGTCGGTTATGGGTTGAAGGATGAGAGACGATGGCTGAATCACCTTCTCAACCTTTGGGCAAATCATTGGCGATGTGCTCGAAGAAGCGTTGCACGAGCCTTTGGCTAAGCTCGCGAAGGAGTTAGGTCTTTACCTTGATTACAAGCATCCTCGGGCCTCACGAGGTAACAAGGCTAAGGTTTCCTGGGTCGACGGAAAGGGCAACTCTCACGACTTGGATTATGTCTTTGAGCAGGGCGGGACCGAAAAAAAGATCGGCACTCCCAAGGCGTTCATCGAAACAGCTTGGCGAAGATATACCAAACACTCGAAAAATAAGGCTCAAGAAATCGAGGGAGCGGTAGGTCATCTCCGCACCAGGTATTCTGAGTATCAACCTGCTCTCGCTGTTGTTCTCGGAGGCGAGTTCACCGACCCTTCCTTGCAGCAGCTACGATCGCACGGCTTTGTTGTCCTTCATTTCTCCTATGGCGACATCATCGCAGCATTTGCTAAATGCGGCGTCGACCTGGCCTACGAAGAGGCAACTTCAGACACCGAAATGCAGGCAAAGCTCGATGCCTTCAAAGGCCTATCTGTTAGGAAGCGCAAGGCGCTCCCTGTCGGACTCCGCAGGATCGGTGCTGCAAGCATCGAAGCGTTTCTGGTTGAACTTCGGACGGCGCTTACGCGCACGATTAAGACCATCCGCATCTTGCCGCTCTACTCCGGGAAGGCTATTGACGTCTCCTCAATCGAGGCTGCGGTTAAGGCAATCGATAAGATCGACGAAAAGCGCGGAGGCGGCCAATTCGCGCGCTACGAAGTCGATGTGCGGTATTCAAATGGTAGTGAAATCAGAGGTACCTTCAATACCAAAGGCGAGGCGAAGGACTTCTTGATGAGAGCGATCTAACATCCTTCCACCATAATCCAGCTGCTGAGACTCCGAGCGTGTCAACGAATGCAACTTTCACGGCTGCTGCTTCGGCGCTCCGTAGAGGTAATGATCGAGATTGATCGATCCGTCGGTTGGTAGCAAATTGGGGTCAGGCCTGCAATTCCGGGGATTCTGCAATCGAGAAGCTGGGCTCAAGTGTGAAATCGATGAATTGAAGACCTTATCCCGGTCTTGCCCACTTTGTTTTAAAGCGTGGAAGAAGAAATTTCTTGGACGCTTTGTCGAATTCCGGTCCGCCGTTCGACTATATCGTGAAGGCAGGGCAACCGGCCCGCCCAAAGACTTAAGATTAAAGACCGTTACAGGAGAAAAAGTCATGCCACAGTATCTGGTTGCTAACTACCTCCCCGACGACTTCGACCCGTCCGCCGTAACCGAAGCGATGATCGAGGAGATCCACGCGCTCAACCGCGAAATGATCGCTGCCGGCGCCAGGAAGTTCGCTTGCGGAATTTCCCCGGCCAGCAACGCAAAGACGGTGCGGAAGCAGCCTGATGGTACGGTGCTCGTCACCGATGGGCCATACACCGAGACCAAGGAGCATATGGGCGGTTTCTGGATACTGGAAGCTGCCGATATGGACGAGGCGCTGGCGTGGGCGCGCAAGGGTGCCATCTCATGCGATGCGGCGGGCGAGGTGCGCGAGCTTCTTTTCTACCCGGACCCGAAGGGAGCAACGGAATAGTCTGGCCGCCGCGACTTCGGAACACGCACCGTAGCAGGTTGAAATCGAGTCCGTGAAACGGACGACTGAGTAAATCCTGAAGCTACTTTGATTTGAGTTCAGCCGTCCGTTTCACGGACTGCCATTGCTGCTTGTGCTGATTCCCCACCGATAAATCGGTGGGCTATTTTCAATCGTCGGCTGCGCCGACTTTTTGGGCAAAGCCCCGGCGATGCCGGCCTGACGGGTCGGTGTCGGGGTGCCGCGAGCATTAAACAAAATCAGATAGGACTCGAAGGAACTCAGCCATGAGAAAAGTTATCGTGCTTGAACACATCTCTCTTGATGGTGTCATACAAGCCCCGGGCGGGCCGGAAGAAGATAGAAGCGACGGCTTCGCGTATGGCGGGTGGGCAGCGCCATATGATGACGACATCCTTGGAACGGCCCTGCAAAAGCAGATGAACATGCCGTTCGACCTGATGTTAGGACGCAAAACCTTTGACATTTGGGCGGCATTTTGGCCGCAGCATGCGGATGTATGGCCGGGCGTCAACACGGCGACCAAGTACGTTGCCTCGAATACCATGACTTCCAGCGAATGGCAGCCGTCCGTGTTCTTGAACGGAGATATTGCAGAAAAAGTCGCCAAGCTCAAGCAAGAGCAAGGGCCGGATCTACACGTTTGGGGAAGTGGCAATCTCCTTCAGACGCTTATCAAGCATGATCTGGTCGATGTGTTCTGGCTGATGATATATCCGATCACGTTGGGCGCTGGAAAGCGGTTGTTTGCGGATGGCACGATCCCGGCGGCCTTTAAGGTGACGGAAAGCATAGTCGGCTCGAATGGCGTCATTGTCGTGAATTACGAGTGTGCAGGCGCAATCACAACCGGAAGTCTATAAACATTCGCGCCGT
>Ga0209751_10004553_pt1 | contig 13234 bp, 16 predicted proteins | sample RifCSP13_1_FD_184019 | JGI IMG/M metagenome (GOLD analysis project Ga0209751, IMG submission 184019) | Soil microbial communities from Rifle, Colorado - Rifle CSP2_sed 13_1 (SPAdes) (version 2) | ecosystem: Environmental > Terrestrial > Deep subsurface > Rock core/Sediment | place: Rifle... | reverse complement strand
CGCGCGTTCGATGCCTACCTCTCGAAGGCGCCCCGAGAACTGTACGCCCTGTTCGCGTGGCAGATCGCACCCCCGCTGCCCTTCATCCCGGAGGACCGGCACGGGGAAACGATGTGCGCCCTCGTGCTATGTTGGAGCGGTCCCCAGGACGGAGCGGAGCGTGCCTTCGCGCCCCTTCGGACGACGGCGCGCGTGGGGGAGTACATCGAGGCCATGCCGTACCCCGCCATCAACACCCTGTTCGACGCCCTGCTCCCAGCCGGGCTGCAGCAGTACTGGAAGGCGGTCCTCACCCGGGAGCTGACGGATGGGGCCATCGAAGCTCACCTCAAACACGGACCCCAGGTCCCCGTCGTCCAGTCCTCGATGGTCATGTTCCCCATCAACGGCGCGGTCCACGACGTGGAGGCCGACGCGACCGCGTTCGCCCATCGCGACGCATCCTACTCGGTCGTGATCAGCGGCGGATGGCCAGATCCCAAAGACAACGAACCGTACGTCCGCTGGGTTCGGGACTACTACGACGCGCTCGCGCCCCATTCAGAGCGGGGCGCGTACATCAACTTCGTCCCCGGCGATGATGCGGATCACGTCCAGACGAATTACGGGCGCAACTACGATCGACTCCGGAGGATCAAGGCGAAGTTCGACCCGTCGAACGTGTTCCGTCACAACCAGAACGTAGCCCCGGTCGCGTGACCCGGAGGCGTCGCGCTGTTCCGTCGGCCTGCCGCGGCTTCCTCATCCGACCCGGCGACGCGCGACGGAGGCGAGGAGACGCCGAGTTCCGCCCGACCGAGCCATGTGTGGCGGCCCCCAGCATTCGCGCGAGTGCTTCGCAGGCCTCGCGAGCCCGTGACATCTCGGTCGTCGTTATCACGCGCGTGAACGAAGTATCCGTATCGTGGGACGTTCTGCATACATTATTATGGATTTGCGCGTTCGCTCCGTGTGGCGCGGGGGTACCGGCGGAAGCGCTCGTACACGACTTCCCAGCGCATCCTCGTCCATCTGTCGTCGTCTCCGTTCCCGCCGCGGGCGTCCTCGATCGCGGCTCGCACCCAGGAGGGGATCGGGCTCGCGACTCACTCCGCACGGACGACCGTCACGAAGTGGTTGAACCGGCTCCTCCGGCAGGGACTCCTCGTCGCGACCCGCGAGCACGTCCCGGGACACCGGGTCCGCAAGACGGTCTACGGTCTCGGTCCTGAGGGCTGGGAACGGGCCCGGACCCTCCGGTCGCGCCTCGAGAAGGACGTCGTGGAGGTCGTGGCTCCCATCATGGGCGCCGTCCTGATGCGCGTCGCGGATGTGCCTCGGTACTTCCCCGATCTCGCGGATTTGCCCGCGGCCGTGTCGCTCGTCCGCGAGGGACGGCTCGACCTCGCGGCCCGGGCGGGCGCGGCGGAGCCCCTCGCCTCCCTACTCTGGGGGAACGGGTTCCGGGCCGCGGACCGGGTGTTCGGTCGGGCGCGGGAGCTCAAGGCCTTGGATGACTGGGCCGCCTCGAAGGCGTCCGCCCTCGCGGTCGTGGGCACCGCCGGAATCGGGAAGAGCACCCTCGTCGCGTCCTGGGTCCTTCGCCACCGGCCCCGGGCCCACGTGTTCTGGCTCCAGCCCGAGGGCTCGATGGCCCCGCGCTCCGTCCTCGTCGATGTGGCCGCGTTCCTCGAACGCCTCGGACGCCGCGGCCTCGTGATGCACCTGGCCGACGGCGGCACCGTCGACTCCCCCGCGACGAAGCGCATCCTCGCGGAGGAGCTGAAGGGCCTGCCTGCGCTCTTCGTCTTCGATAATGTCCACAAGGCCCATCCCGCGACGAGGCGGCTCCTCCTGGGCCCGTTCCTCGAGGGGTTCGACGGGCATCCCGCGAAACTCGTCATGATCGCCCGGGAGGTGCCGGGCGCGTCGGATCGCCTCGGGCCCGCCCGACGCACGGACCTGCGCACCCTCCGGATCGGCGGCCTCGATCTCGACGCCTCGATGGCCCTGCTTCGCTCGAAGGGCCTCTCCGCGGATGACGCGACAATCCAGCGGATCGCTGCCTCCGCGCACGGGCACCCCCTCCTCCTCGCCCTCGCGGCCCAGGGCGGCGCCGTGGTGTCCGGCGAGATTCGGCCTTACCTGGACCGGGAGGTCTGGCGCACCCTGTCCACGGGGGAGCGGGCCGTCCTCGGGGCCGCGGCCGTGTTCCGCCGCGCCGCGCCGATCGCGGCCCTGCGCGCGTTCCCGGGCGTCACGGAGTCCGCCCTCGCCGGGCTGGACCGGAAAGACCTCCTGCGCCCCACGCTCACGGAGTGCGTCGTCCTGCATGACGAGATCCTGGACTACGTGCGCCGACGCCTCACGGAGGCGGAGCGAACGGACGCGAACCTGCAGGCCGCCCGCTACTTCCGCGGGCGGCTCGAGGCGTGCGAGCGGATCGAGGCGGTCCACCACCTCCTCGAAGCGAAGGCGTACCCGGAAGCCGCGTCGATGCTCGACTCGGAAGCGGCGTCGCTCGTCGACTCGCTCAATGCGGACGCGCTCGCATCCGTCCTCGGTGAGGTCGATGTGGACGGGATCGATCCGTCCGTCGCGGCCGTCCTTGCGGAGGCCCACGGGGACAGCCTGACCGTCGCGGGCCAGCTCGTCCCCGCGGAGGGCCGCTATCGCCTCGCCCTCGAGGCCGCGGAGCGCGCGGGCCGGGGTGAGCGGGTCCCGCGGATCCTGCGAAAGCTCGCCGCGATCGCTCGGACCCGGAACGAGTACGAGACGGCGGCGGGACTCCTTTCCAGGGCGCGCGCCGCCCTAGACGTGGTCCCGGACCGGGCCGAACTCGCGGAGGTCCTCAAGGAGACGGCCCTCGTCGAGAAGGCCCTGGGGCGGCTTGCCGAAGCGGCCGCGCACCTGAACGAGGCGATCGACCTCGCCACGGAGGCGAGCGACCCGGGCGCCCTCGCGAGGAGCCTGCTCGTCCTCGGATCGTTCTCCGGATCCCGCGGGGACCCGGCGCTCGCCCTGAGGCAGAAGCTCGAAGCCTTGCGGATCGCCGAGCGCGGGGGAAACCTCACGGAATCCGCGCGGGCCTGCATCTCCGTGGGCACGACCCTGTGGGATCTCCACCGGATCGAGGAGGCGCTCTCTTACCATGACCGGGGTCTCCAGCTGGCGACGCTCGTCGGGAACCTCCGGCTCATCGCGTACGCGAGCTTCAACCGGGCCGCGTCCCTCCTCGATCTCCGCCGGCCCGAGGAGTCCCGGGAGCCCCTGGCCCGGGCCCGACGGCTGTTCGAGATCCTCGGGGAACGGGACGCCCTCGGGGTCTTGGAGGTGAGCGAGGGTCACCTCGCGAGCCTGGACGGCCGCTGGTCCGTGGCGGTCCGTCACTGGGCTCGGGCCCTCGACACGCTCCGCGAGGTGGGCACGCCGCTCGACCGGCTCCATGCGTCCCGCGAGATCGGGCGGTACCACTGGGAGCACGGAGATCGCGCGGGGGCTCTCGCGCACTACACGGAGGCGATGCAGGTCGCCCGAACCCTCGGGAACGAGGCGGCCGCGAAGGAGCTCGAGGTCCTCCTGAAGGAGGCGGAACGCGGCGTGTCCCGGTGCCGGCCCTGAGCCCGGGGACGTTTATGGGCGCCGGGGCCATGCCGGCCCCCATGGTCTCCTTCCGAGATCCGCGCAACCGGCACCCGTTCCACATGCACGACATGATCCGCGCTCAGCCCGGTTTCGTCGAGGAGACCTTGCGGCGCGTGGAGGGGATCGACCCGGAGGCCCTTTTCCGTGGGCCCCGCCGGATCCTCGTGACGGGTTGCGGCACGTCCTTCCACGCCGCCCAGATCGGCGCACGGCTCCTCGCGACCGCGTTCGGGAGCCGCGCGGCCGTCCAGTCCGTCCACGCGTACGACCTCGTCTTCGGCTCGCCGGGTGGCCGAGGCGTCCTCGTCGTCGGGGTGAGCCACAGTGGGAACACCCCCACGACGAACGCGGCCCTCGCGCGAGCCCGGCGCCAGGGAGCCCGCACGGTGGGCATCAGCGGCCTGCCCGGCGCCCCGATCGAGCGCGTCGCCCACCGGACGGTCGTCCTGGGCTCCGTACACGACCGCTCCTGGGCGAACACGATGAGCTACACGAGCCAGCTCGTCGCGTTCGCGTCCTTCGCCCGCCGCATCGCGGACGGGGGGACGGCGTCCTCCCGGGCCCTCCGGAAGATCCCGTCGACCCTCCAGGCCGCCCTGGGATGCGAGCCCGCGATCCGTGCCCTCGCGCGGTCCGTCGTGGCCCGATCCCGGGTCACGTTCCTAGGGACGGGCCTGGACGACGTCACGGCACAGGAGGCGGCCCTCAAGATCCGCGAGACGTGCAGCATGCCCGCGACGGGCTACCACACGGAGCAGATCCTCCACGGTCCGTTCCTCGCCTTGGACCGCGGCGATGCGGTCGTCGGGCTTCGGTCCCAGGACGACGATTGGCGAGCGGATGAGATTCTGGAGGCCCTCGCCCACGCGGGCCCGCGCGTCGCCCGGATCGGGGACGGTCGCCCGGTCGATGTCCCCTTGCCCCGCGCGCCCGCGGACCTCCGCCCCCTCGTGAGCATCGTCCCGCTCCAGTTCCTCGCGTACCATGCGGCCCTCGCGCGAGGCGCGAACCCGGACGTCATGCGGACGGACGTGGGGCGCTACGCGCGCGGAATCGACGCCCTCTTCACATGGCGCCCGCATCCGCGGCGATCCGGACGACCGTCGCGGCCTCGATCCCGTTCCGCAGGGTGAGGCGTAAGGTCATCTCCCCGTTCCCGTACGCGACCGTGAACCGGAACACCTCGGACTTGTACAGGCGCGCGGGCCGGCGGCGGCCTTCCGTCACGTAGCCCGCCTCGGACACGAGGCCCAGCGACACGAGGCGCCGCATCCGGCGGTAGCACGCCGCGATGGGCACCCTGTACCGCTGGGCGATGTCCTGGGCCGTGAGGACCTCCTGGTGGAGGGCGATCAGGATCCGGAGGGCGTGATCGTCGAGCAGAGACTGTCCGTCCTTTTCGTACAGGAGGAGGTCTTCCGCGACGAGCGGCGGCCGATCCGGCGGAGTGGGCCCACTCGGCTGGCTGGGGGCGGCCACGGGCCATGGATGCCGAGGCGCTCCATTAAAAACATCGGCTCCCGTTATCAGCGTGCGAATGGACAGGTGTGCGCGGTCGTTCGGTGAACGTCCGTCACGGCGTGGCTCGCAGGTCCTCGAGGATCGCGGGGTCGAAGGTGACCGCAGCCCTGCGCGAACGTGTTGATCCGGCACGCAGGCCACGGTTCTTCCGTGACGCAGGCGCCTCCCACGACGGGTCACGCCTCCAGGACGACGACCCGTGCTCCCGCCCTCGCGAGGTACCCGGCGGCCAGGAGCCCGTTGAGGCCCGCCCCGATCCCGACGACATCGAACGTGCGGACCGCCTGGCTCTCCGCGCGCATCGCAGCGCGTGAGAAGAGGGTTGCCCCGGTCCCTACGACTCGAGGGCCTTCTTCACATTCGCCGCGAACTCCTTCGTCTGCGCGTCGAGCCTTGATTTGAGGAAGTTGTCCATGATTCGCGCGAGGGGCCCCTTCGTCTGGACGGCCATCGTGTACGTGACGTGGGTCGCCTCGCCGAGGGGCCTGAGTTCGATCGTCCCCGTCATCTCCATGTTGTCGGAGACCCCCCGGAACTTCCCGAGCGACGGGGCGACCTGCTCGAGGGTCTCCGTGCGCACCTCGACCCGCTGGGAGAGCGGACCGATCTTCAGTTTCAGATCCCACGTCGCGTGCCGGTCGTCGATCACGTTGACGGACTGGACGCCGGGGACGCAGCTGCCGACCCGCCGCATGTCGCTCAGGAAGGTCCACACGCGTTCTTGGGGCGCGCGGACGTCGAACGAGACGCTGCCTTCTGCCATGCGGGCCGGAAGGTGGGAGGACCTAAAAGCCTTGCACGTCCGGACGACGCACGGGAGAAAGGAAAGGTGCCGAGGGCCTCCCCGGTGCCTCGGCTTCAGTCGCGAACTTCGGGTCGGAGGTGCTTCACGCTTTCCGCAGGAACGGAAGGCCGGTTCGCTTGTTCACGCCGACCTTGCGGTTCTTCGGCATTTCGTCCATCGGCTTGCCGCTCTTCGGCTTTCGCTTGCTGAAGAAGTAGATCGTCACTTTCGGTCCCTTCTTCAGTTTCACCTCTCGCGAGTACAAGGTCCATCCCTGGTACTGGTAGGGCATGCGTTGACCTCGGACCTGCAACCAGCTAGGGTATCTAAAGGGTTTCTCTCCAGTAGAACCGTCAGACAGAAGGCGCGTTCTAGCTGTTTTAAAGTCATAAGATAGCCCATCTGGGTCCCATGGAGGGACTCGGATCCCGATTCGCAGGGGCTCCCATCGAACGTCCCCATGGGCTGGGCCGCTTCGCGAGAATCACGGACGAGAACAGACCCGAAAGGCTTGTCTCCCTGCCGAAGGACCATCGTGTCGATCTCTCCATGAAAGCCCGCCTGCATTCCATCGAGGTGGACGAGGGCGACCTCGTCGAGCTCCCCGAGCAATGGATTCCCGTACGTCTCGAGCCGAACGGCTACGCGACGCCCGCGAGGAAGTCCTACACGCTCTTCTATCTGGAGCGGGCGTGACCCTCGGGAAAGCTCATCTTCCCCGAGCGCCTCTCCGACCCGGATGGACGCCGAACGGATCGCAGAGGCCGTGGCCTCGAGGACCGCGGACGACCGAGTCCTCGCGGGCGCCTCGATCCCGGTCCGGTACCGGCTGGACGGTCTGCGCCCCCACCGGGGCGCCCGTCTCCCGGAGGACGGGGTCGCGCCCGCTGCGGTCGTCCTCCCTCGTTCGACGGAGGAAGTGCGGCGGGTCCTCGCGTTCGCGAATGACGCGGGGCTCCCCGTGGTCCCGTGGGGCGGGGCGACGGGCCTCATGGGCGGCGCGCGCCCCGGCGCGGATTCGATCGTGGTCGACCTCCGCGGGATGAACCGGGTTCGGAGGATCGACCGAGCGTCGTGCACCGCGACGGCCCAGGCGGGCATCGTCCTGGGCCGCCTCGACGCGCGGCTTCGCCGGCGAGGCCTCTGCGTCGGGCACGACCCATGGTCCCAGCCCCGCGCGACGCTCGGCGGCGCGATCTCCACGAACGGCGTGGGCTACGGCGCGTTCCTCCGCGGGTCCATGGGCGACCAAGTCCTGGGGCTCGAAGCCGTCCTCATGGACGGGACGGTCGTCCGATCGCGTCCCGTGGCCCGGGCGACCGCGGGCCTCGACCTGCGACGGTTGTTCATCGGCACGGAGGGCACCCTCGGCCTCGTGACGGAAGCGACGATCCGCGCGTTCCCAGTCCCCGGGAGGGAGGAGATCCGCGGCTTCACGTTCGCGGACTTCCCGCGCGGGCTCGCCGCGGTGTGCCGGCTCTACGACGACGGCCTCGTCCCCTCCGCGATGCAGCTCGACGAGACGTTCGCGTCCCGCGAGGGCCCATGGCCCTCCGGCGCGGAACCTCCGACGCTTTACCTCGGGTTCGCGGGGACGGACGACGTGGTCCGCGCATCGTGGCGTGCCGCGCGGCGCCGCCTCGCGTCGGCCCGCGCGCGTCCCCTGCCGGACCGCGAGGCGCGGGCCTTCTGGCGCGCGCGTCACGACATCATCTATCGGACGGATGAGGTGGCTCCGGGGGTCTCCGAGGCGGACCGCTTCCTCCGGGACGTGATCTTCGATTACATCCACGTTGCCCTGCCTCGAGCCGAGATCCTCGCGTTCCGGCGGTCGGCCCTCGCGGCGCTCCGGCGACACGGCGTCGCGCCGACGTCTTTCGGGGTTTGGACCCAGCCCGAGCTCGCATCCCTCGAGATGGTACGGCCGGTCCGGGGCGACCGTCTCGCGGCGAAGGCCGCCGTGGCGGACGCGATCGACGAAGCCCTCCGTCGTGCGCATGCGCTCGGCGGCTCCATGGAATACGTCCACGGCGTGGGCCTGAAGCTCGCTCACCTGATGGGCGAGGAGCTCCGCGAAGGGCTCGGCGTGTACGCGCGCGTGAAGCGGGCCCTGGATCCGAACGGCCTGCTGAACCCAGGCAAAGGGGGCCTGTGAGCCTCGGAAAAGGCCAAAAAGGGCCTCCGACGGGTCGTTCCGGGCGTTATCTTCCGAAATTTATATAAATACGGACATAAGTGCGCCCCCCAGAGGTGAAATTGCCTTGCAGGCACCTCCTCCTCCTATGATGCGTGGACCAATGGGCGACCGCAGTAAGATGATGGCGCTCTTCGGGATCGGCTTCGGGCTGCTCCTGGTCGCCGGCGGAGCCATGGTCGCGGACCTAGGCAACATGGAGTACACGGGCGGAGCGACGCCGGAACAGGCGACGAACAACGCGAACTTGCAGCAGGTGTGGGGGCCTTTGATCACCCATGCCGGCATGTTCTTCTTCGTCGGCGGCCTGTTCATCGGGGCGTTCTTCTGGGAGACCGCGGACCCGTTCGTACGGCTCTTCATGTTGATCCTGGGATTCGTGGCCCTGCTCCTCGTGCTCGCGAGCACGACGACGATCTTCTGAGGTGGCTCGATGACAGGAATGGGAGATCGGCTCTGGGAAATCGGCAGGTCGCCGTCCCAGCATGCGGCCCTCCTGGTCTTCGGGCTCATCGGGATCCTGACTGCCTTCCTCGCGGCGTCGATCGCTGTGGGAGGCGGTGGGTTGGTACTCGCGGCGAATGTCCTCCTGTCGATCGGAGCGTTTTTCCTCGTCCTCGCCCTGTTCTTGGGCGCGTACACGACCTCCGGCGACTCGGCGACGTCCGCGGCGTGGAAGATCGCCCAGATTTTCGCGGCCGTCCTGGTCCTGTGGATCTCCTTCGTGATCTTCCTGTGACCTGAGCCGCGAACTCACGACGGCGGCGCGCGTGCGTGCCGCCTCCCCTTCCCCTTGCTCGGGGCTCGCTTGGGCCTCAACGGACTTCGGCCGCGCTCACGGAGTGGATGGTGGGCAGGCTCGCGGTGATCAGGCTCCACGCGGCCCCTTCGTCGCGGCTCGCGAACAGCTGGCCCGTGCTCGTTCCGACGTACACTCCGACGGGGTCTTCCTGATCCGTCGCGAGGCCCTCCCGGAGAACCCCGGCGTACGCCTGGGGCCCGGGGAGCCCTTTCGCGTTCTTCCGCCATCGCTTCCCCCGGTCCGTCGTGGACCAGACCGCGAGCTGCCGGCCGGGCGGGACCCTCCCCATCCCCTCGAGGGGCACCACGTACGCGGTCCCCTTCCGGTGCGGGTTCACCGCGATCGGGAATCCGAAGTCGGACGGGAGGCCTTCCGTGATCTCCGTCCACTTCCCGCCTCCGGGCCCGCGGTGGTACGTGCCGCAGTGGTTCTGCTGGAAGATGGACCCGTCCCCGGCCGAGTCCCACGCGAGGTGGTGCACGCACTGGCCCATCTCCGGGTACTTCGTCGGGAGGAAGTCCGCGCGCACCCCGCGGTTCTCCGTCGTCCAGCGCTCGCCTCCGTCCCGCGACTCGAACGTGCCCACCGCGCTGATCCCGACCACGAGGTGATCCGGGTCTCTCGGGTCCACGAGGACGGAGTGGAGGCACAGGCCCCCGTTCCCCGGTTGCCACTCCTTCCGGGTCGGGTGGTAGTTGAGCGCGTCGAAGTCCTCCCATGTGTCCCCTCGGTCGTCGCTCCGGAAGAGGGCTGCGGGTTCCACACCCGCGTAGACCGTCTCCGGATCGTCCGCCGGGCTGGGCTCGATGTGCCAGATTCGCTTCACCGCGAGCCCGGAGTCCTCCTTGAACCTCGGGGCCGACTTCGTGGGCGTGAGCCCTTGCCCGATCCGTCCGCGGTACAGGACGGGTCCCCACGGCTCGTCCGTGTGGGGCGCCGCGCCGTACAGGGTCCGTCCGTCCCTCGGGTCGAGGATCGCATGATAGGTGCTCGCGCCCAGCATGTACGGCCCCGAGAGGGACCACCGTCGGCGGTCCTTCGAGTGGAACACGAACACGCCCTTCTTCGTCCCCGCCACGACCGCCACGCTGCCTTTCGGAATCGACTGTGCCATGTCAGCCACCGGCCACGCTCGGGAGGATGTGGACCACGTCCCCGGGCTCGAGCCGCACCTCCCGGAGGGGCGACCTCGCGAGTTCATCGTTCACGAACAGGTTCACGTATTCACGACGATGGCCCGTCTCGTCCACGATCCGATCGCGAATCCCCGGGAACGCGGTCTCGAGCCGGTCCACGAGGGACCCTAGGTCGGAGGCCTCGAGGACGACCTCGTCCTGCCCACCCGTGTAGGTGCGGAGCGCGGGTGGGATCCGGACGAGAATCGCGCTGCGCGCGAGTTCCTCCGGCGAGGTCCGGGATGCCACGTTCCGTTCCCCCGTCCGTCCATCCCCGCCGGGCGGAAAAGGCTATCGCCGCCGACGGAAGGAATAACGTCCCGGGTTCGTTTCCCCTCGCCGATGGACACCGCGGAGATCCTCCAGCTCTCGCTCACCCTCGCGGCCCAGTCCGAGGTCCCCGCGGACACTGGGATCGACGTGCCCGCGCAGGGCGTGCGGCGCGCCCTCTTCGGGATCGACGTGGAGTCGGGTGACCTCGTGATGGCGAAGCAGCTCGGGTACGACCTCGTGATCGCGCACCATCCGACGGGAGGGGCCGCGGTCCTCGAGTTTCCCAAGGTTCTCTCCAAGCACGGGGACATCCTCGTGCGTCACGGCGTGCCGCGTCCGGCCGCGGAGGCGGCCGTGCGGGAGACGCAGGAGGACCGCTGGCCCTCGTCCCACGCGCAGAACTACGACCACCTGCCGAGCGTCGCGCGCCTCCTCGGGATCGGGCTCATGTGCATCCACAATCCGTGCGACGAGATCGGGCGGCGCGTGATGGACGAGACCCTCCGGAAAGGACTCCCGGCGAATCCGCACGTGCGCGACGCGATCGACGTCCTGAGCCGACTCCCGGAATTCCGCGCGGCCTCGACGAAGATCGTCCTCCGGATGGGGAAGGCGGACAATCCGCTCGGGAAATGGGCCGTCCACCACGGCGCGGGCACGAACGGGGGCTTCCCGATCGCCCGGACCGCGTTCGAGCATGGCATCGACACGGTTTTCTACATCCACGTGGATGCGGGGCATCTCCGGCGCCTCCACGAGGCCTTCGGTCGCGAGGGGACGAAGAACCTCGTCGTGGCGGGCCACGTGGCCGCGGACAGCATCGGAATCAACGTGCTCGTCCGCGCCCTACGCGACCGCGGCGTCCGGGTCGACACGTTCAGTGGAATCATTGACGTGTGACCGATACTTTTATCGCATGTTCCGAATTTTTTTAAGCACAAGGCTTAACTAGAATTCGCCCCTTCCCCCCGCCTGGGGTTCTCCATTCCGTTTGAGATCAGCGTCGTGAGCAACACGCCTCTCACGCCGCTCAAGGATCTCGACGACGTCGCCCTCCTGTTCCTCACCCAGATCGGGTACATCCCGAAGGGATACGATCCGAAGACGGAGGCGAAGAGCGTGCGGGAGTCGGTCCCGTACCGGCTCGTCGTGGAGTGCTTCCTGGGTCGGGCGGACAAGGGCTGGACGGTCGAACAGCTCGCGGCGAAGCTCAAGACGACGAAGGCGACGATTTACCGGCACATCAACAAGCTCAAGGACATGGACCTCCTCGACGAGGTGAACGTGAACGAGCGCGGGACGGTCCGGAAAGGCTACCGGATCCGGTACGGGAACCTCTCGAAGGCCTGGAATTTCGTCGAGTCGAACGTCGAGATCGCGATGGAGAACTACCGGAAGACCGTGGACCATCTCATGAAGCTCTCGGACCAGGACAGGCGGTGATTGCGAATGGTGGAGGAAGGGATCGTCGCGCTCACGAAGGGCTCCCGGTATCGGATCGAGTCCGTGGAGACGCGGGAGCGCGCCAAGGTGACGAAAGGCGTGTTCCGCGGGTATGCCGCGATCGGCCCGAACGACGCGATCGTGATCGAGATGGACGAGAGCCATCAGGAGCAGAAGGGGAAGCTCCGGCTCATCCCCGTCCACATGGTCCTCTCCGTCGACGTGATGGAACACCTGAAGGAAGAGACCTCAAAGTCGGAGAAGCCCGGCACGATGTACGGGTGAAGGGGCGCAAACGTTCTTGAGCGTCGTCGGCGGATACGGGGGCGTGGCGGTCCAGACGGCCTACGACGGGGTGCCCGCGCCGCGCGGGTGGCTCCTCCTCGCGTTCCTCGGCGTGACCGTGTACCTCGTATCGCAGCTCCTCCAGGCCTACTACGTCGCCGTCGCGACGGCCCTCGGGCTCTCGGCGGCCGAGGTCCTTCGGGCTCTGGGGGTCACGTCCGGGCTCGGCTCCCTGCTCGTCCTGTCGGGCCTCGTGACGGCCCTCTGGCGTGCGAACCTGGCCGCGGGCCTCGGCCCGTCCGGCGTCCGCGGGCTCGTCCTGGGCGCGAGCGGGGTCGGGGTCCTCGTCCTCTTTGAGTTCGCCCTCCTCCTCGACCTGCTCGGCGCGGGAGGCGAGTCCGTGCGCGCGTTCATCGTGGCTCAGCCGATCGGGGGCGCGTTCGGGAACGCGCTGGCCCTCGCGGGCCTCGCCTCCCTCGCGGTCGGGCTCGCGCGCGCCACGAGCCTGTTCGGTCGCACGGCCCCGGATACGCGGTCTCCCGAGCGCACCTCGGAACCATAGGCGGGTCCCATGGCGGTCGCGGTCCGTCCGTCTCCGCAAGGTCCTCTCGAGGCTCTCGTCGCGGATCTCCGGGTCCGGCCGCCCGCCTCGAAGTCCGATCTTCACCGGAGGAAGCTCGCCTACGCGCGGGCGAACCGCCTCGTCGGGCTGCCCAGCGATTCGGACCTCCTCGCGGTCGCGGGCCCCGCGGCCCGTCGATCCCTCGAGGGACTCCTCCGCGTGAAGCCGGCGCGGACCGCCAGCGGGGTCGCGGTCGTCACCGTGATGACGGTGCCCCACGCGTGCCCCCACGGGACGTGCGTCTTCTGTCCGGGGGGCCCGTCATTCGGGACGCCGCAGTCGTACACGGGCCGCGAATCCGTGGCCGTCCAGGCCGCGAGCCGGCAGTACGACCCGGCCCGCCAGGTCGCCGCGCGGCTCGAGACGTTGCGGAGGATCGGGCACCCAACGGACAAGGTCGACCTGATCCTCCTGGGCGGGACGTTCACGGCCCTCGACGCGCCGTACCGAGAGGCGTTCGTGAAAGGGTGCCTCGACGCGATGAACCCGGGGGTCTCGGACGACCTCGCCC
>Ga0209751_10004550_pt1 | contig 13235 bp, 12 predicted proteins | sample RifCSP13_1_FD_184019 | JGI IMG/M metagenome (GOLD analysis project Ga0209751, IMG submission 184019) | Soil microbial communities from Rifle, Colorado - Rifle CSP2_sed 13_1 (SPAdes) (version 2) | ecosystem: Environmental > Terrestrial > Deep subsurface > Rock core/Sediment | place: Rifle... | reverse complement strand
GACCGCTCATGATCAGCACCGCACGTCCTGAGTGGAGCGGCGGGAATTCCTGAACCCGCGTCCTTCGACTGCGTTCTGTGAAGAGCGCGGAACTCCGCTCAAGACGCTCTGCCGTTTTGTGAACGACGGATAAACCCCGTGTCACAGGCATCCCACACCCCCGGCGCTGCCCCTCCCAAACCCGGAAGCCTGCTCGTCGCCTGCGGCGACCCGGCCCACCGCACGGCGCTGGTCCACATGCTGGAGGCGGCGGGCCATGCCGTCTCTGTCGCGGAGAGCCGCGGGCCATCCCTCGAACTGCTGCGGAGCGGGAAGTTTGATCTAGCGCTCGTGGATGTCCGGCTGACCGATGGCGGCCTTGAGCAGGCGCTGGAGCAGCTCCGTGCGGAGGGGCGTCTGAGCCAGACCCTCATCGTCGCGATTTCAGCCGCGGGGGAGGGCGAAAGCGTGGCGCGGTGTCTCGACCTCGGCGCGACCGACAGCCTGATCGGTCTGCCTGACCCGGCGCTGCTCGGCGCGCGCCTCCGCGTCTGGCTGGAGTTGAAGCGCTGGCGCGAGGCGGCGCGGCTCGCGGAGCAGCGGCTCGAACGGGAGCAGAGGCGCTCGGACGAGCTGCTGCAAATTGTGATCCCCCTCGGCATCGCCCTGTCGAACGAGACGGACTTCAACCAGATGCTAGAGAAAATCCTGATCCAGGCTCAGACGCTGGGCCGCGCCGACGCCGGGACGCTCTACCTGCGCACCGACGACGACCGGCTGAAGTTCGTGATCGTGCGCAACACCTCGCTGGACCTGGCGCTCGGCGGAACGACGGGCGCGGAGATCCCCTTCGCGCCGCTGCTATTGCACGACGCCCACACGGGGCGGCCCAACCATCACAACGTCGCCACGCATGCCGCACTCACCGGCGAGACGGTGAACATCCCGGACGCCTATCAGGCGGAGGGCTTTGACTTTTCCGGCACACAGGCCATTGACCGGGACACGGGCTACCGCTCGACTTCGTTCTTGACCCTCCCGCTGAAAGATGGCCGTCAGGCGGTGATCGGCGTCCTGCAGTTGATCAACGCGCTCGACGAGAAAACGGGCCGCGTGGTTCCCTTTGACCTGGCGCTGCATCCGGTGATCGAGTCGCTGGCCTCGCTCGCGGCGGTCGCGCTGCAGGCCTACATCCGCGAGCAGCGCCTGCGCCAGCAGATCGAAGAGCTGCGGATTGAGATTGACGAGGGGAAACGGGCGCGGCGCGTCGCGGAGATCACGGAGACCGAGTACTTCCGGCGCTTACAGGAGAAGGCGCGCGAGATGCGGAGCGCGCACGCGGGGGCAAGGCCGGTCGAGCCGCGCGATGGCTAAGATCATCTCCCTTCATTCGTTTCAGCAAGGGGTGGGCAAGTCGAACCTGACGGCGAACCTCGCGGCCCTGCTGGCGGCGGAGGGGCGGCGCGTCGGCGTGGTGGACGCCGATCTGCAGTCCCCGGCGCAGCACTTCCTGTTTGGCCTGGGCGAGTCTGAACAGCGGCGCACGTTGAACGATTATTTGTGGGGCCGGTGTGAAATCGTCGAAAGCGCCTGTGAGGTGAACCGGCCCCGGGGGCACGAGTTGGCCGGCCGGGTTTTCCTCGTCCCGGCGAGCACCGACCCCAGCGAGATCGCGCGCGCCTTGCGCGAGGGTTACGACGTCAACCGGCTCGACGCGGGCTTTAATCAATTGATTCAGTCGCTGGCGCTGGAAGTGCTGCTCGTGGACACCCACGCGGGGTTGGACCAGGTCACCCTGTTGATTTTCGCCGTGTCCGACACGCTGGCTATCGTCCTGCGCCCCGACCACCAGGACTATCAAGGCACGAGCGTCACGGTGGATGTCGCGCGGCGGCTCAGCGTGCCGCGCCTGGCGCTGATCGTCAACAAAGTCCCGGCGATCTACAACGCCGCCGAAGTCCAGGCGCGCGTGGAGAAGGCCTACGGCTGCGAAGTGGCCGCCATCCTGCCGCACGCCGACGAGTGGATGGCCCTCGCCAGCGCCGGCCTGTTCGTCCTCCGTTTCCCCGGCCATCCGCTGACCGGCCGGTTGCGGCAAGCCGCTGCCCAACTGACGGCCTGAGTATGGGCGAAGCATCCGCTGGCCGCGCGCCGGGTTAGCCCAGCCGCCAGGTTGCAGAGGCATCGCCCCCACCAGGCGCGCGCGGGGCGACCATTGACGCCTGCGACCTTCTGGATATAATGCCCGTCGCACCACCGCATACTGACGGCGAGGTAGCTCAATGGTAGAGCAGGGGACTCATAAGCCCTTGGTTGGGAGTTCAAATCTCCCCCTCGCCACTGATGTAAATCATGACCAACAACTCCGCGAATTTCGCGAAGTTGTTGATCATTTTTCTGTTTGTGACAAAGGGCTTCGAGAGGGGTATGTAACCAACATACCGAACAATGAAGACTTAGCCAGGGTATGGCAGGGTACATCCAACAATGAAGTGTTGCCCCAAAGGATTTCTGCTCGATCACGCCCTGGGCTATCTGCTGTAGCGCTGCGCCAGGCCTGTGCGGGAGCGCTGCACGCACGGAGCTCATGAACGAGTGCGCCGCAAGGAGGGCTGGAATTCGTGCCTGCTGGCAGGAAAGACTGCCGATCAGAGCACCATCGCACTCAGGCTCTCAGGAGCGGCGCACCCCACCCAGGCAAATCCATCCTCGGTGATCGGGCAGCGTGAACTCTAACGTATGAACCTCGGTCGCAAAGGGATTACTTCGTTGGGCTCACACCTGCCCCACACCGGCAGTGCTGCGGTAACCCGGTAGCCGAGGGTTCGAAAGACGTCCCCAGGCGCTCGGGCAGCGAGCCCTCTCCGTTTCGGTCGAACTCATTGTAGAATCGCCGCAATAGAAGACCCCCGCTCGGCACGGTCGAGCAGATTACGGCGCATCTCCAGCATCACCGTGAGCGCTGTGAAAGCTCATACGGCATGGTATTTGGCATGTCGACAGCTTCAGCCCGGTTTTGGTGCTGCTGCATGCAAGTTAGCATACGCGCTTTGGGGCCCACATTGGGAGGCACGGATCGACTTTAAGTGATCTTGGCGGAGGCGGTGACTATCATGACAGCTTTGTCGAAGTCGAAAGGCCCTGGGCCGTCCTCACGAACGCTGATCTTTCTGTTTACAGATCTTGAAGGTAGTACGCGGCTGTGGGAGCAGTTTCCCGAGGCCATGAAGGCTGCTCTGGAGCGCCACGACGCGCTCCTGCGGGCGGCGGTGGAAAGCTCAAACGGCCAGGTGATCAAGACCACCGGCGATGGGTTGTCGGCGGTCTTCGCTTCCGCGCTGGACGGTGTGAGCGCCTGCCTGACAGCCCAGCGCGGCCTGCTGAACGAGCCGTGGGGAGAGATAGGGCCGTTGCGCGTGCGCATGGGGTTGCACGCCGGAGAAGCCCAGTTGCGCGGCGGAGACTATTACGGCCCGGCGATCAACCGCGCCGCCCGGCTGATGTCTGTTGCACACGGGGGCCAGGTGCTTCTCTCCGCGGCGGCTGCCAGCCTGGTGGTCGACCTGCTGCCGGCGGGGATGGACCTGCGCGGCCTGGGCGAGCACCGCCTGAAGGACCTGGAACGCCCTGAGCGCATCTTCCAGCTAATTCATGCTGATCTGGCGGCTGACTTTCCGCCTCTGAAGGCGCTTGACCATCGACCGAACAACCTCCCGGCGCAACCTACGGCATTTATTGGACGGGAAGCTGAATTAGGCGAGATCATGAAACGCCTGAACTCTGAAGGGGTCCGCTTGCTGACCCTTACCGGACCCGGCGGAATAGGAAAGACCCGTATGGCGCTTCAGGCGGCCGCTGACCTGATCGATCGCTTCGAGGACGGGGTCTACTTCGTTGACCTGGCCCCAATCCGAGATCCCGAATCTATCCCTGCGGTCATTGCTCAAACGCTTGGCCTCAGGGAAACAACCGATCGACCGCTGTCTGATGAGCTAATAGGACAGTTGCGAACAAAGACGATGTTGCTGCTCCTTGATAACTTTGAGCAGGTCACAGGGGCAGCATCCGAGGTGGTGGACCTGCTCCGACATTGTCCGCAGCTCAAGCTGCTGGTGACCAGCCGGGAAGTGCTGCATGTGCGCGGCGAAACGATCTTGCCGGTCCCACCATTGGCGTTGCCCAGGGCGGATCCTAAGGAGCTGTCAATCGATCAGCTCACCCAGTGTGACGCGGTGCGGCTGTTTATCGAGCGTGCCCAGGCGGTGAAGCCTGCCTTTATAGTGACGGATGAGAACGCACGTGTGGTCGCCGAGATCTGCTTGCGTTTGGATGGCTTGCCGCTGGCAATCGAGTTGGCGGCGGCGCGCATCAAGTTATTGCCGCCACAAGCCATGCTCGCCCGCCTGGAGCATCCTCTGGAATTTTTAACGAGTGGCGCGCGTGATTTGCCGGCGCGCCAGCAGACTCTACGCAATGCCATTGCGTGGAGTTATGATCTGTTGGATGAAAATGAACAGAAATTGTTCCGGCAGGTGTCCGTTTTTGTTGGCGGCTGTATGGTCGATGCAGTTGAGGCGGCGGCTGGAGATAATCCGGCCCGCGTTTCTGTATTGGATCAATTAGGATCGTTGTTGGACAAGAGTTTGCTGCGAGAAGTTGAGGGCACGGATGGCGAGCCGCGTTTTGTGATGTTGGAGACGCTGCGCGAGTTTGGCCTGGAGCGTTTGGAAGCGAGTGGTGAGCAGGAAATGATTCGGTATCGTCATGCAAACTTTTTCCTGTCGCTCGCTGAGCAGGCCGAAGCAGGATCAGAGAGCGTAGAGCAGGTTCAATGGATAAATCGCATGGAGCAAGAGCACGACAACTTGCGCGCAGCGCTCGAGTGGAGCAAGGCGGCGGATGGCACAGGAGAATTATGTTTGCGGTTAGCTGGCACGCTCGGGTTATTCTGGGAAGCGCGAGGTTATTTTGGCGAGGGGCGTGAGCGACTATCTGCTGTACTTTCGACAGTTGCCGCACAAGGACGAACGGCTGCACGCGCCAAGCTACTTGCCAGGGCAGCAGAACTTGCCTATCGGCAAAGCGATTATGCGGCGACCGTAGCATTTGCTGAAGAGAGTCTGGCAATTTGCCGCGAAGTTGGGGACAAGCAAGGTATTGCATCCGCGCTCATCAAGCTTGGAAATGCAGCTGTGGAAGCAGGCGATTATCTGACTGCGTCAGGATTTTTGGAAGAGGCCCTTACGATTTGGCGAGAACTGGAGGACAAACATGGCACCGCCCGCGCGCTCATCAGTTTAGGGTGGACCGCGCTGCGACCAGGAGATACTCATCTGGCGAACGAGCGGCTGGAGGAAGCATTAGCCTTATCCCGCGAATTGGAGGATACAAGGAGTATCGGCTTTGAACTTTCTGGCTTGGGTGAGGTAGCGATGCGTCAGGGTGATTACGCGCGTGCGACACGGCTGATTGAGGAAAGCCTGGAGCTGCGAAGGCAACTTGGCAACAAATGGGGCGTTGGCGTTTCGCTTGGCATGTTGGGCTGGGTTGCAATGCGCGAAGGAGATTGGAATCGAGCGATTGCACGGCTGGGCGAGAGTCTTGAAGTTCGACGGGAAATCGGCGATATGGGCGGCAGCGCCTGGTGCCTCGAGCGCCTGGCAGAGGTCGCGTTGGCACAGGGAAAGCCTGAGAAAGCGGTGCGCTTGCTCAGTGCGGCGTCTGCGCAACGCATATTCATTGGCTCGGTCATTGATCCCGTGGATCAGCCTGAGTATGAAAGCACGCGCACCTCTCTGCGCGCGGAACTAGGCGAGGAGCGATTTGCAGCAACCTGGGACGAAGGCCGCGCACTGACCCTGGAGCAAGCCATCGCTTATGCGCTTGAGAGCTAGACCTCACCTATTCACGCTGCGTACGGTGAGTTATGGATCATAGCATCCATATATGTGGCGATCAAGGGATGCAGATATGGATACGAGCCAACAAGATGACAGAATGCAGAATTTATCCGCACTCTGTACATACTTAATGATCAAAGCAGTGTTTCCAATCTAGCATCAAAGGTGTTATGGTAGCACGATGAATTGACCAAAGAAGGCCCGAGCGCTTGGTGTATCCAGCCGCAGGGCCGCATCTATCGCTTCACAGGCAAAATTGCCTCCAAATTCCTATCGCGACTACCAAGTCTGTGTTTCCCAAGAAGTTCGGCGCGCCTGAGTCGCCAGTGCAAACACGGCCATCGTCGAGCATTGAGAGACGCAGCCAGGCGTCAATGAGCGAAAAGACGGTCTGAGTCGCCAGCATGCGCGTGCCAGCCGAGTTGCGGTCAATGTCTGGAGGCCCGCCGCCATTGGAGCCGCCAGCAGACGGGTGATGCCGTAGCCAACTGTTGGGAAGACGATGTTTGGGAAGGACATCATCTTTCGCGTCGCTTCGTTGGTCATGCGGGCTTCGCATTTGGTGCTGCCTTCTCGCCAGATGGTAGATACGTTCTCTCAAGCGGTGCCGACGGGACAGCGCGCTTGTGGGATGTGCAAAACGGCCAGGAAGTGCGCCGCTTCACGGGCCATGAAATGAGGTGCGCGACGTGACCTCCTCGCCGGATGGCAAATATATCCTTACAGCCAGCATGGACAGCACTGCGTGGCTGTGGCTTACGGACCTCCACGACGCCATCGCTGACCCGCGACCTGACGCCTAAGGAGTGGATACAGTTTGGGATCTCCGACCAGGGACTGACCTGCCCGGCACAGTAAATTGCCTTAGATTCTGCCGAAGTATTACTTTTCTGATTCAGAGTATGCTCAGACCCAACCGGTCGGGCCAGGGATAGCTTCGCGCCCAAGCCCATAGCGCGGAGAGCCTGCAGTCAATAGCGAGGTGGTCGGTCTCAAGCCAGCTGAAGAACGCCACCAGCTGCGCGCGTGATGGTGGCGAAAGGTGGGTTGTCCGGCAGGAGTTGATGGCAGAAAACCATTGGAGTCCGTGAACTTCGTGCCAGGGCAAGGCGCATTTTTAGGTGATTGCCACTTATCTCTCTCCGTCCACTGCAAACCGAATATATACCTGAAGGCTGTTCAGGGTTGCGTGTCTAGCACTGCCGATATACACTAACGTGCGGCATAGCAGTAAAAGAAATACACCTCTCCCGCCGTAAACGGGTGAGGTGCGCCTCCGCGTAAGAGGCCACGCCCAACCAACAAAACCGGAGGTTGGACACATTTTGCTATAGGCATCCTATTCGTTCCTTGTCGGCCGGGCAATCCAATGGACGTTTTTGGTTTTCGAGATCAACTCATTAGCGCCTATGCTGAGTACATCACCAGCTTCATTCAGATCCGCGACCCTCTGATCAAGCAACACGTGGACGGAACGCCTGGGTGCCGGGCAACTGTGGCCGGAGCCCCTAATACAGCTCAATCCTTCTTTCGAGCCTGGCAGCCGAATTGAAACTCTCGTAGATGAGGGTGTTCTCCACGAGGAGTGTCGGCGAATCTTCCGGAAGGACAAGGACCAGACCGAAGGCGGTATTGGCCGGGAACTCCGGTTGCACAAGCACCAGGAAGACGCCATTCGCACGGCGCAAGGCCTGCGCTTCCTGGTGCTCGACGAGCTCCACACGTACCGGGGCCGCCAAGGCGCGGATGTCGCGTTGCTCGTCCGCCGGGTGCGCGACGCCTTGAACGCCGATCATCTGCAATGCGTAGGAACATCGGCGACTCTAGTGGGAACCGGAGGCTTTGACGAGCAGCGGCGGCAGGTGGCTAATGTCGCCGGCATGCTCTTCGGGGCCGAAGTCCGGCCGGAGCACGTGATTGGTGAGACCCTTCGTCGCCGAGCTAACTCAGGCGGCCCCGTTCCGCTTCTGCCTGCACTGTACGGTGTCCTACGGCTTCCGGCAGAGCTCGGACTTCGCCAAGCTCACTTACCTCGGCTCCGAGGGCCGCAGCACGGCGACGACGATCCTCAGCCTCTCGGCGGCGCGGGCGCTACGACGCGATGAGAGCCTGCCCACATCCGCTGGGTATGACCCGTGCTCAAATTGAGGCCACAGTCCTGGCCTGTTACGACCGGGTGTCTGATCCCGCAGCAGGGCGGAAGCTCGATTTGGATTGGATACTTCAGAACATCCCCGGCGTGGAGCGAGCGTGGTATCGGATGCGTGATTACCTGTGGCGACTGTGGTTAGTGCAAGGCGATGGATTGGAGACGACCAGCCACCATCTGCATGAGTACGTGCGCATGGCCCAACAGTTGGGCTTTGGGCGGGTGATGTTGATTGTGGACTACGCCCAGCGCGTCCCCCTGCCGCCAACAGTGGGAGGCGTGGAACTCACGGAAGCGCAGCGCATCAACTTGGTGATGCGCGGGTTGAAAGGGATTGGGATGAAATTGGGCGTGCCCATCCTGGCTGTGGCCGCCGCCGATGCCGAGGGCCTGCGTCAGCGGCGCATCCATGTTGAGGATCTGTGGGGGCCTGCCACGGTGCAATACGAGCCAGACGTGGCGCTGATCCTGAACCGAGACTTGCTGGACGGCGCCACGGACGAACGTTGGGTGCGGCTGGCGATTGAGAAGAATAGGCATGGGCCAGGTGAAGTGGAATTCCGGCATCGGTTGAATGGGGCGTACTACTGCTTCAGTCCGAAAGGAGAGCGTATTGCGGCGGATGAGAGTTTTCAGATCGAGCGAGTTAAATTGCGCGAACGGCAGAATGCGACGCAAATCGGAAGGGAAGACCATTAGCCCGACTGCGGTGTACAGACTCGTGCCTCTTCAAAACCCGCAGGTGGAGGCAGCGGTGTCAGATGTCCTAACTAAAATCCTACCTGGCGTGGCGCCCGGTTCCCGCAACCGAATTTGCCTCTACAGCATTAGAGGTATAAACTATCATACCGAGGAGTAATACTGCCTCGCCTATCTTTGGATGAAGCGAGGGTTGCCTCTGCGCTGGGGGCATACTTCAACGTGGGAAAAATGAAGCGCCCGGCCAGCCAGAGGTCGGGCGCACTTTTTTCCCGGTTGGTGCCATTGGTTACTGACGTTAGAGAGTGACCCAATATCCATGACGGCTGATCAATCGCCTCTTATTGTCCGTCTCCGCATTTTGGTTCTTGCCCTTGGCGAGGCCCACATGTCTGGCTGGTGGAAGACCCAGTTCCTCTCGACGACCGGTCTCAGTTACTTGAGCCGCCTCTATCCACGCAGCAGTTTCGCGGCGGCGGTGCGGTCTGCGGGCCGGGCGGCCAAAGCTATACACGATAGCAGCATTGGCGTGGGGAATGTCTTTCACCTCTTTCGACTGCCCCAGCAACATGAGCGGCATTTGGAGGAGTTCGTTCGCGCTCACGGGGCTGATCTGCAAGATGTGTTTACACCGATGCTCAGTCAACGCGAACAACTTCTGAAAGCGCTTGACGACTTGGGAGACACTAATTCCCACACTGCCCTCGGTCCCTTGCGCTTGGGAACGCTCGCCGACTTGCAGACTGATGGCTGGACCGCCGCCTGCGCTTCCGCCTACGCCAACGCTTTCCGCGAGGGGAGTAAAGTCTTTCCTTACTTTGAGGCTAGAAAGACATCGTGATAACTCTGCCCGCCGTTGAAGAGCGTGACCGACGTTACGCTGTGACCGGCCTGATTAAGGGTGCCGCCGCGATCGAGGAAATCCGAGCGCTCCTGCTTAACTGGACTCCAGGCGAGGACCATCAAACATTATTGACGCGCGTTCAGGCTTCCGGCCTGTTAGGGAAGGCGACTGCTTATCGCACACGCGATATGGTTGTTCGTGTGTTCAAGCCGCGTTTGCTTACGCCTACCGACGAGCCGGCCCGACGATTGAAACAATTCTTAAGTGCCGGAGGTAATGGCCAGTCTTTCCGCGAAATGCTCCTCCTGCACGAGGCTCGCGCTGAGGACATACTGTATGACTTCATCTGCCTAAAATTCTGGCCCGCTTACCAAACGGGCGAGTTATGGCTACGCCTGAGTGATGCGCTGGAGTTTCTGGATGAAGCCCTGCAGCGGGGGTACGTCAAGGAGAAATGGTCGGCAAGTACACGGACGCGGACAGCGCAGGCGTTGATTAAATCCCTGACCGAGTTTGGCTTCCTGCGCGGCACTCGTTCCCAGCAACGTGAGATTGTTCCTTATCGCAGCACGGATAGCGGCCTCGCTTACCTCGCTTACGATCTACATTTTGCGGGTCTGTCCGATGGCGCTGTGGTCGAACATCCGGATTGGGGATTGTTTGGTTTGGAGCGCGCTCATCTGCTAGACCGTTTGGATGCTCTGGGCGAGATGGCGGGTTTACTCGTCCAACGAGCCGGGGATATCGTGCGGATTAGTTGGGCGCATCCTTCGATGGAGTCGGTCATCCATGCCCTCGCTCAATAACGTCGCCGCCGACCAGGCGCTCGAAAACGCCTTCCAGGAATTGCGGGCCGTATTGCGGCAACCGGAGACCCTCAACCCGGCCCGGTCCGGCAGCGACCCCATTTTCTATTTTGTGTATCGGCCAGAGCAGATGTTGACCGTGAAGCGGCGGCTGGCAGGTTGGATGGGCGCGCTGAGGAATGATGGGTTTGAACCGGTGCGCATTTCGTTGGCCGACCTGGTGCGTGAATTGATTAACGCCTCCGGCCGATGGGACGCCTGGCTGGCGCTGGAGCCGGACGCCGAGCCGGGCGATCTGAACCGCGCGATCAACGATGTCCTCACCCAGAACAATGCCCTGGTCAACCGGGTGGCCGAGCGCATTGCCCTCGGCGGAGAAAAGACTCTGGCGCTGCTGACCGAGGCGGAATTGCTGCATCCCTATTTCCGCACGCGCGCCATCGAGAGCGCGCTCACCGGACGTGTGCGTCATCCCACGGTGATCTTTTACCCTGGCCGCCGCGTCGGCCAATATGGATTGCACTTCCTGGGCTATTACCCCGAGGACGGGAATTATCGCTCCACCCTGATTGGGGGACTGGAATAATCTCGCCGTCCAGAAATTATTGGGAGAGATCACATGCCACTGATCCGAGAGTTGTTCTCCACTCGCCGCAGGATTGACCGGCGGATCGAAAAGGTCATTGATTACGCCGCGCTGGCGGAAGAGCGGCTGTCCGCCGAGGTCGAGGAATATGAGGCCACCGACAACGTGGAGAATTGCTTTCGGAAATTCCTGGAAAACTATCAATTAGGTGTGGAAAGCGGGCAAGTCGCCGAGATCGGGTTGTGGGTCTCCGGGTTCTACGGCTCGGGCAAAAGCTCATTCACGAAATACCTCGGATTGGCGCTCGAACCGGAGTTCCGCGTGGGCGGCCAGCCGTTCCTGGAATTGCTCGCCGAACGCTTTCGCTCGACGGATTTGCAGGCGCTGCTGCGAACGGTGTCCAAAAGAGCGCCGACGGCAGTCGTGTTCCTGGATCTGGGCGCGGAGCAGTTGGCCGAGAACGCGGCGGCGCCGGTTTCAAGCGTGCTGTACTGGAAGGTTTTGCAGTGGACAGGCTACTCCAAAGATAAGAAGCTGGCTCAACTGGAATTGACTCTGCACAAGCGCGGCAAGTTGGACGAGTTTCGCCGCCTGTACCGCGAAAAATGGGGCGAAGAGTGGGAAAGCATCCATAACGACCCCCTGGTGGGCAACGCCCGCGCGGCGCAGATTGTGAGCCAGGTGCTGCCCGCCGAGTTCCCGACGCCGGAGAGCTTCAGCAAGCTCAAATTTGAGCTGGCGGAGAATCTGCGCGACCGGGCGCGGGAGATGATCGAACTCATCCGCAATAAGACCGGCCGGCAGAACATCCTGTTTCTGATTGACGAGGCCGGGCAGTACGTGGCGCCGCGCGGCGAATTGATCTTGAACCTCGATGGCCTGGTGCGTGATTTCAAGGAGCTGGGCCAGGGCAAAGTGTGGATGATGGCCACCGGCCAACAGACTCTGGCCGAGATCGTCACCAGGGCCACATACAACTCCCCTGAACTGAACAAACTCCAGGCGCGTTTCCCCATCACCATCGAACTGGACGCGCGGGACATCAAAGAGATCACCCATCGGCGCCTGCTGACTAAGACGCCCGAAGGCGAGGCGCAACTGAAGGCGTTATTCAAGGCCAGCGGGCAGGCGCTCATCACCCACACGCGGCTGACAGGCACTTCGCTTTACAAAACCGACCCCGACGCAGACACCTTCGCCCGTTTTTACCCGTTCCTGCCTCATCACTTTGACCTGCTGCTGGAGCTGATCCGCACCCTGGCTCGCTCCACTGGCGGCGTTGGCTTGCGCTCGGCGATCAAAGTGATCCAGGATGTGTTAGTTGACGTGAACCGCCTGCGCGCGGTGAGCACGTTACCAGCCACGCCCCTTCTCGCCGACCGGTCCGTGGGCGCATTGGCTTGCGCCGACGATTTCTACGACACCCTGCGGGCCGACCTCTTGAAGGTGCTGTCTCACGTCGTGATGGCCGTGGATCGGGTCGCGCAGATTTTTCCCGACCATCCGCTGGCCGTGCGCGTGGCGAAGACCGTGGCGGCGCTCCAGCCGATTGAGGGCTTCCCCTGCACCGCCGAGAACATCGCGGCGCTGCTGTATCCCGCGGTGGACAGCCCGAGCCTGCTGGCCGAGGTGCGCGAGACCCTGCGGCGGATCCAAGCCGAAAAAGAGATCGGCCTGGTGGAAGACCCCAAGGTCGGCGGCTACGTCTTCCTCTCCGACAAGGTGCGCCCATTGCAGCAAAAGCGCAACGCCCTGACCGTGACGTCTGGCGATACCCTCCGCATCCACAACGAAATTCTGGGCAAGACCATCTTTGCGCCTCAGCCCTCCGCCCGCCTGGAAAATACCAAGGAAGTGAAGGCCGGGGTGCGGTTCGGGAAACACGTCGTCGTGGGAGACGACGAAGATATTTTCTTCCGGCTGGAGTGGGTGAGTGATACGGGCTGGGAGGCGCGCCGGACGGCGCTGCTCACCGACACTGCGGCGCAACCCGAGTGGCGCAATGCGATCTCCTGGCTCGCCCGGACGAACGATGCGGTGGAGGAGCTGCTGCCGGAGATTTACCGCTCGGAGCAGATCGTGCGGCAGATTGACGAGCGCAACGCCGACCGCGACGAGGTGCAGTTCTTGCGGGCCGAACTCAAACAAGCCGAGCGCAGCCGCGAAGAGGTAGAAAAGCTTCTGCGGGCGGCGCTGCTCGGCGGCACGATGATCTTCCGTGGACGTCCTACCCCGACGGCGGAACTCGGCGAAACGGTGGAGGCCGTGGCTC
>Ga0209751_10004546_pt1 | contig 13240 bp, 12 predicted proteins | sample RifCSP13_1_FD_184019 | JGI IMG/M metagenome (GOLD analysis project Ga0209751, IMG submission 184019) | Soil microbial communities from Rifle, Colorado - Rifle CSP2_sed 13_1 (SPAdes) (version 2) | ecosystem: Environmental > Terrestrial > Deep subsurface > Rock core/Sediment | place: Rifle... | reverse complement strand
GGAAGGCGGCAAAGGGTGACAGGGAGGGGGATGTCCTCGTTTCCGCAACCCGCATCTTGCCTCTTTATAGTGTCTGCACCTTCAGGCACCGGGAAGACAACGCTTTGCAGGAAAGCTGTTGACTACTTTCCCGATTTAATGCATTCTATATCGTACACAACAAGGCCTCCGAGAAAAGGCGAAAAAGACGGAATTGATTATCATTTTATAAGCAAAAAAGTATTCCAGCGGATGATTGACAGGGAAGAATTCCTTGAATGGGCAGAGGTCCACGGAAACAGTTACGGAACAGCCCTTAAAGACACTCAATGTCTTATTGACAAAGGGTTGGATATAATTCTGGATATAGATGTCCAGGGTGCAAAGAAGATAAAGCAGCAAATCGCTCTCCACAACATGCCTTTTCCTGTTTATATTTTTATCCTGCCGCCATCATTAAAGGTGTCTGAGGAAAGGATTAGAAGCAGAGGCGGGGATAGTCCCAAGGCAATTTCAGAGAGACTGGAAAACGCCAGAGCTGAAATAAGGGATGCGGTATATTACGATTATCTCATAATAAATGATGGCCTTGAAGACGCATTTGAAAGGCTTAAATCAATTATCACGGCTGAGAAGAGCAGAAGTGAGAGGATGATGGAAAAGGTTAAAGCGGTCTATAAGGAGATAATCTAACAGGGTTATAAGTTTGAGGTCGTAGGCCAAAGCCGTTGCATCAAGCCTCATACCGCTAACTCATATTTTTAAGGAAGGAGGTATCATTTATGGCAAGGATAACGATTGAAGACTGTCTTGATAAAGTACCAAGCAGGTTTACCCTTGTACTGCTTGCGGCAGATAGGGCAAAGGAGTTATTGAAGGGAGCCAGGTCTTTCGTGAGCTCGGATAATAAGGCCATTGTAACTGCATTAAGGGAAATAGCAGCAGGCAAAGTTAAACCTGAAGAAGTAAAGACTCTGGCAAAAAAGAAAAAAGGCGAGATGGAGGGTTAAAATATAGTATTATGTCAGACCTTTACCCCCACACCAAAATCTTTGGTGTGGGGGTTGCGCTTGAATGCTAATGCTTGTTATCAAAAACCCTGCCCCTTGCGGGGTTTTTGGTTTTTTGAGGTCTTTCCGTAAAAACCAATGCCTATTTTGGGGTCTTTCAATGATATTGCAAAAATGAAATGATTGGGTTATCTTATGTCCCAGTGACAGCCATTAAGAGACTTCACGCACACAGATTTATGCTGCGTTCCAAAGACAAGAGTTTTTATAATCTCTTTCTCCTCCTTTTATGTATTTCCATCCTTTTTATTGCAGGCTGCACAAAAACCAATAATGAAACAGATATAGGTGAAACTGAAAAAAATGCCTATGGGCCTGCTTACGGCGATACACTTGTGGAAGGCACAATAGGCGAGCCAAGTGTGCTCATCCCTATGCTTGCAGGCGATGCCTCATCTCACAGCGTGGCAAGCCTGATTATAAACGGCCTTGTAAAATACGATAAAGACCTTACCCTGATAGGCGACCTTGCAGATTCGTGGGATATATCAAAAGACAGCCTTGTTATCACATTCCATTTAAAGAAAGGCATTAAATGGACAGACGGTGTGGAATTTACTGCCCATGATGTCATGTTCGGCTATAAGACCATAATAGATGAAAAGACCCCAACAGCATATTCAGAGGATTTCAAACAGGTTAAAAAGGCAGAGGTTCTGGATAAATATACCTTCAGGGTTACATATGAAAAACCATTTGCGCCTGCATTGGGGAGCTGGTCATATTTAGTAGTTCTTCCAAAGCACCTATTGGAAGGCAAAGATATTACAAAGAGCGAACTCGGCAGACATCCAATAGGTATGGGGCCGTTTAAATTCCTTAAATGGACCCCTGGTCAGGAGGTTGTTATGGAGGCAAACCCTGGCTACTTTGAAGGGAGACCCTATATAGACAGATATGTATACCGCGTGATACCTGACCCGGCAACTATGTTCCTGGAGCTCAAGGCAGGCGGCATTGACTGGATGGGACTTACGCCGATACAGTATACGAGACAGACAAACACACCGTATTTTGAGAAGAATTTTATAAAATACAAATACCCTGTTCCCGCCTATACGTACCTTGGGCTTAACCTGTGCCTGAGACGCGAACAGGGAACCGGCCAATGCATTGAGAAGCATCCGTGGTTCAGCGATAAGAGGGTGCGGCAGGCAATAGCCTATGCAATAGACAAGCAGGAGGTAGTGGGCGGCGTGCTATTCGGCCTCGGAAGCCCTGCCACCGGCCCTTTTGTGCCAAAAACCTGGCCTTATAATCCCAATGTAAAACAATACGAATACAATCCTGAAAAGGCAAAGGAACTCCTTGCTGAGGCAGGCTGGAAGGATAGTGACGGCGACGGGATTTTAGACAAGGACCGCAGGTCCTTTGAGTTTACCATACTGACAAACCAGGGGAATAGCGTGAGGATAAATACAGCCACCATCATCCAGTGGCGGCTTGCCATGGTGGGCATAAAGATAAATGTACGGACACTTGAGTGGTCAACATTTATAAATGAATTTATAGACAAGAGGAGATTTGAAGCAGTGATACTTGGATGGAGCCTTGGCCTTGACCCTGACCAATATGACATCTGGCACTCCAGCAAGACAAAGGAAAAGGAGTTTAATTTTGTAAGTTATAAAAACTCCGAGGTGGACGAGCTTCTTGAGAAGGGGAGGAGGACATTTGACATAGAGAAGAGGAAGAAGATGTATCACAGGATACATGAGATACTCGCAGAAGAGCTTCCGTATATATTTTTATATGTCCCGGACGCGACACCTGTTGTCCATAAGCGGTTCAAGGGAATAGACCCTGCGCCGCTCATAGGCATGGGTTACAATATTCATAAATGGTATGTGCCTGAGGGGCAGCAGAGACATAAGGTGACACAGTAGTAGAACCGATAGGCGGGGTTTTCTAACCCCGCCACAGAAGAAGCATAATGCCGAGATTGAAGCATGTACATTTAACGCAGTATCCTTATATGGCAACCACTGTCACTGCTAATAGAAAACGAATATTTAAAAATGCAAAGGCAGCTGATATATTGTTGGAAGCAATCTTGTTTGGTAAAAAGCAAGAATGGTATTATCTGTTGTCTTTCGTCATTATGCCTGACCATTTTCATCTTATTTTGATTCCTGAAAGTAAGGATATTTCTCATTGTATGCAGTCAATAAAAGGGTTCTCGTCAAGGCAAATAAATAAAGTCCTGAATAGGCGAGGGACAATCTGGCAAGAAGGTTTTTATGACTACATACTTGATAGCGAAGAAAAAGTATTAAGTAGAATAAAATATATAGAAGGTAATCCAGTTAGAAAAAGCATTGTTATAAACTCGAAAGACTATCCATACAGTTCTATAAGATATAGAGACTATACTGATTTTAGAATATTTTTTTAAAAGAGCGGGACAGGAATGTCCCGCCTATCCATTACAACTATAATGTTTGCTTATCTTTTAAAAAGATTATTTGAGATGATTCCCACGCTTATCGGGATCACCTTGCTCTCATTTTTTATCATCCAGCTTGCTCCCGGCAAACCCACTGATGTGCTTGCGGATCTGAATCCAAAGATGACACCTGAGGCAAGGGAGAGGCTGACTAAGTATTACGGCCTTGACAATCCCATCCATGTGCAGTACTGGATGTGGCTCAAGAGGGTTGCAAAACTGGATTTTGGCGATTCCTTTTCCACTGACAGGCGGCCTGTATGGATAAAGATCAAGGAAAGGCTTACCATCACCATACTGATTAACTCCCTTGCCCTGCTGTTAATCTTTGCCATTGCCATACCAATAGGCGTATCATCTGCTGTTCATCAATATTCCCTCTATGACAGGATTACAACAATGCTTGTCTTTATTGGCTTTGCCATTCCCACATTCTGGCTTGCACTCCTCCTCATGATATTTTTAGGCGTTAACCTCCACTGGCTCCCAATATCAGGACTAAAATCACTTGGTTATGAGAACCTCTCTGCCATAGGCAAAGTGTGGGATAGTATAAGCCATTTAATACTGCCTGTTACCCTTGAGGCATTCGGAGGTTTGGCAGGGCTTTCAAGGTATATGAGGAGTAACATGCTGGAGGTCATAAGGCAGGACTATATCACGACTGCCCGGGCAAAGGGGTTATCAGAGAGAAAGGTCATATATAAACATGCCTTAAGAAATGCACTGCTTCCAGTAATAACAATACTGGGACTGTCCATTCCAGGGCTTATAGGCGGAAGCGTAATATTTGAAAATATATTCGGCATACCCGGCATGGGCCAGCTATTTTATCAGTCTGTAATGATGAGGGATTATCCTGTGATAATGGGCATACTGACCATAGGTGCAATTTTGACCCTGGTCGGCAATCTGCTGGCGGATATTGGGTATGCGTTGGCAGACCCGAGGATAAGGGCGAGATAAAGAAAATACGAATCGGAGAATCGGCGAATGGGTGAACCGGAGAATTCCTCTCCGTTTCCCCGTTTCTCCCACTCTCCCGTTCATTTAATTATATGGGTCAACCAACTTTAAAGACTCTCTTCTGGCATAGGTTTAAAAAGAACCGACTTGCGGTTATCGGCGGGATTATTGTTCTTATGCTTTTTACAATTGCCGTGCTTGCGCCGTTTGTCGCGCCATATAATCCTGACGCAATAAATGTAAAGCATGTCCTTGAACCGCCGAGTCTTGCACATCCCTTTGGAACCGATGACCTTGGAAGGGACATCCTGAGCCGTGTTATTTATGGCTCGCGGATATCCCTTGCAGTGGGCTTTGTTGCTGTGGGGATTGCAACTTTAATCGGCATAATTTTCGGCGCATTATCAGGCTATTATGGCGGATGGACAGATACAATTGTAATGCGGTTTGTTGACATAATGCTGGCCATTCCCACATTCTTTTTAATCCTTGCTGTCATCGCCATGCTTGAGCCAAGCATCTGGAATATAATGATTGTCATCGGCGTAACATCGTGGATGGGTGTTTCAAGGCTTGTGAGGGCAGAATTCCTGTCTCTGAAAGAGAGGGAATTTGTGCTTGCAGCAAGGGCTTTGGGTGCGAGTGACTTCAGGATTATATTCAAACACATCCTTCCCAATGCCATGTCTCCAGTCCTTATCTCTGCTGTCCTCGGCATTGCCGGGGCTGTGCTTGTGGAATCAGCATTGAGTTTTCTTGGTATCGGCGTCCAGCCTCCCACTGCAAGCTGGGGAAATATACTCACCATTGGCAAGGACAATATTGAGATTGCGTGGTGGATTTCCGTGTTCCCCGGCCTTGCCATATTTGTAACAGTGCTGGCATATAATCTTTTGGGAGAGGGGATTAGGGATTCCATAGACCCGAGATTAAAGATATGAGTGAACAAACGCAATCCCCTGATAAAAACCTTCAGGGGCAGGCTCTGGCCAAATACTGTGTCAAAGCCGGCAGTCCAAATGCTCACATACTGGAAATTAGTATGCTCTGCTTTGTCCTGCCAGCTTTTCCTTGTCCCCTGATACAAACTTTCAGGGGCAGGCTCTGGCTCAAATCTTGAGTTTGTTGGACATAAAAGCAGCTTGTTTAAAGGATGATTTCTAATGGGCACCCCCTGCGTTATTGCTACGGCTTCTGCGCTCAACTTGGGGATAGATTTCAAATCCGTCCCCAGTATGCCTCGCTTGAAGCCTTGCATATACAACCCTTCTCGCGGAGCCAGTAATTCGCTTGTTTCCAGTAAAATAGCGATTAAAAACCTCGCTATTTTACAAACCGGCGATTTGCCTGCCATACTTCGTTGTCGGCGCATTTTTGCTCTTCACCGTATTGGTTACATACGGCTCATCACAAAAATGGCCTCCGCCTCGTCTGGCAGCCAACTTGCCGGTTTCCCCAAAAATCAAAGTCTATTTTTGGGTGTTTCGTAGATTGTTGCCTTTTCTATCATTTTTTGATAATGGTGAGATATGCTTCTTGTAGAGATAGTGATGCAAGGTGTGGGGCCATTCTCAGGGACTACCAAAATAGACCTGAAGGGAGGGCTAAATCTTGTAATAGGCGGAAATGAATCTGGAAAGACCACCATCTACAACTGCCTCTTTTCTTTCCTTGATATCAAACATGCAGATTCCAAGTGCTTAGTTAATTGGGATGAACCAGAGACATCCAGGGCTGCCCTGATTTTTAAATCCAGAGATGGAGAGACATACAAAGTGGTGCAGGATTATCTGAAGGGTCAGGTGGCAGTCTTTAAATTCAATCCCTCATCAGAGAGATTTGATCTCCTTGACAGAGGAGAGGCCTGGCTTAAGGAGTTTCTTCGCTCCGAATCCGAGGGATTGGAGACAGAGGACATAGAGCAGGTCTTCGGCCTTCAATACGGCGCATTGCTATCCATATCTGCTCAAGCAAATAATGGGTCAAAGAGCGCCCCTGCTGTTTCAGCATGGAACGATAAGGGAGATGTCCATCTCAATGAAAAGAGGTTAAAAGAACTGAAAGAGGCGTTAAAAAAGGGAGAAGAACTTTCCCAGCTTGAATACCAGATGGATGAAGTCCAGAATAAGATAGATAATCTTAACAAGAAACTGAGGGACTTCAAGGCTGTAGAGGAGAGGCTTGAAGCAGTCTCAAGGGAGTTGGGTGAATTGAAGGATTTCGCCGTTCTTTCCGCGGATGTGCCTGAGTTAGTCTCCGCCTATGAGAAAAGAGAGCAGGAAAGGGGTGATGGATTAAGGCGATTTGAGGAGGAATTGTTGATACAGGAAGAGGAACTAGCCAGGATACCATCCAACCCCCTTTATAAGAATAAGACCTTCCTAATAGGGGGAGGCATAGCCATCCTTTCAAACATTATAATCTTTTCCGTCAATCTGCCTGCGATGGTTCAACCTCTCTATTGGGTGGCCTTCCTTGCGGGGGTTGGTATGCTGGGGTATACAATATTTAAGGAACTTCAGGTCAATACAATACGTAGCGAGAAAGAGGAGAGGGTGAAGGCCTTGCATGCGGAGATGAGAAAATTTGTGCGAAGATATGAAAGAGAGAATGCCCCTTTTCTGGAGCTGTTAAAAAAGACCTCCTCTCAAAATGCCGCGGATCTACGGAGGGGATATGGAAATTATCGTGAGCTGTTGGAGATGAGAAGGGGGTTGGAAGAGAAGAGGGGGCATGTTCTGGAAGGAGTGGATAAAAAGACCATAGAGGATGAGCATCAATCCCTTCAGACCCGGAGAAAGGAACTGCATGAAAAGATATCCGGATATGCAGGCATGTCCACCAATCTCTATGAGATTAAAGAGGAGATTGAACGAATAGAGACGGAGCTGAGTTCCCATGGGATAAAGACAGGAGATACGAGAGCCGATGAGGTGATTACAGGCGGAGTGGATGCAGATCCCCCATTTCTGGACATAAAAAAGATTTTGAAAAAGGATTTCGCGAGACTTTTCCCGCGCATACGTGAGGAGGCCCGGAGGATTATGGAGAGATTATCCTTAGGCAGGTATGAACAACTGGACATAGATGAGGATTCCCGTGTCTTCCTCCATATAAAAGGGAAGGGGAAGAAGATAACACCATCCATGTTGAGTCCAGGCGCCATAGCCCAGATATATCTTTCCATGCATTTGGCCATATTCTCTGCACTTTCATCCAGAGCTACCTTACCGTTTATCTTTGATAATCCGCTCATATTATTGGATCCCAGTCGCCAGCTATCTGCGGTGGAGCTTTTACGGGAAATGGGCAAGGATAACCAAATTATACTGCTCTCTGACCATAGCTATCCCGTGGTGGCAGGGGATCATCTGGTGCAGCTCTGAAACTATCTGTTCTGCTGCTCACTCCTTAGAGCCTGCATACGAGTGATTTTTGAGCGTGATTAATTTTGCGTTTTAGAGGACTTTTATGCAACAATCCAAGCCAAAGTGGACTCACCCCGGCGGGAAATTGAGAGAACTTGGCGCAGAATCATTAACAGATGCAGAACTCCTGGCAATACTCATATCCACCGGCACGAAAGGCAAATCTGCTGAAAATATTGCAAAGGAAATTCTCGATAGATTTGGCTCATTCAAGGGCATGGCAAATCAGCCTCTTGAAAAATTTCTTGAATTTAAAGGGCTTGGTGATGTAAAGATTATCAGGATTGCTGCTGCCTTTGAGATAGCAAGAAGGATTGTAAATCAGGTGGTAAAGGAATATAATAAATAAACAAGGAGGTATGATTATGACTCAGGTTAAAGATATGACAGTTGAAGATATTGAACAGCTTATAGAAAAAAAACTGCTTGAAATACTTGGCGATCCTGATTCTGGCCTTCACTTAAGCGAAGATTTCAAGACAAAATTAGAACAAAGATTAAAGAGACCTTCTAAAAGAATCTCTCACGATGAGGTGTTGAAAAGGTTTGCTTAAGGTTGAATGGACAGAAGATGCAATTAAAGACCTGCAAAGGCTTGATAAGCCGGTAGCAAAGCGTATTGTAAGCAAAATCTCCTGGTTCTCTCACCATTTTAACAACATCATACCCGAACCACTCTCAGGCGGCTTAGCCGGAACCTTTAAGTTTAGAATAGGTGACTGGAGAGTAATATATACAGTCGAGAAGGAAGTGATTGTTATTCAGGCTATAGGTCATAGAAGAGAAATATATAAGGCATGAAAAAAACCAAACTCACCGAAAAACCCGCAAGGGTTACCAGTCCATTTGATACCACATCCCATAAGACCGAGCGGACTGCTAACCAGAAGTTTGTTGGACATAAAACAGTTTGTTTAAAGGATGATTTCTAATGGGTGTCCCATGTGTTGTCGCTGCGGCTTCTGCGCTCAACATACTACAAAAGTATGCCTTGCTTGAAGCCTTGCTCCGCCTTGCATCTGGGCAATTTTTAAGCGTGATTGTAATAAAATTTGGAGGAGTTTTATGGAACAATCCAATCCAAGATGGACTCATCCCGGAGGCAAATTGGTTGAACTTGGGCCGTCGGCTCTGACTGATGAAGAACTTCTTGCGATACTAATTGGAACCGGTTATAAAGGCAGGACTGCACAGGATATTGCAAAGCAACTTCTGGATAATTATTATTCTATAGCCGGCCTTATGGGCAAGAAACTTACAGATTTGGCAAAGATTAAAGGGCTCAAGGATGTAAAGGTTGTCAGAATAGCAGCAGCATTTGAAATAGCCAGAAGGGTGGTAAAAGCTCTTGAAAAAGAATAGGTTAAAAGACGAAAGCAGAAAAACTTCTCTATCAAAGATTGAAAAGTTTGAATCGAGTCATTTAAACCGTCAGGTTCCGCCGCTTGCCCACACATCTATGTATCTGTGGCACAAATACTGGTCGAGGAAGACATGGAATGTGGTAGGGGAGTTTATCAAGGCATACTGTCCCGAAGGTGGAATTGTGTTTGACCCCTTCGCAGGAAGCGGCATTGCTGCGATGGAAGCGTTAAAAAATGGAAGAAGGGCTATTGTATGTGACCTTAATCCAATAGCAACCGAGATTACGCGGCTTACCATCAAGCCGGTAAATGAAATTCATCTCTATGAAGCATTTAAACGAGTTGAGGAAAAGGCAAAGGAAAAGATTGAAAGCCTGTATGTTACGGAATGCAGAAAATGCGGAAAGGAAATAGTTTTTGATTGCGCAATATGGGAAGGAGATAGTTGCAAGGAGATTCGGTATCAATCCTGTCCGCACTGTGGCGACAGGCAGGAAAAGGACTGCGGACTCAAAAAATATGACAAAAACCTGCTTGAAAAAATAGAAAAGAAGAAAATCAAGGAGTGGTATCCGACCAATCCCCTCTACTACCCTGATGGAAGGCCGTTTAAGGAAAAGCAGAAATATGAATCCGTAGATGGACTTTTTACAAAGAGAAATATTCAGGCGCTCGCATGGCTTGTGGAGGCAATTGAAGAAGAACCAAAAAGAGATTTAAGAGATTTTTTGAAGATAGGATTTTCTTCCATGAGTCATTTGTGTAGCCGATTGTTGGCAGAAGGAAGACCGGGGTATCGTCCCTTTAGCGGTGTAGGTTGGAATCAACAAAGTTATTGGTTTACTCCACGCTATATGGAATCGAATGTCTGGAATAAATTTGATGGAGCAATAAATGGTCATCAGGGACTTCTGAAGGCAAAGGCAGAATCCAACAAACTTTTCAAGGACATTAATATCGCTTCTTCATTTGAACAGGTCATCTCCGGCAAGGCGGATGTCTACATCCATACAAGCTCATGCCTTGAATTGATGCAGGAGATGCCGGAGGAGACCATTGATTACATCTTTACCGACCCGCCGTATGACGCATCAATCCAGTTCGGCGAGCTTTCGTATATGTGGGTAAGCTGGCTTAAGATGAACGGCGATTATCTGAACCATGTTGTCGCAAATGAGATTGTCAGGAATGAACGGCAGCATAAGGATTTTGCTGTGTATCATTCCCTTCTTTCTTCAAGCTTTCAAAAGATGTTCAAGGTATTAAAGCCAGACCATTATCTCACTGTCACCTTTCACAATCCCACATTCAAGGTTCGTAATGCCACAATAAGGGCTGGCGTATTTGCTGGTTTTGAATTTGAAAAGATACATCATCAGGAGCTTGCAAGACCATCTGCAAAATCTCTGTTACAGCCCTTTGGCTCTGCCCAGGGGGATTTCTATCTAAGATTTAAAAAACCTTCTATAAAAGTTACTGTTCTAAAACCAGAAGAGATTGACGAGCTAAGATTTGAAAATATTGTTGTGGAGTCAACTATAGCACTTTTAGCAGAAAGGGCAGAGCCCACACCATATACAGTCATCATAAATTATATAGACCCCATTCTTGCAAAGCATGGATATTTTGCAAGCCTGCACACAGGGCTTGACATAAGCGATATTCTAAAAAAGCATTTAAATAAAGAGTTTATGCTTCTCCCAGCTATGGTCGGAGGAGCAGAAGGCAAGCTCTGGTGGTTCAAAGATACCTCTATCGTTCCAAGACTCAATGAAATTCCATTGACTGAAAGAGTCGAGCAGACGGTTTACAGGAAGCTGCACCAGATGGGAAAGGTAACATTTACAGAGGTATGGGATGCAGTAAGTACTGAGTTTCCAAATTCCCTTACATCGGACTCTACAAGCATAATGGACGCCCTCAAAATCTATGCAAGACAGGTAACAGGTGGATATTGGCTCTTAAAGCCAGAGATTCAACAGAGGATAAAACAACATAACGAAATTTTGGCTATCCTTGCCTTAATAGGGGAAAAACAAGGATATGATATCTGGATTGGAAGAAGGGAACAGCATGAAAAAGATAGTGGCCTTGTTGCAACAGGGAAAGCACTTGCTGATTATATGACGGTTAAGCATTTGAAGGTTGATAATGCCACTAATCAAAATGTGATTGAAAACATAGATCTTATCTGGATAAAGGACAAAAGAATCAAGGCCATCTTTGAGGTAGAGTCAACTACCAGCATGACAAGTGCTTTGATGCGTGGGTCAAATATTGACAGAGCGGTTGATAAGTTCATGGTTTTACCAGAGGAAAGAGAAGATCAGTTTAAGAAAAAGATGACATCCCCTCTTTTCAAAGAACATTTTGAGAATGAAAACTGGGGACTCTTATATTTTGACGCATTGAGAAATGCATATGTGAAAGACAAAAATAAGACAGATATATATGACTTGATTGACAAGAAGGTGAAACGATTAAAAGAGGAAGAGCCTTCTGGCCGGCAAGGACGATTATTCTGAAACTCTATGCCAACCCCCTTACTCAAATTATCCGACCTCCACACCTCCTTCTTTACCGATGCCGGCGAAGTAAAGGCTGTGCGAAAAAAGAAAGGGGACAAAAAAAGAAAGGGGACAGGTACATTTTTATTTTTCTCAGACCACATCTCCACAATCACAAGCCAGAAACTCCAGCAAAAGATTTTGCAGAAGTTGCAGGGGGAGTTGTTTGAATAGCCAATGTTAACCATTGACGGCTCTTATGGAGAAGGAGGCGGGCAGATTATGAGGACTGCCTTGTCTCTCTCATGCGTTACAGGAATGCCTGTTGAGATATTTAATATCAGGGCTAACCGCAAAAGACCGGGCCTTCAGCCCCAGCACCTTACAGTTGTCCTTGCCTGCAGGGATATAAGCAATGCAGAGATACACGGCGCTGAACTTAACTCAAGAAGCCTTGTTTTTATCCCGCAAGAAATAAAAGGAGGCGAATATCTTTTAGATGTGGAAAAGACCGCGGGCAAGGGGTCTGCGGGTTCGGTTACATTAATCCTTCAGGCAGTTCTGCCCCCGCTTTGTCTTGTGAAATCTCCAAGCATGCTTATTCTTAAGGGAGGGACGCATGTGCCATGGTCTCCCCCTTTTCACTATTGCAGTGAGATACTCATCCCGTTCCTCAAACGGATTGGGGCAATGATAGAGCTTAGCCTTGAAAGATGGGGATTTTATCCTTTGGGCAAAGGTGAGGTTTCGGCTTATATAAACCCTGCACATACCTTTGCGCCTTTGCATATTAAGGAGAGGGGTAAGCTTAAAAAGATTTCAGGGCTTTCTTCTGTTGCAAATCTGCCTATTTTAATTGCACAGAGGCAAAAGGACGCCCTCCTTAATCTTTTGAGGAAATCAGGGATTGAACCTCCTGTCGAGGTAATAGAAGCCCCTTCCATCGGTAAGGGGACATTCTGTTTTATAAAGGCAGAATTTGAAAAATCACTAGCCGGTTTTGCCAGCCTCGGCGCTATTGGAAAGAAGGCAGAGACGGTGGGCGAAGAAACAGCTAATGGCTTTCTTGATTTTATGAATAGCAATGCAGCAGTTGACCTTCACCTTGCAGACCAGATTGTCCCGTATCTTGCAATGGCAAAAGGCAAATCTTCTTTTACTGTGCAGAGAATTACCCGTCATTTGTTGACAAATATCTGGGTTGTCCAGCAGTTTCTTAAACGAGAGATAGAGGTGGAAGGGGCTTTAGGCGAGAGTGGAAGAATTACTATTATTTGACTTCATCTATATGCTTAATATAATAGACTGAATATGACAGAACATCTGCTAAAGGTAAATAATCTTTATACATCCTTTTTTACTGACGCAGGCGAAGTAAAGGCTGTGCGGGGTGTGAGCTTCAGTCTTGAAAAAGGCAAGACCATCGGCCTTGTTGGAGAGAGCGGGTGCGGTAAGAGCGTTACAGCCCTTTCCATATTGC
>Ga0209751_10004542_pt1 | contig 13249 bp, 10 predicted proteins | sample RifCSP13_1_FD_184019 | JGI IMG/M metagenome (GOLD analysis project Ga0209751, IMG submission 184019) | Soil microbial communities from Rifle, Colorado - Rifle CSP2_sed 13_1 (SPAdes) (version 2) | ecosystem: Environmental > Terrestrial > Deep subsurface > Rock core/Sediment | place: Rifle... | reverse complement strand
CGAGCGCCTCCCCGATGGCGACAAAGGCGAAGGCGGTGAAGGGCGCGGCGATCCACGAGAGGGCGAGGGCGAGTATCCAGCGCTCGTCGGCAGGGAATGCCGCGGGCGCCAGCGTGTTGATCAGGAGGTAGGCCCAGAGGACGAGCAGGGGGAACCCCAGCAGTAGGTTGAGCAGGAAGAGAGCCGCGTGGCGCGAGGCGGGAGTGGCCGCGCCGGGACGGGCTCTGGCCCAGCGCCAGGTGAGGGTGGACCAGATGGTCAGGCTATAGGCGAGAAGCACGAACGTGCCTGCCAGCATAAGCCCGCTGCTCAGGTGCCAGCGAGCCAGGGGGAGCGCTCCGCTCAGTGTGCTGGCGATGGCCAGAATGTTGGCAAGCGTGCCGATCACGCCGGTGAGGATCAGAAAGGGATGGAGCCGTTTCATCGCTACCCCCGCAGACACCAGGATTCGTCATCATTGACCTATGGCCTCACCCTGAAGCGAGGGAGGCGTCGACGGGCGCTAAGTGCCCGCGCCACTCGGGCGCTAAGTGCCCGCGCCACTCGGGCGCTAAGTGCCCGCGCCACTCGGGCGCTAAGTGCCCGTGCCACTCGGGCGCCAAGTGCCCGCGCCACTCGGGCGCTAAGTGCCCGCGCTACTCGGGCGCAACGTGCTCACGCCACTCGGGCGCGACGTCCCCGTGCCTCTGGGGGGCAGGGAGGATGAGGAACTCGGGCGGCCGGGCCGAGAGGCCTCCGAGGCGGAGCGCCGTGCGGCGCGGGCGGGCGGTTCGCGCGGCGCTTGCCCATAGCGGAGCGCGGCCATCGAGGCCGGCAGGGGGCAGCGCCCCCGGCGGCCCCCAGTAGCCGGTGTTGCCGAGCAGCCACGTTTCCAACATCGCCCGGTCGACGCCGACCGGCGCAAGCAGGCTCTCGATGGCGCGCAGAAAGCGGTCGGTGTAGGCGGCCCGATCGTAGATCTCATCGCCGGAGAGGCGTTCCCAGGCGCGGGCCTTTTCTGGCCCGGGAACGATCAGGAAGCGCAGGTTCTCGCCCGGGAGGAGCTGGATGCCGGCGCCCACCAGCTCGCGAGCCGCCTGGGCGGCCACGGTGTGGACGGTGAACTCATCGGGCTGGCGGGAGAGGCGATGGGTGACGACGAGCTCGGAGGCCGGCACGCTGCCGGCCTGCAGCCGGGCGAGGCGCGCGCGGGCGTAGGCGATGGCGGCGGGAACGGCGGCGCGGAACCCGGCCGCGTCGCGGCCCTCGGCCAGAAATTCGAGCATTCCCAGCTGCGTTTCCTTGATATAAGGCGGGGTGTCGTGGCGGCGAGCCTCGATGCCTCGCACCTTGATCTCCCCGTCTTCGAAGGCCCCGAAGTAGCGGTTGGCGGCCGAGACGCGCGGCTCGAGGCGCGAGGGGAGAAAGGCCACCCAGCGGTAGATCCCGTCCAGCACCACCTGTAGGCCGGTGTTCTCCTGGATCTCGGCAATCAGGCTCTCGTAGTCGGGACGGCCGGAGGCGCCGGGGCGGTGGATCCACAGCCCGTCGACGTAGAGATGCAAGACGCGAAAGCCGCGCTCCTCCACCAGTTCCTTGGCGCGCAACAGCATCTCGCGCCCGTAGGCCGTGACGGCCTCATGGGCCTCGATCCGGCCGAAGCGAGCGTTTTTGTAACCCAGGTAGCCGAAGCAGGTGACCAGGAGCCACTTGTGCGCCGAGTAGCGTCGGCGGTAGGCCTCCTTGCGGGGATCGTCCTCGGGAAGGGAGCGGACGAGGGCCTTGTAGCGGCCGCGCTTTTCCAGGAGCGGGGCCAGCGTCTCCGGCACCAGCCCCTGACGATGGGTGCAGACCGGCGTGCCGATCTCGGGCACCGGGCGGCCCTCGCAGCACGCGGCTCCCACCGTCTCGGGCGAGAGGTTGAAGCGCACCATGATGCTGGGGTACATCGCCGTGAAATCGAGCTCGGCGACGTGCTCGTGGAGCCCGGCGATCGGGTTGTAGACCAGGCCGCCCTTATCGGCGGCCAGGAGATCCAGCCCGGTCTTGAGCGATTCGGGCTGGCGCTTCTGCCAGGGGACGAGGATGCCGTGCCGGAAGGCCGTGTTCACCTGCATGGCGCTGATCCCGGTGCCGGTGGAGACGCGGGCGACGGTCTGGATGGGGAGATTGGTCAGGCGGGCGATCTCGAGCGTGCCGTCGAGGCCGTAGTCGTCGGCCAGGAAGGCGTTTTGGCGGTCGATGTGCAGGCGGCCGAAGAGCAGATGCTGCTCGTCGCGGAAGACGATGCGGCCGTACGAAAAGTAGGAGTGGGCGGGTTTGTGGGAGATCTCGAGGCGTGGGTCGCGGTTGAGGGGCAGAGGGATGCGGTAGTGACGGGAGAGCTCGAGGAGGCGCGGCAAGATGTAGTTGTCGCCGTAAGCGGTAAGGATCAGATCGGGGTCGTGCTGGGCGATCAGGTGAGCCAGGCCGAGCAGGAGGCGCCGCGAGTGACGGCGCGGGAAGACGATCTCCCGGCCGTCGATCTCGACGAGCAGGTCGCCGCGGTGGCCGCGCCCGGGATCCTCCCGTAAGGACATGTGGAGCTCACCGTCGAGGCGCAGCGTGAGGACGCGCAGGGGCGGGAGGCGGTAGTCCACTTCCCATGGGGAATCGAAGGCCTCGATCTCACGGATGCGCCCGGCCTCGTGCTCGACGGCGCAGTAGGCCAGCGGGAAGATCTCTCGGGCGAGGGCGTAGCGCTGGGGGAGGGGGATATCGGCATCGTAGTAGGTGAGATGAGGGCGGAAGTCTGCCGCCAGGCGGAAGATCTCGGGGAAGAGGGCGGGGAGACGCACGCCCACCTCGAGCACTTCCACCTCGCGGTCGAGGAAGAGATCGCGTCGCTCGACGCGGCGCAGCGTCACCGGGGCGCGCCGGGCGCGGAACATCTGGCAGAGGGCGTGCAGATCTTCGCGCGGGCCGCGGGCGCAGAAAGCCGGGGTGAGGCGGTCCTCGAGCGCGTGGGGGCGTCCGTCGGCGTCGAGGAGCCAGACAGTCATGCCATCGCCGGCGGGGTAGGCGTCAAGCATCCAGCCGAAAAGGGTGGTCATGGAAGAATCCTTGTGCCGTGGCGTTCATGGCTTCACGCGGGTTGCCTCCATACTGATTCGTCTCGGGGATTCCTCGCTTCGCTCGGAATGACACCTCGCGCGGCTGTCACTCCGAGCGAGCCGCGGGAGCGGCGAGCGAGGAGTCCCCATGATCTTGGCGGGTCTCGGCGCTGTCGACATCCGAGCCAGCCTGTTGGGGCGGAATCTCTTCCGGCACAAACTCTTCCAGCAGCGTCCGCAGGCGCATGAGCTCCTTGTGCTCCTCGACGAGCATGGCCAGGAGCATGATCTCGAAGGGCAGGAGGTGGGAGGCGTAGGCGGCGGCGGCCAGATGGCGGCGGGCGGCGGCCAGCAGGTCGTCGAGGGCGATCTGATCCTCGCGGCGCAGGGCGCGGCGGAAGCGGGTGAGCGATTCCTGCTCGGTGAGGAAGGTCTGGGTGATGGAGGGAAGGGTGCGGCCCATGGGTTCTCCAGGGATGTGATCGGTGAAGATCCATCGGGTGATCGGTTACTCGGTGATCGGCCCCCTGGTGCCTGGGTGCCCTGGGACCGATCACGGATCACCGTTCACCGATCACCTCTTCATTCGAACAACCTCGGCTGGAGGGGCGGCTCGGGCGCCGGAGCGCGCAGCATCCAGATGGCATCGGCGGCGGTCTCGAGGCGGTCGAGCAGCGTCCAGCGCTCTTTGACCAGGGTTTCCGGCGGGCGGGCTCCGACGATCACCGGGCTGGCGCTCGCCAGGCGCTTGAGGTGGGTGAGGGTGGTCGCCAGGAGGCGGTCGGTATCGCGCAGGGGGATGCTCTCGTCGTAGAAGGTGGCCAGGAGGTCGAGGACGAAGAGCGGATCGGAGCCGGGCTCGGCCGTCTCGATGAGCTGGGCGAGCTGGAAGCAGGTGAAGGCGCGCGAGAGACGGATGCGGCGCAGGATGGCTTCGGGGCCGGAGCTCCACTGACGGGCCAGGCGGGCGACGAAGTAACCATCGAAGGAGTTGCCGCCGTCGAAGAGGCGGGGCGAGGCGCCGCCGGCGGCCAGGGCAGCGGCGGCGGCCAGGAGCGTGCGCGTCGGCGCCTGGGTGCCCCAGAGCAGGGCCAGGCGCGGTTGGGTGAGCTCCTCGAGCAGCCGGTTGTCGACGGCCGGGATCGGGAGATCGACGCGAGCAAGGGGGAGCAACTGGCGTTCCATGAGAATGGCTCCGCGATGGGGAGGGGTGCTCTCCCCAATCTCCAAGGTGAACGGTGATCCGTGATCGGTGGTCAGGCGCCAGAGCACCGGGTGCCCGAGTGCCCTGGTGCCTGCCCACCGGTCACTGAGTAACCGATCATCGTTCTCCTCATTCGAACAACCTTGGCTGCAGGGCGGCTCGGGCACGGCCTGCGCAGCGTCCAGCAGGACTAGAACGTCTGTTCTATTTATATGGGAAAGGCACGGGAATGCCATCCCGCTTTGGGTGGAAACCGGTGGGGGATATCGACTCCCCCGAGCAGGGGATGCCGGAAGGAGGGGAGCGGACCTCGGGCCCGGCCGCTCGGGGTGACAAGTCGCGAAACCCATTTGTGACGTACTGCACTAGAAGAGACCGCCCCGAGAGGAGTATTCATAGTTCATCCGAATATCCGAATAGACGAAAGGGCGAACATGACGGTACCGTCCCTGGAAGAGCTCGGCATGCTCCACGAGCGAATCTGTAAGGCCGTCGGCGATCCAAGGCGCATCCAGATCCTCTACGCCCTCCAGGCTCGGCCCCACAACGTCTCCGAGCTCGCCGAAGAACTGGGCGTCCCCCAGTCGACTGTCTCGCGACATCTCACGGTGCTCCGCCAAAGCTCCCTCGTCCTGACGCAGCGCAGCGGCACAAGCATCACCTACAGCCTGGCCGACGCCGGCATCGTCGAGGTGCTCGACCGGATGCGCCGGGTGCTGCGCGACGCGATCGCCCGTCAGCCGAGCCTCGCCGCTTAGATCTCGACCGCCTGATTGGGAGCCCCATGAAAGACTTCAAGCACATCTGGGCCGTGGGCCTCACCGCCACACTGCTTCTGATCGTGGTTCCCATCGTCGCCTTCGTCCGTTGGGATCCGCAGCCCGTCGACGATCCCTGGGCCTCTCTCCCCGATCATCCGCAGCACACCGATCACAGCAGTCTGTTCCAGGGCCCATTCAGCAGTGGCCCCGAGGTGACCGAGGCCTGCCTCGAATGCCATGCCCAGGCCGCCCACGAGGTGGCCATGACCGCCCACTGGACCTGGCTGGGTGACCCGGTATTGATCCCGGGCGAAGAGCAGCCCATCGCCATCGGCAAGGCCAACCTGCTGAACAACTTCTGCATCGGGATCCAGTCGAACTGGCCGGGCTGCACCACCTGCCACGCTGGCTATGGATGGGAAGACGCCAGCTTTGATTTCAGCAACGAGACCAACGTGGACTGCCTCATCTGTCACGCCGATCCCTCCACCTACGCCAAGGGCGAGGCCGGCCTCCCGGCCGAGGGTGTCGATCTCCTGGCGGCGGCGCAGAGCGTGCGCGCCCCAACGCGTGAGAACTGTGGCACCTGCCACTTCTCCGGCGGCGGCGGCAACGCCGTCAAGCACGGCGATCTCGACGGAAGCCTCTCCTACCCCGAGGAGCACGTCGATGTCCACATGGGCCGGCTCGGCTTTCAGTGTACCGATTGCCACCAGACCGAGCAGCACCGCATCCTCGGCCGCTCGATCTCGGTGAGCGTCGATACCGCCAACCAGATCTACTGCACCGACTGTCACTTGGCCGAGCTCCACGACGATCAACGCATTACCGATCACGTCGATACCGTCGCCTGCCAGACCTGCCACATCCCCGCGGGGGCGGTGCGTGAGCCCACGAAAATCCACTGGGACTGGTCGACCGCGGGAAACGACTGGCCGGAAGACCCGCACGAGTACCTCCGCATCAAAGGGAGCTTCGTCTACGCCGAGAACATCATGCCCGAGTATTACTGGTTCAACGGTCAGGCCGACCGCTATCTGCTCGGCGACCCGATCAACCCCGATGAGGTAACGCTCATCAACGAGCCTCTCGGGGGTATCCTCGATCCCTCGGCCCAGATCTGGCCCTTCAAAGTCCACCGGGCAATCCAGATGTACGACGCGATCTACAACTACCTCCTCCAGCCGCAGACCGTGGGCGAGGGCGGCTTCTGGACGGAGTTCGATTGGGATCAGGCGTTGCGGCTGGGCTCCGAGGCCACCGGCCTGCTCTACAGTGGCAGCTACGATTGGACGGAGACGGCGATGTACTGGCCGCTCTCGCACATGGTCGTCCCCGCCGAACACGCACTCCAGTGCCAGGATTGCCATGGCGAGAATGGACGGATGGATTGGGAGGCCCTCGGATACTACGGGGATCCAATGCTATGGGGCGGGCGCCAAGGGGCGAGCGCCACCGGTGACGGAGGCGGGCAATGAGGCTGCGCCTGCCTCTGCATGGGTTCCTGGCAACCGGTGTGTTGCTGCTCGCCGCCGGCCTGTCGACCGGCCTTCTTCAGGCAGCCGCAGGCGGGCCGCAGCAGGCGTCGGAGGACGACGCCGGCCCGCCGCTCCATCCCGATTTTGCCCTGCTCGATGAGGAGGGCGCGAGCGTCCTCGAGTCGGGCGGCCCGGTCTTCACCCTGGCCACCTGCGGCCAGTGTCATGACACCACGTTCATCCAGAACCACAGCTACCACGTCGACCTCGGGCGAGGGCAGATTGTCCCCGCTGGTGAGGTGGACGGCGGCCGCCCGTGGGATATCAGCCCGGGAGCCTTTGGCCGGTGGAGCCCCCTCACCTACCGCTATCTCTCACCTCCGGGTGACGAGAGGGTAGATCTGACGACCGCCGAGTGGCTCATGGAGATGGGCGCCCGCCATGTCGGCGGCGGCCCGGGGCTCCTTGCGCGCGACGGCGCGCCGTTGGAGGAGCTTCGCCCGGATTCCTCGAACATCGAAGCCGCCATAATCGATCCGGCCACCGGCCAGGCCGCGCCTTGGGACTGGCGTGAGTCGGGAACCGTCGAGATGAACTGCTTCCTCTGCCACATCGCAGAGCCCGATAACGCCGCGCGCACTCAGGCTCTCCAGCAAGGCAACTTCCGTTGGGCCAGCACCGCCACTCTGGCCGGCACCGAGATCGTTGCCCTCGTCGGAGAGGAGTGGCGGTGGAGCCGGCAGGCGTTCAATGAGGCAGGGAACGCGGACGCCGAGGCCCTCGGAATTCGGGATCCACAGGCGTCGAACTGCGGGCTCTGTCACGGCCTGGTGCACGTAGAATCCGAAACACCCTTGGTCACCGAGACCTGTGCACCGGAGAGTTGGACCACGCTCACCACCGGGCAGATCTTTTCGCCCGAGCGCATCGCCGATTCCGGTCTTAACCTTGCGGATAAGGACAACCTGATGCGCTCGTGGGACATCCACGCCGAGCGGGTTCTAAGCTGCACAGAATGTCACTACTCCCTGAACAACCCCATCTACTATCAGGAGCCCTCCGGCGATCGCCCGGACCACCTGGTCTTCGACCCCCGACGGATCGACCTCGGCGAATACCTCTACCGGCCCCTGCACCAGTTTGCCAAAGGCCAGAGCGCCCAGGGGCTCCTGGCTCCCGAGCTCGATAACACCCTGAGGGGCTGCGAGTCCTGCCATACGATGGAGGGCACACACGAGTGGCTTCCTTACCGCGATCTTCACGCCGAAGTGCTGGCTTGCGAGACCTGCCACGTGCCTGCGCTCTACGCGCCGGCGCGCCAGTATGTCGACTGGACGGTGCTGGAGAGCGATGCCTCGCCGGTGACCGGCTGCCGCGGTGTGGCTGCTTCAAGCATCGACACGGGCCAGCCCCTGATCACGGGCTACCAGCCGGTGCTGCTGCCGCGGCAGGATGCCAGCGGGCCCAGTGAGCTGGCGCCCTACAATTTGATCACGGCCTGGTATTGGGTCTACGGCGATCCGCCCAGGCCGGTGCCGCTGCGCGACCTTCAAGCGGCATGGCTGGTTGATGGCGAGTATCCCGCCGAGGTTCTAGCGGCCTTCGACGCCGATGGCGACGGGGCCCTGAGCCACGACGAACTGGTGATCGATACCCCGGCCAAGGAAGAGATGATCGCCGGCCGACTCCAGGCGCGCGGGCTGGAAAGCCCACGCATCGCGGGGGAGGTCCAGCCCTACGGTATTCACCACGACGTGACCGGTGAGGAGTGGGCGGTGCGCGACTGCCAGACCTGCCACACGCAGGACTCGCGCGTGACCGAGGCGTTTGCCCTCTCGGATCGCACCCCGGGAGGCGTCACACCGGCTCTGGTCGATGACTCGGGCACGGCCCTGGACGGCCAGGTGGTGTCCGACGGAGAGGGAGGTCTTCTCTACCAGCCGGCAACGATGGAGGGGGCAGCGCGCACGTACGTGCTGGGCCACGACAACGTCGCCTGGATCGACACACTCGGGGCGATCGCCTTCCTGGGAGTCTTCGCGGGCGCGGCAGTCCACGGCGGCGTGCGGACCTTCACTGCCCGCCGGGGTGTTCGCAGCCGCCCCGAAGTGCGGAAAGTGTACATGTACTCCGTGTACGAGCGCCTCTGGCACTGGCTTCAGACGGTGGCCATCCTGCTTCTGGTGTTCACCGGGGTGGTGATCCACAAGCCCGAGACGTTTGGGGTCCTCAGTTTCCGATATATCGTCCAGATCCATAACGTCCTGGCGGCGGTCCTGGTGATCAACGCCGCACTGGCGGCCTTCTACCATCTGGCGAGCGGCGAGATCCGGCAGTATCTCCCCCGGCCCTATGGTTTCTTCGACGCCGCCTTCTTGCAGGCCAAGTACTACCTGCGGGGGATCTTCCGCGGCGATCCGCATCCCTTCGAGAAAAGGCCGGAGCAGAAGATGAACCCCCTGCAGCAGATCACCTATCTGGCGATCCTCAACGTGCTCTTGCCGCTCCAGGTGATCACCGGCCTGCTCATGTGGGGAGCGCAAGAGTGGCCGGAGGCGGCGGCGCGGCTCGGGGGGCTGGCGTTCCTCAGCCCGCTGCATACGCTGATCTCCTGGCTGTTCGCCTCGTTCATCGTGCTCCACGTCTACCTGACCACCACCGGGCCGACGGCGCTTTCCTCGATCCGCGGCATGGTGATGGGCTGGGACGAGGTGGAGGCTTATCCTGAGAACGTGGAAGAGGGAGGAGAACCGCAATGACGGCCCAACTCGCAGTCTCATCGGGCAAGAGCCGCCGGCTACGGCTGATGCGGAGCAAGCCGAAGCCCTACATGCACCCCTACCTGGCAGGGATCCTTTTAGGGCTGGTGCTCTTTGCGGCGTTCTTCTTCACCGGCAACGGCCTGGGTGCCTCCGGCGGCGTGAACCGGATCGTCGTGTTCTTCGAAGATCTTCTTGCGCCCCAACACGTCGACCGGACCGCTTATCTGCTTGAAATGGCCGGCGGCTCCGAGAACGCCCTCGATAGCTGGATTGTTTTCATCACGATCGGCACCATGATCGGTGGCTTCCTCTCGGGGTGGATCAACGGGCGGCTCCGACTGGAGACCAATCGGGGCCCGAATGTTTCGGTGCGGGTCCGCTGGATGATGGCGTTCCTGGGCGGCACGATCATGGCCTACGGCGCTAGGCTGGCGCGCGGCTGCACCTCCGGCCAGGCCCTGACGGGCGGGGCCACGCTCTCCGCCGGAAGCTGGGTGGTCATGTTCGCCATCTTCGGCGGGGGCTACGCCCTGGCCTACAGCCTGCGCAAGTTTTGGAACTGAGGGAAATCCGATGCCACCCTTCCCGCTGCCTCTCACCGACCTTCTCGGCCACTGGGGCGCCTACTGGGTCTATCTTCTGATCGGGATCGGCTTCGGAGCCGTGCTGGAGCTGGCGGGTTTCGGCAACTCGCGCAAGCTTGCCGCACAGTTCTACTTCACGGAGCAAACGGTCCTCAAGGTGATGTTCAGCGCCATCGTCGTGGCGATGTCGTTGATCTTCCTCACCTCGGCTCTCGGTCTCCTGGAATTCAATCTCGTCTGGGTGAACCCCACGTACCTCTGGCCCGGGATCGTGGGCGGGCTGATCATGGGGGTCGGCTTCATCGTCGGCGGCTTCTGCCCGGGGACGTCGCTCGTGGCGGCCACAACCCTCAAGGTCGATGGGATCTTCTTCGCGCTGGGCACGTTCTTCGGCGTCTTCGCCTTCGGGGAGACGGTCGCCTTCTTTGAGCCTTTCTTCTACTCCTCCTCGTACGGCCGCGTCACTCTCATGGATGTGTTCGGTGTGCCCGCGGGCGTCGTCGTCGTCCTGGTCGTGCTGATGGCCCTGTTTATGTTCTGGGGGGCCGAACAGCTGGAGCGCATTTTCGGCAAGCGCGATCTGAAGCGGGAGCCAAGATGGCGGTACGCCGCGGCTACCGGCCTTGCGGCGCTGGCGCTTGCGACTGCGTTCATCGGCCAACCGACGACGGAAGAACGCACGGCCCGCATGGCTCCTGAGATAGATCGGCAGCTCGCTGAGCGTCAGGTGCAGATCGAGCCGGCCGAACTCCTCAGCCTGATACACAATGACCGGCTCAACCTGATCATGTTCGATGTCCGTTCGGAAAGTGACTACAACCTGTTCCACTTGCTTGACGCTGAGCACATCGAATTGCCCAATATCCCCACCACTCTCGCGCGGCTTCGAATGGAGCCCGCCAACACAGTGGTGGTGGTGATGAGCAACACGGAGATCGCCTCGACGCAGGCTTGGGCCATCCTGACCGCGGAGAGCGTGCCCAACGTCTACATCCTGGGCGGCGGCCTCAATACCTGGATCGGGACCTTCGCCGGCGCGGACTTCGCCGCCGACCACTCGCCCCAGACGGCCGGCGATGACGGGTTGGCATATCGCTTCGCCGCCGCACTCGGCGACCGCTACCCGGTGGCCTACCCGGATCCTGAGGATTTCAATATCGCCTTCGAGCCGAAAGTCACTCTCAGCACGAGGCGCGGGCCCTCCGGTGGAGGCTGCGGAGGCTAGACCTCAGGCGGCTCGCCGCTGCGTCTCGATTTGTTCATGCCCGAAGGGGGGACAGCGTTCGTCCCTGGTGGACGTCTAGCCTCATCCCTCTGCGTGAGAAGCTCCGTGAGCCGCGGGTGGTCGGCGTAGACGCCGCGGTGGTCGGGCGGGAGCATGGCCGCGATCTGGCACATGATCTCGTCGGTGTTCCGGCGGAGCGCAACCGTTCGGTCCTCCCCGGAGATGGGAGGGAGGTGGAAGGGCTTGCCGAAGCGGACGCTCACCCGCGGCCGGCGCATGCGCAGGAGGGTGCGGAGTGCGCGTTCCGTCCCGGTGACGGCGACCGGGACCACCGGAACGCCGGTTTCGTTGGCGAGGTAGGCGGCTCCGGTCTTGGCTCGCATCAAGGCGCCTGTGGAGCTGCGTGTGCCTTCGGGCGCCATGCCGAAGATCCTGCCGGCGCGCAGCCATTCGACAGCGGCCTGAAGCGCCCCGCGGTCCACCTCACCCCGGCGAATGAAGATCCCGCCCCCGATGCGCAGCAGGGCGCCGAAGAACAGGTGGCGCGAATACTTTTCGGCCGCCCAACCGGCGATGCGTCGATCGCCGATCAGACCGTAGACGAGCGGCAGGTCGAGCCGGCTGAGATGGTTGGAGGCCAGGATGTAGGGGCCATCGGGAGGGAGATTCACTAGACCGTTCACCTCCCGTCGGGTGAGGAGAGCGAAGAGGAGATTGAAGATCCGGCGCATCCAACGGGCCATGACGCCTCCGTCGCGTGCAAGCGGATTGTAGATGGATTGCGCGGGTGATACAATCACCGGCCGACCGTTCCGGAGGGCGCCATGACCACCGTCCTGCCGATCGACCCTCACTCGTCGCGCGACGTCCGGCGCTTCCTCGCTCTCCCAACCTCGCTCTATCGCGGCCACCCGCTCTGGGTGCCCCCGATCCGGATCGACGCAGCCACTCAACTCAACCCGCGCAAGCATCCGTACTACGAACACTCGGAGGCGGAGTTCTTTCTGGCCACCCGGGATGGCGATGACGTGGGGCGCGTCGCCCTGCTGGAGAACAAGCCTTACAACCGCTACCACGGCAAGCGCCAGGGGCAGTTCTACCTCTTCGAGTGCATTGAAGATCTGGAGGTTGCGCGGGCGCTCATCGAGGTGGCCTGTGAGCGGGCCCGCGCCCGCCGCCTGACGCAGCTCGTCGGGCCCAAGGGCTTCGGAGCCCTGGACGGCTACGGGATGCTCGTCGAAGGCTTCGAGTTCCGTCCGGCGATGACGATGATGAACTACAACCCGCCCTACTACCCCGGGTTCATGGAGGCCCTCGGCTTCCGCAAGGAAGTGGATTTCGTATCCTGCTATCTGGGGGCGACGAAGTTCCATCTGCCGGAGCGAGTCCACCGCATCGCCGAGCGCGCGGCAGCCCGGAGCGGACTGGCGGTGAAGCGATTCCGCAGCAAGAGGGAGTTGGTGGCCTGGGCGCCGCGCATCGGCCGGGCGTACAACCAGGCCTTTATCAACAACTGGGAGTATTACCCTCTCTCCGAACGCGAGATCCGTTTCCTCACCGACAACCTGATGAGCGTCGCCGACCCGCGTTTGATCAAAATCATTACTCACGGCGAGGATGTGGTTGGGTTCGTCTTCGCCTTTCCCGACGTCTCGGCCGCCATCCAACGCGGCAAGGGCCGCCTTCTCCCCTGGAATATCCTCGACCTGCTCATTGAGTTCAAGCGGACGAAATGGGTGGCGATCAACGGGGCCGGGATCCTCCCCGAGTTTCAGGGCCGAGGGGGCAACGCCTTGCTCTACTCGGAGCTGGAAAAGACGATCCGCGAAGCCGCTTTCCAACACGCCGATCTCACCCAGGTGGCCGAGAGCGCGGTGCAGATGCGTCACGATCTGGAGAACGTCGGCGGCGTGCCCTACAAGAACCACCGCGTCTACATCCGCGATCTCTGAGGGGAGGTAACCGCGGAGAGCGCAGAGTACGCGGAGATTTCTAATTGAGCTCTGCGCTCTCGGCGCGCTCTGCGGTTAGAAGGACCTTGATGCTTGAGAACTTCGCCGCGCGCGTCCGCTCGCTCGAACCGGAGGGCGCCTATCGCATGCTGGCCCGGGCGCGGGCGCTGGAGGCAGAAGGCCGGGAAATCATCCACCTGGAGATCGGCCAG
>Ga0209751_10004540_pt1 | contig 13253 bp, 15 predicted proteins | sample RifCSP13_1_FD_184019 | JGI IMG/M metagenome (GOLD analysis project Ga0209751, IMG submission 184019) | Soil microbial communities from Rifle, Colorado - Rifle CSP2_sed 13_1 (SPAdes) (version 2) | ecosystem: Environmental > Terrestrial > Deep subsurface > Rock core/Sediment | place: Rifle... | reverse complement strand
CGCCTCCGGTGTCGAGAAGATCATCGAAGTCCGGCTGATGCCGGACGAGGCTTCCGCCCTGAACAGGTCGGCGGCCGCGGTAAAGGAGCTGGTCGACATACTAAAGATCTGAAGAGCGTTCACAGTAGGAAGGGGTTCACAGTTCACAGACAGAAAAGGCATTCACGCTTTGGTATGAACTGTGAACTGTTAACCACCAGCTGTTAACCTTTTTGAGGAGGAGGAAAGATCATTATGCGACAGGCAGGAAGAAACATCGGGATGTGCGTGATGCTGGCTATAGTGCTGTTGGTCGCCGGGTGCGGGCAGGAGCTGAAAAAGGAGAACGAGCAACTGAAGGCGCAGGTCGCGTCGCTTCAAAAGGAGAACGCGGATCTGAAGACCGGGATGATGACCCTCAAGGGTGAGAATGAAGTCATGAAGAAAGAGCTCGATGAAATGAAGCAGCACATGGCCCAGATGCAGCAGAAGCCGAAAGGGGGCAGGGCCGCAAGGACAAAGTAGCCCGCCGAGGCGGGACGGAAAGGGACTCTTCTAGCTGGGCAACTCCTCGACGCCTACTGTCGTGTACTTACATGATTGACCGGTGCCTGGATGCCACGTTTCCTAGCCAGCGGAAAGACACGCGCGGCGTGGGTTTGGGCTGGGAGAGAGACGTCGATGAACGCGAGCGCGGTGGTGACACTCTGGAGCACCTCGATCGGGAAGAAAGCGGTGATGGCGGTCACCGGTTTCATCCTGGTCGGCTTCGTCATCGGTCATATGCTCGGGAACCTCAAAATTTATTATGGTGAGGAGAAGTTCAACGCCTACGCCCTCTGGCTGCGGGAGGTGGGAAGCCCCGCCCTCGGACACGAGCAGTTCCTCTGGCTGGTCCGGCTCATCCTGCTGACGGCGACCGTGCTCCACATCGTCGCGGCCGTGCAGCTCACGCAAATGAGCTACGCTGCGCGACCGCTGGGCTACGGGGAATGGAAAGCGATCCAGGCCACGTATGCATCGCGGACCATGCGGTGGGGCGGCGTGATCATCACGCTCTTCGTGATCTACCACCTTCTCCACTTCACCTTCGGCGCCGTCGGGTTCGCGCCCGGGCAGTTCAAGCCCCTGTCGGTCTACCGGAACGTCGTGATCGGGTTCTCCGTGTGGTACGTGTCGGCAATCTATATCGCGGCCATGGTCGCCCTTGGGCTTCACATGTACCATGGGGTGTGGAGCATGTTCCAGACACTCGGCCTGACCACCGAGAATGCCAGTCGTCTCTATCGGGCGCTTGCCACCGTCTCGTCCGTCATTGTCGTCCTCGGCAACATCTCCGTACCGATCACAGTCCTCGCCGGGCTCATCACGTGATGGAGGATGAGAGACATGGCTACTGAGGCGGAGGTCGGTCGCGCGGCGTCGGGCCTCCTCAGCAACAGGCTTGACGCGAAGATCCCGCCGGGCTCGATCGAGAAGAAATGGGAGCGGCACCGCTTCGACATGAAGCTCGTGAGCCCGGCGAACCGGCGCAGCTACACGGTCCTCGTCGTGGGCTCGGGCCTCGCGGGATCCGCCGCGGCGGCGTCACTCGGCGAGCTGGGGTACAACGTCACGTGCTTCTCCTATCACGACAGCCCGCGTCGCGCCCACTCGATCGCGGCTCAAGGCGGCATCAACGCGGCAAAGAACTACCGGAACGATGGCGACAGCGTGTTCCGCCTCTTTTACGACACGGTGAAGGGCGGCGACTTCCGCGCGCGCGAGGCCAACGTCTATCGGTTGGCCGAGCTGAGCCTGAACATCATCGACCAGTGCGTTGCCCAGGGCATCCCTTTTGCGCGCGAGTATGGCGGACTCCTCGACAACCGGTCCTTCGGCGGCGCCCAGGTCTCGCGCACGTTCTACGCCAGGGGCCAGACGGGACAGCAGCTATTGCTGGGGGCATACCAGGCGCTCGAACGCCAGGTCGGCCTCGGGACGGTCACCATGCACACACGGGCCGAGATGCTCGACCTCGTCGTTGCCGACGGCTGCGCGCGCGGCATCGTGACACGCAACCTGGTCACCGGCGCCATCGAATCCCACGTCGGGGACGCCGTAGTCTTGGCTACCGGCGGCTACGCCAATGTCTTCAATCTCTCGACGATGGCGAAGGCGTCGAACGCAACGGCCATCTGGAGGGCACATAAGCGCGGGGCGTTTTTCGGGAACCCATGCTTCACGCAGATCCACCCGACGTGCATCCCGGTGAGCGGGGAGCACCAGTCGAAGCTCACGCTGATGAGCGAGTCGCTGCGCAACGATGGGCGCGTGTGGGTGCCGAAGAAGGCCGGGGATAGTCGGCCCCCGGACCAGATCCCGCCGGAGGACCGCGATTACTACCTCGAGCGGAAATACCCGAGCTACGGCAACCTTGCCCCGCGGGACATCTCCTCGCGTGCGGCCAAGGAAGTGTGCGACGAGAAGCGCGGCGTCGGCCCGGGCGGGCGGGGCGTCTACCTCGACTTCGCCGATTCCATCAACCGCCTCGGCGAGCCGGCGATCCGCGAGAAGTACGGCAACCTTTTCGATATGTACGAGCGGATCACCGGGGAGAACGGGTACCGGGCGCCGATGCGTATCTATCCCGCCGCTCACTACACGATGGGTGGCCTCTGGGTCGATTACAACCTCATGTCGACCGTCCCGGGGCTGTTCGTCGCCGGGGAGGCTAACTTCTCCGACCACGGCGCCAACCGGCTCGGCGCGAGCGCGCTGATGCAGGGGCTCGCCGATGGCTACTTCATCCTCCCTTACACCATCGCCGATTATCTCGCACGCGCCAAGTCGGACAGGGTGGACGCGGGCCATCGCACGTTTCGCGAGGTCCAGGCCGAGGTCGCGGAGCGCGTGAGGCGGTTGCTCGGCGTCAACGGAAAGCGCACGGTCGACTCGTTCCACCGAGAGCTCGGCCACATTATGTGGGAGTACTGCGGCATGGCACGCAACGACGCCGGGCTTCGTCGCGCGCTTGGAAAAATCCCCGGGCTTCGCGCCGAGTTCTGGGAGAGCGTTCGGGTGCTCGAGCGGAATGAGGAGGTGAACCAGTCGCTCGAGAAGGCTGCTCGGGTGGCGGATTTCCTCGAGCTCGGCGAGCTCATGTGCATCGACGCGCTCCACCGCACGGAATCGTGCGGCGGTCACTTCCGCGAGGAGAGCCAGACCCCGGACGGCGAGGCGCTTCGCGACGACGACCACTTCGCCTACGTGGCGGCGTGGGAGTACACGGGCACACTGGCGCGCCCGAACCTCCATAAGGAACCATTGGACTTCGAGTACGTCCACCTCACCCAGCGAAGCTACAAATGAAGCCCCGCGCAGGTCGAGCACGTCCCTCACGCCGCGCGCAGACCTGGCGGAGCCCGCGGCGATGAACCTGACCCTCAGGGTGTGGCGACAGAAGAACGCGAACACCGGCGGCCGCTTCGTCACCTACGAAGCGAAGAACATCAGCCCAGACATGTCGCTCCTCGAGATGCTCGATGTCGTGAACGAGGAGCTGATCGGACGCGGCGAGGAGCCGATCGCGTTCGAGCACGACTGCCGCGAGGGCATCTGTGGCTCGTGTGGGTTCATGATCAACGGTGTTGCGCACGGACCGAGACGTGCCACCACCGTGTGCCAGCTCCACATGCGAAGCTTCAGCAACGGCGATAGCCTCACGATCGAGCCCTGGCGGGCGAATGCCTTCCCGGTCATCAAGGATCTGATCGTGGATCGAAACGCCTTCGACCGAATCATCCAGGCGGGCGGGTTCATCAGCGCGCCGACGGGCTCGGCGCCCGACGCCAACGCGATCCTGGTCCCGAAAGAACACGCAGATCTCGCCTTCGATGCCGCGGCGTGCATCGGCTGCGGCGCCTGCGTTGCGGCGTGCCCGAACGGCTCGGCTATGCTGTTCACGGCCGCGAAGGTGTCCCACCTCGGCTTCCTCCCGCAGGGGCAGCCCGAGCGCTACGGTCGCGTGCGCAGCATGGTGGCGACGATGGACAAGGAGATGTTCGGCAACTGCACGAACATCGGCGAGTGCGCGGCAGTGTGCCCCAAGGAGATCAGCATTCTCTTTATCGCGCGGATGAACCGCGACTTCATCGGGGCGAGCTTCAAAGGCCGCAGGGTGTCGCAACAGGCTGCTGCGATCTGAGGAGCGAGCCTGTCAGTAGCTGCACCGAAGCCTCCCCCGCAGGGATCCGGATCACCAGGGCCATCGCCCATGTGCGAAGTGGGCTACTGTGGGAGCAAAACTGATGAGAGACCGATTGCCCATCGGGAAGCCGATGCCCAGGGGGCGAGAGGGAATTGAAGGATGAAAATACACGAGTATCAAGCGAAGGCCATCCTGGCCGCATACGGGGTCCCCGTCCCGAAAGGGGAGGTCGCCGTAACGCCCCTGGAGGCGAGGAGCGCCGGCGAACGGCTTGGCGGCGCCGTGGTGGTCAAGGCCCAGATCCACGCAGGGGGTCGTGGCAAGGCTGGCGGCGTTGTGCTGGCATCTTCACCCGGGGAAGCTGAGACCGCGGCAGAGCGACTCATCGGGTCCCGCCTAGTCACGCATCAAACCGGCCCAGAAGGCAGCGTGGTGAAGAGGATCCTGGTGGAAGAGAGAACCACAATCACCCGCGAAGTGTATGCCGGGATCGTTGTCGATCGCAAGGCCGCGTTGCCGGTGATCATGGGCAGCGTAGCGGGCGGCGTGGAAATCGAAGAGGTGGCGGCGAAGCATCCCGAAAAGATCATCAAGGTCGCCGTCGATCCCGCGACTCAGCTCCAGGCCTTCCACACCCGCCAGCTCGTCTTCGGACTAGGGCTGCCCCAACCTCTTCAGAACGCGGGTATTGAGCTATTTCGCGGCCTCTACCGGGCCTTCCAGGAGAAAGATTGTTCCCTTGTCGAGGTCAACCCCCTGGTGATTACCGCTGACAACCGGCTCCTGGCCTTGGATGCAAAGATGACTTTCGATGACAATGCGCTCTTTCGCCACCCCGACGTGCAGGCGTTGCGCGATCTTGATGAGGAGTCTCCGCTCGAGGTCGAGGCCTCCAAGTTCGGGCTGAGTTACATCAAGCTGGACGGCGATGTGGGATGCATGGTGAACGGGGCTGGTCTCGCCATGGCCACCATGGATCTCGTGAAGCTTGCCGGCGGTGAGCCCGCCAACTTTCTGGACGTGGGCGGTGGCGCGAGCGCCGAACAGATCGAAAATGCTTTTCGCATCCTGACCTCAGACCGATCGGTCAGGGCCGTCCTTATCAATATCTTCGGTGGCATCCTGAGGTGTGACCGGTTGGCGGAGGGGGTCATCCATGCCGTTCGCTCACTCCGGGTCACAATGCCGATCGTGATCCGGATGGAAGGGACGAATGTGGAACAAGGGAAGCGGATGCTTCAGGAATCTGGCCTGAATTTCAATACCGCCGACGGGATGCAGGAGGCGGCAGAGAAGGCCGTCAAGGCCGCCAAGCAGAGCAGTGTTCACAGTTGACGGTTCACGGTTAACAGACGGCTAGCCACTATGGTCTTATCCGTGAACTGTGAACCGTGAACCATGAACTTCTGTGAGGGAGCATGAGCATTCTCGTCGATAAGAAAACGCGACTGGTCGTCCAGGGGATCACCGGCAAAGAGGGGACCTTCCACGCGCTGGCGTGCCGTGACTACGGGACCGCAGTGGTCGCGGGTGTCACCCCCGGCAAAGGTGGCATCCGCCATGAGGGGGTTCCGGTCTTCGACACAGTGCGCAAGGCAGTGGCCAAGGAGGGGGCCAACGTCTCTCTGATCTTCGTCCCACCCGGTGTCGCCGCCGATGCCATCCTGGAGGCGATTGACGCAGCGATCTCACTGGTCGTCTGCATTACCGAGGGGATCCCGACCCTGGACATGGTGCGGGTTGCCCGTTTCCTTCGCGGCTCCGGAACCCGCCTGATTGGTCCGAACTGCCCTGGGATCATCTCTCCAGGAAAGGCCAAGGTTGGGATCATGCCCGGCCACATCCACAAGCGGGGTAAAATCGGTGTCGTTTCAAGGAGCGGGACCCTGACGTATGAGGCGGTGGGTCAGCTCACCCATTTGGGCCTTGGACAGTCCACCTGTGTTGGGATCGGCGGTGACCCGATCGTCGGCACCAACTTCATCGACTGTCTGGCGCTGTTTGAAGCCGACCCATCGACCGAGGCAATCCTCATGATCGGGGAGATCGGGGGGACTGCTGAGGAGGAGGCTGCCGCGTTCACCAAGGGCCATGTCTCCAAACCGGTGATCGGGTACATCGCCGGCCTGACGGCGCCACCTGGCCGAAGGATGGGGCATGCGGGGGCGATCATCTCGGGCGGGAAAGGAACGGCGTCAGAAAAGATCGCTGCCCTGCGGCGAGCCGGCATCACCGTGGTGAAGAGCCCGGCTGGGATGGGAGCGGCTGTAAAGAAGGTCCTCGGCCGGTAGCCTGACCAGTGTCCGACTAGAGGCCATCCGCCTTCAGCGGGTGGTTTTCCTTTTTCAACCCAGGGGGGGGCGATGGAACAGACCTTGGTGATCGTGAAGCCAGATGCGGTGGCCAGAGGCCTCACAGGCGAGGTCATCCGGCGATTTGAGGCCGAACAACTCATCATACGTGGACTGAAGATGGTGCATCTCGGGCAAAGAGAGGCTGAGGGGTTCTATCAGGTACATCGGGACCGGCCATTCTTTGAGAGCCTCACCCGTTTTATGGCGTCTGGGCCTTGCGTGGCGATGGTTCTGGAGGGGGCGGGCGCGATCCAGCGCGTCCGGCAGCTCATGGGCGCCACCGATCCGCTCAAAGCCGCGGAGGGGACATTGCGGCGGGAGTTCGCCGCCAGCATCGAGAAAAACGTTGTTCATGGCTCCGATTCGCCGGAGTCGGCGGCCGTTGAAATCCCCTACTTTTTCAGCCAGATGGAGCTCCTTTCGACTGCCCCAAGAGGGAAGCCGGCCTAGGTCAGAGCGTGCATCGACCCCCATTTTGACGAGGAAATCCCTTGACTTTGGGGTATCACCTCTGTATAATTCCCCAGCTTTAATGGAGTTTTCGCGATGCTGGTGGAGCGGTCAAGGATTCCTCCGGATGGGCTAGATCTTCAAATCCACGAGGAACCCCACTGGGAGGGGGTTGATGGGTTATGGATTTCGCTCGCCCCGATCGAGGCCTCGTTCCATCTCGAGCGCACGAGAGATGGCATCCTCGCGACGGGAGCCTTCACGACAACTGCCGTGGTCCCTTGCAGCCGGTGCTCCGAACCGGTTTCTGTTCCAGTATCGGACCAGTTCGTGGTCCTGTACCTCGGCGCCCAAGAGACCTTTCGGGGCGAGGAGGTCGAGCTTGCCGCCGCGGAGATGGATGTGGATGTCCTGACGGACGATCGCCTCGACCTTTCGGGGCTGTTGCGCGAGAACGTCTTGCTGAATCTGCCGCTTCAGCCCCTCTGCCGGGCTGAGTGCCGCGGTCTCTGTTCCCGCTGCGGGGTCAACCTGAACGAAACCTCCTGCCAGTGCCGTGTCCAGGAACCCGATCCGAGGCTTCGCCCCCTTCAGCATCTCCGCTAGCCTGTAGCTATCCAGGAGGATCAAATGCCCCTTCCTAAGCGTCGACACAGCAATTCCCGGACAGGAAAACGGCGGTCCCACGACGCGCTCTCCATCCCCACCCTCGTCGAATGTCCAAATTGTCACGAGCGGAAACCTCCTCATCGCGTCTGTCCGGCCTGCGGGCAGTATCGTGGCCGGGAGGTCGTGAAACGGGAGGAGACCTAGTTCCACGCGAACCCGAATGGCAGACAGGTATGGGAACCCGTGTAGCCCTTGACGCAATGGGCGGCGACCAAGGCCCGGCGGTCAACGTTGAGGGAGCGGTGACGGCTGCCAGGGAACTGGGTCTTTCCGTCCTCTTGGTCGGAAACGAAGAGGAACTCGTTCAGAGGCTTCAGCGCCACTCAACCAACGGCCTCGGCCTCGTGATCTGCCACGCCCCCGAGGCGGTCGGGATGCATGAATCCCCCTCTGCGGCGGTGCGCAAGAAGAAACAGTCGTCCATCCGGGTCGGGTTGGAGTTGGTCAAGAGGGGGGAGGCCGACGCCTTCATCAGCGCCGGCAATACGGGCGCGGTGATGGCGACCGCCATGATCACCCTCGGCCCTCTTCCCGGTGTTGAGCGACCCGCCATCGCCCTCATCGTCCCGACGTTGCGGGGTCACTCCATCCTGCTGGATGTCGGGGCCAATGCCGATTGCAAAGCGCGGCACCTCCTCCAGTTTGCTATCATGGGAGATATCTATGCGCGTCAAGTGATGGGAAAGAAATCTCCTACCGTTGGACTGCTCAGCATCGGAGAAGAGGAGAGCAAGGGCAATGAGCTCACCCGGGAGGCGTTCAAGGCGCTGGAGGAGGAGTCGTCCCTGAACTTCACCGGGAATATCGAAGGCCGTGAGGTCTTTGGCGGGACAGCCGATGTCATGGTGTGCGACGGTTTCACTGGGAACATCGCCTTGAAGATCAGCGAAAGCGCCGCGGAATTCTTCACGGTCCTTCTCAAAGAAGAGCTTGCAAAGGGATTCGTGGGAAGGGTGGGGGCGATCCTGGCGCGAGGCGCGTTTCAGCGCTTCAAGAAGCGGGTGGACTACACGGAGTACGGCGGCGCGCCTCTGCTGGGAGTGCGGGGCGTGTGCATCATAAGCCACGGTCGCTCCACCGCCAAGGCTATTAAGAACGCGATCCGAGTAGCCGCGGAATGCGTCGAGAATCGGGTGATCGAGCATATCATGGAAGGGATTGCCGTCAGCTAGTGCCGTTCCAACTCTGTACGCCAAAATGGTGAGGCTGGGGAAGGCGATAGTTCTTAGCAGGGCTCCTGTCGGCGATTAGCCGCAACAAGTTGGAACGGCGCAAGTCATAGGGGGGTTGCGATGTACGGCAGCAGGATTGCGGGCACCGGCGCGTCGGTCCCGGAGCGGGTCTTCACCAATGCCGACCTGGAACGGATCGTCAACACCAGCGATGAATGGATCGTCACGCGAACGGGTATTTCCGAGCGGCGAATCGCAGACGATAGCCAAGCGACGTCGGATCTGGCCGAACAGGCCGCGCGACGCGCGCTCGAGGCGGCCGGCGTCGACCCGCTTGATGTGGAGCTGATCCTCGTGAGCACGGTGACCCCCGACATGTTCTTCCCCTCGACCGGGTGCGTCCTCCAGGAGCGGCTCGGCGCGTCACAAGCGGCGGCCTTCGATCTCTCGGCCGCCTGTTCGGGTTTCATTTATGGCTTATCAGTCGCCGACGCCTATCTCCGAGCTGGTCTCAGGCGGAACATCCTGGTGATAGGCGCGGAGACCCTTTCGAAGGTGGTGGACTGGAGCGATCGAGCCACATGCGTCCTCTTCGCCGACGGTGCGGGAGCCGCCTTGGTGCAGCGGACAACCGGCGATTCCCGAATTCTCTCCACACACCTGTACGCCGATGGGTCGAAGGGGAAACAGCTCATCATCCCGGGCGGCGGCTCGCGCCACCCGATGAGCCAGAAAGTCCTGGACGAGAATCTCGTAAAGATCAAGATGGCGAATGGGAACGAGGTGTTCAAGACGGCGGTCCGATCGATGGAGGATGCCGCCCTGGCAGCGCTGAAGGCGAACGGCGCCGAGGTGTCTGACGTCGACCTCTTTGTTCCCCACCAGGCCAATGCGCGGATCATCTATGCAGTCGCCCAGCGGCTCGGCCTGTCCAGGGAGCGGATTGTGGTGAACATCGGCCGCGTCGGCAACACCTCTGCAGCCTCGATTCCCATTGCCCTGGACGAAGCGGTAAGGGCCGGGCGGCTCAAGAGCGGCGATCTGCTCCTGCTGGCCGCTTTCGGGGGGGGTCTCACCTGGGGCTCTGCCCTGATCCGATGGTGAGTCTGATCCAGGCCGCCAGGCAATGAACAAGATTGCGCTTGTGTTCCCCGGCCAGGGCTCGCAACAGGTTGGCATGGGGCGGGACTTCTGGGAGCAGGTCCCTGAAGCCCGCTCGGTTTTCGAGGAGGCCAGCGGGTCTCTCGGGATGGACCTGGCGCATCTCTGCTTCGAAGGGCCGGAGGACGCCCTGACGCTGACGGCGAATGCGCAGCCGGCCATCCTGACGGTCAGCATGGCCGCCTTTGCCGCATTCCAGCGAGAAGGGCTTCGATTTGACTACGTCGCCGGTCATTCGCTTGGGGAGTACTCGGCGCTCGTGGCAGCCGGCAGCCTCCGGTTCGACGACGCGATCCGCGCAGTCAGAAAGAGGGGGGAGTTCATGCAGGAGGCGGTCGAGCCTGGGGCCGGGGCGATGGCCGCCGTCCTGGGCCTCGACCAGGAGAGCGTTGTTGCGCTGTGCGGGGAAGTCGGGGTAGTCGAAGTGGCCAATCTCAACGGGCCCGGTCAGGTCGTTATCGCCGGCGAGACGGAGGCAGTCGAGGAGGCCATCCGGATGGCCAGGGAACGTGGGGCTCGGCGCGCCGTCCGGCTGCAGGTGAGCGCGCCCTTTCACTCCTCTTTGATGCGGCCGGCGGGCGAACGGCTGGAGGGCGTCCTGCGATCGATTCCCATCGCTGATCCCTCAGTCCCGCTGGTCAACAATGTCGATGCTGAGCTCCTGACCAGAGGCCAACAGGTCATCCGGAGCCTCGTTCGTCAGGTCTCGAGTCCGGTCCGGTGGGAGGATGTGATACGAAGGCTGGTGAAAGAGGGAGTCACGCTCTTTCTTGAGCTGGGTCCGGGAAGGGTGCTCAGCGGGCTGATCAAGCGGATCGCGAAAGAGGTCATTGCGCTGAACGGGGAGGACCTGGCCTCCCTTCGGGTCGCGCTGGATCAGGTGAAGGCGCTTGCCTGATGCTGACAGCGGGCCGTCATGCGGGAAAGGTGGCTGTCGTCACCGGCGGCTCGAGGGGGATCGGCAGAGCGATCGCCCTGATGCTCGCGGCGGAAGGCGCCACGGTGATGATCTGTTCCAGGCACCTGGAGGCGGCCCAGCGAGTGGTGTCTGAGATCCGGGCGGCAGGAGCCGAAGGGGCGGCCGTCCAGGCTGACATGGCGAGGCGCTCAGACGCCGAGGCGCTGATTCAGGAAAGCGTCGAGCGTTTTGGGCGCCTTGACATCCTGGTCAATAACGCCGCAGTCACCAAGGACGGGCTGGTCATCCGCATGAAGGAGGAAGACTGGGACACCGTCTTGGACGTGAATCTGAAAGGGGCATTCTTCACCACGCGAGCCGCACTCCGACCGATGCTCAAGCAGCAGAGTGGTCGGATCGTGAATATCAGTTCGGTGGTCGGGCTGATGGGCAATCCGGGTCAAGCGAACTACGTGGCATCCAAAGCCGGCCTGATCGGTTTCACCAAGGCTGTGGCGAAGGAGGTCGCCTCGCGGGCGATTACGGTAAATGCTGTGGCTCCCGGGTTCGTCGAGACCGAAATGACCGAGGGCCTGCCTGAGGATCTGAGGGCGGCCTATCTCAAGCAGATCCCCGTTGGCAGATTCGGCGATCCGACGGAAGTGGCCGCCCTGGTCTCGTTTCTTGCCTCAGCGGCCGCCGGTTATATCACGGGTCAGGTGATCAACGTCGATGGCGGATTGCGAATGTAATCCTTGGTACGGCACTGAGGCCGTAGGGAGGGGGGGGTGATGGCTGGCGTGACGGGGCTTGAGGAGAGGGTGAAGAAGATCATCGTGGATCAGTTGGGAGTCGATGCAGCAGAGGTGACGTCGGAAGCGTCCTTCATCGAGGATCTCGGCGCCGATTCTCTCGACACGGTGGAGTTAGTGATGGCCCTGGAAGAGGAGTTTGGAATCGAGATCCCTGATGAAGAAGCCGAGAAGATCGCGACCGTCAAAGACGCCATCGAGTATATCAAGGCGCATTCCGCGTGATGGGGCCGGCCAGCAGCATGGGCCACGCACCGCGAAGAGGACGAGAGGCGATGAGGCGAGTGGTCGTGACAGGCCTGGGCGTCGTCGCGCCCAATGGGATTGGCCCCGAGTCCTTCTGGGAGAACTTGGTGAAGGGGGTTTCGGGTATCGACCGAATTACCCGATTCGATGCCAGTTATCACGATTCTCAGATCGCCGGAGAGGTGAAAGGCTTCGACCCGTTGCTCTACGCGGAGAAGAAAGAAGTCAGGAAGATGGACCTCTTCATTCGCTACGCTCTGGCGAGCGCGATTATGGCGGTCGATGATGCCAAACTGACGATCAAGGAGGCCGAACAGGGCCGCGTGGGGGCCCTCATCGGCACCGGGATGGGCGGAATCCCGGCCCTTGAGGAGTCCTACAGGACCATGCTGGAGAAAGGCCCTGGCCGGATCAGCCCGTTCTTCATCCCCTCCATCATCACGAACCTGGCCTCCGGGCAGATCGCGATGCGTTTTGGGCTCCGCGGACCTAACTCGTGTGTCTCGACGGCGTGCGCAACCGGGAACCACGCCATCGGTGACTCCTTGGAACTGATCAAGCGGGAGGCTGCTGACGTGATGTTCGCCGGCGGGAGCGAGGCAGTTATTACGCCGCTCACCATCGGAGGGTTCTGCGCCATGAAGGCCCTCTCCACGAGGAACGACGCGCCCCAGCGTGCCAGCCGTCCTTTCGATAAGGGTCGTGATGGCTTTGTGATGGGCGAGGGCGCGGGTGTTCTGATCCTCGAGGAGCTGGAACACGCCCTGCAGCGCGGCGCCAAGATCTATGCCGAGCTGGTTGGCTACGGGATGTCGGCGGATGCTTACCACATCACCGCGCCAGAGCCAGAAGGGATGGGGGCGATCGCCTCGATGCGCCTCGCCCTCGAAGATGCGGGGCTGAACCCGGAGGAAGTGGACTACATCAACGCCCACGGAACGTCAACCCCTGCGGGCGATACCGCTGAGACGAAGGCGATTAAGAAAGTCTTCGGCGAGCACGCGTATCGGCTGGCTGTCAGCTCAGTCAAATCGATGACCGGACACCTTCTGGGAGCGGCGGGTGGCGTTGAATCGTTGGCCACCGTCCTCACCCTCCATCACGGGCTGATCCCGCCTACCATCAACTACGACGAGCCGGACCCCGAGTGTGATCTCGATTACGTCCCAAACAATGCCCGCAGGGCCGAGGTGGGGGTTGCCCTCACCAATTCCTTCGGTTTCGGCGGGACCAATGCGACCCTGGTGTTCAGGAAGTATTCGTAGCAGGTAGCCCCCGCTGTGTCCCGCCAGCGGTCCAGCCTTCGCTCCCGCGTTCCCATCG
>Ga0209751_10004537_pt1 | contig 13256 bp, 14 predicted proteins | sample RifCSP13_1_FD_184019 | JGI IMG/M metagenome (GOLD analysis project Ga0209751, IMG submission 184019) | Soil microbial communities from Rifle, Colorado - Rifle CSP2_sed 13_1 (SPAdes) (version 2) | ecosystem: Environmental > Terrestrial > Deep subsurface > Rock core/Sediment | place: Rifle... | reverse complement strand
TCGACACAACGAGCGTGCGCACGCCACGTTGGGCGCACAGGACCGCGGTCGCGGCGGCGATGCTGGTCTTGCCCACGCCGCCCTTGCCGGTGTAGAGCAGGATGCGCGTCAAGTCAGTGCCACTCCCCGAGGGCCGGAGCGCGCCCCTCGTTGTCGCGTCCGGGTCAGGCGCCGATGTTAGCGGTGGAGCGGCCCCGCGGTGCCGATTTCGACGAGCACGGCGCCGGTGACGTTGACCAGGGTGGTGTCGGCCCACTGGACGCGCCAGTCGCGAGCGGCCGCTGGCGTGGTGTGCCCGTGCAGCCACAGTCGCGGCCGCAGGCGCCGGCACAGCCAGCGGTAAGCGGCGAAGCCGCGGTGGTAGTCGTCTTGGGGCACGTCGCCCAGGCCGCGCGGCGGGACATGGCTGAGCATGATCAGAGGCCGCGCGCCACGCAGGCGGAACCAGATGCCCAGCGCCTGGCGCCACGCGGCACCCTCGTCGCGCACGGCCTGGCCGCGACCCTCGCCCGGCCACGACAGGCCGGCCACGGGCAGGCCGGCCAGCTCGTCGATGCCCCGGCCCAAGGCCTGCGGCAGATCCTCGCGGCCGGCGCTCCAGTTCGCGCCGCGATCGTGGTTGCCGCGCACGTACAGCAGTGGCGCATGGAAGGCGTCGGCCAGGAAAGCAAGGTAGGCCGGCTCGAGGTCGCCGCAGCCAAGGATGCCGTCGATCTCTCCTAGAGCGGCGCGGTTGTCCTCGAAATCGAGCGCGCGCTCAGCCTCGTCCGACACGGCAAGCAGGCGCACGGGCCGGTCGGCGAGGGCCGGCCACGGGAGGTTCAGCCGACGGATCACTCGGAACCTTCCTCGACCCTGGGGTCGTCGTCGTGGTCGTCGTGCTCGTCGTGGTCGTCGTGCTCGTGGTGCCCGTCGTGGTCGTCGTGCTCGTGCGGGCGGACGGACTCGAGATCGACCGGTCGGTCGGCCGTCCTGGTCAGGCGGCCCGCCCCGGCGGCGCGCAGGTCGAGGCTGCCCTCGAGGACGGATGCGATTGGCGCCTTCGGCTCGGCGGCCATGCCTGGCAGGCGCAGCTCCTGGACGACTGCGTCAAGCTCGACCTGGCCGATGTACAGCGCCGCGGCGACGCGGTTGTGGCCGTCGACGACCCAGTAGTCGTCGCCGAACTTGATCAGCTCGACCGGCGGCAGCGCCTCGAGCCGCTCGTTGGCCTCGAGGATGCGCCGCCACCGCGCTCGCCAGTCGTCGCCGCGTCTGTCGCGCAGCGGCAGGAAGTCACCGCCGCGCTGGGCGGGACCGGCCACTGCCGTGCCGCGAACCTCCGCCACGGGGACGCTGCGCAGGCCGAGCTCGCGGATCGCTGCGCGGTGCGCTTCGGGGTACTCCTCCCACAGGTTGGGCAGAGGCTCGTGCGCCTGGCGGCGCACCCGGCGCACGCGGGCTCCGGGCCGCTCGTCGATCACCCGCCGCGCGGCGGCCAGCATGGGCGCGGCAGCGTCGACGATCGTGGCCGCCATCCCGGCGAGCATCGAGCGGCTCTCCTCTGGCTCATCGGCCGGGCTCTCAGCGTCTTCTGTCGCGCCCGCGGGCGCGATTTCTCCTTCGGTCACCCATCGAGCCTAGGGCGTGACACACAACCTGTCATTCGACGCGACGAGCCTGAAACGCGAAAGGAGGTGCGCAAGATGGTCGAACAGTCGTGTCCCTGGTGTGAGGCGACCCTGCGCGTCGATGCGGCCAACTTCGTCGCTGACGACGAAGGGACCTGCCCCGAGTGCCTGACGACTTGGATGCTCGAGGACGAGCCTGCGGTGGAGCTGGCCCTCGCCGCCTGAACGCGCCCTAATAGCGCGCGGCGGTCTCCGCGAACTCCGTTTCCGCCAGGAGGCGCGCGTAGCCCGGCTTGATCATGCCGTTGATCAGCCGCAGCCGCGCGTCGAACGGCGCGAAGGCGCTCTTCATCGCGTTCAAGGTGAGCCACTGCATCTCGTCCAGGCCGAAGCCGAAGGTGCGCGACAAGGTCTCGAACTCAGAGCTCATGGTCACGCCGCTCATCAGCCGATTGTCAGTGTTGACGGTTACCCGGAAGCGCAGCCTGCGCAGCAGGTCGATCGGGTGCTGCTCGATCGATGGCGCGGCGCCGGTGTGGACGTTTGACGTCGGGCACATCTCGAGCGGCACGCGCATGTCGCGCACGTAGTTGGCCAGGCGGCCCAGCTTGACCTGACCGTCGGGGCCGTGGGTGATGTCGTCGACGATGCGCACGCCGTGGCCCAGCCGGTGGGCGCCGCACCACTGCAACGCCTCCCAGATGGACGGCAGGCCAAACGCCTCGCCGGCATGGATGGTCAGGTTGAAGTTGGCCTGGTGGATGAGGTTGAAGGCGTCGAGATGGCGCGTCGGCGGGAAGCCCTTCTCCGGCCCGGCGACATCGAAACCGACGACGCCCTGGTCGCGGTGGCGGATGGCCAGCTCGGCGATCTCCACCGACCGAGCGAACTGTCGCATCGCGGTGACGATGAAGCCCATCTCGATGCCCGTCGCGGCAGAGCCACGGCGGAAGCCCTCGAGCACCGCCTCGACCACCTCGTCGAGCGTCATCCCTTCGTGTGTCGACAGCTCGGGCGCGTAGCGCACCTCGGCGTAGACGACGCCGTCGGCGGCGAGGTCCTGCGCGCACTCCTGGGCGACGCGGACGATGGCGTCGCGCTTCTGCATCACCGCCACGGTGTGGTCGAAGCCCTCGAGGTACAACTCCAGGCTCTTGCGATCCGCGCCGGCGGTGAAGAATCGCGCCAGCTCACCCGGGTCGGTAGTCGGCAGACCGGTGTAGCCCGATTCGCGCGCCAGCTCGATGACGGTGACCGGGCGCAGGCCGCCATCGAGGTGGTCGTGCAACACCACCTTGGGAGCCTGGCGGATGACGTCGCGGCCGATCATGGCTGACCCAAGGTTAGAGGTCCGGCCCGCGTCAGCCAAGGCCGCGCGCGAATTCGGCGATGCGATCGAGCGCGTCGTCCAGCACCGGGCGCAGGGAGTGGCCCAGCCGCGGGTAGGTGATCAGGCGCGCGTCGTGCAGCTGCTTGACGGCCGCGCGCAGCAGGTCGAGTCTCGCAAACGGATCTGCCTCGCCCGACAGGAGAAGCACCGGGCACTCGATACTTGGGAAGTGGGTCACTCGAGCGGCTGGATCGGGTTGGCCCGGCCGGTGGAGCGGGAAGCACAGCAGCACCAGGCCGCGCGGCGCCTCGTCCGCGGCGAGCAGGCTGGCCACCCGGCCGCCATATGACTGGCCGCCGATGACGGCGCCGGGCAGGTCAGCGACCTGGTCGCGATAGCGGCCGACCGCCTTCTCGGCCAGGCCCACCGGCAGCTGCACCGCGCGCGCCTCCAGGCCGCGCTCGCGCAGGCCGTCGACGTGGGGCTGCATGCTCGCCGCGCTGCCTGATGCGCCGTGAGCGAGATAGATGGTCGAATTCATGTCCAGATCGTGACACGCTAGCTGGCACGGCGAGGGCACACGCTGTGTCTATGGAAACCGCCCAGATAGTCGCTCTCCGGGTTGCCCCGCCGCGCTCCCGCCCGTCGGTGGACGTCGAGGGCGACGTGATAGTCGTCGACCACCTGCGCGTCGAGGACCGCACGCTGGCCGCCTTCGTCGAGGCACGCGCGGAGCCGGACCGGCCGGACCTGGCAGAGCGCGCACTGCGCATCGGCCTGCACGCCCTCCAGGACGCGGGCACGGCGCTGGACGTCAACTTCGTGCGGCGCGAGTTCGACTCCCTGCTCGAGCGCAACGCGTCGGTCAACGAGCGTGCAGCCAAGGAGCTCGACCAGGTGCTGCGGCTCAACTTCGGAGACCGGGAGGGCAGATTACCGCGCACCCTCGAGCAGTTCCTGGGCGACCGCGGCCAGCTCAACCGGCTGGTGGCGGAGCTATTCGACGAGACCAAGCGCGACAGCGCCATCGGCCGGCTGCGCACGCTGCTCGGCACCTACTTTGATGGTGACGCCTCACGCCTGGCGCAGCTGCTCGACCCAACGCGCATCGGCGCGCCGCTGTACCAGTTCCGGACGGAGATGAACGCCGCGTTCGAAAAGCTCAACGAACGCCTCACCGCGATCGAGGCTGCATCGGCCGCGCGAGCCACTGAACGAGCGCGCTCAGCCGCCAAGGGTCAAGACTTCGAGGACCTGCTCGAGGAGCTGCTGGCGGACGCCGTGCGCGGCACCGGCGACGTCGTCGACCGCACGGGCGTGGCCGCGGGCGACGTTGCCCGCTCCAAGAAGGGCGACTTCTTGCTGACTGTCGACCCGCAATGGTGCGGCGGCGCGGAGCTGCGCGTCGTGATCGAGGCCAAGAACCGCGGCCTCTCGTGGCGCGAGCTGCGCGACGAGCTCGCCAACGCAAAGCGCAACCGCGGCGCCGCCGTGGCGCTGGCCATCTTCACGCCGGAGCACGCGCCGAGCGGCGTAGCGCCTTTCGACGTTCGCTACGGCCACGTACTGGCGGTCATCGACCCACAGTCGCCGGACATGGCGACGCTGACCGCGGCCGTTCGGCTGGCACGCCTGCACGCTCTCGCTTGCGTAGCGGCTCAGACGACGGAGATCGACGCCGCGCGCGTCGCCCAGGCGCTGTCGGCGCTGAAGACGGAGCTGGACGCGGTGCGCCAGCTCAAGGTCAGCCTGACGTCCATCCGGACGACCGCGGAGAACGTGGCGTCCGGTCTCGACCGGCTGCGCGAACAGGTGCTGTCGCGCGTCGGCGAGGCGGAAGCGCAACTCCAGCGAGCGCGTCCTGACTGATCCGTCAGGCGCGACGCCCAGCGCGTCCGATCCCAAGGTGTAGCGACGGTCAGGTAGAAACCGGATCGGTCCTGACAACGCCTCGGGTTCAATCCGCGCCAGGCGCGGAAGTGCGCCGCGATCGCCCGTAGTCGCCGGCATGGGCCGCTGGAATTGGCCTGCTTGACGGCCGATTCGGCCCTCCCCAGCTCCCGGACCAGCCTCCTTTGAGGCAAGACGGGCTCCCACTGCTGCCAAACAGGCTCGGATTGCTGCCACACGAGCCTGCACGGTCCGCGCTCAGCTCGAAACTCGTTCCACTTCCGCGTAAGGCGCGGAATCAAACGCCCTGTCGGGGCGTCGCCCGCATCGGCCGTCAGCCGTCAGCGCGCCACCATGACGGGGCAGCCAGAGTGGTAGACGACATAGTCGGAGACGCTCCCCAAGAGGAAGCGGCCGGCCCGGTCCAGGCCGCGCGTGCCGACGATGACCAGATCGGCGCCCTCGGCCTCAGCCGCGGCGACGATGCCCTGGCCGGGCTCGCCGGTCCAGAGCAGGAACGTCGCCTCGATGCCGCGCGTCCGGGCGCGATCGATGATCGCCAGCAACGGGCCCTCGCGAACCGCTCGCTGCTGGTCGACGCGGGCGGTCCGGGCAAGCGGCGATACCTGGCCACGCTCGCCCAGGTCGATGACGTTGACAACCAGCAGGCGTGCGCCGAGAGACGCGGCCATCGTGATCGCCTGGCGCGTGGCCGTCTCTGACACCGGCGTCAGGTCGGTCGCCAGCAGAATCGTGCGGATTTTGCCATTGGGGCTGCCGTGAAGCTCGGTCTCAGGCAATTGATCGGCGGCGATCGCCGGCAGGTCGGTGTAGGGCGCCATGGTCACGCCTGCACGATCAGCGCGTTGACCATGCCGAACATCCCCTTGGGCCCTTCGGCGTGAGTAAGGATGTGGCAGTGGAAGGCCCACGCGCCGGGGTTGTTGGCCTCGATGATCGCGTCGAAGCGCTCGCCTGGGTTGACGCCCAGCGTGTCGCAGGTGAACGCAGCCGTACCCAGCGGGTAGCCGTCGCGGGCGACGACGTGCATCGGCATCCCGTGCAGGTGCCACGGGTGCATCATCACGCCCTCGTTCATGAAGCGGATGAGGATCCGCTGGCCCAGCTGGGCGACGATCGGCGTCGTCGCCGGGAAGCCCTTACCGTTGATCGTGAAGCCACCGAGCGCGTCGTTGCTGATCCAGACGATGTCCTGGTCGACCTGGTAGCGCAGGGCCGGGTCGAGCGGTTCGACGATGAACGCACCGAGCATGCCCCGGCCAACCTGGTCGGTCGCGTTGTGGTGCGAGTGGTACATGTGCGAGCCGGCCGGCTTGGCGTTGAACTCGTAGACGAAGGTCTCGCCCGGCCTGATCGGCGGCTGAGTGATGAATGGCACGCCGTCCATCGCGTTCGGCAGATCCTGCCCGTGGAAGTGCATGCCGGTTGACTCGTGAAGGTCGTTCTTGTGGATGACGCGGATGGCGTCGCCCTCTGTCACGCGCAGCTGCGGCCCCGGCCAGGTGCCGTTGTAGCCGACGGCCTGAACGGTCGGCTTGACGGCATCGATCTGCCACTCGAAGGCTGACGCGGTCAGCTCGAAGATCTTTACGCCGTTCTCGATGCGCGGCGCCAAGGGCTGGTTGCCGACCTTGTCGGTCGTCTCGCCGGCGAGGAAGCGGTCGACCACGGCACTGGCCATGGCGTCCATGTCGTCGCTCGTCGGCGTGCCTGATGGGGTCGGCGTGCCCGGGGCAGCGGTGGGCGTGGCGCCCGCCGTGCCGGTCGGCAGAGGCGTCCCAGTCGCGCCGGGGACGCCCGACGCACCCGGCGTTGGTGACCGGTACAGCCACGCCCCGGGCGGGGCCGGGGCGCAGGCAGCAATCGTGGCAGCCGCAACGCCTACCGCGCCTACCGCCGAGCCACGCAGGAATCTGCGTCTTGACCAGGACGCACGCAGCGCATCCTCGTCGGGACTGTGGGTCTCTTCCATAGCGGGATGCTCAGGCCCGGTCATGCATGCCGACAGGGACCTTCGGCCCGTTTCATCGGGCCGGACGGAGGCCCGCCGGGAAGGCCAACTGCCAATCGATAACCTGCCGACTGATAGATTTCGGCCGATGGCCACCCAGCCAACGGCGCAGGCGGTCTCGCTGCTGCCGGTGCACGATTTCATGACCACGCTCGAGGCGTGGCGCCGCGACCCGTCGGCCGAGCTACGCGCCACGCTCGCGGCCAGCCTCGAACGGGTCGCGAAGGCGTACGGCTGCGCCGGGGTCAGGCTGGCGCTCGCCGGGCCGACGCTGCCTGAGTTGGCGCTCAGCGTGGGCAGTCTTGCCGACGCGACGCCGGAGGGAGGGGGCGCGCCGGCTACCGCGTACGAGATCATCCGGCGCGATCTGGCGGTCGAGCCGATGGACGCGGCGGAGGCCGTCGCCTGGGTGGACGGCCCAGCGGAGACGGCAGAGGCGGTCTTCGGGGCGCTGCAGATGGCGGTCGACGCCCTGTGGTCGCGCCAGGAGGCCAGGCTGCGGCGGCGTCAGCTGGAGGGGCTCGATCTCGCGGTGCGAGGCATCGCCGGCGTGCTGTCGGTGGAACGAGTGCTGCAGTTGATCGTCGACCGGGTGCGCGAGCTGGTCGACGCCGAGTATGCGGCGCTGGGCATCGTCGGCCCGTTCGGCCGCATCGACCAGTTCGTGACCAGCGGCCTGTCGGCAGAGGAGCACGCGCGGATCGGCGCCCTGCCGCGCGGTCTTGGGCTGCTCGGGCTGATCATCCGCGAGGATCGCTCTTTCCTGGTCGACGACATCAGCGCCGATCCGCGCCGCTTCGGCTTCCCCGAGCATCACCCGCAGATGCGCTCGTTCCTGGGCGCGCCGGTACGCGCCAAGGGCCAATCCATCGGCAACCTGTACCTGGCCAACAAGCGCACCGCCCGGGCGTTCACAGACGCCGATCTGCGCCTGGTCGAGATGTTCGCGCTGCACGCCGGCATCGCCATCGACAACGCCCGCATGCACGAAGAGATAGGCCGCCTGGCGATCGTCGAGGAGCGCCAGCGCATCAGCCAGGACCTGCACGACTCCATCATCCAGAGCCTGTACGCGATCTCGCTCTCGCTCGAGGATCTGCCCGACATCATCACTGAGGACCCGGGCGAGGGCGCGGCACGGGCCGATCGAGCGATCGACGCCATCCACGCCACCATCCGCGATATCCGCAACTTCATCATGGGCCTCCAGCCGGAGCTGCTCATCGACGCCGATCTGGGCGCCGGCATCGAGACGCTCGCGGCAGAGTTCCGCGCCAACACGCTGGTCGATCTCGAGCTGCGCCTGGACGCAGAGCTGCCAGAGCTGCCGCGCGACCATGCCGCGCACATCCTGGCCATCACCCGTGAGGCGCTGAGCAACATCGCCCGCCACTCGACCGCGACCAGGGCGACGATCGAGCTCGCGGCCGGCGACGGCACGCTGATGCTGGTCATCGGCGACAATGGACGCGGCTTCGACATCGACGCTGAGCGCAGCTCACGCCAGCGCGGGCTGAACAACCTGCGGGCCCGTGCGGAGGCTGTCGGAGGAAGACTGACCTTGACCAGTGAGCCCGGCGCCGGGACGCGCGTCGCGGCCGAGATACCGATCACCGGGCCTGTGGACGCCACGCCGGCGGCAGACGCGAGCGAGGGGACAATCCATGACAGCTGAGAACGGGGGCGGGATCGGCGGCGAGCGGCAGCACCGCCTGCTCGTCGTCGACGACCACGAGGTCGTGCGCCAGGGCCTCGTCGCCATGCTCCAACGCCGGCCCGGCTTCCAGGTGGTGGCGGAGGCAGGCACGGCCGCTGAGGCGATCGAGATGGCCCGCCGCTACCAGCCCGATCTGGTGGTCATGGACGTTCGCCTGCCCGACGGATCGGGCATCGAGGCGTGCCGCGAGATCCGGGCAGAGATGCCGGGCACGCGCGTGGTCATCCTGACCAGCTACCCCGACGAGGAGGCGGTCTTCTCGGCGATCGTCGCCGGCGCCAGCGGCTACCTGCTCAAGCAGGTTCGCGGGCGCGACCTCGTATCGGCGCTCGAGTCGGTCGGCCGGGGCGAATCGCTGCTCGACCCCGCGGTGACAGAGAAGGTGCTGGAGCGAGTGCGGCGCATCGCCACCGGTGGCGCGTCCGACGAGCTCGCGCAGCTCACCGCGCAGGAGCAGAAGATCCTGCTCCTGGTGGCAGAGGGCAAGACCAACAAGGAGATCGCGTCAGAGGTCTTCCTGTCCGACAAGACGGTCAAGAACTACGTCAGCTCCATCCTCTCGAAGCTGAACCTGCAGCGCCGCGCTCAGGCGGCGGCGTATCTCGCCAAGCGCCACGGCGGCTCAAGTTAGCTATCGTGGGTCAGTGAGCTCGGCCCATCGCCGAGGCGAGCGACGCTTCTGCCAGGCGGCTGATGAGCGCCTCCTGCGCGGCGGCGAAGATGTCGTGCACCTGGCAGCGGTTGTCGGGACTGCACTGCGTGCCACTGAGCACGCATCGTGAGCGGCGCGCGTCACCCTCGACCGCCTCGACGATGGCCAGGATGTGGATATTCCTGGCCTCATCACCCAGCCAGTAGCCGCCGTGCCGGCCCAGCCGCGCGTGGACGAGCTCGGCGCGCACCAGCTGGCCCATGACCTGCGTCACCAGCCGCTCCGGTATCTGTGTCTGGCGGGCAATCTCTGAGCCACTCAGCACGTCGCCGGGCGCGCGTGCGAGGAGCAGCATGGCCCGGATGGCGTAGTCGCCGCGGCGCGTGAGCTGGAGTCGCATTGACCACAGTTCGCGCCACGGACAGTGCCTGCAGATAGGGCCAAATGGCCCATGTCAGGCGCCATTAGAAACAACAACCATTTTAGTGTTCGTTTATGACAATCAGGAGACCGCCACCGATGAAGGCCCCGCTTCGAGTCCTCGCGCTGATCGCCGTCCTCGTTCTGACCACCGCGTGCACAACTAGCCAGCGCCCGCCGTGGACCTATCCCCCGGCCTCACCGAGCGGCGCCCCAAGCGCGCAGCCGAGCGGTGCGCCCACCGCGGTGCCCACCGCTGCTCCCGCGACAGACGGCAGCGTCCTTCCGGCGCTGACGCCCAAGGCGAATCTCGGTCCGGTGCCGGCGGGCGAGGTCAACACTGCCTACGCGCCCAACGTGCCCATGGCCGCTGCACGGACCAACCAGGCCATCGTCGAGGTCGAGTTCGACGTTATCGAGGGCGTCAAGGTGATCGGTCCTAACGGCCTCGAGTACGAGACATGGGGCTTTCGTCTTCACGGTGACGAGTCAGTCCTGACAGGCACGCCTGGTCCGATCATCCGGGCGCGGGTGGGGGACATCCTGCGGCTGACAGTGACCAACCTGCCGACCAACAAGATGCCGCACAACATCGACTTCCACGCTGTGACCGGGCAGGGCGGCGGAGCGAAGGATCTGACTGTTGCCCCGGGACAGAGCGCTTCGATCGAGGCGCGTCTGCTCTACCCGGGCATGTTCATGTATCACTGCGCTTTCGGAGACGTGCCGCTTCACATCTCGCAGGGCATGTACGGCGGGATCCTCGTCGATCCGGCCACGCCTCTGCCGCCCGTCGAGCGTGAGGCTTACATCGTCCAGTCCGAGTACTACACGACCGATCCGGCGGACGGTCCCGTGACCACCGATCGCGAGGCAATCACCAGCGAAGACCCGCAGTTCGTGGTCTTCAACGGCGCGGTTGGGGCACTGACCGGCGATAACGCCCTGCAGATGCGCGTCGGCGAAACGATGCGCATCTACTTCGTCAATGCCGGGCTCAACCTCGACTCGAACTTCCACCCCATCGGCTCGCACTGGGACAAGGTCTACCAGGAGGGGGCGTTGCTTAACGCGCCGCTGCGTGGCTCACAGACGACGCTCGTGCCTGCCGGCGGCGGAACCGTTGTCGAGCTCATCGCCCAGGTGCCGATGACAGTCGTCCTCGTCGACCACGCCCTGGCGCGCGCCTTCGACAAGGGCGCTATCGGCCAGATTGTGATCACCGGTGACCCCAACCCGGAGATCTACGAGGGGTTTCCGGCGACAGGCACAGCGGCACCGTCGCCGGCCATCACTCCGGGCGCCTCGGCCACACCTGGCGCCTCCGCCACACCGGGCGCCTCGGCCACACCAGTCGTTTCGCCTGGGACCGGCTATCAAGTCGAGATCGTCCCCGGTGCCTCGACGTTCCAGGCTGACAACGCCGCCGACGAGTACGCTGCGACCGAGGCCCCCGCCGATTACAGCATCAACGAGCTGATGATCCCGCTGGGCACGACCGTGACCTGGACCAACAACGACCCGGGCGTGATGCACACGGTGACTTCTGTCGACGGGTTGTTCGACTCGGGCATGCTGGCCGAGGGGGGCACGTTCTCGTACACCTTCAACCAGGTCGGGCAGTTCGACTACCTGTGCTCGCCCCATCCCTGGATGAAGGCGCGCATCCTGGTCGAGATGCATTAGGGCTTCTGGCCCCCACACAGGGAGCCTTGGCCCTATTCGGGCGGCCTTCCGCGGGCCTATCTTGCCTTCACTCGGCGCCCTGACGGCGCCTGTGAAGGAGCGTCTGGAGGCATGTTCGACAAGATCCTGGTCGCGGTCGGCGGAGAGGACGCGAGCCTCGAGCCGGCACGCGTGGCTGGCCGGCTCGCGGCCGTCATCGGTGCCCAGCTGAGCATCCTCAGCGTTGCCCCGGAGACGGATGAGACGCTGGGCGAGCCGCTGTACTCGCAGCGTCTCGAGCAACGCATGGCCGAATCAGAGGCGGTGCTCGAAGAGGCCCGCCGGCTCGCCACTGAGGCGGGCGCGGCGGTCACCAGCACCGACATGCTTGAGGGCCGCGCGGCGGAGCGAATCACCGAGTTCGCCCGGCACGGCGGCTTCGGCCTGATCGTGCTCGGTACTCACCGCCGGGGCCGGTTCCAGAGCGCGCTCGTGGGCTCGGTCTCTGCGACCGTGGCCGCGCACAGCGACGTGCCGGTGCTCATCGTTCACGAGCCGCACTAAGTCCGTCCACCAGCCAGGCAGCCCCAGGAGGCATCTGACCATGCGCATCGTCACGGCCGCCGAGGCGGTCGCCGGCATCAAGTCCGGCGAGCAGCTGTACATCCACTCGGCGGCGGCGACGCCGTCGGTCCTGCTCGACGCCCTCGTCGCCCGGGCGCACGAGCTGACTGACGTCAAGATCCTGCACTTCCACACGGAGGGTCCCGGCCCCCACCTTGCGCCGGAGATGGCCGGCCACTTCCGCCACCGGGCGTTGTTCATAGGACCCAACGCCCGTGCGGCGGTCAATGAGGGCCGGGCCGAGTACGTCCCCGTCTTCCTGTCGGACGTGCCGACGCTCATCAGGCGCGGCATCCTGCCCATCGACGCGGTGCTGGTCAATGTCTCTGTGCCCGACAAGCACGGCTTCTGCTCGCTCGGCACGTCGGTCATCGCCATGCCAACCGCCATCCGCCACGCCACGACGGTCATCGCCCAGATCAACTCCGCGATGCCGCGCACGCTGGGAGACAGCTTCGTCCACGTCGACGACATCGACCTCGGCGTGGAGGTCGACGTCCCGCCCTACGCCATCCAGCTCGCGCCGGTGGGCGAGGTCGAGCAGCGCATCGGCCAGTACGTCGCCGATCTCGTGCCTGATGGCGCGACGCTCCAGATGGGCATCGGCGCGATACCGTCAGCCGTCGCCAGCGCGCTCGGCGGCAAGCGCGACCTGGGCATCCATACCGAGATGATGACCGACGTGGTGGCCGACCTGGTCGAAGCGGGTATCGTCACCGGTAGGGCAAAGGAGATCAACGCTGGTCACGTGGTGGCAACGTTCATGCTCGGCTCGCAGCGGCTGTACGACTGGGCGCATGACAACCCGATGGTCGAGATGCGCCCGACCGAATACACCAACGACACCGCGGTCATCCGCCGCTTCAAGAAGATGGTCGCGATCAACTCGGCCATCGAGGTCGACGTGACAGGGCAAGTGTGTGCCGACTCGATCGGCCCCCGGATGTACAGCGGCGTGGGTGGCCAGATGGACTTCATCCGCGGCGCCGCGCTCGCCGACGACGGCCGGGCCATCATCTGCCTCCCCTCGACCACCGGCAACGGCTCGATCTCGCGCATCGTGCCCTACCTGCGCCAGGGCGCGGGCGTGGTCACGACGCGCGCCCACGTCGAGACGATCGTGACCGAGCACGGCATCGCCGAGATGCACGGGCGCTCGATCCCGGAGCGGGTGCGCCAGCTGATCGCCGTCGCCCACCCCAGCTTCCGTGACGAGCTCGAGTTCGAGGCGAGCAAGAACCACTGGCTATAGGCCGCCCCACCGGAGCGCGATCTCAAGCGAAGCAACTGTCCGGTGCGCGAGTGTTGTTTCACCT